>ERZ778021.3394-NODE-3394-length-11609-cov-6.270815_pt1 | contig 11609 bp, 8 predicted proteins | sample MGYA00375751_ERZ778021 | MGnify/ENA primary metagenome ERZ778021 (study PRJEB29350, sample SAMN05389814) | bioreactor metagenome | isolation source: Thiocyanate stock bioreactor | place: South Africa: University of Cape Town | collected 2013-08-29 ... | reverse complement strand
AAGCCGTTGCCGCCATGGCATTCCAGCGCCTCGGTCACGACGGCCGGCGGCTGCGGCCACAAGTGCGGGCATCGCGCCCGGTTCGGCGGCTGCGGCCATTGCGGCGGCGTCTCCAGCGCCAGCCTGTTCGGCGGCGTCGTCGGCGCTTCGGCCCAGGAGCCCTGCCAGGTGACCTACGCCACCCAGCAGGTCTACGTCTCCCGGCCCGTCGTCCGGACGATCTCGGAGACGAGCTACGTCCCCCAGACCCGGACGAAGTGCGTCCCCGTCCAGACCACGGTCCAGGTGCCGACGACCACCACGGAGATGGTCCCCGTCAGCGTCACCGAGGACGTCCCGACCCAGGAAGTGCGGACCATCGACGTCCCCGTGACCACGATGGAGCCGACCACGACCACAGAGGTCGTGCCGGTGACGACCACGGTCTACACGGCCGAGAAGCGCACGCGGACGGTCCCCACGACGCAGTACAAGCAGGTGATGGAGGACGTCGCCCAGACCTATTGGGTGAAGGTCCCGTACACCGTCCCCGTCACCCAGTATCAGCAGCAGACGAAGCAGGTGACCGACAACGTCACCCGCCAGATGGCCGTCCGGATCCCGTACACCGAGAAGGTGACGACCTACCGCCAGCAGTCCAAGCAGGTGACCGAAAACGTCACCCGCCAGGTGTCCGTCCAGGTCCCCTATACCGAGAAGGTCACGACCTATCGGCAGGAGCCGAGGCAGGTGACCGAGAACGTCACGCAGACGACCACGGTCCAGGTCCCGTACACGGTCCCCGTCACCCGCTATGAGACCCGCTCGAAGCAGGTGACCGAGGACGTGACGACCCAGACCTGCGTCCAAGTCCCCTACACGGTCTCGGTCACGACCTATCGGATCGAGCAGCGCTCCGTCGCCCGCCAGGTCCCGGTCTGCCGCGAGGCGATCGTCCCACCCCCGTGCCCCTGCCCGGAGGCCGCGATTTCCCCGGCGGCGGCCTCGCCCCAGGTCTCCTACTGAGCCGTCCGGGCTGCGGAACGATCGGCGAGCGTGGGGCCGCCCCCACGCTCGTCGTCGTTCCGGCCGCTACGATTGGGGATGACTCTCGAACCCGGGGGGGACGGAGCCTTCAGGGTGGTCCGGGCGGTCCGCCCGGACGTCCCCATCCCGAGACCCGTCGACGTCCGGGCGGACCGCCCGGACCATCCATCGCCCCGAGTGACGGAGCGAAAACCAGTAACAGATGCTGCGTCGAAAACATGCCGATGTGGGTCGAAGACGGTCTTCCCCCCTCGCGGGGGAAGACAGACCCCGCAGGGGTCAGATGAGGGGGACGCGAAGCACGGGAGCCGTCGAGATTTCAGGGCCCGTCCGGGGCGGCCGTCGCGAATCCCGACGGCCTTCGTGACTCGCGTCCCCCTCATCCGGCCCTTCGGGCCACCTTCCCCCGCCGGGGGGGAAGGCCGTCGTCATCGGCCTTTCCGGGTCTTTTCGACGGAGCAAGTAACAGAGCTATACCCGTTCCGATCGAGGTTGATGTCGAGTGGCGAAGACCAGCCAGCCGCCGGCGCGCAGGCTGGGGAACCGGCCGGGGTTGGGGATGGGCGCGGCTGTGACCTCGTCGAGCGGCACGACCTCATCGACCCGGAAGCCGGCGAGGGACAGTTCGCGTCGCAGCTCGCCCCAGCGGTAGAGGTGGACCTCCATCCCGGGGATACCGCGATAGGTCATCCTGCGGTCGCCGAACTCGTCGCGCCCGCCGAAGAGACGGAGGGCCTGGCGGAGCAGCCAACGGCGGCCCTGGGGGTCGCGGAGGTTGAGCCAGACGTTGTGGGCGTGCAGCGCCAGCCTGCCGCCCGGCTTGAGGACCCGGGCCGCCTCCGCCAGGGCGCGGCGGCGCGCGTCGCGGCCCCGGATCATGCCGAGCGTGCTGAACATCGACAGCGCGTAGTCGAAGGTCGCCGAGGGGAGGCCGCCCAGGTGGCAGAGGTTGGCCTGGAGCGGCAGCAGCCGGTCGCCGACCCCCGCCTCCTCGGCCTTGCGGGCGACGACCTCCAGCATCGGCCGGGCTAGATCGATCGAGACGACCTCGAACCCGCGGGCGGCGAACCGCAAGGAATGTCGGCCCGCGCCGCAGCCCAGGTCGACCAGCCGCCCGGGGGTCGGGAAGCGGGCGTCGAGGGCGTCGGCGTCGGCGTCGAACAGCGGGTGGCCGGCGAAGTAGGCGTCCTCCTCCGCGGCGAGGCGGGGCGTGTTCAGGTATTCCCAGAGCGGCGAGTTCACGCCCTGCGGGAGTCGCCAGGCCGGGGGAGGACGCCGCGCGCTCATGGGGTGGCCAGCACCTTCCCGGAGCGGGCGGGGATCTCCAGCCCTCGGATCGCGCCGGCCTCGACGCGATGTTTCGCGTGCGTCCAGGGGTCGGCCAGCTCAACGCCTTCCGCGGCCTGGTCGTGGACGGAGAGGTCGATCCGGGCAGGGGAGGAGCCGACGTTGAACGCGACGATCACGGCCTCGTCCCCCAGCTTCCGCGCGTGGGCGAAGACGTCGCCGACCGCGTGGAGGACGCGGAACGAACCCCGTCGGAGGGCGGCGCGGGTGTTCCGGAGGGCGGTGTAGCGCTGGATCTCGTGGAGCAGGTCCAGGTCCCAGGCCCCGCGGGCGTGCCAGGGGAACGCGCCGCGGTTGGCCGGGTCATGGGCCCCCTGCATGCCGATCTCGTCGCCGTAGTAGATCGACGGGGCCCCGTAATACGTCATCTGGAAGAGGGTGGCGAGCTTGAGCGCGGCGACGTCCCCCTTCGCGAGCGTGACGAACCGGGCCGTGTCGTGGCTCCCCAGCAGGTTGAGCATGACGGCCGTGATCTCGGGCGCGTAGATGCCGTGCAGGCGCTCGATCGACCGGGCGAAGGACTCGGCGCCGGGCTCGGGGATGGGGAACAGGCTGGTCTTCTGGAGTTCGGCCGTCTCGACGTCGCCGCGGGCGAAGAAGGCGAGGCAGGCGCGGGTGAAGTGGTAGTTCATCACCGCGTCCCACATGTCCCCCTGGAGCCAGCGCTGGGAGTCGGTCCAGACCTCGCCGACGATATAGGCATCGGGGTTGGCGGCGCGGACGCGGCGGCGGAACTCGCGCCAGAACTCGTCGTCGTCGATCTCGTTGGCGACGTCGAGCCGCCAGCCGTCGATGCCGAAGTCGACCCACTTCACGGCAACGCCCAGGAGGTACTCCCGGACGTCGGGGTTGCTGATGTTGAACTTGGGGAGGGCGGGGAGGTTCCACCACGCCTCGTAGTTCGGGGCGACGTCGAGATGGTAGGCGTTGACGGGGAAGCCGGCGACCTTGAACCAGTCGAGGTAGGCGGAGTCGGGGCCGTTCTCCAGGATGTCGTGGAACGGGAAGAAGCCGCGGCTGGCGTGGTTGAACACGCCGTCGAGCACCACGCGCATCCCCCGGGCGTGCGCGGCGTCGAGGAGGCGGCGGAGCGCGGCGTCGCCGCCGAGCATCGGGTCGACCTTCTCGTAGTCGTGCGTGTGGTAGCGGTGATTGCAGGCCGACTGGAAGACGGGCGTGAAGTAGACCGCGTTGACGCCCAGCTCTTGCAGGTAGTCGAGGTGCTCGGCCACGCCGACGAGGTCGCCCCCCTGGTAGCCGTTGTAGGTCGGCGCGGCCCCCCATTCGTCGAGGTTCTTCGACTTGGGGACGCTCAGGCTGCGCGCGAAGCGGTCGGGGAAGATCTGGTAGAAGATCGCGTCGCGCACCCAGTCGGGCGTGTCGGGTCTCTCCATCGTCACGAGGCGCTCCGGGGCTCGGCGGTCGGATCCGGGTCAGGTCGGATCCATTCTAGCCGATCAACCGGCCTCGATCTTCACCCAGTACATCTGGCCGCGGTCGCCGCGGATGCGGAGGTCTTCCAGCATGGGCCGGAACTCCAGCGGCGGTTGGGCCTTGAGGACGGGCTTCCGGTTGACGCGGACCTCCAGCTTGCGCTTGAAGTCGACGAGATCGGGGCCGGCCCAGACGTCGAGGCGGGTGATCCCGGAGACGGTCACGTCGATGAGGTTGCTCAGGCTGCTGGTCTTCAGCTTGATCGTCGCCGGGTTCAGGTTCCGGCCTAGGGGGTCGACGGCCTCGGGGGCGGTGGTGCGGCCCTCGGCGAAGGCGCGGACGACGATCCCATGGCGGCGGTCGTCGCAGGTCCGCGCGGTCGTGGCGTCGAAGCCGCGCGGATAGGGGTCGCGTCGGCGGGGCTCCATCCAGTCGAAGACGGTCGCGATCTCCTCCGGGAATTCCTCCAGCCCGCGGTTGTTCAGCTCCATGTAGGTGACGTCCCAGACCTTCAGGATCATCGGCTTCACATAGTTGGTGAAGACGATCTCATTGGCGGCCGGGGCGAGGTCGCCCAGGATGCAGAGCAGGGGGAGGCGTTCGTGCTGGCCGAGCGACCGGGGGACGTACTTGCCCGGCAGGCCCGAGATCACGGCGACCCCGGCGAACAGGTCGGGATGGCCGAGCCCCACGTCCCACGCCATGTTGCCGCCGGCGAGCTGGCCCGCGAGGAAGACGCGGTCGGCGTCGATCGCGTACCGCTTGCGGGCGTCGCGGACGGCCAGCTCGACGGCCGCGTGCTCGTCGGGCGTGTACCGATACTCGGACGTCCCCTCGGTGGCCCGGTACTCGGGCGCGATGAGGACGTAGCCCCGCCGCGCCGCCTCGTCGCGCCACGCCGCGATCGCGGCCTCCGGCCCGTCCCCCGAATGCAGGACCACGACGGCCGGATACGATCGCAGCGGTTGGTATTCGGGCGGGAGCTGTGCGAGGTAGGCCGTGGGGATGGAGTCGTCGGCGTCGACGCGGACCTCGGCCGCCTCGCCCGCGGGATCGCCGGACGGCCCGCGGAGGGGGGGCGGCATCAGCCGGCAGAGCTTCTGCGCCAGTTCGAGCCGGCGGAGGTTGGGGGCCTCGGGCGGGCCGGGGGGCCAGTTCAGGGCGTCGAGGTCGGCGAGGATCGCCTCGCGGGCCGCGTCGTCGCCGCTGCGGAGGTAGGACGCGATCAGGTCGCGGGCCGTCCAGAGGACGTCGGCCTCGACCAGGTGGGGGACGGCGGCGTCGAGGCCGGCGACGAACCCGGACATCGCCAGGGCGAGCTGCGCCTCGTCAGTCGGGCTCGACTCCGCGCGGGCCCTGCGCCAGGCGGCGAGGCGGTCTCGGGCGACGTCCGGGGCGTCGGCGAGGGCCTTCTGGACCTCGGCGATCCGGCCCTTCCAGGCCGCGTGGACGCTCGGCGCGAGCCGCAGCTCCAGGCGGCGCAGGTCGGAGACGGCCGCCTGGTCGTCCCGGCGCTGGTCCTCCTCGCGGCGCAACTGCTCGCGGGCCTCGACCTGGATGTCGGTGCCGATCTCCGGGTCGTCGAACGTCTTGAGGAGGTCGGCCGCGGCCTTGAATCGCTTGGCGCGGCGGAAGACGTCGACGTCCGAGCGCCGCTGGGTGGCCTCGGCCTGGATGATGAACTGGCGGGCGTTGGCGGCGCGCTCGGCGAGGTCTCCCTCAGGGAAGTCCTTGATGAGCTTGTCCAGCTCGGTGCGGGCCTCGGCGTACCAGCCGGCCCCCATCATGTAGCGGACGACCCGCTCGCGCTCGTTCTGGTTCCCCTGCTCGACCTTGTGCAGCAGGCTGAGGAGCACCTCGCGCGGCACGCCGCGGGTCGCGACCTGGCCCTTCCAGAAGCCGTCGACGCCCCGGAACCGGACGACGTTCGGCCCGATCTCGTTGATCGCCTGCTCCATCGCGATCGGCTTCGCGGAACGCCCGTAGAACTGGAACTTGCGCCGGCCCTTCTCGTCCCAGGGCTCCGCCGCGACGCCCACGACTTCCTTGGGCATGAGGCCGGTGTGGACGGTCATCGGCTGGACGAGCGAGAACTTCTCACCGGTGCGCAGCGAGTTGTCGGCGATCACGCGCTCGACCTTGGAATCGCGGACGACGATCTTCTTGAGGCCGTCCCAGAGGTAGAGCAGGGTGTTGTTGTCGCGGTCGGGCGCGGCGATGGTCCGGTAGGTGACGCCGTTCTTCATCACGACGGTGTCGCCCCGGACGCCCAAGGCGAGCGTCGAGGTCGCCGCGAGGCCCGCCAGGGCGCGGGCGAGCCGGCCCCGCGAGCGGGATCGCATCGAGTCTTGCATCAAGCTCCGCCGCCTCCGTGAGCTGGGTCGGGCCGTTCCGAGCGTGACCTGCATGCGCCGCGGCGCGGCGCGCTCCCTCGACCGCAATCATACCCGACCGTCGACGGCGGGGTCGCGACCCCGCCGGATCGAGGCCGCCGGTGCTCGCGATCGTGGCGGTTGTCTAGACGCACGAGGATCGCCGGTTATTCTGGTAGGCATGTCCGACGAGCCGATCAAGTTCCGTTGCTACCGCTGCGGCAAGCTGCTGGGGGCGCCCTCGCGCCGGGTGGGGGCCGTCGTCGCCTGCCCGCAATGCCGGACCGAGATCCAGGTCCCGGCCCCGACGGCCGACGACCCCCAGCCCCCCGAGCTGGCCTTTTTGGGCTCGGAGGAGGTTGCCGTCGAGCCCGACTTCTCCGCGATCCTCGCGCCGGCCGGCGACGCCTACGTCCCGCCGATCCGCATCGAAGCCTCGGGCCACGTCGCGACGCCGACGCCCACCCCCCGCGCGCCGGACGTCGTCCTGCCGCCCGGCGTGGTGATGGCCTGGTCGCTGCTCGTGCTTGCCGCGATCCCGCTGGCGTTCGTCGCCGGCTTGCTCCTGGGCCACTTCGTCTGGAAGTGACCCTGACCGTCACGGATTTTGGGGGCTGCGACGACGACGGTCTTCCCCCCTCGCGGGGGAAGACAGACCGCGAAGCGGTCAGATGAGGGGGTCGCGAAGCGCGGGCGGTGCCGCGCTTCGAAGGCTCGTCCGACCGCCTCGGGATCTCGACGGCCTTCTGGCGCGTCCTCCCCCTCATCCGGCCCTGCGGGCCACCTTCCCCCGCCAGGGGGGATGATGGCCCCCCACAAATCCGTGACGGTCGGAAACGACCGATCAGGGCCGCCGCAGGACGGCGAGCAGCGACGTCCCCCACGGGAAGCGGACGCGATGGCCGAACGGCGTTTCGAGCCCGAAGACCCCGGCGAGGAGCGAATTGACCGGGGCCGGCGGGATCGCGTGCATCTTCTCGGCGAGCGCCCGCCGTTCCTCCTCGGTCGCGTCCAGGACCCGGCGCGAGGAGGCCGCCCGGCTGAGGAGCAGCAGCGGGCTCAGGAAGAACATGAAGTAGCGGGCGTCGATCACCTCGAAGCCGCAGCCCTCGGCCAGCCTGGCCAGCTCGTCGCGGTGGTATCGCCGCTGATGGCGGGCGAATTCGTCGTTCCAGCTCCAGAACTGACGGAGGGCGGGGACGGTGACGAACAGCACGCCGCCGGGGGCGAGCGCCCGATGCACCTGGCGCAGGGCCTCGGCGTGGTCGGGGATGTGCTCGATGACGTCGAGCAGGAAGGCCGAGTTCCACCGGCCCGACCAGGGGAGGTCCAGCAGGTCGACGCAGTGCCGCGAGACTCCCGCCGGCAGGGCGTCGGCCGCGAGGTCGAGGGCCGCCTGCGACGAATCGGCCAGCGCCAGCTCCTCGATCGGGAAGCCGGCGGACTTCGCCAGGTAATCCACCCAGCCGCCGCAGCCGCCGCCGAGGTCGACGGCGCGCGCGGGCCTCGGCGCGTGGCGACGGACGGCGTGCAGCAGGAAGCGATGCCGGCCGCGATACCAGAAGTGGCCGCCCTGCATGCGACGGAGCATGGCGAACTCGCGGCTGTCGTATTCCTCGTCGCGATGGACGACTTCGGCCCGGACGTCAGTCGACATGCGATCGCTCCGTCGTCGCCGCGTGGGCCCGCGCGTCCGTCGCGTGGCCGCGGTCGAGCCGGACGGACCGCCCGACCGGGCCGGCCCCGGCGTCGCCGCCCGATTCCTCGCGCACGCGGTATTGCGGCTTGCGGTTCACGTTCAGGTGGAGGCGGCCCAGGTACTCGCCGATGATCCCCAGCCCCAGCAGTTGCGTCCCGCCGATCATCAGGATGGCGATGATCGTCGAGGCGTACCCCGGCACCACGATCTCCGACGCCAGCGCGCAGCCGAGGTAATACAACGCCAGAGCGAACCCGACCGCCGAGACGAGCAGGCCGCAGGCCGAGACGACCTGGAGCGGGACCAGCGAGAAGTTCGTGAACAGGTTCAGCGCCAGCACCAGCAGCTTGCGGACGTCGTAGCCCGATCGGCCCTCGCGGCGGGGCTCGTGCGCGACGGGCGTCTGGCCGATCCGGCGGGTGTTCCACGCCAGCAGGCCGTCGACGAACGTGTAGTTGAGGTCGTACTCCAGGATCGCCTCCAGCAGCGGCCGGCGCATCGCGCGGAAGGAGGCGACGGTCACGTCGTTGCCGAAGACGGCGCGGTAGAAGACGTTCACCAGCCTCGACCCGGCGTTGCGCCAGGAGGCGTGGCGCTTGGACTCGTACAGGCCGTAGACGAGGTCCAGGTCGCGCGTGCGGAGGGCGTCCAGGAGCTTGGGTATCTCCTCGGGCGGGTTCTGGAGGTCGTCGTCCATCGTCACGACGACGTCGCCGCGGGCGCGCCGGAACCCGCACATGAGCGCGTTGTGCTGGCCGTAGTTGCGCATGAGCTGCACGATCGTCACGCGGCCCGGCCGCTCGTCGCGGATCGCGCGGAGGACGTCCCACGATCCGTCGGCGCCGCCGTCCTCGACGAAGACCATCTCGCCGCGCAGCCCGCGGGCGTCGAGCACGGCGAAGGTCCGATCGGCCAGCGCGCGGAGCGTCGCCTCCGAGTTGTAGACCGGGACGACCACGGAGACGTCGACGTTCGCCATCGCGACACCTTGGGAAGGGACCTGGGCGCGGGCTCAGGCCCGCAGCGACAGCAAGTATTGATACAGCGGGGCGGCGTGCAGCGCCTGGAGGACGCCGCCCAACGCGAGGATGGCCCGAAGCTCATCCGCGCCGACGACGCGGACCCGGATCTCCTCCGTCTCCTCAAGGCTCGGCTCGCGCTCCCAGGCCACGCCTTTCGCGAGGAACGTGTGGCTGAGGTTCGCGTGCGTGCCGGGGTTGGCCGAGAGGGTCGCCAGCCGCGCCCACTCGCCGCCGCCGTAGCCGGTCTCCTCCAGAAGCTCGCGCCGGGCGGATTGCTCAAGGTCGGCGTCGGTCGCGTCGCAGATCCCGGCCGGCAGTTCGTAATGCACGGCGCGCGAGCCGTGGCGGTACTGGCGGATCAGCACGATCCGGCCGTCGCGGGTCACGGGGAGGACGTTCACCCAGTCGGGGTATTCGAAGATGTTGTAGTCCTCGATGATCGCGCCGCCGGGCAGCCGGACGCGGTCCTGGCGGACGGTCAGCCAGGGCCGACGGACCAGGTATTGCGACTCCAGCACGTCCCAGGGTCGGGGATCTGCATCGTCGTGCATCGTCTTCCGGTCCTCCCGTCAGCCGCGAGGCCGGAAGTGGTAGATCGTCTCGAACGACGACGGATAGTAGCCGCAGGCCCGGTACAGGCCGCAGGCCGGGCCGTTGGCGACCTGCGTCGCCACGTCCACCCGCATCACGTCGCGATCGCGGAGCCAGTCGTGGCAGCGCGCCATGGTCGCTCGGCCGACGCCCCGCCGCCGGGCCCGTTCGCTCACCGCGACGAGGCCGATCGTCGCCGCATCGCCCTTCACGGCGACCGTCGCCAGGCCCAGCGGGACGCCCTGGACGTCGCGATCCTCGGCGACGAACACGGCGTCGGCCGACTCGTGCCGGCAACTGCGCCCGATCCAGATCGCGTACAGCCGGCGGAACGCCTCGTGCGGGATGCGCGGGTCGACCGCGAACCGCGAGAACGCCCCGGCCTCCACGGCGAGTTCGACCAGCACGGGGGATGCAGGACCGGCGGGGCGATCGACCACGATCAGGTCGCCAGGGCCATCGTCCTTCTCCCCTTGAGGGAGAAGGCGGCCCGGAGAGCAAGAGTGTTCGGCGCAACTTGTATGGGGAAGGGGCCGAGACGAGCCCGAAGTCCCCTCTCCCGCCGGGAGAGGGTGGCCCGAAGGGCCGGGTGAGGGTCGTCGGGTCGGCTGAGATAGCCTAGGTCCCGCGGGCTCGCGCGCCGACACGCCCTCCGCGCTCCCGCGACCCTCACCCGCCGCTGCGCGGCTGCCCTCTCCCGGCGGGGGAGGGGACGTCCCACCTTCTCCCTCAAGGGGAGAAGGATGCTCGTCTTCGGCTCGCCTCAGCTCCGCGGAGTAGACCACGCGGTCGTCGACCTTGAGGCCGTCGAAGCGGCGCAGCAACTCGTCCGGGATCGCGAGGCCCGGCGGGGTGAAGGCGTAGACCAGTTCGAGGCCGTCGTCCGCGGCGCGGGCGAGGGCGTCGGCGAGCGCGTCCGCATCATCCCCGCGCGCGACGATGCGGCCGACGGGCAGGCCGAAGTGGGCCGAGTCCCAGGCGAGGCGTTCGACGGTCAGGCCGCGGGCCGCTGTCGGCATTGTCGGAAATACCCCTCGATCTGGTCGACGACGCGGTCCTGCTCCTCGACGGTCATCTCGTGGAAGAGGGGGAGCCGGAGGAGGCGGCGGCTGACGTCCTCGGTGACGGGGAGGTCGCCGTCCTGATAACCGAACGTCCGGCCCATCGGCGAGGTGTGCAGCGGGACGTAGTGGAACACCGCCAGCACGCCCCGGCCCCGCAGGTGCGTCGCGAGAGCGTCGCGGGTCGCCTCGTCGGGCAGGAGGATGTAGAAGAGGTGGTGGTTGCTCCGGCAGTCCTCGGGCGTGCGCGGCAGGCGGAGCCGGCCGGCGGCCTCCAGGGGGGCCAGGCGCGTCAGGTATTCCTCGAACTTCGACCGCCGCGAGGCGTTGATGACCGGGGTCATCTCCAGTTGCGCGTAGAGGAAGGCCGAGCAGATTTCGCTGGGGACGTAGCTGGAGCCGATATCCACCCAGGTATATTTGTCGACCTGGCCGCGGAAGAACTGGCGGCGGTTGGTCCCCTTGTCGCGGAGGATCTCGGCGCGTTCGAGCAGGGAGGGGTCGTTGATGCAGAGCGCGCCCCCCTCGCCGCAGATGAAGTTCTTGGTCTCGTGGAAGCTGAAGGCCCCCAGGTCGCCGATCGAGCCGAGCGCCCGGCCGCGATACGAGGCGTCGACCCCCTGCGCCGCGTCCTCGACCACGCGCAGGCCGCGGCGGCGGGCGATCTCCAGGATCGGATCCATGGCGCAGCTCACGCCCGCGTAATGGACGGGGAAGACGGCCCGGGTCCGATCGGTCACGGCGGCCTCGACGAGCGATTCGTCCAGGTTGAGCGTGTCCTCGCGGACGTCGACGAAGACCGGCCTCGCGCCCAGCCGGGCGACGGCGTTGGCGGTGGAGACGAAGGTGAACGAGGGCATGATCACCTCGTCGCCCGGCCCCAGGTCGCAGAGCATCGCGGCCATCTCCAGGGCGGCGGTGCAGGAGGGGGTGAGCAGGACGTGGGGGACGTCGAACCGCTCCTCCATCCAGCGCGCGCACAGGCGGGTGAACTCGCCGTCGCCGGCGATGTTCCCCTGGGTGACGGCCTTCGCGATGTAGAACAGCTCCTTGCCGG
>ERZ778021.3390-NODE-3390-length-11621-cov-7.550406_pt1 | contig 11621 bp, 9 predicted proteins | sample MGYA00375751_ERZ778021 | MGnify/ENA primary metagenome ERZ778021 (study PRJEB29350, sample SAMN05389814) | bioreactor metagenome | isolation source: Thiocyanate stock bioreactor | place: South Africa: University of Cape Town | collected 2013-08-29 ... | reverse complement strand
GCGTGAACCACTGCGCGGCCAGCGGCGAGGTGCCGAACAGCGCCATCGCCACGGCACCGCCCAGCGCCGCGCCCGAGGCGCTGCCGAGCAGGTACGGGTCGGCCAGCGGGTTGCGGAACAGGCCCTGCGCCACCGCGCCCGCCAGCCCCAGCAGCGCGCCCGCGAGCCACGCGCCCAGCGTGCGCGGCAGGCGGATGTCCCACACGATCTGGCGGGCCACGGGCTCATCCCACATGCGCAGCACGCTCTCGAAGCCGGTGCTGCCCACGCCCACGCCGCACAGCAGCAGCGCCACGCTGGCGAACAGCAGCCACAGGGCGCACCACAGGGCGCGGCGGTGCGTGTTCATTTCGCCTTATCGATCAGGCATTGCGCCATGATGCGCGCCGCCTCGGCCATGCGTGGGCCGGGGCGCACCACCACGTCGGATTCGCCGGGGCCGAACACGCACACGCGCTGCTGGCGCACGGCTTCGATGCCATTCCAGCCGGGGTACATCACCATGGGCTGCATGCTGCGGTTGCCGACCATGATGACGCTGGGATTGGCGCGCACCACGTACTCGGGGTTCAAGCGCGGGAACGGGCCCAGGTCGGCGCTGACCACGTTGACCGCGCCCAGGCGCGCCAGCGTCTCGCCGATGAAAGATGCGGTGCCCGCCGCGTACGGGCCCCGGCTCACCTCGAAGTACACCCGCGCGCCGCGCGCCTTGGGCGGCAGCGACTGCACGGCCGCCTGCACGCCCGCGTCGATCTCGCGCCAGAGCCGGTCGGCCGCCGCCTGGGGCTCGGGCAGGTGCAGCGCGCGCGCCACGTCGCCGAGCACGCGGCGCACGTCGGCATGCGTCTTGGGTTCGAGCGCCAGCACCGTGAGGCCCAGCGCCTCCAGCCGCTCGCTGGCGCGGGTGCTGCTGGAGACCAGCACCAAGTCGGGCTTGAGGGCCACCACGGCCTCGATGCTCGGGTCGATGTAGCCGCCAAGCTGCGGCAGCTTCTTCACCGCGTCGGGCCAGTTGGAGAAGCGGTCCACGCCCACGATGCGCTGGCATTCGCCCAGGGCGCAGACGCTTTCCGTCAGCGACGGCAGCAGGCTGGCGATGCGCTGCGGCGGCTGCGCGATGGTGACCACGCGGCCCCGGCCATCGGTGATGCGCACGGGCTCGGCACGGGCCAGCCCGGCCATGAGCAGGGCCAGCACGACGAGGATGGCGAGCACCCAGAGGATGCGACGGACGGGTGTGGGTTTCATGGGGCCTTCAAGGTCAAGGGCAGTCCGGCGGCCATCAGCGTGACGCGCTCGCACGCTTGGGCCACCTGCTGGTTCAGCGCGCCGAGCGCATCGACGAAGGCGCGCACCTCGCGCCCCATCGGAATGACCCCCAGGCCGATTTCGTTGCCCACCAGTACAACGGGCCCGGGGGTCTGCCGAATTGCTTCAAAAAAAAGAGCTGCTTGCGCTTGCCAGTCCTGGGCTGGAGGCCGATTTGGCTCATATTCCGGCGCAGCGGCGGCGGGCATCAGCCAGTGGGTCAGCCACAGGGTCAGGCAATCGACCACGACCAGGGTCTCTGGCGTGCCGTGGCGCGCCAGCGCGCCGGCCAGGTCGCGCGGCTCCTCCAGCGTGGCCAGGCCCGGCACGCGCGCGGCGCGCTCGCGCTGGTGGCGCGCGATGCGTTCGCGCATCTCATCATCCCAGGCCTGGCCGGTGGCCACGAGCAGCGCGCGGTGCGCGGGCGACTGCGCCAGCCACTGGCGCGCCAGCAGTTCGGCGCGGCGCGACTTGCCGCTCTTTTGCCCGCCCAGGATCAGCTCGCTGCGCGCGATGGACTGCGGCGTGCTCATGCACCCTCCGCGCCGAACAAGGCCGCCGCGGCCTGCGGGCTGGAGGCGAACCAAGCATGGAAGTAGCTCGCCCGCAGGCCGCCCAGGCGGTACACGGCCTCGCCCGCGTCCGGCGCGGCGTCGTGCCCTGGGCGCGCGGTGCGTGCGTCCACGGGCGCCGTGCTGTCGCAGGTGGAATAGTGGAAGGTATGGCCGCGCAGGCAGCCCTGCGGCAGCGCCAGGTGCTGCGGCCCCAGCGCAGCCAGGCGCCGCTGCATGGCCACGCGGCCGGGCAGCAGGCCCCACAGGGGCACGGTGCGGCCGTCGTGCAGCGTGATGGCCTCGCACAGCGCCATCATGCCGCCGCACTCGGCCCACAGCGGCTTGCCCGCCTGCACGTGGGCACGCAGGCTGGCCTGGAACGCGCCGTTGGCGGCCAGCGCCTCGGCATGCAGCTCGGGGTAGCCGCCGGGCAGCCAGACGGCGTCGCAGGCGGGCAACGCGGCGTCGTGCAGCGGCGAGAAGAACACCACGCGTGCGCCCAGCTGCTGCAGCGTCTGCACGTTGCTGGGGTAGATGAAGCAGAAGGCCGCGTCGCGCGCCACGGCCACGGTGCGGCCCACCAGCAGGGGCGCCACGGGCGGACGCGGCGGCGGCGCGGGGAAATCGACCGCGAAGCGCTGCAGGGCCTGCGCGTCCATGCGGCCCAGCGGCGTGGCGGCCAGCGCGTCGGCGGCGGCGTCCAGGCGCTGCAGCGCGTCGGGCAGCTCGTGCGCGGCCACCAGACCCAGGTGGCGCTCGGGCAGCAGCGGTGCGCGCGCATCGTCGCCCGGCGCCAGGCGCGGCAGCGCGCCAAGCCAGTCGGCATCGTCGCGCAGGCCGGCGCGCAGCATGGCGGCATGGCGCTCGCCCGCCACGCGGTTGGCCAGCACGCCGGCCCAGGGCAGGCCCTCGCGGTAGTGGCGCAGGCCGTGGACGATGGCGCCCAGCGTGCCGCCCATGGCGCCGGCATCGACCACCGCGAGCACGGGCATGCCAAAGCGCTGCGCCAGGTCGGCCACGCAGTCCTCGCCGTCGAACAGGCCCATCACGCCTTCGACCAGGATCAGGTCGGCCTCGCGCGCAGCGGCATGCAGGCGCGCGGCGCAGTCGGCGGGGCCGGTCATCCACAGGTCGAGCTGCTCCACCGGCGCGCCGCTGGCGAGCTGGTGCCAGTACGGGTCGAGGTAGTCGGGCCCGCACTTGAACACGCGCACGCGCCGGCCGCGCCGCGCATGCAGGCGCGCCAGCGCGGCCGTGACGGACGTCTTGCCCTGCCCCGAGGCAGCGGCGGAGACGACCAGGGCCGGGCAGCGTGCGCCGTGGCTCATGCCATCACCGCGCGGGCGCCCACTTCAGGCCGACAAACAAGGTGCGGCCGGCGGTGGCGTAGCCGCGTGCCAGCTCGTAGTCCTTGTCGGCCAGGTTGTCCAGGCGCACGACGACCTGGTAGTCGCGCGCCAGGCGGGTGCTGGCGTAGAGGTTGAACAGGGTGTAGCCGCCGAGTTCGGTGGTGTTGGCGTTGGTGTCGTAGCGCCGGCCGGAGGCCTGTACCTCGGCCCCCAGCGTCCAGCCCGCGAGGCGCGTGTCGGCGCCCAGCACGGCGTGCTGCTTGGCGCGGCGGCCGAGCTGCTTGCCGGTGTCGAGGTTCTTGGGGTTCTGCAGGTCGAGCGAGCCACGCAGGTTCACGCTGCCCAGGCGGTAGGCGCCGGCCAGCGTCAGGCCCTCGTAGCGCGCCTTGCCCACGTTGGCGTAGCAGCCCGGATAGGGGCCGGAGTTGCCGGGGCAGGTGCCGGTGTTGCCCTGCCAGTCGATCAGGTTGCTGACGTTGTTGCGGTACAGCGTGGCCGAGAAGTGGTTCGCGCCTTCGGCCCATTTCACGCCCAGCTCCACGTTGCGGCTGGTTTCGGGGCGCAGCGTGTCGTCGCCGTACAGGCTGAAGCGCTGGTACAGCGTGGGCGCCTTGAAGGCCGTGCCCGCCGAGGCGGTGGCGCGCCAGTTCGGCGCGAAGGCGAAGCCGTAGGCCGCGCTCCCGGTGGACTTGCCGCCGAACTCGCTGTCATCGTCATGGCGCGCGTTGAGCTGCAGCGTGTGCGCACCCAGGCGCAGGCCCCAGCCCAGCGCCAGCGCGTTCTGCGAGCGGTTGCGCGTACCGCTGCTGACGCTCTCGTTGGTCAGCTCGTCCTCGCGCCGCTCCAGCGCCGCCGTGAGCTGGTGCGCGCCCAGGCGCAGTTCGTTGAAGAACAGGTAGCCGCGCTGGCGGGTGTCGGTGAAGTAGACCGAGGGCTTGGTCTCGTAGCGGTCGCGCGAATCGGTGACGGACAGGCGCGTCTTGTAGCTCTCGCTCCATTGCGCCTGCCAGTTCAGGCCCAGCGTCTGCAGGCGGTGCAGGCTGCGGTCGTCGGCGGTCTTGCTCACGTCGTAGCCGCTGTCGGTGTCGTTGTAGAGGAAGTTGCCCTCCAGGCGGTGCGCCGTATTGAGCTGCCAGCCCAGGCGGCCGCTGGCAGAGGTGGCGTGGTGGTCGTCGCGGTCAGGGTTGCCGTCCTTCTTGGCGTTGAAGCCCTTGCTGGTCTCGCGCGCGATGCCCAGGGCGTAGTCCACCGCGCCGCTGGCGCCGCTCACCCCGGCCTCGGCGCGGTAGGTGCCGTGCGTGCCGGCGCCCACGCCCACGTAGGGGGCCACGCCGGGTTCGCCCTTCTTGGTGAAGATCTGGATCACGCCGGCCACGGCGTCGGAGCCGTAGATGGCGGCGGCCGGGCCACGCAGCACTTCGATGCGCTCGACCTGCTCCAGCGGGATCGCCTCCCAGGTGGTGCCACCCGAGCCAGCCTGCGAATCGACGCGCACGCCGTCGATGTAGACGGCGGTGAAGCGCGTCTCGGCGCCGCGCACGTACATGCTGGTGGTGCCGCCCGGGCCGCCGGTGCGGCCCATCTCGATGCCCGGCAGGCGCGCCAGCACGTCGCCCAGCCCGGTGGCGCCGCTTTGCTCGATGGTTTCACGGTCGACGACGGACACGTCGGCCACGACGTCGGTCAACGGCTGCGCGGTGCGCGTGGCCGTGACCACGACCTCTTTCAGTGCGGGGGCGGAGCCCTCCTGGGCCTGGGCGGTACAGGCGGCCATGGCGGCCAGGGCCAGCGCGGCAGGACGCAGTGCGCCAGCGCGGAAGGACGAATTCATCATAGGGAATCAGAGTCAGCAGGGTTACCCGTGCCGGCCTCCCCGCCAGCGTTGGGTGATACAGCCGCGCACGCACTGGAAACCAGGCGCGGGCAACCTCCATGTTGGCCGGTATCCGGGCTGGCGGAACACGCTCCAGCGCCTTCCCGCAGCGCTTGTTCAAGGCGCGCAGTGGCTGTGTGCTGGAGAGGGAATCGGTATGCGATTCGTCCGCTGACCGTTGCGGGGGCAGCGCAGGCCCGGAGGGCCCCTTGGCGGGCCTCCTCCCTGCTTCCCGTTGAACTGCGGCCTGTGAACCACGCCGCGAGCACCAACGGAAGCGATTTTACGTGCAATTACACACAGCGCACGCCTACAATCGCCTGTTCTATGGCCTCACCGTCCCCCTTCGATCTGATCGCCGAGCGCGTCGAGCGCCTGCTGCTGCGCCACGCCGAACTGCAGCGCACCAATGCCCTGCTGTCCGAGCAGGTGGCGGCCCTGGCCCAGGAGCGCGACGCACTCAAGTCCCGCCTCGGCGCCGCGCGCGCCCGGGTCGATGCCCTGCTGGAACGCCTGCCCGAGAACGTTCCCCACAAGGAGTCGGAATGAAGCAGATCGAGGTCCAGATCCTGCAGCAAAGCTACCTGCTCGCTTGCCCGGAAGGGCATGAGTCGCGCCTGCTCGAGGCCGTGGAGCGCGTGGACACGGCCATGACCCGCATCCGCGACGCGGGCAAGGTGCGCGCGCGCGAGCGCATCGCCGTGCTGGCGGCCCTGAACATGGCCTTCGAGATCGCCGACCGCGACAGCGCACTGGCGGCGGCACAGCCGTCCGGCAGCAGTGCGGAAACCCCTTCGGCCGACGTGGAGCGCGCCCAGGCCCTGGCACAGCGCCTGGACCAGGCCCTGGGCACCGACGGGCAGCTGTTCTGACGGTTCCGGCGGCCGCATCTGGCCCTACAATGCAGATGTCCGTGGTGCTGCCGGGCTTTATATTTCCTTGAACCAATGCTCCCTGAGCACGGGCTTGGTACATTGCCTGGTGAGCGTGATCATCTCGCGTCAGATGAACCCAACGTCAGGTTGCCCTCGCCCACCTGAACCCCCGGTTCAGGATGCCGGTCCGGTGGCATTCACGGACACCTTTCTTCCCAGCCCGCCCCGCACGCGCGGCTGCCCCCCTCCTCCCCATGATCGACCCACTCCTGCTTGCGCAACTGGCGGCGCTCGGCCTGTGCACCGGCTTCCTGGCCGGCCTGCTGGGCATCGGCGGCGGCATGCTGCTGGTGCCTTTCCTCACCTACTTCCTCGGCCAGCGCATGGTGGCGCCGGACCTGGCGGTGAAGATGGCGATCGCCACCTCGATGGCGACGATCATGTTCACGTCGATCTCCAGCGTGCGCGCGCACCACAAGCGCGGCGCCGTGCGCTGGGACCTGGTGCTGCGCCTGGCGCCTGGCATCGCGCTGGGCGGGCTGCTGGCCAGCCTGGGCGTGTTCGCCTTGCTCAAGGGGCGCTTCCTGGCGCTGTTCTTCGGCCTGTTCGTGGGCTTCTCCGCCTTCCAGATGTACAAGGGCAGCAAGCCCGCGCCCGCGCGCCAGATGCCCGGCACGGCCGGCCAGGCGGCGGCGGGGGGCGTCATCGGCTTCCTCTCGGGCCTGGTGGGCGCTGGCGGCGGCTTCGTCAGCGTGCCATTCATGACCTGGTGCAACGTGCCCATCCACAACGCCGTGGCGACCAGCGCGGCGCTGGGCTTTCCGATCGCCCTGGCGAACGTGCTCGGCTACGTGATCGGCGGGCAGTCGGTGGCGGGGCTGCCCCCGGCCTCGCTGGGGTACGTGTGGCTGCCTGGCCTCGCGGCCATCGCCGCCTGCAGCGTGCTCACCGCGCCGCTGGGCGCACGCGCCGCCCACACGCTGCCAGTGCAGCAGCTCAAGCGCGTATTCGCCGGCCTGCTGCTGTGCCTAGCGCTCTACATGCTCTGGAAGGGCTGGACGGCGGCCTGATCCTGGGTTTGGAGTAGAAAACGGCTCCAGCCCTTTGCTGGCAAGCGCTGGCAGCTATCAAAAAAAGAGTCAGCTTGGCTGTACGGGCAACGCCTTGACCTGCCGCTGCGCCAGGAAGGCGCGGAACGCCCCGGCCTCCAGCGCAGGGGCGCACAGATAGCCCTGGTACTGCTGGCAATGCATGCCGATGAGCGCGGCGCGTTGCGCCTCGGTCTCCACCCCCTCCGCCATGACCGCGATGCCCAGCGCCTGCCCCATGCTGACGATGGCGCTGACGATGGCCCGGTCGCCCTCGTCGTCGGGCAGCCCGCGCACGAAGGACTGGTCGATCTTGAGCTTGTGAATGGGCAGTTTCTTCAGGTAGGCCAGGCTGGAGTAGCCCGTACCGAAGTCGTCGAGCACCAGCCCCACGCCGAGCGCCGCCAGGGCGCCAAGCCGCTGCGCCATCTCCTGTGCATCCTGCAGCAGGATGGTCTCGGTGATTTCCAGCTCCAGCCATGCGGGCGGCAACCCCTCGGCTTCGAGCAGGCGCACCAGGCGCTCGACGAAGTCGGGCTGGCGGAACTCCAGCGCCGAGACGTTGACGGACAGGCGCACCGGGCGGCCCCCGTGCATCCACTGCACCGCCTCGCGCACCGATTGCTCCAGCACCCAGGCGCCCAACGTGACGATGTAGCCCGACTCTTCGGCCAGTGGGATGAATACCGTGGGCGACACGGTGCCGAACTCCGGGTCACTCCAGCGCAGCAGCGCCTCGGCCCCGACGATGCAGCCGGTATCGATGCACACCAGGGGCTGGTAGTGCACCGCCATGCGCCCATGCTGCAGTGCCTGGCGCATGGCATGCTCCAGTTGCATGCGCGACAGCAGGCCCGCGTTCATCTGCGGCTGGTAGAAGCCGTAGGCGCCACGTCCCCGCTCCTTCACGCGGTACATCGCCGTATCGGCCTGCTTGATCAGTTCGTCCAGGGTGCCGCCATCCTGCGGGAACAGGGCCATGCCGATGCTGCACTGGATGGACAGCCCCATGCCATCGAGCGCGAAGGGGCGCAGCATGTCGTCGATCATGCGCTGCGCCACACCCTCGGCCACTACGGCGTCGCCGCCATGCAGGTAGACGACGAATTCATCGCCGCCCAGGCGCGACAGCATGTCGGTCTGGCGCAGGCAGGCCTGCAGGCGCTGCGCCACCAGTTGCAGCACCCGGTCGCCGAACGGATGGCCGAGCGAATCGTTGATGATCTTGAACCGGTCGAGGTCCATGAACAGGATGGCAAAGCCGGTGCCGTTGCGCCGCGCCTCGCCAATAGCGTGTTCGACGCGCTGCGCCAGCATCAGGCGGTTGGGCAGGCCTGTGAGCGCGTCGCTGTAGGCCAGCTCCTCGATGCGCTTTTGCGCGGCGTGCTGCGCCGTGAGGTCGCGCATGAAGCCAATGCTCTGCACGATGGTGCCGCTGTCGTCGCGCAAGGCGACCCACGACAGGTGCACCGCGCAGGTCTCCCCCGCGGCGCACGGCAGGCGCAGCTCGCCCTCCCAGAAGCCCTCGTGCTCCCAGCCGGCGAGTACCCGGGCCATGAAATCTGTGCCGGCACCGGCATCGAACAAGGCGGCGGCGGGCTGGCCGTTGAGGGCGGCGCCACCCTTCCCCACCAGGCGCTCGCAGCCGGGGTTCATGCGCATGAGGCGGTGCTGGCTGTCGGCGATGAAGATCGCATCCAGGCTGGACTCGAACACCCGCGCGGCCAGGCGCAGCCCGGCCTGGATCTCGGCCTGGTGCGTGATGTCGCGGAACGAAAACACCCGGCCCACGGGCAAGCCACGGCTGAGCTGCGGCACGCAGCGGCGCTCCACGACCATGCCGGAGCGCAGGGTCAGGATGTCGGTGCTCTCGTGCATGGGGTCGCGGGCAATGGCGTCTAGCCGCTCGCGGTACAGCCCGGCATCCGCCACCTGCTCCGCCATGTGCCGCTGCACCGCGGCATCGTCACGGTGCACGAGCAGGTCGCGCGGCATGCTCCACAGCGCGGCCAGGCGCTGGTTGAAGGCACGCACACGGCCGTCCATGCCACACACCAGCATGCCGTCGGCGGCGGAATCGAGCGTGGCACGCAATTCCGAGAGCAGGGTTTCCAGCTCGCGCTCGCTGGCCTGCTGTTCGCTGCGGTCGAGCATGGTGACCATCAGCGCCGACCCCTCGGGAAGCGCGATGCGCTGCACGCGCTGCTCCACGGGCACGAGCTTGCCATCGCTGCGCAAGACCTGCGTGAAGGACTGGAAGCCGTCGCGCGCCGCGACGGTCTCCGTGCTCCACAGGGCCTGGTCCTGCGGCGTCGCGGCCAGGCGCTGCATCGATTGGCCGAGCATCGCCTCGGGCGGCAGGCCCGTGAGCTTGCTGGCCGCACGGTTGACCAGCGCAATCGTCAGTGACGCTTCGTGCACCAGCCACACCGCCTCGAACAATGCATCCAGGGCCGTCTGCCAGGCGGAGGCGCTCAGCGGCAGCATCAGGCGCCCACCTCGGCTGCGCCCAGGCCCACCGCGCGTTCAAAGAAGTAGCACACCCGCTTGCGCGGCGACAGATAGTCGAGCGCATCGCGCGGCAGTTGCGCAGGGCGCAGGCTGCGGCGGATTCCCAACTCGGGCGAGCGCTCCAGATCCAGCACCAGCGCCTGCTCCTTGGGCACCTGCGGGTCGTACAGCACGACCCGCGGCCGCAGCGGGCGCGAGGAGTTGACGGACACCACGATGGCGTAGCCGTCGTTCACCAGTTGCACCACGGAGCCGGGCGGGTACACACCCATCATGCGGATGAAGGCCCCCAGCAATACAGGGTCGAACTTGGACTGGCACTGCGCGAACATGACCGACAGGGCCTCGTGCGGCGTGAGTGCCTCGCCGCCGTGCGACGGGTTGCACAGGCGGTCGTAGTGATTGACCAGGGCGAGTATCTGCCCGTGCTGGCCCAGGTCCTCGCCCAGCAGGCTCAGCGGGAACCCCGAGCCATCGGTCCGCTCATGGTGCTGTGCAATGGCCGTGACCACCGATACCGGCAGCCGCATGCGCTCCGCCAACGCAACGGATTCCCCGACGTGGCTACGGTAGCGCTCCATATCGGCCGTGGACAGGTGGGCATAGGGCTCGCTGACGTGCAATGGCAGGGCCTGCTTGCCCAGGTCATGCAGCAAGGCCGCCGTGCCCAGTTCGCGCAGCGCCTGGCCCGGCAGCGCCAGCGCCCGCCCCAGCAGCAGACACAGCACCATCACGTTCACCGGATGCTGCGCGCTGCGTACGCCGACATCCTCGGACAGCAAGCGGATCACGGAATCTCCGTGGCTGAGCAGTTCCTCCACGCAGTTGCCGATGAGACCGGCCGTCAACTCGCGCGCCGCCTCGGGCTGCAGGGCCACGGTCTGACCAATCTGCTGGTAGCTGCGCGTGGCCTCGCCGAAGCTGCGCTCACAGGACTGCAGTTCCTGGCACTGCAGTTCGAGCGCCTGGCGCAGCGCCTGGACGCCTGCGCTCTCCACCACCGCGGGTTCGTCCGCCGCAGCAGCCTCACCCGCGCTTTCGGCCACGACAGGGTCGCTCTTGGCGGGAAAGTACCGGACCTGTGCCAGATTCAAGGCCCGCAACGCTTCGATCTGCTCTGCCGACGCCACCCGGAAACTGCTGACGGGAAAGGGATGGTTCATCCAGCCCACGTCCAGCTGGATGTACATGCCAATGCGCAATTGGCTGATATCGATAAGAACAGAGTGGCTCACTGGGTGCGCGCCCGGGATCGCCTCCCGGACGGCTGAAATAGGTCGCTAGATTATCTCTACTTCCCTTGAGGCGAGAGGCAAACTCCCTGCCGGTGTGCGAGCTTGCAACATCGGTTTTGCAGGGAGTTATCAACGGCACCACAGCGAGGGCTTGTAAACCAGATCCATCCACAGCGCCCACGCTGCAATTCCGAACAGCAAAAGGCCCGCCAAGCGTGTGCCCCAGCTTCCGCGCCACTGGTTCAGGCGCACACGCAACTGCCCCCACAGCAAAGGGCCTCCGACCAGCCACAGGCCACTGCCCACGGCAAAACCCAGCATCGACAATGCGCCCTGCACCGGGCCATTGCTCAATGCGGCCACCAGCAGCGCCGAATAGAGCAAGCCGCACGGCATGAGTGCCCAGCCGACCCCGACCGCCAGCACGCCGCCGGGCATGGCCACCAGGGGTTGCGCCCGCCGCCACACGGCCCTTCCCGCACGCTCCACCCAGACGGGCTGGCGCGCCTGCAGCATCATCAACAGTCCCCACGCCAGCATGGCCACGTGCGTCAATGTCCAGACCGGGCGCAGCGACCATGCCTGCTGTGTCACCCAGGCCAGGCCCTCCATGGCAAAAGCGGCCAAAGCCCCTGCCAAGGCGTAACCCAGGAGCCGCCCGGCATGGAACAGAACCATCCGCCCGCTGACACCGGCCTTCTGGCCCCCATGCCACTGAATCACCTGCGGGGCTACCGCTGCGTCCTTGGAGGTGCGCCCCCCCGAAACCACGGCATGGCATGGTGCAGCGCACATGGCGAGGCAATGGGGCCCACCCGTGAGCCCCAT
>ERZ778021.3379-NODE-3379-length-11663-cov-3.451671_pt1 | contig 11663 bp, 6 predicted proteins | sample MGYA00375751_ERZ778021 | MGnify/ENA primary metagenome ERZ778021 (study PRJEB29350, sample SAMN05389814) | bioreactor metagenome | isolation source: Thiocyanate stock bioreactor | place: South Africa: University of Cape Town | collected 2013-08-29 ... | reverse complement strand
CTTTCTGTCCTTTCAGGACAGCCTGCCGCAGCAATCCGACCTGATCACCGACTTCACCCCCGACGAAGACCGCCTGGACCTGCGCGCCCTGAACCTGTCCTATGTGGGCACGGGTGGGCATTCCGGCCCCCGCTCGGTCCGGTGGGAGCATGTGGACGGCCAGACCCATGTGCTGGTCGATATCAACGGCGACCGACAGGCCGACATGCTGATCCGCCTGCAGGGGCGGCTGTCGCTGGACGGCGACGACTTCCTGCTCTAGCGCGCCAGCCGCGCGACCGCCCAGGATGCCGCCTCGGCCACGACCGGATCGGCGTCGCCCTCCAGGCCCCGCGCCACCGGCGCCAGCCCCGCATCCCCCGAATTGCCGATGGCGTACAGCACGTTGCGCACAAAGCGGTCCCGCCCGATCCGCTTGATCGGACTGCCGGAAAACCGCGCCCGGAACCCCGCATCGTCCAGAACCGCCAGCTCCGCCAAGGGCGGCGCGTCGATGATCCCGCGATAGCGCATCTCGGACCCGGCCTGCGCGAACTTGTTCCACGGACAGACCGCCAGGCAGTCGTCGCAGCCATAGATCCGGTTGCCCATCAGCGCCCGCAGCTCCGGCTCCACCGGCCCCTTATGCTCGATGGTCAGGTATGAAATGCACCGCCGCGCATCCAGCTGATAGGGCGCGGGAAACGCCCCGGTCGGACAGACATCCAGACAGGCGCGGCACGACCCGCAATGGCTGACCTGGGGCGCATCCGGCGGCAACGGCATGGTGGTGAAGATCGCGCCCAGAAAGAACCAGCTGCCCAGATCGCGCGACAGCAGATTGGTGTGCTTGCCCTGCCAGCCCAGCCCGGCGGCCTGCGCCAAGGGCTTTTCCATCACCGGCGCGGTATCGACAAAGACCTTGATCTGATGCCCCGGCTCGGGCGCGGTCTCCAACAGCCAGCGCCCCAGTCGTTTCAGCCGCTTCTTGACCAGGTCGTGATAATCGCGCCCCTGGGCATAGACGCTGACGGCCGCGCGGTCGCGCCGCTCCAGCACCGCCAGCGGATCGCCCTCGGGCGTGTACAGCTCGGCCAGCATCACCACCGACCGCGCCTCGGGCCACAGCGCGGAGGGATCGCCGCGCCACCCCATACGCTCGGCCATCCAGCCCATCTGCCCGTGCCGCCCCCGGCCCACGAAATCCGCCAGCCGCCCGGCCAGCTCCGGCACCCCATCCGGGCGCATCACGCCCATCGCGGCGAACCCCACCGCGCGGGCCTCGGCCTCGGTCTCGGCCTTCTTCTTCACCCAAATATCCCGGGGGGAATCGCCGCAAGGCGATGGGGGGCTGGCCCCCCCGCCCTCAGCCGAAATCAAGCTCGGCATAATGAGCCGCAGGATGAATCCCCGGCACCTGATCAGCCAGAACCGACGCGACTTGATCGTCGCATACCAGTCGCGCAGGGCCTCGGACCGGTCCCAATCCACGTCGGAAATATAATCCAGACAGGAAAAATGCGCAGCCGCCGTGAAATCCGCCAGGCTCAGCGTGTTGCCCGCCAGCCAGCGCCGCGTCTCCAGCAGCTGGGCCAGATAGTCGATATGCTCCTTGATCGCGCGCAGCCCGTCCTTGACCACCCGGCTGTCGGGATAGCCGGTGCGGGTGATCTTCTTCCAGACGCGCTCGTTCAGGATGGGCTGGGTCACCTCGGTGTGGAACTTGTCGTCGAACCAGGTGCACAGCCGGCGCACCTCATGGCGCTCCAGCGGCGTCTGCGGCATCAGCGCAGGCGCGGGCACCGCCTCGTCCAAATATTCGACGATCGCCTGGCTTTCCGCCAGCAGGTTGCCGCGCCAGCGCAGCACCGGCAGCTTGCCGGCCGGATTGCGCCGCTTCAGATCGGGCGGACCCTCCCAGTACCGCTCCTCGACCAGCTCGACCTCGATCTTCTTCTCGGCCAGAACCAGCCGGACCTTGCGGCAAAAGGGCGACAGGGCGGTGTGATACAGTCGCGTGGTCTGCGTGTTGGTGTTCATGGGACTGCTCGAGACCTTCTTGTTTTTCGCAACCCCGCCTTGATACGCCCCGCCCCCCCGGCTTTCAACCGCGCGGCGGCCGATCAAAGCAGGCCGCCCGCCCGTCGCGGGCAATCGTCTCGGCCCCGTCCAGGATCGCGCGCGACCGGGCCGACGGCGCGGCCGTCGTGCGCGTGCGCGGGCTGGGCAGAACGGCGGCCAGGCGCGCATGCCGAACACGCCGGGCCCGAACTCGGCCACGTTCAGATAGACCTCCAGGATGCGCGCCTTGGACCACAGCGCCTCGATCTGCGGCGTCAGCAGCGTCTCGGCGGCCTTGCGCGGCCAGCTGCGCCTCTGCCACAGAAAGGCGTTCTTGGCGGTCTGCTGGGTGATGGTCGACGCGCCGCGCGACGACCCTGATGCCACCACCTTGCGGATCTCGACCATGTCGAACCCCCAATGGCTGCAGAAATTCGCGTCCTCGGCGGCGACCACGGCGCGGCGCATGACCGGGGCGATCTCCGCCAGCGGCACCCATTCGCGCGGCGCCAGCGCCTGCTGACGCGCGACGCCCACCATCGTCCAGGTCATCGGCGGGTTCACAAAGCCATAGATCGCGACCGATCCCACCATCACCAGAACCGCCCGCAGCACCGCATAGCGCAGCCAGAACAGCGCCATACCGCGCCAGCGTCGCCGCGCCAGCGGCACGGGCGCATCATCGGCGGCGGGACGGAGCGAACGGCGCGTGAACATGGCCGCATGTCTCATGCCCAGGCCGCAGCGGTCAAGCGTCGCGCTTGCCCCGGCGCGCGTCCCGCGCCACTCTGGCCGCATCCCCCATCACCGGACCTGACCATGCGCCCAGCCCTCGCCCTGATCCTGCCTCTGCTGACCGCCATGCCCGCCACGGCCCAGCCCCTGCTCTCCTGGCCCCTTGGCCCCGACATGCAGGCGATCACCGCCACCATGGCCTGCGACAATGGCAGCACGCTGTCGGTCACCTATCTGAACGGCACCCGCGATTCGCTGGCTTTGCTGGACCTGTCCGACGGGCCCACCATCTTCGCCGGCGTCATCGCGGCCTCGGGCGCGCGCTATGCGGCGGGCGCCCGGGAATGGTGGGTCAAGGGCGACAGCGCGACCCTCACGGACAGCATGGCAGAGGACGATCCGATCACCTGCACCATTCAGAACTGACCCCCAAAGCGGGACGCGGCCCCGCAAGGGTGCCGCGCCGCGATCACTCGGCGGGAACCGCGCTCGGGACCTCGACGGCCTCGATCGGGTGGGTCAGGTGCTGCAGCATCTCCTTGGGGCAGACCTGCAGGAAGTTGCCCTTCTCCCGCTCCCAGTTCGACAGGATCTCGTCGGCGCGACGCGACCCGGTCTCCTTGAGGTGCCGTTCGATCAGGCCCTTCAGCTGATCCTCCCAGTGATCCTGGGTGACCGGGCACATCACCAGCGTCTCGGGGTTGATGTAATCGCACGCCAGCCCATCGGGGTCATACAGATAGGCCATCCCCCCGGTCATGCCCGCGCCAAAGTTCGCGCCGATCCGACCCAGAATCACGGCCACGCCGCCGGTCATGTATTCGCAACCGTTCGACCCGCAGCCCTCGATCACCACCGATGCACCGCTGTTGCGAACCGCGAACCGCTCTCCGGCACGGCCCGCCGCGAACAGATAGCCGTTCGTCGCGCCATACAGGACCGTGTTGCCGATGATCGTGTTGTCGGCCGCGACCAGCGGGCTGGCCATCGGCGGACGCACCACGATGGTGCCCCCCGACAGGCCCTTGCCCACGTAATCGTTGGCATCGCCCGACACCTCGATCTTCAGCCCCGGCGCCGCGAAGGCGCCCAACGACTGCCCGGCGCTGCCCGTCAGACGCACCGTCAGGTGGTCGGGCTGCAAGCTGTTGCGCATCCCGAACTTCTGCACGATCAGCGACGACGTGCGCGTGCCGATGGTCCGGTGCGTGTTCCTGACCGCATAGGACAGCTGCATCTTCTCGCCATCCTCAAAGAAGCGCGCGGCGTCCTTGACGATCTCGGCGTCCAGCGTGTCCAGCACAGCGTTGCGCGGCTTGGTGCGGTCATAGACGATCTTGTCCGCGCCATCGACGGTGATCAGCAGCGGGTTCAGGTCCAGATCGTCCAGGTTCGCCGCGCCCCGGCTGACCTGGGTCAGCAGGTCAGCACGCCCGATGATCTCATCGATCGACCGCGCGCCGATGGAGGCCAGAATCTCGCGCACCTCCTGGGCATAGAAGGTGATCAGGTTCACCACCTTGTCCGCCGATCCGGTGAACATGGCGCGCAGCTTTTCGTCCTGGGTGCAGACGCCCACCGGGCAGGTGTTCGACTGGCACTGGCGGACCATGATGCAGCCCATCGCGATCAGGGCGGCGGTGCCGATGCCGTATTCCTCGGCCCCCATCATCGCCGCCATGACGATGTCGCGGCCCGTGCGCAGACCACCATCGGTGCGCAGCGTCACCCGCTCGCGCAGGCGGTTCATGGCCAGAACCTGATGCGCCTCGGTCAGGCCCATCTCCCACGGCAGACCCGCGAACTTGATCGAGGTCGCGGGCGACGCGCCCGTGCCGCCATTGTGCCCCGAAATCAGGATCACGTCGGCCTTGGCCTTGGCCACGCCTGCCGCGATCGTGCCCACGCCGCTGGAGGCCACCAGCTTCACGGTGATCTTGGCGCGCGGGTTGATCTGCTTGAGGTCATAGATCAGCTGCGCCAGATCCTCGATGGAATAGATATCGTGGTGCGGCGGCGGGCTGATCAGCGTCACGCCCGGCGTCGAATGCCGCAGCCGCGCGATCAGCTTGGTGACCTTCATGCCGGGCAGCTGGCCGCCCTCGCCGGGCTTGGCGCCCTGGGCCACCTTGATCTCCAGCTCCTCGCAGGCGTTCAGGTATTCGGCGGTCACGCCGAAGCGGCCCGACGCCACCTGCTTGATCTTGGCGCAGGGGTTGTCGCCATTGGGCAGCGGGTGGCTGTGCGCCGGGTCCTCTCCGCCCTCGCCCGAATCGGATTTCGCGCCGATCCGGTTCATGGCGATGTTCAGCGTCATATGCGCCTCGGGCGACAGCGCCCCAAGCGACATCCCCGGCGTCACGAACCGCTTCCTGATCGAGGTGATCGATTCGACCTCCTCGATGGGCACCGGCTTGCCGAACGGCTTGATGTCCAGCAGGTCGCGAATGTGGATCGGCGGGTTGGCCCGCATCGTGGCGCTGAACTGCTTCCAGATGTCATAGGACGCCTTTTCACAGGCCACCTGCAACAGCTTCATGGTGTTGGCTTCCCAGGCGTGCTTTTCGCCCGTCCGCCGCAGCTTGTAGAAGCCGCCGACCGGCAGCATGTCGACATTGTCGGTGTGGAACGCGACCTGATGCAGCCATTCCAGCTTGGCCTGCAAGCCGTGCAGACCGATGCCGCTGATCCGCGACTGCATGCCGGGGAAATACTCCGCGACCATCGCACGGCTCAGACCCACCGCCTCAAAGTTCAGACCGCCGCGATAGGAGGACAGGACCGAGATCCCCATCTTGGCCATGATCTTCAGCAGGCCCGCATCGATGGCGGTGCGATAGCGGCGCATGTTCTCGACCAGCGTGCCGGTCAGCAGGCCCCGCTCGATCCGGTCATTGATCGAATCCTGCGCCAGATAGGGGTTCACCGTGGTCGCGCCACAGCCGATCAGCACCGCGAAATAATGCGGGTCGATGCATTCCGCCGACCGCACATTGACGCTGCAGAACGTCCGCAGCCCCTTGCGCGCCAGCCAGCTGTGCACCGCGCTGGTCGCCAGGATCATCGGCATCGCCACGCGGCTGGGGCCCTGCGCGTCATCCGACAGGACCAGATGGCCCGCCCCCGACCGCACGGCATCCTCGGCCTCGGCCCGGATGCGCGCCAGCCCCTCGCCCAGGGCGTCCGGCCCGGCATCGTCGGCAAAGGTGCAGTCGATGACCGTCACCGTGTCGCCGAACATCGTCACCATCTTGTCGAATTCGCCATTCGCGATGAAGGGGCTTTCCAGCACCACGATCTCGGTCTGCGCGCTGCTCTCGTCCAGCACGTTCTTCAGGTTCCCGAACCGCGTCTTCAGGCTCATCACCCGCGTCTCGCGCAAGCTGTCGATCGGCGGGTTCGTCACCTGGCTGAAGTTCTGGCGGAAGAAATGGCTCATCGGGCGGTACTGGTTCGACAGGACCGCGGGCGGCGTGTCGTCGCCCATGGACGCGATGGCCTCCTTGGCATCCTCGGCCATGGGGGCCAGGACATGCTCCAGATCCTCATGCGTGAACCCGGCGGCGGTCTGGCGGCGGCGCAGGGCGTCGCCCTGATACCGCACCACCTCGGGCAGGTCGCGCATGATGTCGTTCAGCTCGGTGACCTTCTCGATCCACTCGCCGAAGGGCTGGCTGCCGGCCAGGCGGTCCTTGATCTCGGTGTCGTGGTACAGCTTGCCGTCCCACATATCGACCGCGATCATCTGCCCCGGCCCCAGCGCGCCCTTTTCGCGCACGCCGGTCTCATCGACCGGGACCATCCCCACCTCAGAGCCCGCGATCAACAGGTTGTCGCCCGTCACGACATAGCGCATGGGGCGCAGCCCGTTGCGGTCCAGACCGCCGCAGACCCAGCGCCCGTCGGTCATGGCCAGCGCCGCGGGGCCGTCCCACGGCTCCATCACCGCGTTGCAATAGGCGTACATGTCGGCCCAGGCCTTGGGCATGTCGGTCGTGGCCTTGGACCAGCTTTCCGGCACCAGCATCGTCTTGGTCATCGGCGCAGAACGCCCCGACCGGACCAGAACCTCGAACACCGCATCCAGCGCCGCTGAATCCGACGACCCGGCAGGCACGATCGGCTTGATATCCTCGGCCGCGTCGCCGAACGCAGACGATGCCATGCGGATCTCATGGCTGCGCAGCCAGTTCAGGTTGCCCTTCAGCGTGTTGATCTCGCCGTTATGGGCCAGCATGCGGAAGGGCTGGGCCAGCCACCACTGCGGGAAAGTGTTGGTCGAATACCGCTGGTGATAGATCGCGAATGCGCTCTCGAACCGCTCATCCTTCAGGTCGGGATAGAACTCGGCCACCTGCTCGGCCAGCATCATACCCTTGTAGATGATCGACCGGCAGGACAGCGAACAGAAATACAGCCCCGCGATCTGGGCGGCGATGGCGGCCTTTTCGATCCGGCGGCGAATCACGTACAGCTCGCGCTCGAACCGGACCTGGTCGATGTCCTTCTCGCAGCGGATCAGGATCTGCTCGATCTCGGGGCGGGTGGCATTGGCCTTTTCGCCCAGCACGCCGGTGTTCACCGGCACGTGCCGCCAGCCATAGATATAGTGGCCCATCCGCAGGACCTCGGATTCCACGATGGTCCGGCAGGCCTCCTGGGCGGCAAAGTTGGTGCGTGGCAGGAACACCTGGCCGACCGCGATCAGCTTGCCCTGATCGGGTTCGTGGCCCGTGCGGCGGATCTGGTCATAAAAGAAGGGCACCGGGATCTGGACATGGATGCCCGCGCCGTCGCCGGTCTTGCCATCCGCATCCACCGCGCCGCGATGCCAGATCGCCTTCAGCGCATCGATGCCGTTCTGCACGACCTTGCGGCTGGCCTTGCCGCCCAGATCGACGACAAACCCCACGCCGCAGGACGAATGCTCGTCCTCCTGGCGGTACAGGCTGTTCTTGTCCATCCAGTCGCGGCGGGCTTCCTCGGTGGCTTGCCAATCCATGGTCATGATGCGGCCCTTTCCTGCGGGATCTGCGTCAGCAATTGATCGCAGTCGAATTGTGGGGTTGTGGCTCCGAACCCGGGCTGGCCGGGAAAGAGGAACTGCACGGGGCTGTCGTCGGTCTGCGTCTGCGCGCCGGTCCAGTCGCTGCCCGTCTCGGTGCCGCCGTAAAAGCGGTTGAACCGGCGGCTGATATACTGGCTGCCCTCGCGGGTGATCAGAACCTCGCCATCCGCGCTGCGGGTGGTCAGCTGGAAGGTCGTGCGCTCCAGCGGCTGGCCGTCGATCTCGACTGTCTCTCCGGTCAGGACGTCGTGGCCCTGATGATGCAGGCGCTGGCCGTCATTCGTCTCAGTCCAGAAATCGAAATCGTCGCGCCCGGTCTCCAGCAGACGCGAGAAACTGGCATGGCTCTCGGCCTGCTCGACCAGCCGGTCGATCAGCCCCGAGGCCATGCTCTGGCTCTCGATCCAGCGGGTCTCGGCGTCGATGGTGGACAGGTGATACAGCCCGTCGCGCCCGAAATGCGCGCTGCGCTGATGACCCTCGGGGTCGGCCTCGCAGGTGTAATACTGCCCGACCGAACAGCCGCGGTTCTGCACCGTGACATTCAGCGTGCAGCCCGCGGGCGGCGTGAAACTGGCCGCCCCCGCCTGCCCCGCCGCCAGCATCCCACCGGCCGCGACCAAAAGGGTCAGCATCGCTGCCATGATCCGCGCGCCGTTGCGCGAAGGGTTAACGGCCTGCGCAGGCACCGTGCGTTGTCGGTGTACGCCCTGTGCACGCCCTGTGACTGGGTTGTGCGCCATCGGTGCGGCCTTATTCCGCCGCGACGCGGGCATCGCCCGTCAGATAGGCCGCGATCGATTCCGCCGCCTCGCGCCCGTCGCGGATCGCCCAGACGACCAGGCTGGCACCGCGCACGATGTCGCCCACCGCATAGACCCCGGGAATCGAGGTCATGTGCGTCTGGAAACTGGCCTTGATCGTGCCCCAACGGGTGACCTCCAGCCCGTCCACGCCCCACAGCTTGGGCAGGTCCTCGGGCTCGAATCCCAGCGCCTTGATAACCAGGTCGGCGGGCTCGTCGTAATCGGCCCCGTCGATCAGTTCGGGCGACTGGCGGCCGGTGACGTCGGGCTGGCCCAGGCGCATCTTCTGGATACGCACCGAGGCGATCTGGGGAAGGCCGTCCACGTCACGCTCCTGCGCCTCGGCGGCGACGCCGGTCACATGGCCCGTAAAGGCGCCGGGCGCCGAAAGCCACACGAATTCAACACCTTCCTCCTCGGCATTCTGAACCTCGCGCTGGCTGCCCGGCATGTTGGCCCGGTCGCGGCGATACAGACACTTGACCGATTGCGCGCCCTGCCGGATGGCCGTGCGTACGCAATCCATCGCCGTGTCACCGCCGCCGATGACGACGACGCGCTTGCCCTTGGCGTTCAGCTCTCCGTCCTCGAAATCGGGGACGTCATCGCCGAACTCGACCTTGTTGCTGGCGGTCAGATAGTCGATCGCCCGGACCACGCCGCCATGATCGGCATTGTCGATGTCCAGATCGCGGGTCTTGTAGACGCCCGTGGCGATCAGCACCGCGTCATGCTTGCCGCGGATCGCGTCAAAGCTGATATCCTCGCCCACGTTGCAGTTCAGCACGAACTCGACGCCGCCATCGGCCAGCAGCTGGTTGCGGCGCATGACCACGTCCTTCTCCAGCTTGAAGCCGGGGATACCATAGGTCATCAGCCCGCCCGCGCGGTCATAGCGGTCATAGATGGTGACCTGGAATCCCTGCCGGCGCAGCATGTCCGCCGCCGCCAGGCCCCCCGGCCCCGCGCCGATGATCCCCACCGATTCCGCCCGCTCCTGCGCAGGCTTGGCGGCCTGAACCCAGCCGTTGTCCCAGGCGGTGTCGGTGATGTATTTCTCGATCGCGCCGATGGTGACGGTGCCGTGGCCCGACTGCTCGATCACGCAATTGCCCTCGCACAGGCGGTCCTGGGGGCAGATGCGGCCGCAGATCTCGGGGAAGGTGTTGGTGGCCTGGCTGACGCGATAGGCCTCCTCGAGCCGCCCTTCGGCGGTCAGGCGCAGCCAGTCGGGGATGTTGTTGTGCAGCGGGCAATGCGACTGACAATAGGGCACGCCGCACTGGCTGCAGCGGCTGGACTGTTCGGCGGCCTTCTGGGCGGCAAAGTCGCGATAGATCTCGTGGAAATCCTCGCTGCGGTCCTGGGCCGAGCGTTTCTCGGGCATCTCGCGCGGGGTCGAGACGAATGTCAGCATCTTTTGCGTGGCCATGGCTGCGCCACCTCCCTGAAAGGACTTCCGCAACTGCCATAAAGCAAGGCGTTTCAGATGAAAAGTCAGCAGTGCTGACCTATTACCCGGTTTTTACCGCCAGGCGCGAAAAAGTTGCGCATGGCGGGCCGTTAATGGGTCAGCATAACTTACCCAAATACCGTAAGCCCAACCATGGCAAGGATTCCAACCGTAATCCGCCACCAAGCGAACAGCGCGTATCCGCGCCGCGAGACATAGCCCAACAGCCAGCGGACGACGATCACGCCACTGATCAGCGCGGCCACAAAGCCCACCGCGATGTTGCCCACGGCCGCCGCATCCAGAATATCGCGATTCTGCCACAGGTCATAGACAAACGCGCCCAGCATCGTCGGCATCGCCAGAAAGAACGAGAACTCCGCCGCCGACCGCTTGTCCGCACCCAGCAGCAGCGCGCCCACGATGGTCGCCCCCGAACGCGAGACACCGGGAATCATCGCCAGGCACTGGATGAACCCGATCTTGAGCGCCATGGGCAGGGGGAAATCCTCGGCCCGGTGATACAGCGGCAGGGTGGTGCGCCGATCGACCCACAGCAGCACCAGCCCGCCCAGGATCAGCATGACCGCGATCAGCATCGGCGTCTCGAACAGCACGGTCTTGATGAAGCCATGCGCCATCACGCCGATGACGACCGCGGGCAGAAACGCCACCAACACGGCCGCCACGAAACGGCGCGCGGCCCAGAATCGCCAGCAGCGCGCCCAGCTGGATCAGCACCTCGAACGAGCGTCCCGGCGAATCAAAGCCCAGGAAATGCCCCGCCAGCAGGATGTGCCCGGTCGACGAGACCGGGATGAATTCCGTCAGACCCTCGAGAACCCCGAGGATCGCGGCGACGATCGTATTGTGTTCCATCAATGCTCGCGCAGGTTCTTGGCCGAATCCTTGATCGCCTCGTACTGCCCCGAGGGGCGGAAGCGCCAAAGGTAGGAATCGAGGACGGCCCCCGCGGCGGTGGGCTGGATGCCCAGCTCGGCAAAGCCGCGCGCATCGGGCGACACCACATTGTCGGTGCGCAGCAGGGCCAGCTGGTCGCGGCTCAGCGGGCTGGTGAACAGCCCTCCGGTAACGAACTGCACCACGCCCAGGGCCGTCGCCGCCAGCCGCGCGACGGGAAAGGGCAGGCCCACCACCAGCTTGCGCCGACTGACCGAGGTCAGCACCTGGTCGACGATCTGGCGCATGGTCAGCACCTCGGGACCGCCCAACTCGTAGATGCCGGGGGCGGCGGCGCCGGTCGCGCCCAGGACGGCGGCCTGGGCCACATCCTCGACATGGACCGGCTGCATGCGGGTGCGCGCGCCGACGATGGGCATCATCGGACCCATGCGGGTCATCCCGGCAAAGCGGTTGTAGAAATTGTCGTCGGCCCCGAAGATCACGGAAGGCCGCAGCACGACCGCATCGGCGCGCGCGGCCAGGACCGCCGCCTCGCCGCGCGATTTCGACGCGATGTATGTGCTGTCCGAATCGACGTCGATGCCCAGCCCCGAGATATGGACCAGCCGCGCCACCCCCATCTCCGCCGACAGGCGGG
>ERZ778021.3378-NODE-3378-length-11663-cov-4.908167_pt1 | contig 11663 bp, 7 predicted proteins | sample MGYA00375751_ERZ778021 | MGnify/ENA primary metagenome ERZ778021 (study PRJEB29350, sample SAMN05389814) | bioreactor metagenome | isolation source: Thiocyanate stock bioreactor | place: South Africa: University of Cape Town | collected 2013-08-29 ... | reverse complement strand
GGCGCATCAGGCCGATCTTGTGCTGGACGAGGGGGTGGCGGACTTCGACGATCTTCATGGCGGGCCGGGCAGGGGGAAGTGCGGGAAGTCTGCACTACAAGCCGGCGTTTCCACAAAGAAAAGCCAGCGCGAGGCCGGCTTTTCCCCGTGTCCGCGACGCTCAGAACGCCCAGCGCATCACCAGCTGGTAGCTGGGGCCGGCCTGTTCGGTCTCCAGCTCGTACTCGTCGTACTTGCGGCCGAGCTGGTCGTCCAGGTTGTCGAACTTGTGGAAGAACTCGTCCTTGGATGCATCCAGCAGGTTGGCCGCGCTCAGGCGCACGGACAGGTTCCGGCCAAAACGCTTCTCCACGAACATCTCCAGGTCGTCGCCGTACTTCACCGTCACTTCCTCGGCCAGGATGCGGCTGTAGGCATCGCCCTGGCTGCGGAAGGTGGCGCCGAAGCTGGCCGCCAGCGACGGGATGTCGTGGATGAAGCCGATGTTGTAGACGCTGCGCGCCTGGTCGTTGAAGCGACGTTCGCCACGGAAGTCGCTGACCTTGCTGTCCAGCCAGGAGTAGTTGAGGAACAGCCCGGTATTGGGCAGGCCCAGTGCGGTCAGCGGGGTGGACAGGTCGAATTCCACGCCACGGACCGTGCCGTCGCCGACGTTGGCCGAGGTGAACAGCCAGCTTTCCGGGGCGAAGGTGAAGTCCTTTTCGCTGGCGCCCGGGTTCTTGGCCAGGAATTTCTTCAGGTCCTTGGCATAGCTGTCCTGCGCGTCCTCGCTCCACTGCCCGGTGTTGACCAGTTCGATCAGGTCGCTGACGTCGCGGTAGAACAGGTTCACGCCGACCACGCCGTGCTTGCCGAGCCGGCGCTCGAAGCCCAGGTCGATGCCGTTGGCGGTTTCCGGCGACAGCCGCGGGTTGCCGACGTAGTCGTTGTCGCCGTACTCGCCGTCGAGCAGTGCGGGGATGAGTTCGTTGAAGTTCGGGCGCTTGACGGTACGGGCCAGCGACAGGTTGATGCGGGTCTGTTCGCTCACGTCCCACTTCAGGTGCAGCGACGGCAGCAGTTCGTTGTAGTCGCGACGGACCTGGCCGCCGGCATCGCCATCTTCGTGGTGGCGTACGTCCGAACGGGTGGTCTCGTAGCGCAGGCCGGTTTCCCAGGACAACGCGCCGGCATGGCCGGACAGCATCGCATACGGGTCGAGCCGGGTTTCCTCGATCAGCGAGCCGATGACGCCGTCCAGCGCATAGTCCACCGTGTCGCCTTCGCGCGCGGCCTCCCACGCGTAGCGGGTGTAGGACACGTCGCGCTTCTTGCGCCGGTAATCGATGCCGAACTCCAGCTCGGCGGCGCCGAGCGGACGCACATGGGCGAGCTTGGCGCCGACTTCGGTATCGCGCGCGTCCACCGCTTCGGCCTCGGCCTCGGAGGCGTCCCAACTGCCGTTGAGGTATTCGTGCTTCTCCTCGCGCTCGGCGCTGCCGTCCTGGAAACGGGCGAAATCCAGGTCCAGCCGGGTGCTGCCGCCGGCCATGTCGAAGCGGTAACCGGCGCCGATGCCCCAGTTCTGCTGGTCCACCGGGTTCAGCCCCGGCACCCGCGACTCGATGACGTCGCCATCGTCGTACTCGACTTCGTGCGAGACCTCGGTGACGTCGCGGTCGGTCTTCACGAAGAAACCGTCCACGCTCAGCCGGCCGCTGTCGCCGATGTCGGCGCTGTAGGAGACGTTGGCCGAGTAGTCGCGGCCGTCCTTGACCTCGTTCTGGTCCTCCCAGCTGAGCAGCTCGCCGCGGCCGGGGTCGGTGTAACGGTCCGAGCGCTTGATCTTGCCGCGGTAGCGGTCCTGCACGTTGACGCCGGCCAGCAGGCGCCCGCCCAGCGCCTTGCCGCTGGTCACCGCGCCGAAGGTGGGGTTGAGCTCGCCGTCGAACCAGCGGTTGACGCCCACGCGCAGGTAGCTGCCGTCGAACTGGTAGGCGTCGCGCAGCACGATGTTGATGGTGCCGGCCATCGCATCGCCGCTGCGGTTGGCGCTGGCGCTGCGCAGGATCTCGATGTGGTCCACCATTTCGGCGGGGATGCGGTCCACCCAGAACGAGCGGTCGTCGCCGGCGCCGGGCACCTTCTTGCCGTTGATCAGCACCTGGGTATAGCCGGCGGCCATGCCGCGCATCATCGCGCCGTCGAACTCCATGATGTCCGAGCCGACGAAGGTCATGCCCGGCACGCGCTTGAGCATGTCGCCGACGGTATTGGGCTCGAAGCGCTGGAAGTACTCCAGGTCGTAGGACAGCACCGGCTCGATGTCGGCGGTGCGGTTGCGGTAGGCGATCTCGCCCTGGACCACGACGGTGTCCAGTTGCTTCGGTTCGCCCGTGCCGTCCGTGGCGCCATCCGGACTGGCCTGGGCGAACGTCGCGCCTGCCGGCAGCAGGGTGGCGCAGACGAGGGCGTGCGACAGGCGCAGGGCCAAGGTGTTGCGTTTCATCGGGTGGAAGGTCCGTGGGTTGAAAATGAACGGAACTTTCACCTCGCGGTATGGCAGCGGCGTGACAGCGATGCTGCATGATGACAGCCGCATGTCGCTTCTCCGCGCTGTCACATTGGGGTCATACGATGCGCGGCTACCCCTGCCGCATCGAGGATTCCATGACGTCGCGCCGCCCGCTCCGCCTGTTGCCGTTGTTGCTGCTGTTGCCGCTCGCGGCGTGTTCCGTCGCCCCGGTCGTGGCCGACCGCGAGCCGGACCAGTACGACGCCGACGATGTGTTGCTGCGCGACCACCCGGTGCCGCACGTGGTCGTGCGCGAGGCGTTCGTGACCGCGGCCACGCCGGAGGAGAACATCGATTCGCCGGCCAGCTGGCTGCAGGACGGCCGGCGCATGCTGGTGGCCACGGCCAAGGCCACCGATGCGCTGGTGGTGTACGACGGCGACACCGGCCGGCGCCTGCGCACGGTGGGCGGCCCGGGTACGGCACCGGGACGGCTGCAGCGCCCCAATGGCGTGGCGACCATCGACGACCGCTATCTGTTCGTGGTCGAGCGTGACAACCGGCGCGTGCAGATGTTCCAGTTGCCGGAGTTCACCCCGCTGCTGGTGTTCGGCGCGGCCGAACTGCAGCAGCCCTATGGCCTGTGGGTGCGTGCCAGCGGCGACGGCTACGAGGTGCTGGTCAGCGATGCCTACATGGCCGGCGAGGATGCCAACGGCGACGACATCGTGCCGCCCCTGGACCAGCTGGACCGGCGCTTCCGTCGCTACCAGGTGGCGCGCGATGGCGATGGCTGGAGCGCACGCGAGGCCGGTGCCTTCGGCGATACCAGCGCGGCGGCCGCGATCCGTGTGCCAGAGTCGCTGTTCGGCGACCCGGCCCACGACCGCCTGCTGGTGGCCGAGGAAGACGTGCCCACCGGCACCCGCCTGCGCGAGTACGACCTGCAGGGGCGCTACCTGGGCCGCGATGTCGGCGCCGGGCTGTACCGGGCGCAGGCCGAGGGCATCGCGTTGATGGCCTGCGCCGATGGCAGCGGCTGGTGGGTGGCCAGCGACCAGTTCGCCGACCGCACGGTGTTCCATCTGTTCGAGCGCCGTGGGCTGGCGCACGTCGGCTCGTTCGCCGGTCAGGTCACCGGCCTGACCGATGGCGTGTGGCTGGACCCGCGTGGCGATGCGCGCTTCCCGCAGGGCGTGTTCTACGCCTCGCACCTGGACCAGGGCGTGACCGCGTTCGACTGGCGCGACATCGCCAGCGCGCTGTCGCTGCCGGCGTGCGCGCAATGAGCGCGCGCCGCGACGCGCTGCGCCGGGGCGTGCTGCTGCTGCTGCTCGCGCTGGCAGGCGGCGTGCAGGCAAACACCGCGGTCGAGCCCAATACACGGGTGCCGGCCGCGGTGATGCGCTACGCGCCCAGCGGCTTTCCCGACCGCATCGTGGCCTCGCCGCTGCAGGACGGCGCCAGCGGTTTGGCGGTGTCGTGGCGGACCGATGCGTCGGTCTCCGCGCCGATCCTGGAAATCGTCGTCGCCGGCGATTCCCCCGATATGGGCGCACCGCGGCGGCTGGCGGCCGCCAGCCAGGCGCAGGCCACGGAGAATGGCCGGGCGCACCAGCACCATGTGCGCGTCGATGGCCTGCAGGCGGACACGCTTTACGCCTGGCGGTTGCAGGGCGACCGCACCTGGAGCGCCTGGCACCACACCCGGACCGCGCCGGCGCCGGGCCAGCCGCTGACCCTGCTGTATTTCGGCGATACCCAGAACAAGAACGTCAGCCTCACCACGCGGGTGGTGCGCGAGGCGATGCGGCATGCGCCGGATGCGCGCCTGGCGCTGTACGCGGGCGACCTGGTCAGCGGCGGTGACGGCGAGGACGACAACGAATGGGGCGAGTGGTTCGAGGCGGCCGGCGCATTGCCGACCTCGATGGTGGTGGCGCCGGCGGCAGGTAACCACGAGTACTTCGAGGAGTTCGAGGACACGCCCCGGGAACGCCGGGTGCTCGGTGCGCACTGGCCGCTGGCCTTCGCCCTGCCGGGCAACGGCGCGCCGGGCGTGCAGGGCACCAGCTACTGGTTCGACTACCAGGACGCGCGCGTGGTGGTGCTCGACGGCACCTCGGCGCTGGACCTGGGCACGGCGCAGGCGCAGGCGCGCTGGCTCGACCAGGTGCTGGCCGGCAGCCACGCCCCCTGGAACCTGGTGATGGTCCACCAGCCGATGTTCTCGCCGCGCCAGGACCGCGAGAACCGCCTGCTGCGCGAGCATGTGCTGCCGGTGCTGGAGCGGCACCGCGTCGATCTGGTGCTGCAGGGCCACGACCATGTCTATGGTCGCCGCGGCGGCCGGGTGGCGGGGCAGGCCACGCCGCAGTACCTGGTGTCGGTGGCCGGCGCCAAACAGTACCGGCTGTCGACGCAGGCACGCGCCAGCATGGCGCCGGTGGCCGAGGACACGCAGTTGTTCCAGGTGCTGCGCATCGATGGGCAGCGCCTGCGCTACGAGGCGCGTACCGCCACCGGGCGCCTGTACGACGCGTTCGAGCTGGTGCGCGGCGGCGACGGAACGCAACTGCGCGAAGTGCATGAAGGCCGCATCCGCCCGCGCGACTGCCAGCGCCCGCACTCGCCCAAGGGCCGCGGCGACCGCTGCTGGGAGTAGGTGGCGGACCGGGGCAGGCAGCGACGGCCATCAAGCTTCCGCGCCGCGAGGGATGCCAGGGCTGACAGCGCCGCCTATACTCGCTGCGATCGCGTGCCGCCAGGCGCGCGCGGCCTGTCGCCCAGGGACTTCGTCGGCACGCGCCGTCGATGGGCGGCGGTCGCAGGCCGGCGTCGCGGGTGGCGCCGGACAACCCCAGGGAGGAACGTCATGCGCGCAGGCAGGATAGGGATCGTGGCAGGGACAGCGCTGCTGCTGGCCGGGTTGGCGGGGAGCGCGCTGGCGCTGCCACCGCTGGAGGAGGAGCAGGTCAATCCTTCCGAGGTGGTGTTCGAGAACGGCCGGCCATACGTGCACGCCGACGGCGCGCTGCAGGCGCTGCGCACGCGCCGGCAGGGCGGCCAGACCATTTACTACCGCATGGTCCGTTACGATCCGCAGGACGGCTATGTCACCGGCGCCGACACCGGCAACGAGGCGGTGGCGACGGCCCCGGCGCAGCCGTTCGCGGCGCCGGGCACGCCGATGCGCTACCACGGCGCGGGCCACTTCTTCCGCCCGGATTTCTACAACAGCCCGTACAACCGCGATGCCCGCCAGCGCTATTCCGGACCGGGCTACTTCGGCAACTGCAGCCGCTACGACGGCTGCAAGGAAGTACAGGTGGTACCGCTGTGGCCGTACGGCCGCGGCTATTGAACCCGACGACGCAACCCCGGGCGACGGCGGCCACGGCCGCCATCACTGGCGCTGTGACCATCAGGCGCTGAGCGTCTCGAGCACCCGCAGTTCGGCGACCTCCAGGCCGCGCTGGCAGTAGCTGGGTTCGCGCTCGATCAGATGCTTGGCGTTGGGGCACTGCAGCAGCATGTAGTTGGCGTCCAGGTTGAGCTTTTCCACCAGGAAGTCGACGAAGGCGCGCACCTTGGGCGAGACCATGCCGCCGCCGGCGAACACCGCGCTGAAGTCGTAGTCCGGGCCGGTCCAGCCGGCCAGCACCCGGCGCAGCATGCCCGACTCGACGAACGGCTTGGCCATCACGTCGCTGCTGAGCATCAGCCCCTCGCCACCGACCAGCATCGAGTTCAGCGCGGCGGTGTCGTTGGCCACCATCAGCGGATTGACCGGGAACTCGCGCATCTGCCCGCCGTCTTCGGCCAGCGACCAGGCGAATCGGTTGTTCTGGCCCTGCTGGTGCTTGCGCAGCGCCAGCGTACGGTGATGCTGCAGTTCGTCCGGATGCCGCGGTTCGCCGTGGCGCTGGAGGTAGGCAGGGCTGGCGAATACCTGGGTACGCAGGCTGCCGAGCTTGCGCGCGATCAGGTTGGAGTCGGGCAGCGGGCCGACGCGCAGTGCCAGGTCGGTCTCGCCGGAGATCAGGTCGAGCATCTCGTTGCCCAGGTGCATGTCCACGCGGATTTCCGGGTACTGCGCCTGGAACTGGCCGAGCAGGGGGGCGATCCAGTTGACGCCGACCGCGTACGGCACGGTGAAGCGCAGCCAGCCGCGCGGACCGGACTGCAGCTGGCTGACCGCGCTCTGCGCCTGTTCGAGCTCGCGGGCGATGCGCTGGCAGTGTTCGTAATAGACGGTGCCGGCTTCGGTCAGCCCCAGCCGGCGCGTGGTCCGGTGCAGCAGGCGCGCGCCGAGCCGTTCCTCCAGTTCCTGCACCTTGCGGCTGACCGTGGTCTTGGGGTGCCCGAGCAGGCGTGCGGCGGCGGTGAAGCTGCCCTGTTCGACCACCTTGACGAAGATCAGGGTGTCGTTGAGATCGTGGGCCATGGGAGACGGTTCCTGCGGCAGCGGGATTGTGCCGGCGACGGGACGATTATTCCCCTCAATCCGTACTAATCAAGTATGGATTAGGGGCGTAACTTGGCCGCCTCCGCACCGAACGGACCTGCAGCCATGCGCCTGCGCCACCTTCCCGCTTTCCTGCCGACGCGCCGTGCGCCGGCGTTTGCCGCCGCCGACCGCCGCTCCAGGCGGGACAACGGTTTGAATCCACTGCACTTCGCCGCGCTGCGCGCAATGCGTGAGGCGACGACCGTGGCCCCGCCGCGGCCGCTGCTGCGACGACTGGCCGTGCGCTTGGCGACGGCGTTTGTCCCGCCTGTGGGAGAAAAATTTCCGTGAGCGGGACAGTGAAAATGCCGGCGCCCACCTCCGGCCCGCGGGACAGCGCGGCGTCTGCGCGGAAGGCGCGCGCCATGCACGGATTCCCGTGCCGCCGTTCCCGGCTGCTGACAGTGGCTGTCAGCAGCCCCCGCGCACACTGCGCGACGCACCCGGCACCGGCCCGTTCCATGCCCACCCCGGCGCCCCTCTTTCCCCTGATGGATGCATGACATGAAAGGTATCTCCAACACTCCACGCCGCGCACGACGCCTTGCCCTGGCCGGCATGTCGGCGCTGACCATCGCCGTTCTGACCGCGTGCAGCGGCGGCCACGCGCAGGATGCCGCGGCACTGCCGGCACCGGAGGTCAGCGCCGCGCCGGTGCTGGCCAGGCAGGTCAGCCAATGGGACGAGTTCAGTGGCCGCGTCGAGGCGGTGCAGAGCGTGGAACTGCGCCCGCGGGGGTCCGGCTACATCGACAAGGTCAACTACACCGAAGGCCAGGAAGGGCGAGGTGCTGTTCACCATCGATGCGCGCAGCTACCAGGCCGAGTACGACCGCGCCCGCGCCGAGCTGGCACGGGCCCGGACCCAGGCCGCGCTGGCACGCAGCGAATCCGAGCGCGCGCGCCGCCTGGCCGAGCAGCAGGCCATCGCCGCGGAGACCGCCGAGCAGCGCCGTGCCGCCGCCGAGCAGGCCGGTGCCGCGGTGCAGGCGGCGCAGGCCGCGGTGGATGCGGCCCGCCTGAACCTGGAATTCACCCGGGTGCGCGCGCCGATCGATGGCCGCGCCGGCCGCGCGATGGTCACCGCCGGCAACCTGGTCACCGCCGGCGACAGCGCCAGCGTGCTGACCACCCTGGTGTCGCTGGACACCGTGCATGTGTACTTCGATGCCGACGAGGGCACCTTCCTGCGTTATGCGCGGATGGCGCGTGCCGGCGAGCGCCCCAGCGAGCGCGAGGCCGCGCTGCCGGTGAAGGTGGCGCTGAGCGGCGAGGAGGGCTTCCCGCACGAGGGCAAGGTCGACTTCCTGGACAACCAGGTCGCGCGCAGCACCGGCACCATCGGCGTGCGCGCGCTGCTGGACAACCGCGACCGCCAGTTCACCCCGGGCCTGTTCGCCCGCGTGCGGCTGCTCGGCAGCGGTGCGTTCGACGCCCTGCTGATCGACGACAGGGCGGTGCTGACCGACCAGGACCGCAAGTACGTGTACGTGGTCGACAAGGACGGCAAGGCGCAGCGTCGCGATGTCGAGCTGGGGCGCAGCGCCGAGGGCCTGCGCATCGTCGAGGCCGGGCTGGCGCCGGGCGACCGGGTGATCGTCGATGGCGTGCAGAAGGTGTTCATGCCGGGCATGCCGGTGCAGGCGCGGGCGGTGGCGATGCAGCCTGCCACCGCGGCCGGCGCCGGCCGCGACGCCACCGCCCTGAACTGACCCCCGTTTCAACCTGATGCCGGCCGCCGGCCGGGTGCCTGGCCTTCGCCTGCATGGGCGAGGGCAGGGTGGCTGCATGCCGGCGCCGGCCACTGCAAGGACTCAAGCAGATGGATTTTTCGCGTTTCTTCATCGACAGGCCGATCTTCGCGGCGGTGCTGTCGATCATGATCTTCGCCGCGGGCCTGATCGCGATCCCGATCCTTCCGGTCGGCGAGTACCCGGAAGTGGTGCCGCCGTCGGTGGTGGTGCGCACGGTGTACCCGGGCGCCAACCCCAAGGTCATCGCCGAGACCGTCGCCACCCCGCTGGAGGAGGCGATCAACGGCGTCGAGGGCATGATGTACCTCAAGTCGGTGGCCGGCTCGGACGGCGTGCTGCAGATGACCGTCACCTTCCGCCCGGGCACCGACCCGGACGCGGCCGCGGTGAAGGTGCAGAACCGGGTGGCGCAGGCGCAGGCGCGGCTGCCCGAGGACGTGCGCCGGCAGGGGGTGACCACGCAGAAGCAGTCGCCGACGTTCCTGATGGTGGTGCACCTGACCTCGCCGGGCGGCAAGTACGACACCCTGTACCTGCGCAACTACGCGCGCCTGCACGTCAAGGATGCGCTGGCGCGCATCCCCGGGGTCGGCGACGCGCAGATCTTCGGCGGCGGCGACTATGCCATGCGTGCCTGGCTCGACCCGGGCAAGGTGGCCGCGCGCGGCCTGACCGCCAGCGACGTGGTGCGCGCCATGCGCGAACAGAACGTGCAGGTCTCGGCCGGCCAGCTGGGGGCCGAACCCTTGCCCGACAGCCGCTTCCTGACCCTGATCAACGCCCAGGGCCGCTTGAAGAGCGAGCAGGAATTCGGCGACATCGTGCTCAAGAGCGGCACCGACGGCGAGATCGTGCGCCTGTCCGATGTCGCCCGGCTGGAACTGGGTGCCGGCGACTACACCCTGCGCTCGCAGCTGGACGGCAAGAACGCGGTCGGCATCGGCATCTTCCAGGCGCCCGGCGCCAATGCGCTGGAGATCCGCGACAAGGTCATCGCCACCATGGACGGCATGCAGAAGACCTTCCCCGCCGACGTCAAGTACGAGGCGGTGTACGACACCACCATCTTCGTGCGCGATTCGATCAAGGCGGTGGTCTCCACGCTGCTGGAAGCCATCGCCCTGGTGGTGCTGGTGGTGATCCTGTTCCTGCAGACCTGGCGGGCTTCGATCATTCCGCTGATCGCGGTGCCGGTGTCGGTGGTCGGTACCTTCGCCGCGCTGTACCTGCTGGGCTTCTCGATCAATACACTGAGCCTGTTCGGCCTGGTGCTGGCGATCGGCATCGTGGTCGACGACGCGATCGTGGTGGTGGAGAACGTCGAGCGCAACATCGAGGAAGGCCTGTCGCCCACCGCCGCCGCGCACCAGGCGATGAGGGAAGTCTCCGGGCCGATCATCGCCATCGCCCTGGTGCTGTGCGCGGTGTTCGTGCCGATGGCCTTCCTGTCCGGCGTCACCGGGCAGTTCTACAAGCAGTTCGCGGTCACCATCGCCATCTCCACGGTGATCTCGGCGATCAATTCGCTGACCCTGTCGCCGGCGCTGGCCGCGCGCCTGCTCAAGCCCCACGGTGCGCCCAAGGACGGCCCCAGCCGCCTGATCGAGCGCCTGTTCGGGTGGGTGTTCCGCCCGTTCAACCGGTTCTTCAGGTCCAGCTCGGAACGCTACGAGCGGGGCGTGGCCAGGATCCTCGGCCGTCGCGGCGCGGTATTCGTGGTCTACGCGATCCTGCTGGCCGGTACCGGGGTGATCTTCAAGCTGGTGCCGCCGGGCTTCATCCCGACCCAGGACAAGCTGTACCTGATCGCCGGGGTGAAGCTGCCGGAAGGCGCGTCGATCGCGCGTACCGACGCCATGCTGCGCAAGGTGGCGAAGATCGCCCAGGAAACCGACGGCGTGGCCCACACCATCTCGTTCCCGGGCCTTAACGCGCTGCAGTTCACCAATACCCCCAACACCGGCGTGGCGTTCATCCCGCTCAAGCCGTTCAACGAGCGCAATGGCCGCACCGCGGCGCAGATCAACGCCGAGATCAACCAGAAGATCGCCGGCCTGCAGGAAGGCTTCGCGTTTTCGATGATGCCGCCGCCGATCCTGGGGCTGGGCAACGGCAACGGCTACCAGTTGTTCATCGAGGACCGCGGCAACCTCGGCTACGGCGCGCTGCAGAACGCGGTGCAGGCGATGCAGGGCGCGGTGGCGCAGACCCCGGGCATGGCGTTCCCGATCACCAGCTACCAGGCCAACGTGCCGCAGCTGGACGCGGAGGTGGACCGGGTCAAGGCCAAGGCGCAGGGCGTGCAGCTCACCGAGCTGTTCGACACCCTGCAGACCTACCTGGGGTCGGCCTACGTCAACGACTTCAACCAGTTCGGCCGCACCTGGCAGGTGATCGCGCAGGCCGACGGCCCGTTCCGCGAAAACGTGGAGGACATCGCCCGGCTGCGCACCCGCAACGACCGCGGCGAGATGGTGCCGATCGGATCGATGGTGACCCTGCGGGAAACCTATGGCCCGGACCCGGTGCTGCGCTTCAACGGCTACCCGGCCGCGGACCTGGCCGGCGAGGCCGATCCGCGCATGCTGTCCTCGGCCGAGGCGATGAACCGGCTGACCGCCATCGCCGCCAGGGTGCTGCCGGTGGGCATGACCACCGAATGGACCGACCTGAGCTACCAGCAGGCCACCCAGGGCAAGGCCGCCTTCATCGTGTTCCCGGTGGCCATCCTGCTCGCGTTCCTGGTGCTGGCGGCGCTGTACGAGAGCTGGTCGCTGCCGCTGGCGGTGATCCTGATCGTGCCGATGACGCTGCTGTCGGCGCTGTTCGGGGTATGGCTGACCGGCGGCGACAACAACGGGTTCGTGCAGGTCGGGCTGGTGGTGTTGATGGGCCTGGCGTGCAAG
>ERZ778021.3377-NODE-3377-length-11665-cov-5.063221_pt1 | contig 11665 bp, 8 predicted proteins | sample MGYA00375751_ERZ778021 | MGnify/ENA primary metagenome ERZ778021 (study PRJEB29350, sample SAMN05389814) | bioreactor metagenome | isolation source: Thiocyanate stock bioreactor | place: South Africa: University of Cape Town | collected 2013-08-29 ... | reverse complement strand
TGCCTTCCTCGACCCGCTGCCCGCCAACGTCGACCTGATCCACTCGGCGCTGGCGCTGGGGCTGGTCTTCGAGGGCGAGCGCTGCGTCGGCGTCGAGGTCGACCGGCTCGGCGAGCGGCAGACGATCCGCTGCGAGCGCGAGCTGGTCCTCAGCGCGGGCGCCTACCAGTCGCCGCACCTGCTGCTGCTCTCCGGCATCGGCCCGGCCGACCAGTTGCGCGCCGCCGGGATCGAGGTCCGCCTCGACCTCCCCGGCGTCGGCGAGAACCTGATGGACCACGCCGGCTCCTTCCTCGCCCTGCCCGCCGCCGACGGCTACGAGCACGCTGCCGACGCCCCCGACTGGACCGAGGTCGGCGGCTTCCTCCCCTCGGGCCCCGGCCTCGAGGCTCCCGACCTCCAGTTCCACGCCGCGATCGGCCTGAACTTCGACGAAGGCCTCGGCCCCTCGGCCCGCACCGGCGTCTCCTTCGGCCCCTACGTCGGCCGCCCCGACAGCCGCGGCTGGGTCCGCCTGCGCACCTCCGAGCCCTACGCCAAGCCGCGCATCTTCCACAACTTCCTCGCCGCCGAGGCCGACCGGGCGAAGCTCCGCTCCGGCCTGCGGCTGGCGCTGGAGATCGCCCGCCAGAGCGCCCTCACCGAGCGGTTGGCCGACACCGCCGAGGCGGTCCGCCTGGGCTTCGTCCCCGCCGACGAAGACGACGAGACCCTGGACGAGTTCATCGCCCGCACCGCCTTCGCCTTCTACCACCCGTCCGGCACCTGCGCGATCGGCTCGGTGGTCGATCCCGACCTGAAGCTGCGCGGGGTGGAGAACGTGCGGGTCGCCGACGCCTCGGTGATCCCCGAGCTGATGACCGGAAACACGAACGCGCCCGCGATCATGATCGGCGAGCGGGCGGCACTGGAGATGCGATGAACCCACCCACCAGTACCTCCGACGGCGCCGCCCCCGCGCCGCTGCCCACCCGGGTGCGCCGGGTCGACCACCTCTCCTTCACGGTCGGCGACATCGATCGCTCCGCCGCCTTCTACGGCCGCTTCGGCTTCGAGCCGTACAAGCGCTACACCTCGGCCGGCCCGGAAGTCGACGAAGGCGCCGACATCGAGAACGCCGACATGGACATCCAGTGGCTGCAGCACCCGCTCGGCGGCCCGATGCTGGAGCTGATCCGCTACGTCCACCACGACGCCGGCCGCTCCGCCCACAACTCGAAGGTCGGCGCCGCCCACCTCTGCTTCTGCGTCGAGGACGTGAACGCCGCCTTCGGCGCCCTGGTCAGCGATGGGGTCGAGCCGCTCTCCGACCCGCACGAAGACGAATTCGGCGTGCGCTGGGTCTACCTCCGCGATCCTGACGGCAACTCGGTCGAGCTGATCCAGGACCCGCCCGAGTAGCCCGCCCGGCGCGACTCCCGCGCCGCGCCCGCCCGCTTGCACGCGCGGTGCAAACGGGGCTCTTCTTTTTGCGCACCGTGGTTCTTGTGCAGGCGTCGGGGGCCGGAAAGACTGCCCCTCGATGGCGACCTACCTGAAGAGCGCTCCGCGCGAGCCCGAAGCCGTCGACCCCGAGGTCGTCAAGATCGTCAGCGACATCCTGCTCGACGTCGAGCGGGGCGGCGAGGCCGCCGTCCGCAAGTACTCGGAGCGCTTCGACAACTGGGCGCCGGAGCGCTTCACCGTCCCCGCCGCCGACCTCGAGCGGGCGGGGGAGAAGATCGACCCGCAGTTGCGCGAGCACATCGAGCTCGCCGCCGAGCAGATCCGCAGCTTCGCCCGCACCCAGCGCCAGACGATGACCGAGGTCGAGGTGGAAACCCTCCCCGGGATCAGGATCGGCCAGCGCCACGTCCCGGTCAACTCGGTCGGCGCCTACGCGCCGGGTGGCCGCTACCCCCTGGTCGCCTCCTCGCTGATGACGACGGTCGTCCCCAAGGCCGCCGGGGTGAAGCGGATCGTCGCCTGCGCGCCGCCGCTCGACGGCGACGGGATCGCCCCGGCGATGCTCTACGCGATGCACGTCGGCGGCGCCGACCAGGCGCTCTGCATCGGCGGCGCCCACGGCCTCGCCGCCCTCGCCTTCGGGATCGAGGACATCGCGCCGGTCGACATGATCGTCGGCGCCGGCAACGTCTTCGTCGCCGAGGCCAAGCGCCAGCTCTTCGGCAAGGTCGGCATCGACCTGCTCGCCGGCCCGACCGAGATCCTGGTGATCGCCGACGAGACCGCCGACCCCGCCCTGGTCGCCTCCGACATCGTCGGCCAGCTCGAGCACGGCGTCACTTCGGTCGGCTGGGTGATCTGCACCTCGCGCCGCGTCGCCGAGGAGGCGCTCGGCCTGATCGACGAGCGGATACATTCGCTGCCGACCGGCAAGGTCGCCCGCGAGGCCTGGGAGAGCCACGGCGAGATGATCCTCTGCGAGAGCGACGAGGAGGCCGCCGAGGTCGCCGACCGGCTCGCCGCCGAGCACGTCGAGGTCCACACCGCCGAGCCGCGCTGGTACCTCGAGCGGCTCACCAACTACGGCTCGCTCTTCCTCGGCGACGAGTCCCCGGTCCCCTACGGCGACAAGGGCATCGGCACCAACCACGTGCTGCCCACCGCCGGCGCCGCCCGCTACACCGGCGGCCTCTGGGTCGGCAAGTTCTTGAAGACGCTCACCTACCAGGAGGTCACCGGATCGGGCACCGAGCAGATCGCCCCGACGATCGTCGCGATCGCCGAAGCGGAGCGGCTCCCCGGCCACGCCCGCAGCGCCCAGGATCGGCTCGACCGCGTCCGGGACGCGGTATGAGTGCCGGCGTCAGGGTCGAGCGCGATCTGATCGGCGAGCGTCGCCTCGCCGACTCGGCCCTCCACGGCCTGCAGACCGAGCGGGCGCTGGAAAACTTCCCCCGGCTCGGCGACCGGGTCGGCGACGTGCCCGAGTTCGGCCGCGCGCTCGGCGCGGTGAAGCTGGCGGCCGCCCGCGCCAACGCGGCGCTCGGGGTGATCGAACCGCCGCTGTCCGAGGCGCTGGAGCGGGCCTGCGCGGAGCTCGCGGCGGGTGAGCCGGAGCTGCTGGCGGCGCTGACCGTGCCGATCATCCAGGGCGGCGCCGGCACCTCGACCAACATGAACGTGAACGAGGTGATCGCCAACCGCACGCTGGAGCTGCTCGGGCGCGAGCCGGGCGAGTACGCCTACTGCCATCCCAACGACCACGTGAACCGCTCGCAGTCGACCAACGACGTCTACCCGACGGCGCTGCGGCTGGCCCTGATCGAGCGCCAGGCGGCGGTCGACGCAGCGCTCCGCAGCCTCGCCGCGAAGCTGGCCGAGCGCGCCGACGCCCACGTCGGCATCGTCAAGCTCGGCCGCACCCAGCTGCAGGACGCCGTCGTGGTCAGCGCCGAGGCCGAGCTGCGCGCCTGGGCCGACCAGTGCGTCGCCGCCGCCGAAGGCCTGCGCCGCGCGACCGAGCCGCTGCTCGAGGTGAACCTTGGCGGCACTGCGGTCGGCACCGGCGTCGGCGCCCATCCCGAATTCCCCCAGCGCGCCGTCGCCGCGCTCGCCGAGGCGACCGGCCACCGCTTCCGCCATCCCGCCCGGCTGGTCTCGGCGACCAGCGACCCGACCCCGCTGCACGGCTACTCGGCCGCCCTGCGCGGCGCCGCGGTCGACCTCTCGAAGCTGGCCGACGACCTCCGCCTGCTCTCCTCCGGCCCGGCCGCCGGCCTCGCCGAGGTGGAGCTGCCGCCGGTCCAGGCGGGCTCCTCGATCATGCCCGGCAAGGTGAACCCGGTGATCCCCGAGTTCGTCAACCAGCTGGCCTTCCGGGTGTACGGCGCCGACACCGCGGCGGCCTTCGCCCTCTCGGCGGGACAGCTGCAGCTCAACGCTATGCTGCCGCTGGTCAGTAACGAACTGTTCGAAGCGCAGCACGCGCTTCAGATCGCTGCCGTGACCTTGCGCGATCGTTGCATCGAAGGCCTCTCCTACCGGCGCGAGCGCGCCGCCGAGTACGCGGCGCGCGGCCTCGACGAGCTGGTCCAGGCGGCGCTGGTCGGCGGTTACGCCGCGGCGGGCGAACTCGCCGCCCTTGGCGCCGAAGCCGCCGCCGCAGACACGAAGTCCCCGAACGACGGAGCATCATGCCGAAGCTGACCGGCGGCGAGATCAGCGCCCGCCCCCTCACCACCTACGGCGTCGAGTACGCGGCGGGGATCCCGGGCCACGGGGCCTGGGCCATGCTCGACGGCTTCCTCCAGGAGGAGGCCGACGTGCCGGTGCTGCAGGTCTTCCACGAGCAGAGCGCGGTCCACATGGCCGACGGCTACTGGCGCGTGACCGGCAAGCCGATGACCGCGATGACCTCGATCGGCCCCGGCGCGACCAACACCGTGATCGGCCTCGCCACCGCCTTCGCCGACTCGACCAGCCTGCTGGCGATCACCGGCGGCCCCGCCCGCCACATGAAGGGCCACGGGATCATGCAGGAACTCGACCGCTACCGCTCCAACGACTTCCCCCGCGTGGTCGAGCCGGTGACCAAGCGCCACTGGGAGGTGGGGACGGTCGAGGAGCTGCCCTTCGTCCTCCACCGCGCCTTCAACACGATGCTGACCGGCCGCCCCGGCCCGGTCCACATCGAGGTGCCGATGGACATCCAGGCGATGCGCGCCGAGGTCGAGCTGCACGACCTCGAGCGGCGGCTGCCGGTCGGCGAGGTGCACCCGGATCCGGACGCGATCGAAGCGGCGGCGCGCCTCCTGCACGGGGCCAAGCGCCCGGTCCTGGCAGTCGGCGGCGGCGTCATCACCGCCGAGGCGGCGGCCGAGCTGCGCGCCCTCGCCGAGGCGCTGAACGCGCCGGTCGTCAACACCTGGCACGGCAAGGGGGCGTTCCCCGAGGACCATCCGCTCTACGCCGGCCCGGTAGGCCAGACCGGCACCACGGCGGGCAACACGATCGGCTCGAACGCCGATGTCGTCGTCGCGATCGGCTGCAAGTTCACCGACTGGTCGGCCTCCAGCTACCGCAAGGGCATCTCCTTCTCGATGCCTCCGGGCAAGCTGATCCAGATCGACATCGACCCGGGGGAGATCGGCAAGAACTACCCGGCCGAGGTCGGCATCGTCTCCCACGCCCGCCCGGCGCTGGCGGCGCTGGTCGCCGCGGTCGGCGGCGACGTCCCCGGCCGCGAGGACTACATGGCGGAGCTGGCGGGGCTGAAAAAGGAATGGGACGAGCAGAACGCCTCCCGCGCCGACAGCGAGGAGACCCCGTTCACCTCGCAGCGGCCGCTGCGCGACCTGCGCCGGGTGCTGCCCCGCGACGGCATCGTCGTCGCCGGCTCCGGCAACACCCAGGGCGCCGTGAAGCAGTCCTTCCCGGTGTACGAGCCGCGCACCCACCACACCTCCGGCACCTACTCCTCGATGGGGTGGGCGGTCCCGGCGGCGATCGGGGCAAAGCTCGGGCAGCCGGACAAACAGGTCGTCTGCATCGTCGGCGACGGCGACTTCCTGCAGACCTCGCAGGAGCTCGGCGTCGTCGCCCAGCACGGCATCCCGGTCGTCTTCCTGGTCCAGAACAACTCCGGCTACATGTCGATCCGCGGCGGCCAGCGCAAGATCACCGACCGTCACCTGATCAGCGAGTTCACCCGCGACGGCGAGCCGTACACGATCGACATCGCCAACCTGGCGAAGTCATACGGCGTCGACTCGGAGAAGGTGACCGAGTCGGACAAGCTGCAGCCGGCGCTGGAGAAGGCGCTGGCCGCCGAAGGACCGGCGGTGGTCGAGGTGATGACCAGCCGCGACGCGGCGGGCCCGTGGGTCCCCGGCTGGTGGGACTTCCCGGTGCCCGAGTACATCCAGGGCGAGCGGCAGAGCGAGTACTGGGAAGAGCGCGCCGAGGAGCAGCACCAGTAGGAAATCAGTACCGAATCAGTAGGGAATTACTGCGCCGGGAAAGCGCAGGGAGGGGCCGCGCGTGACGAACTCGTTTCGTGCAACGCGGGGCCGGATTTTCGACCGCATTGTGCATTGCCCCCGGCTATTTGGCCGGCTTAGCTTCCCATTAACAACCGTCGCCACCCCAATTCCGAGCCCAGAGGAGTCACCGACGTGTCAGAGGACAAATCGTTCAATCTCAACCTTGACCAGGGCGGTCTGACCCGCCGGAAAATTCTCCAGGGCGCCGGTGCCGGGGCGCTGATGATCGGCGGCGGCAGCATCCTCGCCGCCTGCGGCGGCGGCAGCTCCAGCGGCGGTGGCGCGACCACCGGCGGCGGCGGTGGGGGCGAATCGGAAGGCAAGCCGGTCGCCGGCGGCGTCCTCAGGGTCGGCGCCCAGGGCGGTTCCAACACCGACTCGCTGGACGCCCACAACGTGCTCACCAACGCCGACTACGCTCGCGCCGCGCAGCTCTACGACGCGCTGGTCCGGATCGACAACAAAGGTCAGCCGCAGCTGGTCCTGGCGGAATCGCTGGAACCGAACAAAGACGCCACCGAATGGACCGTCAAGCTCAAAAAGGGCCTCAAATTCCACGACGGTTCGCCGGTCGAAGCGAAGGACGTCCTGTACAGCTTCAACCGGATCGTGAAGGGCAAGTACCCGGGCCTCTACGCGCTCGGCTCGATCAACATGAAGAAGAGCAAGGCGGTCGATCCGCTGACCGTGACGTTCGTCTTCGACAAGCCCTACTCGCTGCTCGAAGAAGCCCTGACCCTGCACTGGTACCTCTACATCGTGCCGACCGGCTACAACCCGAAGAAACCGATCGGCTGCGGTCCGTTCAAACTCAAAAGCTTCACCCCCGGGCGCGAATCGGTCACTGTCAAGTTCGACGAATACTGGGACGCGCCGAAGCCCTACCTGGACGAAGTCAAGACGATCAACATCGCCGAAGAAACCGCCCAGGTCAACGCTCTGCAGGCGGGCCAGGTGGACGTCGTCGACTACCTCACCGCGGCCTCGATCGCGACCCTGGAATCGAGCGGCCAGAAGGTGGTCATCTCGAAGTCTGGCGGCTGGGTTCCGTTCACGATGCGGGTCGACAAAGCCCCGTACAGCGACAACAACCTGCGCGAGGGCCTGCGCTGGCTGGTCGACCGTGAACAGATGAACCAGTCGGTGTTCTCCGGCAACGGGACGATCGGCAACGACGTCTTCGGGATCTACGACAAGTTCTACGACAAATCGCTCTTCCCGCAGCGCGAACAGGACCTCGAAAAAGCCGAAGCGCTGATCAAGAAAGGCAACGCCGAAGGCCAGACCCTGCAGCTGATCTCGACGCCGAACGCGCCGGGGATGACGCAGATGCCGCAGGTGCTGAAGACGCAGGCGGAAGCGATCAACCTCAGCATCAACGTGACCATTCAGCCGACCACCGAATACTTTGCGCGGTCTTACCTGAAGGTCCCGTTCTCGATGGACTACTGGCCCTACGCGCCGTACCTTGTCGATGTCTCGCAGGCGACGCTGCCCGGTGCCCCGTTCAGCGCCACCTTCTTCAACAACCCGACCTACACGAAGCTGTTCGAAGAAGCCAGCGCCACCCTGGACGAAGGCAAAAAGGGCGAAATCGTCCACGAAATGATGAAAATGGACTACGACGAAGGCGGGTACATCATCCCCATCTTCTTCCCCGTGATCGATGGAGTCGCTCCCTACGTCTACGGCGTCGAACCGTCCGTGACCGGCCAGGCCCTGAGCACCTTCCAGTTCCAGAATTTCTGGATCAAGAAATAGGCAGGCCGTTTCGTCCCCATGGCAACGACCCCAGCCACCGCCGAAGTTCAGCGACCGCCCGAGGAGGACGAGGGCGGTCGCTGGTGGCAGAGCCCGATCGCCCAGATGGTCTGGAGGCGGGCGCTGCTGGGGATCCTCACGCTGGTCCTGATCGCGGTCATCGTCTACTTCGCGACCACCGTCCTCCCGGGCGACGCCGCGACCGCGATCCTCGGCCAGTCGGCGACCCCGGCGCGGATCGCCAAGGTGGAAGCCGAACTCGGACTCGACGAACCGCTGCTGACGCGGTTCGTCGATTGGTTCGGCAACGCGATCCACGGTGACTTCGGCAATTCGCTGAGCGCCGCCGCCCCGGTCGGCTCGCACGGCGGCGCCTCGAAAGAGGCGGTCACCACGCTGGTCAACGAAAAGCTGCTCAACTCGGTGGTGCTGATCGGCGTCACCGCGATCGTCTCGACCCTGCTCGGCATCCTCGCCGGCATGTACGCGGCCTTCCGCCGCGACGGCATCTTCGACACCGGCGGCTCGGTCGTCGCCCTGGTCGCCAGCGCGCTGCCCGAATTCGTCGTCGCGATCTTCGTCGTGATGCTCTTCGCGGTGAACGTCTTCGACTGGTTCCCGGCGCTCTCGCTCCTGCCTCCGGGCGAGTCGATCCTCAGCCACCTGAACATGCTGGTGCTGCCGGTGCTGGCGCTGGTGATCGTCACCACCCCGTACGTCTTCCGGATGACCCGCGGCGCGATGATCGAGGTGCTGGACACCGACTACGTCGAGTTCGCCCGGATGAAGGGCGTCTCGCCGCGCAAGATCGCCTTCCGCCACGCGCTGCCTAACGCGCTCGCGCCGGTGATCCAGGTGGTCGGCCTGAACCTGCTCTACCTGGCGGGCGGCATCGTCCTGGTCGAAGCGATCTTCTCCTACCCGGGCGTCGGCCTGGCGCTGGTCGAAGCGATCAACGGCCGCGACGTGCCGACGATCCAGTACATCGTCCTGATGCTGGCCGTCTTCTACGTGATCCTCAACATCGTCACCGACGTCGGCGTCCTGCTCGTCACCCCGCGCCGGCGGTACCCCCGCTCATGAGCGCCGACGCCACCACCCCCGACGTCGTCCCGACGAAGGCCCCGCGGGCCTCGCTCGGCGGCCGCGCCGGTCGGCTGCTGCGCGGGGCGCTGCGCACCCGGCGCGGCCAGATCGGCCTGCTGCTCACCCTGATCGTGGTCGGCATCGCCTTCCTCGGGCCGCTCTTCGCGGGCAGCCCGACGGCGCTCCACGGCGGGCCCTTCGAAGCCCCCGGCGGCGTGGCCGGCCCGCTCGGCGGCGACTCGCTCGGCCGCAGCGTCCTCGACCGGGTGCTCGACGGCGGCTGGCGCATCCTCCTGATCTCCGCCGCCGCGACCGCGATGGCGATCGTCCTCGGCTCGATCGCGGGCGTCGTCGCCGCCTACCGCGGCGGCTTCGCCGACACGCTGATCATGCGCACCGTCGACGTGCTGCTCGGCATCCCCAGCCTCGTCTTCGTGTTGATGCTGCTGAGCGTGATCGGCTCGCACGCCTGGCTGGTGATCGTCGGCGTCGGCCTGACCCAGGCGCCGCAGGTGGCCCGCGTGCTGCGCGCCGCCGCCCAGGACGTCTCCGAGCGCGACTACGTGAAGGCGGTCGCTGCCTGGGGCGTGCCGCCGCGGACCGTGATCCGCCGCCACGTCATCCCCAGCCTGCTGACGCCGCTGATGGTGGAGAGCGCGCTGCGGCTCAGCTTCTCGATCATCCTCGTCGCCAGCCTCAGCTTCCTCGGCCTCGGCACCCAGCCGCCGACCGCGGACTGGGGCGTGATGATCAACGAAAACCGGGTCGGCCTGGCGCAGAACGTCTGGGGCGTGCTCGCCCCGGCGATCCTGCTCGCCACCCTGGCGGTCGGCACCAACATGTTCTCCGACGCGATCGCCCGCGCCAACCTCTCCGCCGGCTCCGCCGGCGACCCGACCCTGCAGATGGCGCTGACCTCCTCCAACGTCGCCGAGGGCGACGAGCCGGTCGGCCTCGACGCGATCGACGAGGGCCCCGGATGAGTGCCGAGAACGGCACCGCCCCCGCGGCCGGCGGCGCGCGTCGCCCGGAAGTCGAGGTCACCGACCTCGCCGTCCGCATCGCCCGCACCGGCGTGCCGATCGTCGAAGGCGTCTCCTTCTCGATCGAGGCGGGGAGGACGCTGGGCCTGGTCGGCGAGTCCGGCTCCGGCAAGAGCACGGTCGCGGTCGGCCTGCTCGGCTACGCCCGCCGCGGTCTCGAGATCGCCGCCGGCACGGTGCGGATCGGCGACACCGACATCCTCGCGCTCGACCCGAAGGGCCTGCGCTCGGCCCGCGGGCGGATCGTCTCCTACGTGCCGCAGGACCCGGCCGCCGGCCTCAACCCGGCGCACCGGCTCGGCCCGCAGCTGCGCGAGGCGATCACCGCCCATGGGGACGTGCCGAAGGGCGAGCTCGACGGGCGCGTGAACGACCTGCTGGAGAGCGTGAACCTGCCGGCGACGAAGAAGATCCTGCGCAGCTACCCGCACCAGATCTCCGGCGGCCAGCAGCAGCGGATCGCGATCGCGATCGCCTTCGCCTGCCGGCCGCGGCTGATCGTCCTCGACGAGCCGACCACCGGCCTCGACGTGACCACCCAGCGCCACATCCTGGCGACCATCGACGAGCTCGCCAGCGTCCACGACGCGGCCGCCGTCTACGTCAGCCACGACCTCGCCGCCGTCGCCGAGGTGGCCACCGACACCGCCGTGATGTACGCGGGGCGGATCGTCGAGCGGGCCCCGACCGCGCGCCTCTTCGCCGCCCCCCGCCATCCCTACACCGTCGGTCTCATCGCCTCGGCGCCGTCGGCCGAGAAAGCGCACCGTCTGCTCGGCATCGAGGGGCACCCGCCGCGCCCGGGTAGCTGGCCGGACGGCTGTGCCTACGCCGACCGCTGTCCGCGGGCGCTCCCCGATTGCCGGGCGGGCGTCCCGAAGCTGCTGGAGGAGTCTCCTGGCCAGCTGGTCCGCTGCATCAACCCGGTGCCGATCGATGCGACGACCGAGATCGTCCTCGACGTCCCGACCCTGCCGACCTCCCAGGAGATGGCGCTGTCGGTCCGAGGCCTGGTCGCGGACTACTCCGGGACCCCGGTCCTGCACGACATCCAGCTGGACGTCCCGCGCGGCAAGGTGACGGCCGTGGTCGGGGAGTCGGGGTCGGGCAAGACCACGCTCGCCCGATGCCTGGTCGGCCTGCATTCGTCCTGGCAGGGCGAGGTTCTCCTCGGCACCGACTCGACGTCCCTCGCGCCGGGAGCGAGTGAACGGTCGTCGGACCAGCTTCGCGAGATGCAGTACATCTTCCAGAACCCCTTCGGCTCGCTGAACCCGACGATGACGGTGGTCGAAAACGTCGAAGAGCCGCTCCGCCACTTCGAGCGTATCTCGCGCGCCGAGCGCCGCGCCCGCGCGATCGCCGCCCTGGAGACGGTCAGCCTCGGCGCCCAGTTCGCCGACACGATGCCGGGCCGGATGTCGGGCGGCGAGCGCCAGCGCGCCGCCGTCGCCCGCGGCCTGGTGGTCGAGCCGAGCGTCCTCGTCTGCGACGAGATCACCTCCGCCCTCGACGTCTCCGTCCAGGCCCTCCTGGTCGAGCAGCTCCGCGACCTGCAGATAGAGCGCAACCTCTCGATGGTCTTCATCACCCACAACCTCGCCGTGGTCCGCTCGATCGCCCAGAACATGATCGTCCTCCAGCAGGGCCGGATCGTCGAGCAGGGCACCGTCGACGCGGTCCTCGGCAACCCCCAGCACCCCTACACCCGCCAGCTCCTCGAGGACCTCCCGCGCCTCGAGGCCCGCGCCGGCTCCAGCCAGGCCGCCTGAGACACGTTCGCGGCGG
>ERZ778021.3374-NODE-3374-length-11671-cov-4.386880_pt1 | contig 11671 bp, 12 predicted proteins | sample MGYA00375751_ERZ778021 | MGnify/ENA primary metagenome ERZ778021 (study PRJEB29350, sample SAMN05389814) | bioreactor metagenome | isolation source: Thiocyanate stock bioreactor | place: South Africa: University of Cape Town | collected 2013-08-29 ... | reverse complement strand
GCCGCTGGCCGATCATCGGCGCGCCGCGCCCGGCCATGTATTCGGCCCCGGTCGCATAGCCCTTGCGGTAGTAGTGCGGCACGATCATGTGCAGCAGGTCGCGCCCCAGTATCTCGCTGCGCTGGTAACCGAACATCTTCTCGGCGGCGGGGTTGAACTCGATGACCGAGCCGGTCTCGTCGATGACGATGATGGCATCGAGCGAAGCCTGGATCATGGTGCGGCGGACGACTTCGCTGATATGCGCTTCCGACTGCGAGCGCTCGATCGCGTCGCCGACGGCAAACGCCACGATCTCCATCGCCGCCCTGTCCTCGTCTCCCCAGATGCGTTCGTTCTCGCAATCGTTGATGGCGACGGAGCCCCAGGCCGTGCCGTTGGCCCATATCGGCACGGAGAGGAAGGAGACGATGCGCTGGTTCTCGAAATCCTGGCGCAGGAAGCCCTCTATGTCGCGGGTGAGGCCGGCGAACATCTTGCCCTGGCGCCCCTCCTGGGCGACCTTGCCGAGCAGAGGGTCCATGTGGACGACGGCCTGGGGGATGATGGAAGGGGGCGCGGCGATCCTGGCGATCGAACTGTCGACCCAATAGGCCGCCACCGACTGGGTCAGGCCCTGGCCGGGCGCGTCCTCCAGCCGGAACAGGATGGCCCGATGGCCCGAGAAGGAGCGGCCGAGCAGTTCCAGCACGTCGCCGATCTCCCGGCGCCAGTCGATCGCCTCGCGCAGGCGGCGCACGATGCGCGCGGCCGCCACCGCCGGGCTCGCCTCCTTCGGCGCCGTGCCGCTGCTGGGCAGCGAGGTTTCGGTCCTGCGCAAGGGAGCTTCCATGCAAAACCCCGTGTCGGCGGCCGGCCCGTCAGGTCCCTCCTGCGTCCGGTGCCGGCAGCGAGAAGATATAGCCTTCGCCGCGCACCGTGCGCAGGAATTTCGGATTGGCCGGATCGGCCTCGATCTTCTTGCGCAGCCGCATGACGCGGATGTCGACCGCCCGCGAGACGTCGTCCGCGGCCTCGGCGAATCCGATCGCTTCCGAGATCGCGGCGCGGGTCAGCAGCCGGTTGGCGCGCGTCAGGAACACCTCCAGCACGTCGAACTCGCTCTTGGTCATGTCGACGGCGAGCCCGTCGGGGCCGGAGACGGTGCGGCCGTCGAGATCGGCGCGGAAGCCGCCGAAGCATATGGCGCGGCGGCCCGCCCCGGCCGTCCGCGCTTCCTCGGCTAAGGCCGAAGGCTGCGGCACGCGGCGCAGGACGCTACGCGTGCGCGCCAGCAGCTCGCGCAGTTCGTAGGGCTTGACGATGTAGTCGTCGGCGCCCAGCTCCAGTCCCACGATACGGTCGAGCGCCGTGCCGGCGGCTGTGGCGTAGATGATGCCGGTCTGCGCCCTGCCGCGCAGCCAGCGGCCAAGCGAGAGGCCGTCCTCGCCCGGCATGGCGATGTCGAGGATGGCCAGATGGAAGGGCTGCGTTTCCAGCAGGGGCCGCGCCACGGCGGCGTTCTCGGCCGTCGCCACGTCATAGCCGTTGGCACCGAGATACTCGGCCACCGCTTCCCTGAGGTCCGGCTCGTCCTCGACGATGATTATGCGTGCACGCAGTGTCGTCTGGCCCCCGCTTCCGGCGGAAAGTAGATTGGGTGTAAACATCATGTCTAGGTCATTTCCTGGGGGCTCGGTTCCGGGCGCAGGGCCGGCGGAGGGAAAGGCACGAGAAATGGCGGCACGGCCGGTCGTTGCGCTGATCTGCATCGCCGAGGTGGTGGCCGGGGACCTGGCCGGCCATCTGGAGCGGCGCGGCAGCCAGGCGCGCCGGGCGCTGACGCGATGGGAGGCCGAATCCCTGCTCTCGTCCGGGGGCATCGACGTGGCCGTGGTCGGGGACGACCTGACCCAGGCCGAAGGCCGCGACCTGCTGAAGCGGTATGGCGGCGAGGGCGGGCCGGACTTCATCCTGATCTGCCGCCCGCGCGACCTGCTCGACAAGGTGCTGGCGCTGGAACTCGGCGCGGCGGACGCCGTCGAAAGCCCGCTGGTGGTGCGCGAGCTGGCCGCGCGCATCGGCCGGCTTCTGGCGCGCCGCGGCCGCCACGCGCAGGAACTGGTTGTGCTGGAGAACGCCACGGTGGACCTGAGATCGGCCATGGTCATGCATGATTCCGGCGCCGAGGAGCAGCTTTCCCCCGGCCAGGTGGCGCTGCTGCGGCTGTTCGTGGCGAGCCCGCGCAAGGTGCTGACGCGCGACGACATCATCGCCGCCGCTCCGGCCGAGAACGCCGACGCCTTCGATCGATCCATCGATTCGCGCATCGTGCGCCTGCGCCGCAAGCTGAACACGGCAAGCATCGCCACCATCCGCGGCTCCGGCTATCGGTTCGACCCGCCGGAGCCGTTTTCCGCCTAGGGCACCGGGCCCGATCAGGGAGACAGATCGCCGGATGCGCCCCCGCGGATGCGCCCCTCGATCAGGACCTGCCGAGATCCCGAGCGCCATCGGCTCAGCCCTTCATTTGAATACGACCGGCGACATCCGGCGGCGCATCGGTGCTGCCGGCCATGCGCTGCGAGGCGAAAGCGCCTTCCCAGTGCCCGTGCAGCAGCGCGCCGGCAAGTGCGGCGAAGCCCAGCAGGCCCTGCGCATAGAGCAGGGCCGAGAGGATCGCGGCGGCAAGCTTCCTGTCCATCTTCTCAACTCCTGAAATTGTCGGCCAGCGGACCTGCCGGGCCGGGGTCCGGAACCTGTCCGGCGCCACGGTCCGCCATTTTCGGGAAACCTCCCGAAGCGCCCGCGCCAGCGACGGAGCCCCCTGTCGCGGCGCGGGCCTTCGGTCCCCGCGGCGGCAAACCGCCCGGGGCGCCGCGCATCGCCAGCCGTCCCGGACCGACCCGCCAGAGGGCCCGGAGACGGCGCATGCGCAGGCTGGACACGATCCATACCGATGTGGCGAACAATGCGGCATGCAATGCCGACGTCTCGCCGCTCGTCATTCGCCCCGCGGCCGCCATGGCCGCTGCCGTCACCGCGCCGGCGGCACCGCTGCAGGTGGCGAACGCCAGTGCGGCGGCGGCGACACCGGTCAGAAGCAGCAGGCGCCTCGTTTTCGGATGGATGCACATAAGCGTTCGACATTGGCTGTTATCGTTGCCGCCAGAATGCCCCTTGCCTGTTTCCGCTTCATGCCGACCAAGCGCGGTTTGTGTTGCAAATTGGTTTCGTATTTATCCCGTTTCACTTTCGATTTTTGCGGATGCGCCAGCCCACTTGTCTTGCCTGCAACCTTTTGCCCACCCCTTCCAGGGAGGGAAGAGTGCATAAGAATACCGCATTGCGGCACATGGGAGCCGCAAGCTCGCCTCCCCGAGAGGGGGAATATCGGAAACAAATCCGAAACCAGAAAGAACATTAAACGAAATCTGCCCGAAACATTCCCTTGCGACAACTCCGCCATCGAACGAAGAGGCGCCCGCGGTCATGAAGGCCGGCGCGCGCCCGCAAGGAGGCAGATCATGCAAATCGCAACGTCCAGGATCATAATCCACATCACCGCCGCCGCTTTCGCCGCCACCGCCTTGATCGGCGCCGGCAACGGCACCGCCCGTGCCGCCAGCCAGCTGGTGGCGCGCGTCTCGCTGTCGCAGCAGACCATGCAGGTGCTGGTGGACGGCAGGCCCGCTTTCAAATGGAAGGTCTCCACCGCCGGCAAGGGCTATGTGACGCCGACCGGCTCCTTCCGCCCGACGCGCATGCACGCGATGTGGTACTCGAAGAAATACGACAACGCGCCGATGCCGCATTCCGTCTTCTTTCATGGCGGCTATGCCGTGCACGGCACGACGCAGATCGGGCGGCTGGGCAGGCCGGCCTCGCATGGCTGCGTGCGGCTGCACCCGGAGGCGGCCGCCGACTTCTACGAGCTCGTCGAGGCGTTCGGCCCCACCAATACCAGCATCCTCATCGTGCATTGATCCGGCGGAACGGGCACCGTTCCATCCGATGACGGGCGGCGGCAGGTAAACACCTTCCCTGCGCCGCCGCATTCCGCTCACCGCATGCCGAAGCCGCCCGACATCGAGGCGCCGGCGCGAGTCCCGCTCCGGTCACGCGGCCCTGGATGCAGGCCTGCCCGGCCCCGGCCCGGGATAGGCGCAATCGGCGACGCTGGTCTTGTCCAGTTCCGCCAGGAATGCCTCGCGTGCCGCCGCCAGTTGCGACTTGAGGCGGCAGCGCGGGGTGAGCAGGCAGGCGCCGCCGTCGGCGCGAAAGCACTCCACGATCGCATAGCGCTGCTCCAGGAAGCGCACGACCTCGCCCAGCGTGATGGCATCCGCCGGCCGCGCCAGCCGGATGCCGCCGCCGGCACCACGCTGGGTGGTGACGAAGCCGCCGCGGGCGAGATCCTGCACCACCTTGGCAAGGTGATTGTAGGGGATGCGGAACTCGTCGGCGATGCGGGTGGTGGTCGAGGGCTCCTCCGGCGCATCGGCAAGGCGCATCAGGACCCGCAATCCATAATCGGTGAAGGCGGCAAGTCGCATGGCGGCTCCTTAATTGGTATTTACAATGCATATTTGCATGGCTATGAATTGGTAATCTGAATACCTGTTCCGCGCGCGCCTGTCCATTTGGCGCGGCGGCAAAGCATGGCGCGGAGGCATCCTGCCGTTCGCGGCGCGCTGGCGCGCCGTCGAGCGAAGGCCGGCCTGCGTCCGCGCGAACGGAGAGGGCATGTCTGCACAACGCATCATCCGCATATCGCTGGCCGTGCTGGCCAGCGGCGCAAGCCTGGCGCTGTCCTGGCCTTACTGGCGCGACTTCGGCTACTGGCCGGAATCGCACGCCATGTGGCTCGCCTATTTCGCGCTCGGCTTCGTGCTCGCCGTCTATGTCTTCTACGCCTTCCTCGGCAGCCTCGGCACGCTGTTCGAGCACGATGCGCTGGAGCGGGAAAGGCAGCCGGCCTGCGGCTGTGCCGAACCTTCCGGCCAGGAGGACGCGTCATGAGCTGCAAGCCCGGCGAACCATGCCATGAGGGTGTGAAGCGCCGCCGCGCACTCGCGGTGCTGGGCCTGATGGCGATCATCTTCGTGGCGCTGTCGGCCGTCTCCTTCCTGGGATCGCGTGGCCAGGCGGTGCCCGCCGCCGTCCACTATGCCGGCTTCGACGCCGTCCAGGGCAAGCGCGTGTTCCAGTCCTACAACTGCATGGGCTGCCACACCATCGTCGGCAACGGCGCCTATTTCGGCCCGGACCTCACCAAGCTGTACGGCAAGGTCGGGCCGGCCTGGATCGAGGCGTTCCTGCCGTCTGCGGGAAGCTGGCCCACGAGCGGGGCGGTGAAGCTGCAATTGCAGGACAAGGCGATCGCCGCCGAGGCGGGCGTCGATACGATCGAGGCCTATCTGGAGAAATATCCCGCCGCGGCCGAGCGCATCGCCCGGCGCGGGGCGCATGCCACGCTGATGCCCAACCTGCCGCTCTCGCGCGACGAGATCGGCCAGCTCATCGCCTTCCTGAAATACACATCCGAGATGAACACGGAAGGATGGCCGCCGACGCCGCGCGTGGACGGGCTGGCCTTCCCGCAGGCGACGCCGCTGCCCGCTCCCGTACGTCAGGCGGCGCTGCAGCCGGCCGAAGAGGCGGGCGCGGCCGCCGCTGGCCCTGCATCCGCGGCGGCGCATGGCGCCGAGCTGGCCGAGGACAACGGCTGCACGGCCTGCCATGCCAAGGACCGCGAGCGGCTGGTCGGTCCCGGCTGGGGCGGCCTCTACGGCTCCGAGGTGGCGCTTGCCGACGGCACGACGGTGGCCGCGGACGACGCCTATCTCGCCCAGTCCATCCTCGATCCCGACGCCAGGATCGTCGCCGGCTTCGAGCCGGGCGCCATGCCGTCCTTCGCCGAGATGCTCGACGCCGGGCAGGTCGCGGCGATCGTCGCCTACATCCGCAGCCTTGGGGAGAAGTGAGCCATGATCCGCATCGAGTACGAGACCCAGCGGCTTTCCCTGCGCTTCTTCATGGTCATGCTGGTGCTGTTCTTCTTCCAGACCGGCTTCGGCCTTCTACTGGCGGCCCAGCATATCGACCCGACGCTGCTGGCCGGCACGCTGAACTTCAACGTAGTGCGCGCAGAGCACACCAATCTCGGCATATTGTGGGTGCTGTCCGGCTTCATCGCCACCATCCTCTTTGTCGGCCCCCTGCTGTCGAAGCGCGAATTGGCCGCCGCCTGGCTCATCAAGGTGCTGTTCTACGCGCTGCTGGCCGTGGTCGCCTGGAACGTGGCCACCCAGGCGCTGGCGCAGCAGGGCGTCGCCGGCTGGTGGATGGGCCAGCCCCTGCTTCAGGAAGGGCTGGAATATCTGGAGGCCGGCCGCATCGCCGACGTGGTCATCCTGATCGGCTTCGCCATCCTGTGCTACGTCGTGCTGCGCACCTTCCCGCCGCTGTCGCAGTGGAACGAGATCCATTGGGGCCTCGGGCTCGGCGTGCTGGCGCTGACGCTGGTGTGGGTCTTCGGCATGTTCTTCGTCGAGCGGCTGGATCTGCAGGAATATTTCCGCTGGTACGTCGTCCACTACTGGGTCGAGGGCGTGTGGGAGGTCATCCACATCGCGCTGGTCGGCTTCCTGCTCGTCCTGATGTTCAAGGCCGACGTGAAGTCGGTGGGCTTCGCCGTGTTCTGGGGCATCTCGCTGGTGTGGCTGTCGGGCCTGCTGGGCAACGCCCACCACTATTTCTGGATCGGCACGCCCGAATTCTGGCAGTTCTGGGGCTCGCTGTTCAGCGCGCTGGAGCCGCTGCCGCTGGTGTTCTGCTTCTGGCACATCTATCTCGACGCGCATCAGGACGGAAAGCCGATCGCCAACATGCCGGCCTTCGCCTTCCTGCTGGGCTCGGTGGTGCTGGAGCAGGTGGGCGCCGGCATCCTCGGCTTCACCATGACGTTCGCGCTCACCAATGTGTGGTCGCACGGCACCTGGGTGACGCTGAGCCACGCGCATCTGGCGCTGTTCGGCACCTTCGGCATGCTCGGCCTGTCGGCCGCCTATTTCGCGGTGCCGGTCATGCGCGGCGCGACGGATTTCGACCAGAGGCCGGGCAGGCTCGCCTTCTGGCTGGTGTTCACCGGCATGCTGGGCCTGGCCTTCGCCTTCGCCATCGGCGGCACGGTGCAGGTCTTCGTCTACCGCACGCTCGGGCTGGACTGGTTCGGCGGCGACGTCGCCCCGGCCATGCTGTTCGCCAAGGCCATGGTGCCGGTCTTCGGCATCGTCTTCGCCGCGGGCGTGTGCCTGCTCGCCTACGACCTCCTGACGCTCGGCCTGCGCGAGCGGCCCGCGGCGCGGGACGACACGGCATTGCCGGCGCCTGCCGGATGGGGCCGCCGGCTGAGCGGCTGGGAAACCGGCATGTGGCTGCTCGCCATGTGGGTGTTCGGCGCCGTCATCACGCTCGGCCTGCTTTCCTTCAACCTCCACACCGTGCAGCAGGGCAGCGCGCTGTTTCCCTATCTGATCGGCGGCATCGGCTATCCGGGCCTGCTCCTGGTGACGCTGTTCTTCGTGCGGCGCTTCCTGCGCTCGCTGGAGGCGCGCGGCCGTGTCAGCCTCGTCCCTCTCGAATTGACGGCTATGCCGTCTCCCGCCGGCGCGGCCTGAATGGGCCGCGCATAGGCTCTTCCCCCAACCGCAAGCATGGAGCTTCGACAATGACCGTACAACTCCCAGAGGCCGGACTGCGCGGACGCACCGTCGGCGACCTCGCCACCACGCTGCCCGGCGCCACCGCCGTCTTCCGCAGGTTCAAGATCGATTTCTGCTGCAACGGCGATCTCACCCTCGACGGCGCAGCGCAGCGGCGTGGCGTCGACGCCGACGAGCTGGAACAGGCACTGGAGGCGCTCGGCACCGGCGCAGGTATGGCGGCCGCACCGGCCGCGATGGATAGCGACGAGTTGATGGACCATATCCTGGCCTGCTACCACGAGGGGCACCGCCGCGCCCTGCCCGAGCTCATCGCGCTGTCGCGCAAGGTGGAAGCGGTGCATCGCGAGCATCCGAAGGTGCCGGCCGGGCTTTCCGATGCGCTGCGGCAAATGGAGAGCGAGCTGGAGCAGCACATGACCAAGGAAGAGGCGACGCTGTTTCCGGCGATGCGGCAGCGGATCAACGGCCGGCTGGATGCCGCCATCGGCGAACTGCGCCACGAGCACGACGATCAGGGCAGGCTGCTGCGCCTGCTGGAAAGCCTCACCGACGACTTCACGCCGCCTGGGGGGGCCTGCCGTTCCTGGCAGGCGCTCTATGTCGGGACGGCCCAGCTAGCCGAGGACCTGATGGAGCACATCCACCTGGAAAACAACATATTGTTCCCGCGTTTCGCGACGCCGGAAAGCCGGGCCTAGCCGCCGGCCCCGACGAGGCGACGGCGGCATGCGCATGCTGTGGCTGATCCTCGGCCTGGCCAGCCTGGCGCTGGCCGGGCTGGGCGTGGCACTGCCGCTCCTGCCGGCGACGCCTTTCGTCCTGCTGGCGGCCTTCTGCTTCGCCAAATCCTCGCCGGCCCTGCATGGCTGGCTGCTGCGCAACCGCACCTTCGGCAAGGCCATCCGCGACTGGCGCGCCCACCGCGCCATCAGCCGCAGGAGCAAGGCGATGAGCGTGCTCGCCATGGCGCTGTCGCTGGCCGTGTCGCTCTTCCTCGCCATCGATCTGGCCATCGTCGGCCTCCAGGCGCTGGCGCTGTCCGGCGCCGCCGCCTTCATCCTGACGCGAAACACCGCAGCCTAAAGCGCGTCGCGATCTTTCAGATTCGCTCCGTGCGCTTCGGGCTCAGCCCCTGCCGACCCCGGCCCGGACGCGGTCCTTCCAGAGCTGCTCGGCCCGGTCATGCCAGAACCCGAACTGGTCCGGCCCGGCTCTTTCTATCGTCATCAGCGCCAGCGCGGCCGTCGCCACGACGATACGCATGGCGCGAGGATCATGGGCCGTGCCGTGCCATACGGCCCGCCAATATTCCAGCGACGACAGCGGAACCCGCGGTTGCTGCTGCGGCTCCGCAAGCGCCTGCAGATGCATGTCGCACGGCATGCCGTCGACCAGCCTGTGTATGGCAGCGGCGCGATAGGGGATCCATTCCGCCACGTCCCTGCTGCTGCCGATCACCGAGAGCTGCCCTTGGCCGAGCAGGGCGGCAGCATCGCAGTGCAGCTCGCTATAAGCGGGCTGGGCGACGCCGAGCAGGGCGGCAGGCGCGCCCAGCGGATTGAGCAGATGCACGGCATCGTTGATCGGCGAACGCGCCTCGAACAGCGGATAGAGCGCCAGCAGGCCGCTCGCCGTGGGCGCGAAGGCCGCCAGCGGCAGGAAGGCGATGTTGCCGCCTGCGAGCGCGGCTGCGGCCTCTTGCGCCGAAAGGCATACGGGAATGTCCAGGGTTTCGGCCGCGAGCTCCAGCCTGCCGCTGTCGCTGGCCGCATAGCTGCCGTGGAGAAGGACGCGATAGCCGCCTCCGGCGACGAGGCGCGCGGCCTGAAGGAACCACGGCGTGCGAAGCGATCTGGGCGACAGATAGGCCGGCCAGTCCAGATCGGCGGCCGGCGCCGCATGCGGCCGGCCTTTCGCCTCGCTCCGGATCGCCCTGACGATGCCGGCCATCTCCAATGCCGTCTCGCCGCGATAGCTCAAGAGGCGCAGGAAGGCGCCGACCTGCATGGGATCGGCCTCGCCCTGCAGGATCAGCGAAAAGGCGTCCTGCGCCTCTTCGAGGGAGAGCGGCCGCGAATTGCCGGCCTTGCGGCCGATGATGGCGATGTATTTCGCCAGCCGGCGGCGCGGATCGTTTTCGTCGCCCACCCTGGCCAGTTGCCGGGCGAGCTCTTCCGGCGAGGGCTGGTCATCGAGCAGCAGCGACGGTCTCATCGCCAGCGGCGGCGCCTCGATGAGCGGCCGACGCCTCCAGCTTTCGGCCGCGGCAGCATCCTTTCCGCCGTGCGGGCTTCGTGCATCCAGCAGCGCCTCGGCCTCGACGGCCAGCGCCCGCAGACGCTCGCGCAGGGCTTCCGCCCGCGGCGTCGGCACCAGGCCGCGCGCCGAGCGCACCAGGAGCTTGTCATCGAACATGACACGCGCCTGGGCGAGCATCCTGCTCATGGCTGCGGAGCTCAGCCCCATGCGTGCCGCGGCCTTGCCGACGCTGCCTTCCACCAGCAGGCAGTCCAGCGCGACCAGAAGCCGCAGCCGGCCCAAAGAGGAGGCGGACGCGGCGCCGGCGCCCGGACCCGGATCGCGCCGTCCAATGCGCCCGGCCGCCCCATGCCCTGAAAAATGCCGCTCCGGCGCGCCCCCATGCGCCTGCCCGCCCACGTCCGGAATGCCGGGCGCGGCAGCATTGCCGGCTTGCGTTTTCCGCAATTTGGAATCTTTCTTAAACATGATTATTGACCTCAACTTATTCTGATAAATAAGAGGAGCCGGAAACTCAACTTTTATCGGGGGTAGACAGGAATGGTATCCGGATCAGGCTCGCGCTCTGCCGATCTCGCACAGGGGCAAGATGCCCCTGCCGGGAGGTCGCCGAGGCACAAACGCCTGCGCCCGGCCGCCATGCTCGGCGCGGCCGCCCTGTCGGCCTCCGCGGCCATTCCCTTTGGCGATGCGGCGGCCCAGCAGGCCGGCGAAACCTCGCTGGAGCGCATCGTGGTGACCGCCACCGGCTTCGAGCAGAACGTGACGGATGCCCCGGCCAGCATCACCGTGGTGCCGCGCGAGGAGCTGGAAAAGGGCTCCTACCGCGACCTGACCGACGCCCTGCGCAGCATCCAAGGCGTGACCGTCACCGGCACGGCGAGCGAGCAGGACATCTTCATCCGCGGCCTGCCGGGCTCCTACACGCTCATCCTCGTCGACGGAAAGCGCCAGAACACGCGCGACGCGCGCACAAACGGCAATTCCGGCTTCGAGCAGAGCTTCCTGCCGCCGCTGTCGGCCATCGAGCGCATCGAGGTGGTGCGCGGGCCGATGTCGTCGCTCTACGGCTCCGACGCCATGGGCGGCGTCATCAACATCATCACCCGGAAGGGCGCCGACCGCTGGACCGGCTCCTTCACCGTCGACGGCACGCTGCAGCAGCATTCGCGATACGGCAATTCCGCCCAGGGCTCGTTCTACGCCAGCGGGCCCTTCATCCCCGAATTGCTGAACGTCCAGCTGTGGGGCCGCGGCCTGAAGCGGCAGGAAGACGCAATCGCCACCGGCACGCCGGCATGGAAGGACGTGGATCTGACCGGGCGCCTGACCTTCACGCCCAACGCGGACCACGACATCGTGCTGGAAGCCGGCCGCACGCGGCTGCGCCGCGATTCCACCTACGGCAACACCGTGGCCGAGGCCGGTGGCGATACCTACAACTACAACGACCGCGACCACTGGTCGCTCAGCCACACCGGCCGCTGGGGCTGGACGACGTCGGAAATCTCCATCTCGCAGGAGGTGGCGGAACGGACGAACTTCAACTGGGACAGCGCCAGCTCGGCCTTCTCCGAAAACCTTCGCTCGCCCGAGATCCGCAACACGGTGGTGGACGGCAAGCTCACCACGCCCTTCGAGCTGCTCGGCCGGCACACGCTGGTCACCGGCGGCCAGTTCATCGACGCCGGCCTGACCGACCA
>ERZ778021.3373-NODE-3373-length-11674-cov-5.460711_pt1 | contig 11674 bp, 10 predicted proteins | sample MGYA00375751_ERZ778021 | MGnify/ENA primary metagenome ERZ778021 (study PRJEB29350, sample SAMN05389814) | bioreactor metagenome | isolation source: Thiocyanate stock bioreactor | place: South Africa: University of Cape Town | collected 2013-08-29 ... | reverse complement strand
CACGGAAGCGGCATAACCGAAATGACACCGTGTCCACGATCCGGGGTCAAGGCCCCCAAACCGACGACGACCTCCACCCGCGAGAAGTAGCTTCTGCCGAATATGGGTCCCTCGGGCTAAATGATGCTCGCCAGGACATTCAGGCGGAGCTGAGCGAGCACGGCGACCACTAGGTATGCGGCGACCGTCACGAGCGTCATCCACGGCCACAACAACGCACCGACTCGTCTTGCCCTGCGACCAAAGACGCCCTCACGCAGGTTCCGAGCCGTCACGAAGAAGAACAGCGGGAGCGTCGTCAGCCACACAACCAGACACCAGGGACAGAGCGTGCCGAGCACATAGATGCTCTGCCCAATCAGCCACACCACGAACGCAAACGCCCCCGCGACACCGAAATTGAACAGTACCCAGAACCAGCGGGCAAAGTGAGGTACCGCCCACAGTGCGACTCCAATGCACAACACGAGCGCGAATCCGACCAACCCGAGGAACGGATTGGGAACTCCGAAGGCGGCCCCTTGAGCGCTGTCGAGGTTCGCGGAGCATTGCACCAGCACTGAAAAGTCACAACTGAGGTCCGTGTCGGGTTTCGCCAGCTTTTCGATCTTCTCGACGGACAGTGCCATCGATGCCGTCACCCCGATGATGCCACTCAGCATGAGGAACAAGCCGAAGAAGGATTCACGACGCCCGAACTGTGACAACTTTCACCCATCGCGATATGGAAGGAACGGTTTTGGCAATCATACAGCGAAGCGTGTATGTTCATTGGGTGCTGACTATAACCGATCGATTGGACGTGATGAACCGGCTCGGCCGAGCAATGGCCGACCCGACACGTTCACGCATTCTCATGACCCTGCTTGACGGCCCGATCTATCCTGCGGCACTGGCCCGCGATCTGGATCTCAGTCCGTCCAACGTTTCTAACCACCTGACCTGCCTTCGCGACTGCGGCATCGTCGTGGCCGAACCTCAGGGCCGCCGAACGCGGTACGAGGTCGCAGACCCCCGTCTCACCCGTGCGCTTACCGCTCTGCTGGATACGACCTTGGCTGTGGATCACGAAGCGACCTGCATCGACCCTTCCTGCGCTGTTTCGGAATGCACGGCGGAGGTGCACATATGATCCTGCTCTCGATCCTGCAAGCGATCGGCCTGTTCCTTGCCACGAATATCGACGACATCATCGTGCTCTCACTGTTCTTCGCCCGGGGTGCAGGGCAGCGAGGCACGACGGTTCGGATCCTAGTTGGACAGTATCTGGGGTTCGCAGGTATTCTCGGCGCTGCCGTACTCGTAGCCCTCGGCGCCGGAGCGTTCCTGCCTCCTGAGGTCATCCCATACTTCGGCCTGATCCCCTTGGGATTGGGGCTATGGGCGGCCTGGCAGGCGTGGCGTCGGCGGCATGACGATGACGACGATGATGAGGGCAAGATTGAAGGCAGGAAGGTCGCTGTCTGGGCCGTGGCAGGAGTCACCTTCGCCAACGGCGGGGACAACATCGGTGTTTACGTTCCAGTTTTCCTCAGTGTGGGGCCTGCCGCCGTGGTCGCATACTGTGTTGTGTTCCTCGCTCTCGTTGCGGTCCTGGTGTTCGTGGCCAAATTCATCGCCACCAGACGTCGGATCGCGGAAATCCTGGAACGCTGGGAGCACATCCTGTTCCCAATCGTTCTCATCGGCCTGGGCATCTTCATCCTGATCAGCGGCGGGGCATTCGGGCTCTGACGCATGAAGAAGACAAAGCGAACTGGGGTCTCCAAAGCCAGGTTGCGCCTCGGTTTCAGGGGTTCGTGCTCATCCCCGCGAGACCTGGTCACGCGGGGATGAGCACGAACCCGTCTTCTGGTTGTGCCGGGAAACGCCGCAAGTCGACCCGAAAGTCCTGGCCTGGGACTGTGTACTCCGCAGCGGCCAACCGTCCCGCAGCGGAAGCGAGGAGGTCCACCGTCGCCGGTTCACCCGGGCAGCGGTGGCCGTCCTCGTAGAATCCACCGCCTGCGCGTTCCGAAATTGCCCAGATGGTCGAGTTGCAGAGATTCCTTCTGAAGTCAAGAACCGTTCCACCGTGGCACGCAGCGCAGTTGCGGCCAGACCAGGATCAGCGAAAAGCACGCGAGAAGCGCGCAGCACACCCTCTCTTACTTCGTCGGGTGCCTATCTCGGGATCGGCATTATCAGCATCGGCGGATGCAGGTGCGTCACATGTCGGCGACGCTCCAATCTGACGCATAAACGGCGGGCGAAAACGAGGCCACCCAGAGCAGATTGGGTGGGTGATCTCGGTGGAAGATTGGGCGTTGATCAGGCGGCTTGTCGCGGACGGGGTTCCGCGTCGGCAGGTCGCGAGGCAGCTCCGTATCGGTAGGTCCACGGTCGATAGAGCGTTGGCGTCCGAGCGGCCGCCGAAGTATGAGCGGCCGCCGGTGGAGACGTCGTTCACGCCGTTCGAGGCGCGGGTGCGGGCGTTGCTCGTGGAGCATCCGTCTATGCCGGCGACGGTGATCGCGGAGCGCGTCGAGTGGTGCGGGTCGATCACGTGGTTCCGGGAGAACGTGAAGCGGCTGCGGCCGGAGCATCGGCCCGTGGATCCGGCGGATCGGCTGTCGTGGGCGGCGGGTGATGCGGCGCAGTGCGATCTGTGGTTCCCACCCAGGAGGATTCCGCTCGAGGACGGCACGACGGCGCTGTTGCCGGTGTTGGTGATCGTCGCGGCGCACTCGAGGTTCGTGACGGCGCGGATGCTCCCGACCAGGAAGACGGAGGATCTGCTGTTGGGGTCGTGGGAGCTGATTCAGCAGCTCGGCGCGGTCCCGCGGCGGCTGATCTGGGACAACGAGTCCGGCATCGGCCAGCGCGGCCGCCTCGCGCAGGGGGTTGCCGCGTTCGCGGGGACTCTCGCGACGAAGGTCGTGCAGCTGAAGCCGTTCGACCCGGAGTCTAAGGGGATCGTGGAGCGCCGCAACGGCTGGTTCGAGACCTCGTCCATGCCCGGGAGGACGTTCACCTCGTCGGCGGACTTCAACGCCCAGCTGCAGGGCTGGCTGGATAAAGCGAACGCCAGGGTGGTGCGGACGATCAAAGCTCGCCCGGTCGATCTGATCGTCCACGACCGTTCACGGATGCTGCCGCTGCCGCCGATCCCGTTGCAGCTCGGCTGGCGAGAACGAGTGAGGCTCGGGCGGGACTACTACGTCCGCCTCGACGCGAGCGATTACTCCGTCGACCCGGCGGCGATAGGCCGGTTCGTTGACATCGCCGCCGATCTCGACCGTGTTCGGGTGCGCTTGGATGGGCGGCTCGTCGCCGATCACGCCCGGGTCTGGGCGCGCGGTTCCACGATCACCGACCCGGCGCATCTGGAGGCGGCGAAACGGTTGCGGCAGCAGTTCCAGACACCACGACCCGCACCGGTTGATGACCTGGCGCGATCTCGCGGACTACGACCGGGCGTTCGGGATCGAAGGAGTCGCCTGATGGTCACCAAGCAGACCGACGCCGCGAAGCAGATCACCTATCTCGCCGGCGCGCTGAAAGCACCCCGGATCACCGAGGCCGCCACCCGCATGGCTGACCAGGCGAGGGATGCGGGCTGGTCGTTCGAGGACTACCTCGCCGCCGTCCTCGAACGCGAAGTGAGCGCCCGCAACGCTTCCGGCGCGGAGCTGCGGATCAAGGCCGCGGGGTTCCCCGCCCGGAAAACGCTCGAGGACTTCGACTGGGACGCGCAACCCACCATCCGGCAGCAGATCGCCGCACTCGCCTCGGGAGGGTTCCTCCTCGAGGCGCAGAACGTGGTCCTGCTCGGCCCGCCCGGGACCGGGAAGACGCACCTCGCGACCGCGCTCGGGATCGTCGCCGCCCGCCACGGGCACCGGGTGCTGTTCGCGACCGCGACGGACTGGGTCACCCGCCTCACCGATGCGCACCGGCAAGGAAACCTCCCCCGCGAGCTCGCGAGGTTGCGGCGTTACGGGCTGATCATCGTCGACGAAGTCGGCTACCTCCCGTTCGAGCAAGACGCCGCGAACCTGTTCTTCCAGCTCGTGTCCTCACGCTACGAGCACGCGTCGCTGATCCTCCCCTCGAACCTGCCGTTCTCCGGCTGGGGAGGCGTCTTCGGCGACCAAGCCGTCGCCGCCGCGATGATCGACCGGATCGTTCACCACGCCGATGTCCTCACCCTCAAAGGCGCCAGCTACAGGCTCCGCGGGCGGGGCATCGACAGCCTCCCCAGCATCAGAACGCAGGATCCGGCAGACTAAGCAAACGACAACGAGGTGGCCCCATTTTCGCCCGTCGCATTGGCCTCATTTTCGACCGTCGTCGACATCACAGTGTAGTACGAGGAATAGGCGATGCCTTGGTACTCGAAATCATCGCGGTTCGACCTGTGGGAGTAGTCCACGCGATAGTCGCCGTGCCGTGCACAGCCTGTCGACACTCGGGATTCTCGCACTGACCGCGGACGACAAACGTGCCGGAAATCCACTCCGGCTCGAACGCAGGGTGGTTGCGCGCGGAAGCTGAATCGTGTCCTTCATCCTCGGTGGGCGCTGAGAATCCGATGTATCCGGTCTGGCACTTGGGGCACGCAGGCCGCGGCCACGGCTGTCCGTCCTCAATCGGGCGAGCGAGCTCGGAAAGTGCGGGGTCCACAGCCATGCTTCCAGCGTAAGCGGGACGCTATGCGGACAGGCGTAGAATGGGAATCGATCGCGGGCGACGGCTCTAGCCTTTGCCGGTCATGCGGGCGGTGGTGTCGAACGCGGCGAGCTCGGCGGGGTGGAGTTGGTGCTGCACGACGAAGGCCCGGTCCTTGATCCGCCAGAGCCCTTGCCCGGTGCCGAGTCCGGGCAGCAGGCGGCGTTCGGTGCCGGTCAGCCCGAGCGCGACGGCGGTGGGGCCGAGCTGATCGGTCTCCTGCCGGTAGACGATCTTCGTCTCCGCGTTTGCCAGCAGGCTGTTCGCCAGCGCCCGGTTCGCCGATCCGGCATCGCCGACGTTCTCCAAGTCGGTGAGCTTGTGGAACACCAAGAGATTGGCCAGCCCGTAGTGCCGGGCGAGACGCCAGTGGGCGTCCATCCTGCGCAGGAGCGCCGGGTGGGACATGAGCCTCCATGCCTCGTCGTAGACGACCCATCTGCGGCCCCCGTTGGGGTCGAGCAGGGCGGCTTCCATCCATGCCGACGAGCAGGTCATCAGCACCGAAATCAACGTGCTGTTCTCGGTGACGCGCGAAAGATCGAGGCTGACCATCGGCAGCGACGGGTCGAACCTGACGGTGCTCGGCCCGTCGAACAGGCCGGCCAGGTCCCCGGCCACCAGGCGGCGCAGCGCGTGGCCGACCTGGCGGCCGTCCTCGGTGAGCCGGCCGTCCGGGTCGTCGGCAGGGTCGGGGCGCAGCAGCCGGTCGACCACCATCGGCAGGATCGGCACGTCCGCGTCGCGGACCGCGCCGGCCAGGGCGGTGTCGATCGCGGTGTGCTCCAACGGCGCCAACCGCCGATCCAGCACCGTCTCCGTCAAGGCTCCGAGCAGATCGCGGCGTCGCGCGGCGAGGGTGGTGGCCCACTCCTGGTCGGACAGGCCGCCGGGCCGGTAGCCCTCATCCAAGGGGTTGAGCCTGTTGCCCATCCCGTGCCCGAGGATGATCGCTTTCCCGCCGACTGCTTCGGCGACGCCGGAGTGCTCGCCTTTGGGGTCGCCGGGGACATAGACGCGGTACCCGAAGGGCAGACTGCGGGTGTAGAGGCTCTTGGCGAGCGACGATTTCCCGGAGCCGACGATCCCCGCCAAGATCAGGTTCGGCGCGGTGATGATGCCCCTGCGGTACAACTCCCACGGGTCGTACACGAACGAGGAGCCGCTGTAGAGGTCTTGGCCGATGAAGATTCCCGCGGCTCCGAGCCCGGCTTCGGCCAGGAACGGGTACTGCCCGGCGAGCACGGCGCTGGTGTCCTGATGCCGGGCCACCCGGAAGCGGCCCGGTGTCCTCAGCGCGGCCGGGCCGGGCTCGCCGGCGGCGGGCAGGTAGACCGTGGCACGGCGTTCAGCCCGTTCGGCGGCGGCCTTGGCCTGGGCCGCTTCCTTCTCGACGTGACGCTGCTCGGCGACGAGGCGGGCGGCGGCTTGCCGCCGCTGCTTGCGCAGCCGGCGCCGCTCCGAGGCAGTGACGAGGACAGCGGTGTGCAGCTTCTCGCCCCGGCTCACAACGACCGCCCCCGCGTCCCGGAGACCCAACCGCCGGCGGGACGGTCGAACCATGACGAGTCCGGCGCCGGGCGAGGCTGCTGTGGCATGTCCGGCTTGGGCTGCGGCGGGCCCTCGATGCCGAGCGGTGCCAGCGCGTCCGCGTTCTGGCGAGCGGCCTCCGCGACCCATCCGGGAAACAGGCACTCATGCTCGGGCCTGCTGCCGGGGTTGTCGATGGCGTACTGGCGGGCGTCGCCGGCCGCTGCCAGGAAGGCGGCGAGGTCGCGCATCGCGCGGTCCGGGGCGACCGGCGCTCCGGCGCCGGTGAACAGGTCCCGGCCGACGAGCGTCTGCCCGGTCGCGGTGTCCTCGATGCGGTAGGCATATCGCTGGTGCTCGCCCAGCGGCGAGTCCGGCCAGACGGTCAAGGTGAGCGTCCCGACGTGCCGGGACATCGAAGCGGTGGGGTCTGCGCTGTTCATGGCGGGCAGGTGCGCGCCGGCACGTCTCCGTGGTGGCTATGTCAGAGCGACAGCCCGCGGGCCTGCTTGACGGCGGCGACGCCGGGATGCTCGAACCAGCCCCCGTCACGGACGGCGCTACGCCGCCCGGCCGTCTCTCGCTCACGGCCTGTCGTCGGGCGGCGGGCCGGGACGTGCGCCCCTGCTTCTTTGTCGATGGCGTCCTCGGCACGGATCAGGTGCCGCCGGTACAGGGCGACGTGCCCGGCCATCGCGTTGTAGGTCATCGCGTAGTCGCCGGTCTCGGCCTGCCGGTCACCGGGATAGACCGGGGCGGTGTCGTGAACGTCGCCGTTCTCCAAGGCGGCGTTCGTGGTCTCCTCGCCGTAGTCCCACGCCGACAGATGCTCGATCCCCGCCTCGACCCCGTGGGCGTCGATGAGGTCGATCACCCGGTCGGTTTCCTCGCCTTGGAGGAACACGACGCCAACCCACCGCTCCACCATCCGGTCCTGCGGGTCCCACACGATCCGGCCCGAGTGGGTCATGGCCGCGCTCAGGCGGTCGTCGGCCTGGTCGATGAGCGTGCCGGCCTGGTGCAGCTCATCCGCTGCGGCCAGCGCCTCGGCCGCACCGCCGCTGTACTCGCGGGACTCGTCGGTGACGTGATGCTGCCGGCTCAGATGGGCGGCGAGCTGGTCGAGCACCTGCCGCAGCGATCGCAGCCCGCCCAACAGCTCACCGATCACCACGTAGGTCTCGGACGGGTCCTCGAAGCTACGGCTGGCGTGAGCCAGACCGCGCAACGCCTCGTAGGCATCGCTGGCATCGCTGGTCGGGTTCGTGTATGTCGGCATCACGGGCCTCCTTCAACGAGGGTGGGATGCCTGCCAGGTGAGCGCGCCGGTCACACCGTGCGGCACAGCGGCAGCGCGGCCGCCGTGAACGCGACGGCTTGCTGGCCGACGAGCCTTCGGGTCTCGCAGGAGGCTTGGATCGAGGCTTGTTCGATCGCGGCGACTGCGGCTTCCAGCTCGTCGACGCTGGGGGCGGAGACGGAGATGAGCCCGGAGACCCGTAGAATCCCGTGGCCGGCGGTCAGGTCGGCTTCCTGCTGGAGAACGTCTTGGTATTCGGCGGTCTGCGCGGCGTCCTCGATCTGCCCGATTCGGGCGCGCTGGGCCGCATCGGAGATGTGTTCGACCTTCTTCTTGCGGATGTCGCGGGCCGCCTGGTCCGAGCGCATCGGGGTGTAGATCAGCGACACAGCCCGTTGGATGCCGGTGGAGAGCAGCACCGGCGCGAGGAACCCCGGATAGACGAGGCTGCGGGGCCACTCCGAGACCCACAGCACGGTGTGCCAGGCGGAGTCGGTGCGCAGGTTGCCCCAGGTCTCGGTGACCGCGACCGGGCCGGCGGCGGCGAGCTCCTGCCCGAGCCGCCCGTGGCGCTCCAAGGTGGCGGCCACGGCCGGGTCATACGCCGAGCGGAGGATGACCGCGACCTGACCGGGGCCGAGCCACCCCGAAGGGGTCAAGTCCGCCGAACGCAGCGCGGCGACCAGCGTCGCCATCTCCTGCCGGAGCACCGCGGCGGCGCCGCGGATGCCGCCGCCGGCGGTCCTGATCTGCCGGGAGGCGACCTTCATGTCCAGGGAGAGGCTGACCGTGGTGGCGTGCCGTTCCCCGGCGGGGCCGGCCCGCTCGATCAGTTCGCGGTAGGTGGTCGCGGCCCAGGAGCCGTCGTCGGTGCCGTGCTCGGCCCACCACTCGGCCAGCCCGCTACCGGAGTCGGGCAGGGTTCGTTCGAGCACTTGCAGGGTCGCGATCCGCCCGGACCGGCAGACCGTGGCGAGCACTCGCCCCCAGGAGGTGACGCGGCGCTCTTGCTCGCCGGGGTCGAGCAGGATGAATGCCGGATGGGTCACTTCCGTCACGACCGTCAAGGTTGCCTGGCGGGGGTCGTGGATCATGCACGCCCCGGTCTCGGGGTCCAGGTGCTCCCGAAGCCGGGCCATGTCACCGGGCAGCGCGAGACTTCCGGCAGGGCGGGGCTTGACGATCCGCCGCCGGTAGAGCAGTTGCCCGCCGGTGGAGCGCCACAGCCACCAGAGCGCGACAGGGAGCCATTCGACCATCGGCCTCCCAGCGATGGGCACCCAGGTCAGCACGACCGCGAGCAGCCAGACCGGGGCGGTGTAGACCAGCAGCATCCCGGCGCCGCCGTAGAACGCGGCCAGCAGCGCCAGGCCGCCGATGCCGAGGGTGATGAGCTGCGCGACCGAGAGGCCGAGCAGCACCCCTCGGCGGGTGAGTCGGCTGAACTTCATCGGCGTCAGCTCGCTACCGGGTGTCTTCTGGTCCGTGGTGGGCATGGGTGGTCACTCCTTGCCCCACGGCGATGCCGTGGGGTTGGACGGCTCCGTGGGCGTCCTCGGCTGCGGCGTGGACGGCGGGGGCGTCTGCGACGGCGGCGGGGTGCCGCCGTTCTGCCCGCCTGCGGCGTCGGCGGCGGTCTCGGCCTGACCGGCCACCGCGTGCCCGGCCTTCGGCCCGGCCTCGGCGGCATCCTTGGCGACCTTCGCTCCGACCACGACGGCTGCCGCCGGTCCCGCGCCCGCGGCGGAGGCGCCGGCTTCGGCGCCCACGGTTTCACCGCCGGCCGCGGCAGGTGCCTGCGCCGGGGCGGGCGACGGCGGAGGCGTGCCACCTGATCCTGCGTCCGACGCGCCGTCATTGGGGTCTTCGAGAACCTTCTTGGGCTCGCCGCCGCCTTGGGGCTTGGAGGGGATCGGGACGGGACGGTTGAGCGCGTTCTTGGCCTCCTGCTCGGTGCCCATCTGCTGGTACAGGTCGAAGCCCACGAACGACACGAAGCGGTAGACCATGTAGGGCGCGAAGGCCGCGATGCCCATGAGCACGATGCCGGTGATCGGTTCGGTGACGGCGGCGATGTCCAGCTCGATCGGGGTGGCGATCTGCGTGATCGCCAGCAAGAAGATGACGACGAGCACGAGCTTGCTGATGATGAGGGCGATCACGAACGCCGCCCATTTCCCGATCCATCCTTTGGTGGCGTCCCAGGACGCGCCGGCGAACGCGATCGGTGCCAGCACCACGCCGACCAGCAGCAGCGCCTTGCGGATCAGCAGGCTGAACCAGACGATCGCGACGGCGGCGATCATCAGCCCGGCCAGGAAGATCGTGACGATCGCGCCGACGCCGGGCGCGGCGATGTTGATGCCGCTGAGCCCGGCGGCGAGCAGGATGATCTTGTCGCCCATCGTCTCGGTGGTCTCGCCGGACGTCTGGATGATGCCGATGCTGAGCTGGTCCACGATTTCCAGTGCGAGCGCGGTCAGCGTGACGACCACGAACGCGCCCAGCACCGATTTCGCCGCGCCGAGCGCGGCTCTGGACAGCGCGGTCGGGTCGCGGCGGATCAGCCCGGTGATGAGTTGCAGGCAGAAGAAGATCCTCCACAAACACCGCAAGATGCTCGGCAATCCCCGGTACGGAGCAGTCGGAACACTGGCAATGCCCTACTTCCTCCTCTTCGAATACCTGGGTCTGCCCCGAGTCTTGTTGACAGTCGGGGGTTGGGGTGATCAGGCCGCTTCTGCGTCTGTGTAGATCATCTCAAACTCGATGGGGGTGAGTTTGCCGAGGCCGCGCTGACGGCGTCGGCGGTTGTACTTCGTCTCGATCCAGGTGACCATCGCGAGGCGAAGATCGGCGCGGGTGTCCCACCGAGTCGTGTTGAGCACGTTCTTCTGGAGCAGGCTGAAGAAGCTCTCCATGCTTGCGTTGTCTCCGGCCCCGTAAGACCTGCCCATGGAGCCGACGAGGCCGTTGTTGCGGAGCAGGTTCTGGGTGCGTTTCGCGCGGAACTGACCGCCCCGGTCGGAGTGGCAGATCGTGCCGTCAGGTGAGCGCAACGCGATCGCGTTGCGCATCGCCGCACGTGCCAGGGAGGACTTCATGCGGGTGTCGATGGAGTAGCCGACGATCTTGTTCGACCAGACGTCCTTGATCGCGCAGATGTAGAGCTTGCCCTCCCTCGCTTGGATTCCAGCGATCGTCGCAACACCGGTGGCGAGGAGCAGCGATGCCGGCACGGAAGTACACGGAGCAGCAGCGGTGTGAGTTCATGGCGTTGATCGATCGGGGCGGGTCGGTGAGAGCGGCTGCGCAGAAGGTCGGCGTTGATCCGAGCACGGCGTATCGATGGATGAAGGAGGCGGGGTTGTCCACGCCGCGGAGCGCGCAGCGGCAGTACTCGCCTGAGCAGAAGGCTATGTTTCTCGCGCGCCTGGGCGAGGTCGGTAACGTCTCGGCGGTGGCGCGCGAGCTCGGCTTCAATCGAGTGACCTGCTACGTCTGGGCGCATCGCGCCGGGATCTTCACCGGCGCTTACGCCGACGCGAAACGCCAGGAGTTTCTCCGATTGCGCAGCGAGGGCGTGTCGCGGCGGGAGGCGGCGAAGCGGCTAGGCCGTGTTGATCAAGTCGGTCTTGATCCAGATCAGGGTGGCGGCGAGGCAGATCGCGGCACGGTAGTTGCGGGCGGTCTTGTCCGAGCGCATCGCGATGCCGCGCCACTGCTTGAGCTTGTTGAAGCAGCGCTCCACGACGTTGCGACCCTTGTAGCGTTCCTGCTGCTGGTCGCCGAAGTCGATCGGCCGGCCCGGCTTCTTGCGACGGTGCGCGATCTGGTCGTCGCGCTCCGGGATCGTCGCCGCGATTCCTCTCGTTCGCAGCCAGGCCCGGTTCGCCTTAGAGGGGTAGCCCTTGTCGGCGAGCACCCGGTCCGGACGGGTCCTCGGGCGGCCTTTCCCGGTGCGGGGGACGCGGATGTCCTCGAGCACCGCGGTCATCATCGTCGTGTCGTTGACATTCCCGCCGGTGATCATCATGCCCAGCGGTCTGCCGCGCCCGTCGCAGACCAGGTGCAGCTTCGTCGTCAGCCCGCCACGGGAGCGTCCGATCCCGTGATCAGGCGGCTCGAACCACG
>ERZ778021.3372-NODE-3372-length-11678-cov-8.739912_pt1 | contig 11678 bp, 8 predicted proteins | sample MGYA00375751_ERZ778021 | MGnify/ENA primary metagenome ERZ778021 (study PRJEB29350, sample SAMN05389814) | bioreactor metagenome | isolation source: Thiocyanate stock bioreactor | place: South Africa: University of Cape Town | collected 2013-08-29 ... | reverse complement strand
CTACGTGCTGCGGCGCCAGGAGGCGGAGTACCGCTTCGCCGTGCCGCTGCTGCAGCAGCAGTTCGAGCCCAGCGAGGTCGAAGTGCTGCTGGCACAGGAGCTTCAGGCACTGGCGCGGGGCTGACAAGCGCTCTTTTTTCAATAGCTGCTGGCGCTTGCCCAGCAAGGGGAAAAGCCACTTTTTATAAAAAAACCGCAGCGGGTGCTGCGGTTTTCTGCGGAGGCGGGCGGAGGTCAGTCCGCCGTCGCTTCCTCGGGCTCGGCGGGCTCCGACTTGGCGCCACGCTCCTTCTTCGCCAGCGACTGGATGTCCAGCAGCACCTCGGAGGTCTCCACGCCCTTGTCATCCGTCTTGTGCGCAATGTCCACCGACAGGCGGCCGCCCTCGGTCAGGCGGCCGAACAGCAGCTCGTCGGCCAGCGCGCGGCGGATGGTGTCCTGGATCAGGCGCTGCATCGGGCGCGCGCCCATCAGCGGATCGAACCCCTTCTTGGCCAGGTGCTTGCGCAGATCGTCGGTGAAGGTGACTTCCACCTTCTTCTCGGCGAGCTGGGTTTCGAGCTGCAGCAGGAACTTGTCCACCACGCGCAGGATGATCTGCTCGTCCAGCGGCTTGAAGCTGACGATGGCGTCCAGCCGGTTGCGGAACTCGGGCGTGAACAGGCGCTTGATGTCGCCCATCTCGTCGCCCGCCTGGCGCGGGTTGGTGAAGCCGATGGTGGCCTTGTTCATGGTCTCGGCGCCCGCGTTCGTCGTCATGATGATGATGATGTTGCGGAAGTCGGCCTTGCGCCCGTTGTTGTCCGTCAGCGTGCCGTGGTCCATGACCTGCAGCAGCACGTTGAAGATGTCCGGGTGCGCCTTCTCGATCTCGTCGAGCAGCAGCACGGCGTGCGGCTTCTTGGTGATGGCCTCGGTCAAGAGGCCGCCCTGGTCGAAGCCGACATAGCCCGGGGGCGCACCGATCAGGCGGCTCACGGCGTGGCGCTCCATGTACTCCGACATGTCGAAGCGGATCAGGTCCACGCCCATGATGTAGGCGAGCTGCTTGGCGGCCTCGGTCTTGCCCACGCCCGTGGGGCCGCTGAACAGGAACGAGCCGATCGGCTTGTCGCCCTTGCCCAGGCCCGAGCGCGCCATCTTCACGCTGCTGGCCAGCACCTCCAGCGCCTTGTCCTGGCCGAACACCACGCTCTTGAGGTCGCGCTCCAGCGTCTGCAGCTTGCTGCGGTCGTCGTTGCTCACGTTCGCGGGCGGGATGCGCGCGATCTTCGCGACGATTTCCTCGATCTCGGTCTTGCCGATGGTCTTCTTGCGCTTGCTCGGCGCGAGGATGCGCTGCGCCGCGCCAGCTTCGTCGATCACGTCGATGGCCTTGTCGGGCAGGTGCCGGTCGTTGATGTACTTGGCCGAAAGCTCGGCGGCGGCCTGCAGCGCGGCGGCGGCGTACTTGACGCTGTGGTGCTCCTCGAAGCGCGACTTCAGGCCCTTGAGGATCTCGATGGTCTCGGCCACCGTGGGCTCGACCACGTCCACCTTCTGGAAACGGCGCGACAGCGCGGCGTCCTTCTCGAAGATGCCGCGGTACTCGGTAAAGGTGGTCGCGCCGATGCACTTGAGCTGGCCCGACGACAGCGCGGGCTTGAGCAGGTTGCTCGCGTCCAGCGTACCGCCCGACGCGGCGCCGGCGCCGATCAGCGTGTGGATCTCATCGATGAACAGGATGGCGTGCGGCTTGTCCTTGAGGCTCTTGAGCACGCCCTTGAGGCGCTGCTCGAAATCGCCACGGTACTTGGTGCCCGCCAGCAGCGCGCCCATGTCGAGCGCGTAGACGTTGGCCTCCAGCAGCACCTCGGGCACGGTGCCCTCGGTGATGCGCCAGGCCAGGCCCTCGGCGATGGCCGTCTTGCCCACGCCGGCCTCGCCCACCAGCAGCGGGTTGTTCTTGCGGCGGCGGCACAGGATCTGGATGGTGCGCTCGACCTCGTAGTCGCGCCCGATCAGCGGGTCGATCTTGCCTTCCTTGGCAGCCTGGTTGAGGTTCTGCGTGTACTGCTCCAGCGGCGAGGCTTTCTCGCTGCCGCGCTCGCCCTGCGGGCCGCCGTCCTCGCTGTCGCCCTGGCTCTCGGGCTTGGGTGGCTCGGACGGCTCGCCCTTCTTGATGCCGTGGGCGATGTAGTTGACCACGTCCAGGCGCGTGACGCCCTGCTGGTGCAGGTAGTACACGGCGTGCGAGTCCTTCTCGCCGAAGATGGCCACGAGCACGTTGGCGCCGGTGACTTCCTTCTTGCCGTTGCCGGTGGACTGCACGTGCATGATGGCGCGCTGGATGACGCGCTGGAAGCCCAGCGTGGGCTGGGTGTCGACCTCGTCGGTGCCCGCCACCTGGGGGGTGTTGTCCTTGATGAAGTTGGACAGCGACGCGCGCAGATCGTCGATCTGCGCGGCGCAGGCGCGCAGCACCTCGGCTGCGCTGGGGTTATCGAGCAATGCAAGCAACAGATGCTCCACGGTGATGAACTCGTGGCGCTGCTGACGGGCCTCTACGAAGGCCATGTGCAAGCTGACTTCCAGTTCCTGGGCAATCATGTGAGAACTCCTTTGTGCTTGCGTTGGGATGACTTTATTTCAGGGCCAAAGGCCTTTTATTCAACAGGCTCACTGACGGCCTGCAGCGGATGGCCGGCCTGGTGGGCGGCGGCCAGCACCTGCTCCACCTTGGTGGCGGCCACGTCGCGCGAGTACACGCCGCAGACGCCTTTGCCGTCGAGGTGGATCCGGAGCATGATCTGCGTGGCGGTCTCGCGGTCCTTGCCGAAGAACTCCTGCAGCACGACGACCACGAACTCCATCGGCGTGTAGTCGTCGTTGAGCATGAGCACCTGGTACATCCGGGGCGGATCGGTCCGCTGGGTGCGCCGCTCCAGCACCACCGAGCCGCCGTCGTCCACGGCGGGGCTGCGCACGGGAGGCGCAGGTGGAAGGGACGGAGGGGTCGTTGCCATGAAATTCATTCTAGCGAGCGCCGCGCGGCGCATGAGCGGGTAAGAGTGGTGCCATTTCGGCGCTTTTCAAGCCATGCGGGCCATTTTGCCGCCGGGCCGGTTTTATTTTGAATGAAATCGGCCTCAAACGCTTATCCAGAGAGCGCAAGCAGCTATTAAAAGATGAGTGATTCTAGTCGTACACCACGCTGGCGCTGCCCGCGCCGGCCTGCGCCGTCCAGGCGGCAAGCGCGGCGTCGCTGGGGTAGAAGCGGCTGCCCTCGCCCAGTTGCAGCTCGGCCTCGGCCGCGCCCTGGGGGGCGGCGCAGCGCAGGCCCAGGCGGATGCGCAGGCCGTGCTGCAGCTCGCCATGCTCCGTGGCCTCGCTCTGCGGCGGGAACTCGCGCAGCAGCCGCGCCACGTCCGGCGCCTTGTCGCCCATGCGCACGTGCAGGTAGCGGCCGAACTTGCAGCGCGCGGCGGCCAGGCTCCACAGCTGCTGCGCCTTCACGCGCAGGCCGCCGCTGAAGTGGTCGAGCTGCAGGCGGCCGCTGATGACCACGAATTCGTCGTCCTTGAGCAGGTCGCGGTGCTGGTTCAGCAGCGCCTCGTCCACCGAGGCCTCGATGGCGCGCGACTTGTCGTCGAGCCTGAACAGCGCCAGCCGCCCGCGCTGGCCGTTGATGACGCGCAAGTCGCTGATGATGCCCGAGAGCAGCTGCGGCTCGCGGCTGTCCTGCAGCTCGCTGATGCGCGTGCGCACGAAGCGCCGCACCTCGCCCTCGACCTCGTCGAACAGGTGGCCCGAGAGGTAGAAGCCGATGGCCGTCTTCTCCTGCGTCAGCCGCTCCTTGATGCCCCAGGGCAGCGCGTCCACCAGATCCGGCTCCTGCGTGCTGGAGCCGTGGACGTCCTCGCCCATCATGTCGAACAGGCCGCCCTGGTTGGCGTTGGCGATCTGGGCGCTGGCGAAGTCGAAGGCGCGGTCGATCGACGCCACCAGCTCGGCGCGGTTCAGGTGCAGGGCGTCGAACGCGCCGGCCTTGATCAGCGCCTCCACGGTGCGCTTGTTGATGCGCTGGCGGTCCACGCGCACGCAGAAGTCGAACAGGCTCTTGAATGGGCCGCGCGTGCCGCCCTGCGGCCCCACGCCCTGCCCTTCGCGCGCGGCGACGATGGCCTCGATGGCCTGCTGCCCCGTGCCCTTGACGGCGCCCAGGCCGTAGCGGATCACCTTGTCGGTCACCGGCTCGAAGCGGTACACGCCGCGGTTCACGTCGGGCGGCTCGAACGACAGGCCCTCGCGCAGCGCATCTTCATAGAGCACCTTGAGCTTGTCGGTGTCGTCCATTTCCACCGTCATGTTGGCGCAGAAGAACTCGGCGGTGTAATGCACCTTGAGCCAGCCGGTGTGGTAGGCCAGCAGCGAGTAGGCGGCGGCGTGCGACTTGTTGAAGCCGTAGCCCGCGAACTTCTCCATCAGGTCGAACACCTCGTCGGCCTTGTCCTGGGCTATGCCCTTCTCGGCCGCGCCCTTGCGGAAGATGGCGCGGTGTTCGGCCATTTCCTCGGCCTTCTTCTTGCCCATGGCGCGGCGCAGCATGTCGGCGCCGCCGAGCGAGTAGCCGCCCAGCACCTGCGCGGTCTGCATCACCTGCTCCTGGTACACCATGATGCCGTAGGTCTCGGCCAGCACCGGCTCGACCAGCGGGTGCGGGTACTCCACCACCTCCTTGCCGTGCTTGCGGTTGACGAAGCTGGGGATCAGGTCCATCGGCCCCGGGCGGTACAGCGCGTTCAGGGCGATCAGGTCTTCCAGGCGGCTGGGCTTGGCCTCTTTCAGCATGCCCTGCATGCCGCGGCTTTCAAACTGGAACACGGCCTCGGTGCGCCCCTCGGAGAACAGGCGGTAGGTGGGCCCGTCGTCGAGCGGAATGTTCTCGTAGGCGAAGTTCTCCTGGCCCTTGTGGCGCTTCATGATGAATTCGCGCGCGATCTCCAGGATGGTCAGCGTGGCCAGGCCCAGGAAGTCGAACTTCACCAGGCCGATGGCCTCCACGTCGTCCTTGTCGTACTGGCTCACCGCCGATTCGCTGCCGGGCTGCTGGTACAGCGGGCAAAAATCCGTGAGCTTGCCCGGCGCGATCAGCACGCCCCCGGCGTGCATGCCGATGTTGCGCGTCATGCCTTCGAGCCTTTGCGCCATCTCGATGATGGTGCGCACGTCCTCTTCCTTGCGCACGCGCTCGTAGAGCATGGGCTCCAGCTCCAGCGCGTAGTTGTTCTTGTCGCCGTCCTTCTTCGGCTCGGGCGGGTAGGCCAGCGTGTAGGTCTGGCCGGGCTTGCCGGGCACCAGTTTGGAGATGCCGTCGCAGAACGTATAGCTCATGTCCATCACGCGGCCCACGTCGCGGATGGCGGCCTTGGCCGCCATGGTGCCGAAGGTGGCGATCTGGCTCACGGCGTCCTTGCCGTACTTTTCCTTCACGTAGTCGATCACGCGGTCGCGGTTGGCCTGGCAGAAGTCGATGTCGAAGTCGGGCATCGACACCCGTTCCGGGTTCAGGAAGCGCTCGAACAGCAGGTTGTACTGCAGCGGATCGAGGTCGGTGATCTTGAGCGCGTAGGCCACGAGCGAGCCGGCCCCCGAGCCCCGGCCCGGCCCCACGGGGCAGCCGTTGGCCTTGGCCCACTGGATGAAGTCGCCCACGATGAGGAAGTAGCCCGGAAAGCCCATCTTGAGGATGGTGCCCAGCTCGAACTCCAGCCGGTCCACGTAGCGCGGGCGCTGCTTCTCGCGCTCCGCCTCGTTGGGATACAGGTGCAGCAGGCGCTCGTTCAGGCCCTCGTGCGAGGCGTAGCGGAAATACTCCTCGATCGGCATGCCGTTGGGCGTGGGGAAATCCGGCAGCTGCGGCTTGCCCAGCACCAGCGTGAGGCTGCAGCGCCGCGCGATCTCCACGGTGTTTTCCAGCGCCGACGGCAGGTCGGCGAACAGCGCCTGCATCTGCGCCGTGGTCTTGAAATACTGCTCGCGCGTGAAGCGGCGCACGCGGCGCGGGTTGGCCAGGATCTCGCCCTCGGCGATGCACACGCGCGCCTCGTGGGCCTCGTATTCGTCCTCGGCCAGGAACTGGATCGGGTGCGTGGCCACCACCGGCAACTGCAGGCGCGCCGCCAGCGGTACGGCCGCCGCCACGTGGGCCTCGTCGTCGGGGCGCCCGGCGCGCTGCAGCTCGATGTAGAAGCGGTGCGGGAACAGCCCCGCCAGGCGCAGCGCCAGCGCGGCCGCGCCGGCTTCGTCGCCGCGCAGCAGCGCCTGCCCCACCGGGCCGGCCTGCGCGCCGGACAGGGCAATCAGGCCCTCGCCCAGCTCCTCCAGCCAGGCCCAGGTGCAGACGGCCAGGTTCTTGACCACATTGCGCGTCCAGGCGCGCGCCAGCAGTTCGGAGAGGTTCAGGTAGCCCTGCTTGCCCTGCACCAGCAGCAGCAGGCGCGAGGGCGCGCCGCCACCGCCGGCCGGGTCTTCGAGGAAGATCTCGGCGCCCAGCACGGGCTTGACGCCCTTGCCGCGGTTTTCCTTGTAGAACTTGATGGCGCCGAACAGGTTGTTGAGGTCGGTGACCGCCATGGCGGGCTGGCGGTCGGCGGCGGCGGCCTTGGCCAGTTCGTCGATGCGGGTGGTGCCGTCGACGACGGAAAATTCGGTGTGCAGGCGCAGATGGACAAACATCCCGCCATTGTAGAAACCCGCCCTGTCCGCCCGGCCCGGGCCAGCGGCAAGCCCTCGTGGCAGGCCGGTACAATGGCCGTTTCGCCTGCCCGCAGGCCGCCTCGTTCATCCACCGGAAAGCCCTCCTGCCATGCTGCGTGCTCCCCTGCCCCTTCTTTCGGCCCTGCTGGCCGCCGGCCTGATCGCCGGCTGCTCCAGCACCAGCGAGGACAAGACGGCAAACTGGAGCCCCGACAGGATCTATTCCGAAGCCCGCGAAGAGATGACCGGCGGCGCCTACGACAAGGCCGTGCCGCTGCTGGAGAAGCTCGAAGGCCGCGCCGCAGGCACGCCGCTGGCGCAACAGGCGCAGCTCGACAAGGCGTACTCGCAGTTCAAGAGCGGCGAAAAGGCCCAGGCCATCGCCACGCTGGACCGTTTCCTGAAGCTGCACCCCGCCAGCCCCGCTGCCGACTACGCGCTGTACCTGCGCGGCCTGGTGAACTTCAACGACAACCTGGGCATGTTCTCGTGGCTGTCGCGCCAGGACCTGTCCGAGCGCGACCAGAAGGCGGCCAAGGACTCGTTCGAGTCGTTCCGCGAGCTGACAACGCGCTTTCCCGACTCCCGCTACGCGCCCGACGCGCGCCAGCGCATGACCTACATCGTCAATGCGCTGGCCCAGTACGAGGTGCACGTGGCGCGCTACTACTACGAGCGCGGCGCCTACGTGGCCGCGGTGGGCCGCGCGCAGCAGGCCATCAGCGACTACCAGAACGTGCCTGCCACGGAAGAGGCGCTGTACATCCTGATCCGCTCCTACGACGCGCTGGGCATGACCCAGCTGCGCGACGACGCCACGCGCGTGATGAACACCTCGTACCCCGAGAGCAGCTACGTCAAGGGCGGCTTCAAGGCGCGCGAGAACCCGTGGTGGAAGTTCTGGTAACCCAGCGCTACACGCGCTTGACGCGCCTGCGGTAGTCGCCCACGTTGTTGCCGCTGATCGCGGTGGCCTGCGTGCCGCGCACTTCGCTCACCTTCACGTCCGCCTGCATGCCCGACACCGGCTGGGCCGTGATCGCGGTTTCGCGCTCGAAGGCGTGCGACTTGTCGGTGTTGCGGTAGTAGCGGTACAGCATCCAGTACAGCCCGGCGGCGCTGGCCGGGCCCATCGCGAGCAAGAGGAGTGTGCTGTCGTTGTCCATGCTCAGCGTCCTATGAACCAGAGGGCCAGGCCCTCGACGATAGTGCCGACGGTGAGCGCGGCGGTGATCAGCTTCCACTGCTGCACCGGCACGCTGCCCATGGTCTTACCGGTACGGCCGTTCACCGCGATGTAGTGCAGCATGCCGCCTTTGCCGCCCTGCTGGTACGAGTACAGCCACACCGGCAAGTACATCGCCACCCAGCGCGTGCCATGCACGTCGAGGTGCTCCTGCTCCCAGCGCACACCCCGGTCGTAGCCGCGCACCGCGGACTGCACCTGCGCGCGGGCGATGGAGAGCAGCTGGTCCTCCAGGCGCGGGCGCAGCTGCTCCACGTCGCGGTCGCGCTTCTCGGAGCTGTAGCCCATGAGGTAGGAGGCGTTCCATTTCACCGCGTTCTTGGTGTCGAACGGCAGGATGGCGTTGATGACGTTGTTGGTGTTGGCCTGGGTGTCGAGGTTGCCGCGCGCGGCGTTGGATTCCATGGTCAGGTCGTCCACCGTGAAATCCACGTGCCGCCGTACCTGGTACACGTCGGCGTCGTAGTAGGTCTTCTGGTCCTTGCCCTCGCCACGCGTGTAGCGGCGCGTCTCCACCTCGCCGTAGCCGGCCACGTCGGCGCTGGCGTTGGCGTCCACCACCATGTAGGGCAGGTACACGCCGAGCACGTTCTCGGGCGCGAACTCTTGCTTGAACGCCTTGAGCGCGAACATCTGGCGCTTGCCCACGAACTGGCGGATGCGCGCCACCGCATCGTCCTTCTGGATGTGGAAGGGCAGCACCGCGTCGGGCACGGCACCGTTGTCGATCTGCTCGTTCACGCCCAGCACGTGGCGGCACCAGTGGCAGCGCGCGGTCATCGCGTTCTCGGTGTTGACCACCACCTCGGCGCCGCAGCCGCTGCACTTGAAGGTGCGCAGGCTGGCCGCGTCGGCGCTGATGTCCTTGGCGCCGGAAGCGACCTGCGTGCCCTTGAGCTCGCCGATGCCTTCGCCCAGGCCGAACTCCTCTTCCACGCGCGCCGCCGTCCACTGGTGGCGGCAGAACAGGCAGACGAGCTGGTCGGTGCCCGCGCGCTGGCGGATCTCGGTGGAGCCGCACTTGGGGCAGTGGTTGAGGCCGTCCTTGAGCTCCTTGGACGCAGTGTCAATGGCCACCGGGTCGGGCGCCTGCAGCTCGTCGCGGATCGGCCCGGGCAGCGTGGCCGGGTCGATCGGAAACTGGCCCGGCGCGGGTGGTACGTCCTGCGGCGAGCCCGGGCCGGTGGGTAGCGGCGGCTTGGTGGTCACAGCCCCAGCGCCTTGGCCTTGACCGCGTCGTAGTCGGCCTGCGTGATCAGGCCCGCGTCGAGCATCTGCTTGGCCTTGGTGAGCTTGGCGATGGGGTCGTCCGCCGCCGGTGCCGCCGCAGCCGGTGCGGGCGCGGGCGCCACGGGCTGCTGCAGGCCCGCCAGCCCGCCCAGGCCGCCGGTGGCGATGCCCATGCCCATGAGCCCGCCCACCCCGGCGTTCTGCCCGGCGGACTGGATGCCCGCCGCCACCGAGGCCTGCAGGTTGGAGTTGCCGCGCGCGCCGGACAGCGCGTCGGCGCGCTGCACGTTCTTCAGCAGCTCGCGCGTGTTCGCGTCGTACTCGATCGACACGATCGCGGTCTTGACGATGGCGAGGCCGCGGTCGGACTTCCACTGGTAGCCCTGTTCCACCGCGTCGGACAGGCTCTTCGCGAAGCCCAGCGAATCCTGCTGCAGCTTGGTGATGCGGTTGCCCTTGCCCGGGTCGTTCGTGTACGCGCTGAAGGCCGGCGCCAGCGAACCCACCACTTCGTTGAACAACTGGCTGGCGGCGGCGTTGTCGAGGTCGGTGAAGTCGAACACCTGGCCGGGCTGCAGGTACGCGGCAGGCACGAAGTTCTTCACGAACAGGATCGGATCGACGATCTTGAGCGTGTAGCTGCCGCGCGTGATGGCGCCGACCTGCGTGTTCAGGAAGCCGTCGTCCCAGTAGATCTCGGACTGCGTGCCGAAGCGGTTGTCCGGCAGCTCTTTCAGCGACACGAAGAACGCCGTCTGCTGCGAACCCGGCTGGCCGCCGAACTTGAAGCGCTCCCAGCTCTGCTTGACGAGCGAATCGACGAAGCCGCCGCCGGTGAAGATGGACTGTGAATTGATGTCGTTCGAGTTCCACTCGTAGCCGCCCGGCTCGCTGGCGAAGCCGGTGATGGCCCCATCCTGGAACAGCAGCAGGCCATAGCCCTCGGGCACCACGATCTTGGAGCCGTTGGTGATGATGTTGCTGGAGCCCCGGGTGTTGGAGCCGCGCCCGGCGTTGGTGCCGCGCGGCACGGCCGCGAACAGCGCCGCCGTGGACGGCAGGCCGTCCGGCACCGTCAAGAAATCCTTCCACTGGTCGGCCAGCGCGCCGCCAATGGAACCAACCGCTGCCTGGATGAGACCCATGATGTATTCCCTTGTGTCTGTACCGCCCGGATGGGCCGTGCCGGCAAAAGCATAAACGAAACCAGGGGGTCGCATCCCGCAGTCCAGCCATCAAAAAAAGGAGCTGCCAGCGCTTGCCTATTCCCGGTTTCAGATGGTTTTCATACTGAAACCCAGCAATATCAAGCGCTGGCAGCTCCTTTTTTCGAAGCGCCGCACACCGGCGGCACGCCCACCGGAGTGCGCGCGCCGCTCACGGCCTCACTGCAGCAGCGGCACGCCGGTCTTGGACTGGATTTCCTCGAACGTCACGCCGGGCGCGAGCTCCACCAGTTTCAGGCCCTGGGGCGTGACGTCCATCACACCCAGGTCGGTGATGATGCGGTTGACCACGCCCACGCCGGTCAGCGGCAGCGTGCAGGCGGGCAGGATCTTCAGGTCGGTGGTGCCGTCCTTCTTCTTGGCCACGTGCTCCATGAGCACGATCACGCGCTTCACGCCCGCCACCAGGTCCATGGCGCCGCCCATGCCCTTGACCATCTTGCCGGGGATCATCCAGTTGGCCAGGTCGCCCTTCTCGCTCACCTGCATGGCGCCGAGGATCGACAGGTTGATCTTGCCGCCGCGGATCATGGCGAACGACTGGTCGCTGCCGAAGATGGCCGAGCCGGGAATCGTGGTCACGGTCTGCTTGCCGGCGTTGATCAGGTCGGCGTCCACCTGCTCCTCCGTCGGGAACGGGCCGATGCCCAGCATGCCGTTCTCGGACTGCAGCCACACCTCCTTGTCGCCCGTGTGGTTGGCCACCAGCGTGGGGATGCCAATGCCCAAGTTCACGTAGAAGCCGTCTTCCAGCTCTTGCGCCGCGCGCGCGGCCATTTGGTCTTGCGTCCAGGGCATGGTTCAGGCTCCTTGCTTTTCAGTGATGGTGCGCTTCTCGATGCGCTTCTCGGGGTTCGGGTTGTGCACGATGCGGTGCACGTAGATGCCGGGCAAGTGGATGTCGTCGGGCGCCAGCTCGCCCACCTCGACGATCTTCTCCACTTCCACGATGCAGACCTTGCCCGCCGTGGCGGCGGCCGGGTTGAAGTTGCGCGCCGTCAGGTTGAAGCGCAGGTTGCCCGACTTGTCGGCCACGTCGGCCTTCACCAGCGACACCTCGGGCACCAGCGAGCGCTCCATCACGTAGGTCTCGCCGTCGAATTCGCGCAGCTCCTTGCCCTCGGCCACGATGGTGCCCACGCCGGTCTTGGTGAAGAACGCCGGGATACCCGCGCCACCCGCGCGCAGCTTCTCGGCCAGCGTGCCCTGGGGCGTGAACTCCAGCTCCAGTTCGCCGG
>ERZ778021.3369-NODE-3369-length-11702-cov-4.331673_pt1 | contig 11702 bp, 13 predicted proteins | sample MGYA00375751_ERZ778021 | MGnify/ENA primary metagenome ERZ778021 (study PRJEB29350, sample SAMN05389814) | bioreactor metagenome | isolation source: Thiocyanate stock bioreactor | place: South Africa: University of Cape Town | collected 2013-08-29 ... | reverse complement strand
CATCATGGTCGGTGACCTTTCCTTTGCCTCCATAAAGACCTTTGTGCTGGCACAGGTCTTTACCCGCCAGGTGGAGTTTACCGCAAGCATTCTCTTGTTTACGGCAGGTCTGTCCATCAAATCGGGCTTGGTCCCGTTCCACGGCTGGCTGCCCACTGCCTATGCCGATTCACCGGCGGCGGTTTCGGTTATGCTGTCCGGTATCGTGACCAAGGTGGCAGGTGTATACAGTATCTATGCGGTCTATATTGGCATCTTTGGTGCCAACGATGTTTTCGGCACCATGCTCATGCTGCTTGGTGTGGGATCCATTGTAGCCGGCGCTTTGGGCGCCATCGGACAAAAGGACATGAAACGAATGCTGGCGTTCTCCAGCATCAGCCAGATCGGCTACATTATTCTTGCAATCGGCGTCGGCACACCACTGGCTTTGTTCGGCGCGTTTTTTCATTTCTTCAATCATGCCACCTTCAAATCCCTCCTGTTTGTCAATGCCGCTTCTGTGAAAGAGCAGACCGGCATCACAAAGCTGTCGGAGCTGGGTGGTCTTGCGGAAAAAATGAAGGTGACAGGCACCACCTCGGTACTTGCGTTTTTATCTACAGCGGGAATTCCGCCGCTGTCCGGCTTTTGGAGCAAGCTGATTATCATCATTGCCGTCTGGCCGGTGGTAAGCGGCTATGCGGTAATTGCGTTGTTATCGAGCATTCTGACCATCGGGTATTTTCTTATCATGCAACGAAAAATTTTCTTCGGTGAGCTGAAGGAAGGGCTTGAACAAATCAAGGATGCGAACAGGGGACTGAAGTTTTTGTCCATTTTATTGACGGCCATTATCATCGGCGTCGGAATTGCATTTCCCTTTGTTTATTCAAATTTCACGACATTATTATAGATGCAAATTAATCGGGAGGTGTTCTGTTTGGATTTTAAAACAATATTCAGCTGGGAAGCGATGATTCCCATCATTTTGCTGGTTTCCTTAATCGCCGCTATGCTTTGCACGCTACTGTTTAAGAACCTTGTAAAATCAGCGATATCACTGAGCGCACTCAGTGCGGTGCTGTCCATCATCATGTTTTTGATGGGACAGACGTTGGCGGCTGTATTTGAGCTTTCTGTTTGTGCCGGGCTGGTCACAGTTTTGTTTATCAGCACCGTCAGCATGACCAGAGACAGAGACGAAGAAGAAATCGCCGCCATTACAAAGGCAAGAAGAAAGAAATATTATGCACTGCCTGTTGTTTTGCTTGTGATCACCATCCTTTTATTTATCGTCTGGCCTACTGTGAACAATAATTTTTTGATAGCCGGCGATACGGACACGACAAAATCTGTGGGCGACATACTATGGTATGACAGAGAAATCGATATAGTCGGACAAATCATCATCATTCTGGCAGGCGCTTTCGGCGTGGTTTTGCTTTTTAAGGAGCGTGAAACAAAATGAGCTTGGGAATTGAACTGACTTTTTTCGCAGTAATCTTACTTTTGGCGGGGGGGATTTACACACTTCTGGTTTCCAAAAACCTGGTGAGAACCCTCATTGCCATTGAGGTCATGATGAAGGGCGTTACCCTTATGCTTGTTTTGGCAGGCTATTTTACCCACCAGCTTGTGAAAATCCAGGCTGTGATCATTTCCATGATCGTTGTCGAGGTGGTTGTAATTACAGTTGCTGCGGGAATTGTCATCAGCATTTACCGCAATAACGGATCACTCAGCTCAAAAAGCACAGAAACGGATGAAGAAGGTTGAAATAGTATTTTTTAAACAGGTTTTATTTCCTTCTCAGATATAAAACCCCGAAAGGACATGATTTTAGTTGGACAAAATTTTATTATCTCCGCCGGTGGCGTTTCTCATATTTTTGCTGTTAGCTTTCGGGATTTCGGCGTTTACCTCCAGACTGGCACCAAAGGGTACGGAAAGCCAGGGAAAACTGGAATCCTATGGCTGTGGTGAAGATATGGGCGACCACAGGGTTCAGCCAAACTACAAGCAGTTTTTCTCCTTCGCATTTTTCTTTACCATCATGCACATAATAGCACTGTTGTTAACTACCATTCCTTATGGAATTCCGCCGGTTGCGATTGTGTATGCTTTGATTGCAGCGTTTTCCATTTTTATTTTATACAAAAGATAAGAAATCAAAAGAGAAGCCATGTCCGGCGGCAAGGGTCTCTGTTCTCTTTATATATCGCCGGAGAAAAGGAAATTCATTATGTTTGATAAACTGATCAACTGGGCGAGAATGAAATCACCGTGGATTATTCATTTTAATACAGGCTCTTGTAACGGCTGCGATATTGAGATTGTATCCACCCTGACACCGAGATACGATTTGGAACGATTCGGCGTTCAGCAAAAGGGTTCGCCAAGACATGCCGATGTACTGGTTTGCTCCGGCCCTGTTACGCTCCAAACAAAGGACAGGATACAGAGAGTTTATGAGCAAATGACAGAGCCGAAATTTGTCGTAGCTGTGGGCACCTGTGCTTCCTCGGGCGGTGTTTTTACCGGATGCTACGGCGTCAGCGGAGGAATTGACTCCGTCGTTCCCGTTTCGGCTTATATTCCCGGCTGTCCTCCAAGACCGGAAGCGATCATTGACGGTGTTGTGAAGTTGTTAGGCAGCCTCGAGAAAAAAGAGGAGGAGGAAAAGAAATGATAAAGGAAGAAGCCATTGTACAAGGCTTGAAGGATACCTTTGGTTTTTCTGATGAAACAGTGATAATAAAACGTGCCAGACGGATTACGGCAGATGTCACCATCCATGAATATAGAGAAGTAATCGCTTATTTGAAGAATGAAATGAACTTTACCATGCTATGCACCATTACTGGTCTTGACCTGACGGACACATTCCAGGCAATCTATCATGTTGGCAATGATGAGGGTGTGATTGTTGATGTGAAGCTGACCATCCAGAAACAAAAGCCGGTGATTGATACCATCACAGATATCTACGAAGGAACCGCTCTGTATGAAAGAGAGCTGATTGATATGTTCGGCATTCAGGTTAAGGGTCTTCCCGAAGGCAACCGCTATCCTCTTCCGGACGGATGGCCCGTCAATGACCATCCTCTTCGTAAGGATTGGAAGTCGGTCGCAAAAGCTTAATCATCCCCAGCCGGTCAAGAAAAGGGAATGAAACGAAAACTGAGAATCTCCGATACAATCGGTTTGATATAACCAAGGAAAGGACTTGTTCTATATGGGTAAAGTTGTTGTTCCGGTAGGCCCCCAGCATCCAGCGTTGAAGGAACCGGAAGGGTTCAGCCTCACGCTTGAGGGAGAGAAGGTCGTATCCGCCACAGTAAGGCTGGGATATAACCACAGAGGCATTGAAAAAGCCTGTGAAGAAAGAACCTACACACAAAATATATACTTGATCGAAAGAATTTGCGGCATTTGCTCCCACACCCATTCCACCTGCTTTATTCAATGCGTGGAAGAACTTGCGGGTGTTGAGATAACAAGCCGTGCCGCATACATCAGAACACTGGTGGGCGAGCTGGAACGCATTCACAGCCATTTGTTATGGCTGGGGGTTGCCGGTCATGAAATCGGGTTTGATACGTTGTTTATGTACTCCTGGCGCGACCGTGAGCTGGTGATGGATCTTCTGGCCATGTTGACGGGCAACCGTGTGAACTATGGAATCAATACCATTGGCGGCGTCAGAAGAGATGTTTCGTCAGAGCAAATCAAGGACATTCTGAAGACTGTGGATAAACTGGAGGAACGGACGAAATATTACATTGAGGTTTTGACACAAGAGACGACCATTGTCCAGAGGCTTGCGGGAGTCGGCAGACTGAGCAAAGAAGATGCCATCCGTCTGGGAGCGGCCGGACCCACGGCCAGAGCGGCGGGTGTGAAACGTGATACCAGAAAAGATGACCCTTATGCGGCATATGGTGAAGTGCCCTTTGAGGTAATCACCGATCAGAACAGTGATGTTTTGGGCAGAGGAATTGTTCGGGTCAAAGAGCTGATGGAAAGCTATAAGATTATCCGCTATGTACTCGAGCGTCTGCCGGAGGGTGAGCTGACCGTCAAGGTGCCTAAGAAAATTCCGGCCGGTGAAGCCATCAGCAGATACGAAGCCCCCAGAGGAGAGGATGTTCATTATGTCAAGAGCAACGGAACCGAAATGCCCGAGCGAGTGAAGGTTCGTGCTCCCACCCTTGCCAATCTTTCCTCCATTTCACACATGCTGGAGGGCGGTTATCTCGCGGACGTTCCTATCATCATCGCTGCCATTGACCCCTGTTTTTCCTGTACAGACAGAATGATAACAGTAACTGACAGAGAAAAAGACAGCAAATCTATGCTCGATTGGAACAAGCTCAGAGCATATAGTATTGATTGGCACAAAGAACGCGGTCTTGATTTTTCAGCAATTTCACATCTTAGAGAGGATGGAAGATAAATTGTCGTTGTTTTATATCTTGATTTTTCCTGGCTTTATTTTCTTAAGCCTATATGGATTGTTGATTGAATATGTTGACCGGAAGCTATATGCAAGGTTTCAAAACCGAGTGGGTCCCCGCTGGTACCAGCCCTTGGCAGACATCATCAAGCTGGCGTCAAAAGAAACCATCATCCCCAGACAAGCGGACAACAGAATGTTCCGTTGGATTCCGGTGTTTGCTTTGGCAGCAGCCTCTACTTCTGTATTGTATGTACCCATTTGGGGGACAAACAGCGCATCGTCGTTTGACGGTGATATCCTGGTCGTTATGTATTTGCTGACGATACCCACCCTTACCTTTTTCCTTGCAGGCTGGTACTCCAAGTCTATTTTTGCAACAGTAGGCGCCATCCGCGCGCTGACCCAGCTCTTTGCCTATGAAGTTCCTCTTTTGATGGCACTTTTGGCACCGGCTCTGCTTGCCAACACCTGGTCTTTCACTAAAATGGCAGAATTTTATTCCCATCACCCTCTCTACTCCGTATTCAATATCATAGGCTTTGTGGTTGCAATCATTGCCGTGCAGGGCAAGCTGGAACGGGTTCCGTTTGACATTCCCGAAGCCGAAACAGAGCTGGCCGGTGGTCCCTTTGTGGAATACAGCGGAAGACTGCTGGCGATTTTCAGAATGGCGATCGATGTGGAAATGGTTGTGGTTGCTTCTATTATCGCAGCTGTTTACATACCCTTTTTCTACAATGCAGTTCCTGTTCTGGGCTTTCTTATTTATGTGATAAAAACTATGTTTGTGGTGCTGATTTTGGCTGCAATCCGTTCGATTTTTGCCCGTTTGCGGATTGAACAAATGATCAATTTCTGCTGGAAATATCTCGCTCCGCTGGCAATTTTACAAATCATCATCAATATCATTGCCAAGGGGGTTTTGAAATAAATGAGTAAAATCGGAAAAATACTTCCGGTGGCACTGAAAACGCTATTCACCAAGCCTTCCACAGAAGCATATCCATATGTAAAAAAATTGGTGGAGGATGATTTCAGAGGAAAACTGGAGTTTAACTGCGATGTTTGCATCGGCTGTAATATCTGTACCCGTGTTTGCCCGGCCAAGGCAATTACCATCGAAAAGGTGGAAGGGGAAGAAAAGAAATTCAAAGCGATTGTTCATCTGGACAGATGTATTTATTGTGCCCAATGTGTGGACTCCTGCCCCAAGAAGGCACTGAAAACCACGCAAGCCTTTGAGCTGGCCGGGTTTGAGACAGGGAACATGACAGTGGAAGTCTAATTCCCCAAGGAAGCTTTTGTGTTATAGTTCAGGAAAGTTTTATGCACAGGCTGCATAGGATCATACCAAAGAGTATTTCCCGCTGAACGAAAGGATGTGTTTGGATGACGCAGTTCAAGAGGCTGTTAGCCGAACAGTTGGGACACAGCAAAAAAATCGTTATACTTGGAGTGGGTTCTCCACTGAAATCCGACGATGCGGCGGGCATTTTGATTGCGGGCAAGCTAAAAGAACAGTTTCCGCAAGAGAAGTATCCGATGTATCGGATCTATGTAGGGGAAAGCGCACCGGAGAATTATACCGGCGAAATCAAGAATTTTCTGCCAGAGCATCTCATCGTGCTGGATGCGGCTGATATCAACGAAGAACCGGGCAGTGTGGGCTTCATTGATGTGAGTGTAATTAAGGGCATATCCTTTTGCACCCACATGCTTCCGCTGAACATTATGCTTGATTATATCCAAAAAGAGACCGGTTGTGCAATGACCATCATCGGCATTCAGCCTGAGAATTTATCCTATGACGGAAAAGTCACCCTGGCGGTGAAAGAGACAATTGAAGAAATCACAAATGCAATCGGTGATATTTTAACAAAAATTGCGTAGAATAGGAACCATCGGATTTTTCCGGTGGTTTTCTTTTGTTTCAGATTAGCAACAATCAGCCAAGGTAATCATTTGCCGTCAATAATTATGCTTGATTATTGGCTGAGTTTCAGATAAAATAAGAAAGAAGGTGGGTGGAAATAGTTTGAAAAAATTTTTAAAAGCTCTTGCGGCTATTGTTATATCTATTTTGTTTTTGATTTCCTCATTTTTGTTTCTCATGAATACAACCATCAACAATACCTTGTTTTCCTCAAAGTTTTTCAGCAAGCAAATGGACACGGCAGTAAACCCGGAAAGCATTGATCAAATGGTCGTGGACGCGCTGACGAATATTGAAGATATTATGCCGGTCAGCGAAAAGGACAAAGAAGCGATCAAAAACGGTGAGATTTCGCCGGAACTAGACAAGGTCATAGATCAGTACAAAGCCTCCTTACAGGAAAACATCGACACATCATGGCTGTCTGAGGATGTTCCGTCGTTTATCAAAAGCTCTCATGCTTATTTCACCGGTCACAGCAACTCCATTGAACCGGTTGACATAACGCCGATCAAGGCATCCTTGATCAATACCTTCTTAGAGGATCGTGTTACCGTTCAAACCATTGATAATGCGACGGAACTCCAATCAATCATTGAGGATGCAGAGGGTTTTGCAGGTCCTCTGATCAGCGATCAGACTGTGAATGAGCAGGCTTTGGAGTTTGTCATGAGCCAGCCCGAAATCAAAGGGATGAAGATACAAAAGGATACAGCGGTGGATATCTTAAAAGAAATCGGCAACCGTAAGGAAACGGGGAAAAGCTGGGGACAGCTCTTTGTTTATACCAAAACAAAGCTGGTGGAGGATCAATTGGGCTTTCACAAAATGAAGGATGAGCTGGATGTAACCCGTTTAATTTCCATTTTGTATAACGGGGACGATAATCCCGTGAGCCAGACAAGACAGGTGTTTTTATCCGCCCGCAAGGACAGCTCCATTCTTGTGTTGTTGTCTCTTTCGTTCTCCTTTGCCTTGTTGGTTTTACTCGCCAAGCGGCTGAAGCTTTTTCTTTTTTGGCTGGGCGGTCTGCTTGTTACTTCTGCTTCGTTCAGTTTTGTGCCGGCTTTGTTTAAAAAAGACCTCAATGAAATGTTATCATCCTATCTGACAATTTCGGACAGGAACGGAAATCCGATCACAATGCTCAGCGATTTTGTGACGGGCATGACGAATGGGATGATTGTTTATCATGTAATGATAAGTTTGATTGGAATGGTAACAGGGATTGCTCTGTTAACAATCGGTTTTTTATTAAAGAACAGAGGAAAAAAGATGAAAAATATTGCCGTGTTAAAAATCACAACGGCTGTATTTGCTGTCCTGATGCCGATTTGTATGATTCTTTTTGCAATAGATCTGGGAAAAAGCATTGGGAATTATTCTGTCACCGTGAATGGAGCAGCACAAAAAGAAACGGTGAGCATCAACAGTGCGCTGGATACCACACTCAATACCACACTGTTTCAGGAAATTGAAAAGGGAACACGCTGATTTAAAAATAATATAATAAAGAATTAACATTCTCTTAATAAAAAACACTTATATTGAATATAACAGAAAGAATTTAACCTGTATAATGGAGAATTGTGATGAAGGATAAAATAACAATACAGAATTTGAATTTGTTTTATGGGGATAATCAGGCACTGAAAAACATAAATATGAATATTGCCGAAAAACAAATCACTGCATTCATCGGACCTTCCGGATGCGGCAAATCTACTTGCATTAAAACCATTAACCGTATGAATGACCTGATCAAGGATTGCCGGATAGAAGGAACCGTTGCCATCGATGGTGAGGACATCTATGATCAAAAAATGGATGTTACCTTTTTGCGCCGCCGTGCCGGCATGGTGTTCCAGAAACCAAATCCGTTCCCGATTTCTATTTATGACAATATCGCATACGGCCCACGTGCACACGGTACAAAAAGCAAAGCGTTGCTGGACGAAATCGTTGAAAAATCATTGAGAAATTCTGCATTGTGGGAAGAAGTTAAGGATCGCTTAAAAACAAATGCACTGGGCATGTCGGGGGGGCAGCAACAACGCTTGTGCATTGCCCGCGCCTTGGCTGTGGAGCCTGATATTTTGCTGATGGATGAGCCCACCAGTGCCTTGGACCCTATTTCGACCTTAAAAATCGAAGATCTAATGTCTGATTTGAAGCAAAAATACACGGTTGTTATTGTAACCCATAACATGCAGCAGGCAGCCCGTATCAGTGATAAAACCGGTTTTTTTCTTCTGGGAGAGCTGATTGAATACGACAACACCAACGATATGTTCAGCAATCCCAAGGAGAAGAAAACCGAAGACTATCTGACGGGTCGTTTCGGTTAAGCCGCCATGAAGGAGAAGATATATGAGACATCTGTTTGAAAAGAGCTTAGATCATCTGCAAGAGCTTGTTACCAACATGGGCAACAAGGTCGGCGATGTGATTACGAATACCATTCAAGCGTTTAAAACACAGGACAAAGAGCTGGCCCTGAAGGTTGCTACCTCCGACAATGAAATTAATGCCATGGAGCATGAGATTGAGCAGCTTTGCCTTAGTCTGATTGCCCGCCAGCAGCCCTTGGCAACGGATCTGCGTGTGATTACATCTTCACTGAAGATAATCACCGACATTGAACGTGTTGCGGACCAATGCGCCGATATCTGTCAGATTATCAACCGCAGCGAAGATTATATGAATGTAAAAGCCCACGGGCTGCTGATCAAAATGCTGGAAGCGGCGAGCTCCATGTATTTTCGTTCGATTTCGGCTTATATCAACCACAATGTGGAGTTGGCCAAAGAGGTTTGTGCGGGGGATGATGAAGTAGACAGCATGTTCGAAAAAATCGTGCTGGAGCTTTCGGCTTACCTTTCCGCCTCGGCTAATGTGATGCCGGGCGTTAACTTGATGTTTATTGCAAAATACGGTGAAAGATTGGCTGACCATGCTACCAATATCGGCGAATGGACCATATTTTTAGTTGATGCAGTTCATCCCGACAGCAATTAGAACGGGGGTACGATATGGCAGAGCTTATTTACATCGTGGACGATGAGCCCTCAATCCGAAGGCTGATTTCCGTAGCCTTGAAGGATGAAGGATATATGACCGAGGAATATTCCGACGGTTCTTCCTTGTTGGCCGCCATTCGTTACAGAAAACCGGATGGAATTATTCTTGATTGGATGATGCCGCCGCCGGACGGCATTGAGGTCTGCAAACGGCTTCGACAGGACTATGAAACCCGTCCGATCCCGATTTTGATGCTGACCGCTCGAGGGGACGAAACCGATAAAATTCTCGGGCTGGAGATGGGCGCGGACGATTTTATCAGCAAGCCGTTTTCGGTGAAGGAGCTGATTGCCCGGGTACATGCGCTGCTGCGCAGAAAGGACTATTTAACGGCAAAAACGCCTGAGATTTTGAAATTCGGAGGATTGAAGGTGGATTTGGCTTCCCGCCGTGTCACCACGGACGGCAGATTTGTGGAACTGACCCTGAAGGAATTTGACTTATTGACTACCCTCATGAATAACCGGGGAAGAGTGCTGACCAGAGAACAATTGCTTGATAAAGTCTGGGGAATCGGTTATTATGGTGATGCAAGAACTGTGGATGTGCATATCCGCTATTTGCGCCAGAAAATCGAAAGCGATGCAGATAAGCCGGTTTACATACAGACGCTGAGAGGCGTGGGCTATCGTTTTGCGATTGAAGACGAAATGAAATGATGGGAAGTGACCGATGATGAAACGTAAGCTGTTTTGGTATTTTACGCTTACGACCATCATCGGTCTTTTGTCAGCCTTTCTGATGGTGGTGCCGCTGTTTCAGAGTATTTATAACCAAGAGGTAGAATCCAGACTGGATGCGGTTCTGGCTGTCATGAAGGATGATGTGGAGGATGCATTGCAGTCGCCCGAAGTATATGCCGACCACATCTCAGAGCTTTTGGCAACGGAAAAACAGTCCGTCAGAATTACCATCGTCAAAAAAGACGGCACGGTACTGGCAGACAGCTATATGAACAGCGGCAAAAAATTCACACCCGAATATACCAATCATGCGAACCGGCCGGAAATCATCGAAGCTTTGGAGAGCGGAGTGGGATATGCCAAACGGTATTCCGACAGCATTGGGAAGGAATTTTATTATACTGCGGTGAAAGTCAATGACGACATCGTGTTTCGTGCCGCCATGCCCATTGATTCCTTATACCGGACTACCGCCTTGATGTGGGCTTGTATTGCCCTAAGTATGGGAATCGGGGTTGTGTTTTCTGTAGTCACCGCAAGGATTATATCAAGAAAAATCGTAAACCCGCTATCGGCTCTGACCAAAGCGGCCAATGACTTTGCCGCAGGAAGGCTGGATACCCGTGTGGGCAAGTATCCCGATGAAATCGGCGTGCTTGCCAATACCTTCAATCTGATGGCGGAAAAAATGGAGAGTATTCTCGATCATTTGAAGGAAAACCGAACTCAGCTGGAGGGCGTTTTGCAGGGAATGGATGATGGCGTTTTGGCGGTGGACGATCACAAGCATATTTTGCTTTACAATGAGAAAGCCAAGGCGATTTTACAATACAGTCATATCGAAACGGGAAAGCCCTTGAGCGGTCTTCCGGACACCAACAAGCTCAATGCTTTGCTGGCAAAGGTGGCTGACCAGGGAAAGCCCATTACAGATACGATTTCCTTGTCAGCGCCTCATGACACCCAGTTGGATGTGTATGCCGCACCCCTTAGGCTGAATGCAACCCAGAAGGGTGCTTTGGCGGTTATGAGAGATGTGACCAGGGTGAAGAAGCTGGAACAGCACAGAAGCCAGTTTGTTGCCAATGTGACCCACGAGCTGAAAACGCCGCTGACCTCAATCAAAGGATTTATTGAGCTGCTAAAATCCAACGAGCGGGACAAGGAGACAAGGGAGTATTTTTATGAGGTCATGGAGATTGAAGCGGAACGGCTCCAAAACCTGATCAGCGATTTGCTTGACCTTTCCGAAATTGAAAACAACCGTGATGTAAATCTCACAGTCTGCAATTTGTCCGGACTTCTCAATAAAACCATTCAGCGCCTCCAACCTTTGGCAGACAAAAAAGGAATCGTGATGGAAGCATCCGTACCCCTTCAAATCGAGATGCACGCCAATCCTCACCGGTTGGAACAGCTTTTTACCAATTTGATTGATAACGCTGTCAAATACAACAAAGAAAACGGTAAGGTGAAAGTTGATTTGTCAACCACAAAAGGCACGGTGGTGTTCAAGGTTTCCGATACGGGAATCGGCATTGAAGAAAAACACTTTGAACGGCTG
>ERZ778021.3368-NODE-3368-length-11704-cov-3.816637_pt1 | contig 11704 bp, 9 predicted proteins | sample MGYA00375751_ERZ778021 | MGnify/ENA primary metagenome ERZ778021 (study PRJEB29350, sample SAMN05389814) | bioreactor metagenome | isolation source: Thiocyanate stock bioreactor | place: South Africa: University of Cape Town | collected 2013-08-29 ... | reverse complement strand
GCCGGTCATCGCCACCGCGTCGTTATAGAGTATCTTGTAGGTGATGTTGCCGCCCGCAGCGACCGCCTGCCGGATCGCCAGAGAGCCCGAGTGATACCACGTCCCCTCGCCCAGGTTCTGGAACATGTGCCGCCCGCCATTCCAGCGCTGCGCCACGGCGATGGGCACCCCCTCTCCGCCCATCTGCGCATAGCCAAGCGTGTCGCGGTCCATCCAGCCCGCCATGACATGGCAGCCGATGCCGCTGGCCGCCTGACTGCCCTCGGGCAGCTTGGTCGATGTGTTATGCGGACAGCCCGAGCAGAAATAGGGCGTGCGGGCCGCGCCCGGCACCGACAGGACCGGCGCAGGCGTCTGGGTCAGGGCGCGGGCGCGGTCCTCCAGCCCCTCCTCCGGAAAGAACCGCGACAGCCGTTCGGCCAGCACCGGGACCAGCATCAGCGGGCTGAACTCTCCGGTCCAGGGCAGCAGCGGGTCGCCCGCCGCGCGGTGCTTGCCCACCATCTTGCGGGGCTTGGCGCCGGGCCAGTCATAGAAATACTCCTTGAACTGGCTCTCGATGATGCCGCGCTTTTCCTCGATCACCAGCACCTCGTCCTTGCCGGTGACAAAGGCCAGCGCGTCGCGGCGCGCCAAGGGCCAGACCATGCCCACCTTGTAGATGTCGATGCCAAGGCGGCGGCAGGCCCCCTCGTCCAGACCCAGCAGGCGCAGCGCCTCCAGCGTGTCCAGATGGCCCTTGCCCGTGGTCACGATGCCAAAGCGCGCGTCGGGGATGTCATAGGTTCGGCGGTCGATGGGGTTGGCCTCGACAAAGGCCTCGACCGCGCGCAGCTTGTGGGTGATGCGGGTCTCGATCTCGGGGCTGGGCAGGTCGGAATGGCGCACATGGATGCCGCCCGGCGGTCCGGTGAAATCGGGCTGGGCAAAGACGCGATCCTGCGGCAACTCCACCGACTGCCCGGATTCCACCGTCACCGAGATCGCCTTGAACCCCACCCAGGTGCCCGAGAACCGCGACAGCGCGATGCCGTATTCGCCAAAGGCCAGGTATTCCGCGACCGAGGCCGGGTTCAGCACCGGCATGAACCACGACATGAAGGCCACGTCCGACTGATGCGGCATGGACGACGACACGCAGCCGTGGTCATCGCCCGCCACGACCAGCACGCCGCCCTTGGGCGCGCTGCCATAGGCATTGCCGTGCTTGAGCGCATCGCCCGACCGGTCCACGCCCGGCCCCTTGCCGTACCACATGGAAAACACGCCCTCGACCCGGCAGTCGGGGGCCAGCGACGCCTGCTGCGCGCCCAGGATCGCGGTCGCGGCCAGATCCTCGTTCACGGCGGGCAGGAACTCGATCCCGGCCTCGGCCAAGCGGGCCTTCTGGCGCCACATCTCCTGATCGACGCCGCCCAGGGGCGAGCCGCGATAGCCCGACACGAACCCCGCCGTGTTGCGCCCCGCCGCCCGGTCACGGCGCGCCTGATCCAGCATGATCCGCACCAGCGCCTGCGTGCCGGTCAGGAACACCCGCCCCCCGGCCCGCGCATAGCGGTCGTCCAGCTGATAGGTGTCGAACTGTCCCTGATGCCGCGTCATCGCATATCCCCCCTGCGCATCCGCCGATGATACCCTGCACGCCTTGGAGGTTTTCTCCAGACTGCTGGCCAAATCGCCGCGCGGCGAATAATCTGACCGCCAAACCCCTGAAAACCGGAACGCCATGCCAGCCGACGACCCCACCGCCCGCATCCTGGCCGAGCTGCGCCGCGACAGCCGCATCCCCAACGCCACCCTGGCCGAGCGGGTGGGCCTGTCGCCCTCCTCCTGCTGGCGCCGCGTGCGCGCGCTGGAGGAGACGGGCGCAATCCGCCGCTATACCGTCGATCTGGATGACGACGCGCTGGGCGACCACTTCAAGGCCATCGTGCATGTCAACCTGGAGCGGCACGACCAGGCGCTGGTCCAGGACTTCATCCGCATGACCCGCACGACGCCTGCGGTGCGCGCCTGCTATGCGACGACCGGGGCCGCCGATTACCACCTGCACGTCACCTGCCGCGACCTGCCGGCCTACAACCGGTTTCTGGACGACCACCTGCTGTCCCTGCCCGCGGTCAAGGGCGCCCAGACATTCCTGGTGTTGAAGACGATCAAGGATGACGGGCTGATCGACTGACGCCCCGTATCTGTCCAGACCACCCGACCCCGACGATACAAGGCCACGGCGGCACGTCATGGATCAACCACCCCCGCGCCTCTGGCAAACGAGCGATCCAGGCGGATGGCGATGATGCAGGCGCGCCCCGCGCCGATCCGGTGCTTGGACGGGCCGCTTCAAAATCCGGGACCGAAAGGGACTGCGGAGCCAGTTGACCGCCGTCAGGAGGACGCCCCATCGGCGGGGCCGACACCCTGCCCCGAGCCACCGTCGGCATCGCGGGCACGACCCGGTGACGCTGATCGCGTCCGTGCCGATCCCATGATGGTCATCGCCCGCGCCAAACACCGCGTGGCCGCGTGTCGCGCGGTTCAGGGCCCTGGCATAGATCATCTGGGCCCTCCCCGGTGATTGGCCTGGCTCAGGCCCGGCGGGCGCAGGCGGACAGGGCGGATCGCTGCGACTGGTGCCCATGATTCTGGTCAGGTCCGCCTGCTTTGCAGTGCCATCACGAGCCACGCAGTCAGAGTGCGGGCCCGATCGCCAAGGATGGCCGCGCCCCGGCGGCGTCAATGTCCGGACAAAGCCCGCCCCGGACAGTCAATAGACTGGCAGACCAAATGTAGACATTATGGCGCGGCGTTGATGGCCTTGCCGCAGGTCCGGGTCAGGAACAGATGCACAGTCCCGGAGGCGGCAGCAGGGGTGAACAGATATGTCACCGCGACCTCGCCCGCTGCTATCACGGCGGGCAGCGTGTCCCGATCCGGTCCTGTGACATCATCGTCCGCCAGGCCGGGATGCACCGGTCGTCCAATCATGTCGGCCCGGGCTGCCGCAAGATTTCCCGCCGGGACGAAGGGCCTGATTGCCCTTTCGGCGAACCCATTACCACCCCGGACTGCGTTGCAACCTTGACTGTCCCTTGGCCATTCCACATGGACGTCGGCCAGCCAAAAGAGACTGCAGGTCAACGATTGTTCTGGCACGGCCTGAACCGGCACAAACAACTGAAGCGGTTCCAGTCCTATACGAAGCCCTGCTCCCGCGCCCGTCAACCAGTCGCGACCGTCATGTGACGAAGTGCGATGCGTCGTGGGGGGGGGTAGCGCCCGACATCGCTCCAGGTCCAGGCGCCCTCGCTGCTTCGCCCTGTCAGCCCGTGACCCTAACTGCGCCCGGCATATCGGACAGTCGTTGCGCATCGTTAGGCTGATGGCCCTGATCCGGGTGACCTGCAGGTCCTGCCGCGCAAAGACCTCGGGCCGCTTGTCGTCGATGCAGCGGGCCTCGGCACCACGGGGCCGTGATCCAGCCCCGGTGCAGACCCTGTCCGTCAACAGAGCGACGGTGGCCATCCCCGGCAGCGATAGCACCATCCCGCGGCCGCGGTGATGACAGCGATCGGGCACAGGAAAGGCAGGATATCGCTGGCGGCGGCGATGGTCATGCTCCAACGAGCGGGGGAGTATGATCCTGTGGCACCTGTCCCTGTGGCGCCGTCTGATCCACCTTCGCGATCACATCCTGCAGCCGGGCCAGACCGAGCGAACCGAGCAAGGGGGTGCTGCCTTTTCGGCATGGCGCGTCTGATGGAACACCCCAGGCCGCCGACCAGCGTCCCGGACGGCGCGCAGCCGTGGTTCAGGTCAGCGCCAGCACCGCCACCAGGATCAGGCCCAGGGCCAGCAGGCCGGTCAGGATATAGTGCAGCTGCCCCAGGATCGTGGCCTTGGCCAGGCCGCCCGCCTGATACAGCAGGTCGGGCCAGGTGTAGCTGACGAAATCGCCCTGGGTCAGCAGCGCCTGCAACCGGCCCTCGGCATCGACCACGGGCAGGCGGCGGAACCGTTCGTTGGACATGATGCGCAGCCAGTCCAGCACGTTGTCGGTCTCTCGTGCCATGCGGATGTCGGCGGTCATGATCTCGGACAGGGTGACGTGGTCAGGGTCGCGCCGTTCGGCCACCAGCTTGAACATGATGTCGCGCTCGGTCACGATCCCCTCGACCCGGTCGGAGGCATCGGTGATGACGATGCAGCCATAGTTGCGCGCCTTCATCGCGGCCACCGCATCTGACACGGTCGTGTCGCGGCGCCCGGTCAGGGGGCTGAACTTGCTTGCATATTCGGGGCGATCGACAATCCGGGCGCCTTTTCGGGCGGTGCCTGCCTGCATGGGGACGATCCTTGTTCCTGGAACCCGCGCCCGATCAGCGTCGCGCCTGCGGCCCCGCCGATCAAGCGGTTTCTGGCGTCAGGTCGTCGCAGCCCCCTCAGCGCCCCGTCCGGCGCAGATGCCGCCGATAAAGCGCCGGGGCCAGCACCCGGTCATAGACGACGGTCGCCAGCGGCCGGATCACCGGCGCGCCGATCACCCGCGCCAGCCAGCGATAGCGCGGCATCCGCGCCCACAGGACCAGAAAGGCCGGAATGCCCGAACTCACGCGGCCCTCGTGCAGCACATGCAGACGGCGCGCGGCGGCATCGGCATCCACGCCCCATCCCGCCAGCGCGTCGGAGCCCAGATCGTCAAAGGCGATCGGCAGCCCCTCGCGTTCGGCATGGCGGGCATAGTGCCGGATCTCTGCCCGGCAGACCGGGCAGGCGTCGTTATAGAGCACGCGGGTCGGGGGCGCATCGGTCATGGGGCCTACCATGCCGGTCGGGACGCGCCCCGGCCATCGGGCAGCATGTCACATCAGCCCGCTCTCGCGGAACGAGACCTCGGCATCCTTGCCGATGATCACGTGGTCGTGGACGGTGACGTCGATGCCCTCGCAGGCGCCGATCACGCGGGCGGTCATGGTGATGTCCTCGCGGCTGGGGGTCGGATCGCCCGAGGGGTGGTTGTGGACCAGGATGACGGCGCTGGCGTTCAGCTCCAGCGCGCGCTTGGCCACCTCGCGCGGATAGACGGGGACATGGCCCACCGTGCCGGTGCCCAGGGCCTCATCGGCGATCATGGTGTTCTTGCGGTCCAGGAACAGCACGCGGAACTGCTCGGTCTCGCGATGCGCCATGCAGGTCCGGCAATAGGCGATCAGCGCGTCCCAGGAGGACAGCACCTCGCGTTGCAGCACCCGCGCCTGCGCCATACGCTGCGCAAAGGCATCGACCACGCGCAGCTGCAGATAGACCCAGCGATCCGCCCCCTCGATCTGCATGATGCGATGCTCGGACGCGGCGATGACGCCGTTCAGATCGCCAAAGGCCGCCAGCAGACGCTTGGCCAGCGGCTTGACGTCGATCTTGGCGATGGCGTTGAACAGCAGCAGCTCCAGCAGCTCGTAATCGGGCATCGGGCCATGGCCGCCCTCCAGGAACCGCGTGCGCAGGCGTTCCCGGTGGCCCCAGTAATGCGGGCGCGCCTGCCCGGCCTCGTCCCGGATCAGGCCGCCGCCTGCGGTGACATCGGCGCCCAGGCGGTCGGTGACGCGAAAGGGGCGGACATAGGCCGGCTGCGTCACGACATCGGGGGGCGGGCTGCGGGCCTCCAGCTCGGCCAGGCCCTTCAGCGCGGCCTCCGAGAAGCCGTCCGCCGCAGCGCGATTCGTGTCGGTCTTGTCGTGATATGCTGTCATGTCGCCTCGATCGTCCTGGGACCGGTTCCGTCCCGCCCCGCCATCCTGCGCGATCGAGGTAAAGGAACCGTTAACGCCGGATCACGGCCGCGCCGGCAGCACGCGCCCCGTGCAGGGGCCAAAGCCCACGCGATACCCCGCGCCCTGGGCAAAGCCGAACAGCGCGACCTGATCGCCATCCTCAAGGAAGGTGCGGGGCGCACCGTTCACGGTGACGGGCACGCGGCCCCCCTGGGTCATCTCCAGCAATGCGCCGGTCTGGTCGGGCGCGGGCCCCGAGATCGTCCCCGTCCCCAGCAGATCGCCCACCCGCATCGGGCAGCCCGACGTCGTGTGATGGGCCAGTTGCTGCGCGCTGGACCAGTACATCTGGGTGTAGTTCGTGCGTGCCATCTCCTGCCCGTTCAGGCTCCAGCCCAGGGTCAGATCGTAGAAGCCGGGCCGATCCTCGCGCAGATAAGGCAGCAGGTCATTGTCGCGCGGCGCCCCGGCCCGGCGGAACGGCTCCAGCGCGGCCAGCGTCACGATCCAGGGGCTGATCGTCGTGGCCAGTGCCTTGGACTGGAACGGGCCCAGGGGCTGATACTCCCAGGCCTGAATGTCGCGCGCCGACCAGTCGTTCAGCAGGACATAGCCAAAGATCATCTCCTCGGCCTGGGGGACGCTGATCCGGTCGCCCATCGTGCTGTCGGCACCGACGATGGCGCCCAGCTCCAGCTCCAGATCCAGGCGGCGGCAGGCGGTCCATTCCGGCCCCTGGGCGCCCGCGACCTGGCCCATGGGACGCCGGACCCCGGTGCCCGACACCACGACCGAGGACGCCCGCCCGTTGTAGCCGATGGGCATATGCGTCCATTGCGGCGGCAGGGCGTTCTCAGGCCCCCGGAACAGCAGGCCGACATTGAAGGCATGGTGCCGCGAGGCATAGAAATCGGTGAATTCGCTGACCCGGATCGGCAGGTGCAAGACAGCGCCGTCCATCGCCACCAGCGGCAGGTCGCGCGGCCCGTCGGGGCCAAGCAGATCGGTCAGGCGCGCCCGGACGCGGTCCCATTCAGCGCGACCGCGGGCGATGAAGTCGTTCATCTGCGGGGCCGAGAAACTGCCCCCCGTGTCGATCAGGCCCTGCGCCTCGCAGGCGGCCAGATCCAGGATCAGGTCCCCGATGGCCACGCCGCAGCGCCGCGCCGTGCCGGGGGTCGAAAAGACCCCATAGGGCAGGTTCGCGATGGGAAAATCGCAGTCGGGTTCGTTCGCGGAGGCCACCTGGCTGCGGGGGGCGTGCGGGGTCATCGCGCTATTTCACGCCGGGGGTGCCGTCGAATTTCTTCTGCAGCGGCGCCCACAGATCGGCATAGTCGGGCTGCATCGGGGCCTCGCGCGCGGCGAATTCGGTCAGGTGCTGGGGGAACCGCGTCTCGAACATGAAGGACATGGTGCGGTCCAGCTTTTCGGGGCCCAGATCGGCCGTGCTGGCACGCTCGAACGCGTCGCGGTCGGGGCCGTGGGGCAGCATGCAGTTATGCAGACTGATGCCGCCCGGTGCAAAGCCCTGCGGCTTGGCGTCATAGACGCCATAGATGTTGCCCATCAGCTCGGACATGATGTTCTTATGATACCAGGGTGGGCGAAAGCTGTGCTCGGCCACCATCCACCGCTCGCGGAACAGGACGAAATCGATATTGGCCGTCCCCTCCTGCCCCGACGCGGCGGTCAGAACGGTGAAGATCGACGGGTCGGGATGGTCGAACAGGATCGCGCCGACCGGGGAATAGGTGCGCAGGTCGTATTTATAGGCGCAGTAATTGCCGTGCCAGGCAACGACATCCAGCGGGCTGTGGCCGATATGGGTCTCGTGGAACTGGCCACACCACTTGATGACGACGCGGCTTGGCACCTCGCGGTCCTCGAAGGCGGCGACGGGGCATTTGAAATCGCGCGGATTGGCCAGGCAATTCGCGCCGATGGGACCGCGATCGGGCAGGTCGAACTTTTGGCCGTAATTCTCGCAGACAAAGCCGCGCGCGGGGCCGTCCAGCACCTCAACCCGATAGACCAGGCCGCGCGGCAGGATGGCGATCTCCTTCGGCTCCAGGTCAATCACGCCCAGTTCGGTGCAAAAACGCAGCCGCCCCTCCTGCGGGACGACCAGCAGCTCGCTGTCGGCGGAATAGAAATACTCGTCCTCCATCGACCGCGTGACCAGATAGACATGGGTGGCCATGCCGACCTGGATGTTCACGTCGCCGGCCGTGGTCATGGTCCGCATGCCCGTGATCCAGGTCAGCGGCTGATCCGGCACCGGGATCGGGTCCCAGCGGTACTGGCCCAGGCTGGTCACGTTCGGCAGCACGTTCGGCGCGGTCTTCCAATAGGGCAGATCGATGGGGGAAAAACGCCCGATATGATGCACCGAAGGCCGGATGCGATAGCACCAGGTCCGCTCATTCTGGCCGCACGGCGCGGTGAATGCGGTGCCTGACAGCTGCTCGGCATAAAGGCCGTAGTTGCATCTCTGGGGGCTGTTCTGGCCCTGAGGCAGCGCATCGGGCAGGGCCTCGGTCTCGAAATCATTGCCGAAACCGGGCATATAGCCCGCATGCGGGCCGGCGGACGCGGCACGGATCATGCCCTGCGGCAGGTCTTGGGACATCTCGGCACGCCTCCCCCGGATCGGTTCCTCGGGGTCCAGCATATCGTTGCAGATGCAACGACGTCAAGATCGTTGCAGGCGCAACGATTTTCACCGATGCTGGGGACAGGAGGCCTTGTATGCCCTTTCACCTCGACACCTTCCTGCCCTATCTGCTGTCGGTCGCGGCCCACCGGACCAGTGCGCGCTTTGCGGCCCTCTATGCCGCCGAGGCGGGGCTGACGATCCCGGAATGGCGCGTGCTGGCGCATCTGGACCATTCGGGCGCGGCCAGCGTGCGCGACATTCATGCGCTGGTGCATCTGGACAAATCCGTGGTCAGCCGCGCCGCCTCGCGGCTGGAGCAGGCAGGTCTGGTCGAGAAACAGGGCGACACCGCCGACCGGCGCCTGATCGTGCTGCGCCTGACCCCCGAGGGAACGGCCCTGATGCTCCGCCTGAGCGGCATCGCCGAGCGGTTCCAGGCGCAGTTGGTGGCCGAGCTGGGGGCGGACGCCCCCACCCTTGCCCGGGCCTTGCAGCGGCTGGCACCGGGGGGCGAGCCGTGACGGGGCGATCGACCGATGTCCCCGCTGCCACGCGCGGAACCACTGGGCGGTCTAATGCAGTCGCTCGCCTCCGGCGGGACGGGCCAGTTGCATCTCGACCATCTGGGTCAGTTCGGTCAGCGTGAACGGCTTGGCCAGGAACGAGGCGTCGGGCACCGGCACCTGGCCGTCCACGAAGATATCCTCGGTATAGCCCGACATGAAGATGACCTTGGCCGCGGGCATCAGCCTGCGTCCCTCGCGGACCCAGGCGGGACCGTCCAGACCGGGCATCACCACATCGGTGACAAAGATGTCGATCGGACCCTGGCGGGCCTGCAGCACGGCCAGGGCAGCCTCGCCCGAGCCCGCCTCCAGCACGTCATAGCCCTTGAGCTTGAGCGCCCGGGCGGCAAAGGCGCGAACGGGCGCCTCGTCCTCGACCAGCAGGACGGTCGCGCGCGGCCCTGTCTGCAGGGATGCCGCGGGCCGGGGCGCCGTGCGCGGTGCCGGGGCGGCCACCGCGGGGGCATGCGCATGGGCCGGAAAATAGATCGAAAAGGTCGTCCCCTCATCCACCACGCTGTCGCAGAAGATGAAGCCGCCGGTCTGCTTGACGATGCCATAGGCGGTGGACAGGCCCAGGCCGGTCCCCTCTCCGGTGCGTTTGGTGGTGAAGAACGGCTCAAAGATCTTGCCCAGGTGATCGGGGGCGATGCCGCAGCCCTGATCGCGGACCTGGATGCGGACGTAATCGCCCTTGGGCAGGGTCACGCGGTCGCGGGTCATGGCCTCGGCCAGGTGCAGGCTTTCGGTCCGCACGGTGATGTCGCCGCCCGACGGCATGGCGTCGCGCGCGTTGACGACAAGGTTCATGATGACCTGCTCCAGCTGGCGCTTGTCGGCGCGGATGGCGCGCAGCGCCGGATCATAGGTGATGGTCAGTCCCACCCGCTCGCCCACCAGGCGGTTCAGCAGATGGGTCAGATCGGCCAGCGTATCGCGCAGGTCCAGCGTCTGCAGCTTCAGCGTCTGCTTGCGCGAAAACGCCAGCAGCTGACCGACCAAGGCGGCGGCGCGGTTGGCGTTCTGGCTGATCTGGTCCAGGTCGGCATAGTCGGGGTCACCCTTGTCCCGCTTCAGCATCAGCAGATCGCAATGACCGCTGATCGCGGTCAGCAGGTTGTTGAAATCATGCGCGATGCCACCGGCCAGCTGGCCGACGGCCTGCATCTTCTGGCTCTGGACGAATTGCGCCTCCAGCGTCTTGAGGGCGCTGGCATCGGTCAGCACGGCGATCAGACGCCCTGGATCGGACGGATCACGCGCTAGCGACAGCTGGTAGTGACGGTCCCGCATGTCTCCGTGGCGGCTGTCGCGGTGGCGCAGGCGCAGCATCTCGGTTCCGTTTGAGGCGCGTCCGGCGCTGAGGTCGGCAAGCCAGGCGGCCAGGGGCCGGCCCGGTCCCTCCAGCAGCTCGGCCAGGTTCTGCCCGGTATCATCGCCCGACAGCATCCCCTCCAGCAACTGGCGCGCGGCGGCATTGGCGCGGCAAATGCGCCCATCCGTTGCCAAGCGCAGCAAGGCCACCGGTACGGCATCGAAATCATCGGCGGGCGCGTCCTCGCCCAGGGCCAGGGCCGCCTCGAACGCATCGGGCTGCACCCCGGCCCGATGCCAGGACCAGATCTGCAGCGGGGCGTCGGGCAGGCAGGACAGGGACAGCACCTGCCCCTCGGCCAGTTCCAGATCGGCATTGCCGTGGCGCATGGCGCGGGCGGTCAGTTCGGCCAGCTGCCCCGGCGCGTCGGCCCGCAGGCGCGCGATGAGCGACAGGACCGGGCGGCCGGTCAGGTCGTCGAATTGTTGCTGGGCCGCGTCGTTCTGGAACAGGACCTGACCGCGCGCATCGCAGAGCCAGACCGGGTCCGAGGCTGCAGCGACCTCTCCGCGGATGGCGCGCAGGGCGCGGCGCGCGGCCATGCCCCGCGTCAGGTGACCCAAGGCCACTGCGCCACCCATCAGATACCACGCAACCGCCACGGTCGAGGCCAGAAGAGCCCCCAGCCCCATCGCGGCGCCCGGATGAACTACCAGGATCGCCGCACCGACCACCATCGGTGCCAGCAGCAGCGGCAATGCCGCCATCGCGCCGCGCGGAAGCCCCGCCTGTTCGTCCAGATGCGCCATGCGAGTCGTCCCCTTGCGTCCGATCCCCCTGAAACTAGCGCAGGATTGCTTAAATTTGGGTTAACTCCGCACCAGCCGGGCCATGAAAAACCCGTCGCCCCCGTCCAGAGGCGTCCATGTCTGGCGGTCGCCCTCCCGGAACCCGGGATTGGCGGCCAGAAAACCGTCGATCTGCGCGCCGTTCTCGGCCTCCAGCAGCGAGCAGGTCATGTAGGCCAGGCTGCCCCCGGGCGCGACCAGGACTGCTGCCTGTTCCAGGATGCGGCCCTGCACGGCCACCAGTTCATCCAGCCGCGCCCGCGTCAGGCGCCATTTCGCATCGGGCGTGCGCCGCCAGGTGCCCGAGCCGGAACAGGGCACGTCCGCCACCACCAGGTCATAGGGACCGCGCGGCCGCGCCTGCAGCGCGATGGACAGCCCTGCCCGCCCGGCCCGCGCGGGCAGGTCGGCCATGCGCGCGGGCGTCACGTCATGGGCCGCGACCTGCATGTCAGGCTGGCGCGCGGCCAGGGCCAGCGCCTTGCCGCCCCCGCCCGCGCAGTAATCCAGCACCCGCATCCCCGGCGCCAGGGGCAGGCGGGCGCAGG
>ERZ778021.3365-NODE-3365-length-11709-cov-5.726188_pt1 | contig 11709 bp, 13 predicted proteins | sample MGYA00375751_ERZ778021 | MGnify/ENA primary metagenome ERZ778021 (study PRJEB29350, sample SAMN05389814) | bioreactor metagenome | isolation source: Thiocyanate stock bioreactor | place: South Africa: University of Cape Town | collected 2013-08-29 ... | reverse complement strand
GGGCGCTGTCGGCGGCGGAGGCGCCGCTGATCGGCCCCCCGCGCGAGGTCGGTGGGGTGGAGGAGTCGACGATCGCCGCCGCCGATCCAGACCGCGAGATCCCGATCCGCCTCTACCACCCGCTGGGCCGGCCGGAGCGGGCGATCCTCTGGATCCACGGCGGCGGCTGGGTCGTGGGCAGCCTCGAGAGCGCCGACTCCGGCTGTCGCGCCCTCTGTCTCGACACCTCGGCGCTGGTGGTCTCGGTCGGCTACCGGCTCGCGCCCGAGCACCCGTTCCCGGCCCCTCTCGACGACTGCTTCGCGGCGCTCCACTGGTTCGCCGACCGCCTCGCCGCGGCCACCGAGCCCTTGCCGCTGATCGTCGCCGGCGACAGTGCCGGCGGCAACCTCTCGGCGGCGCTCTGCCTCCTCGTCCGTGAACGCGGCGGCCCTGAGATCGCCCATCAGGTGCTCTTCTACCCGGTCGCCGACGCCGACTTCGAGCGGCCGTCCTACACCGAGTTCGCCGACGACTACGGCCTCACCCGCGAGCTGATGCGCTGGTTCTGGCGCCAGTACGTCGGCAGCGACGAGGGCGAGGTGGACGAGCGCGCCGCGGTCCTCCGCGCTCCCGACCTGAGCGGCCTGCCCCCGGCGACGGTGGCGATCGCCGGCTGCGACGTGCTCCGCGACGAGGGCGAGGCCTACGCCGCCCGCCTCACCGACGCCGGAGTCCCGGCAACCGTCCTCCGTTACCCCGGCCAGATCCACGGCTTCTGGATCTACTCCGCCGCCGCCGATATCCAGCGGCGAGTCAACGAGGAAATCCGCGGGACCTTCGGCGGGTAGGACGGCGGCAGCGGGAGGCGGCGTGTTTCGCGGGTGAGTTCGCAGTTAGCCACGCTATGCGGTGCTAACTGCGAACTCACCGGGGGGGCCGGCCGGCGCTTTGCCCTGCGCCGCCGCTGCGGCCGAGCTTCGGCGCTTGCTGGAGGGCTCAGACCGCTGAGCCGATCAGAGCGCCGATCGCCGACGTGGCGCCCATCGCGACGACCCCCCAGAAGACGACGCGAGCGGTCGCCGGGATCTCGGGGGCGCCGCCGAGGCGGGCGCCGAGCGCGCCGAGGCCGGCCAGGGCGAGGATCGTGACGAGGACGCAGGCGACGATGCGCACGGAGCTGCCGAAGAGGCCGATCGCGAGCAGCGGCAGGACCGCGCCGGCGGCGAAGGAGAGCGCGGAGGCGCCGGCGGCCTGGAGGGGGCGGGCACGGCGGTCCTCGGGGAGGCCGAGCTCGTCGCGGGCGTGGGCGCCGAGGGCGTCGTAGGAGGTGAGGGCGGTGGCCACCTCGGTCGCCAGGGCGGTCTCCAGTCCGCGCGCCTCGTAGATCCGGACCAGCTCGGCCAGCTCGCCCTCGGGGTCGTCGGCGAGCTCGCGCGCCTCGAGCCGCAGGTCGGCCTCCTCGGTGTCGCGCTGGGAGCTGACCGAGACGTACTCGCCCGCCGCCATCGAGCCGGCCCCCGCGACCAGCCCGGCGATCCCGGCGGTGACGATGTCGCCGCGCGAGGCGCCCGAGGCGGCGACGCCGAGGACCAGGCTGGCGGTCGAGAGGATCCCGTCATTGGCGCCCAGCACCGCCGCCCGCAGCCAATTCGAGCGGAAGCTGAGGTGTTCCTCCGCGTGCGGGCGTTTCCAGGGCACGGCCTGAGGCTAAACGCTCGGCGGGACCATGATCTCGCCGGCCTCCTCGGCCGTCAGGTCCGGGTAGAGCATCGCGATCAGGCCGATCGCCACGGCGCCGCCGAGGAGCTGGAAGGCGACGAAGGCCGGGATCGAGGTCGGGGCGATCCCGGCGAAGGTGTCCGAGAACATGCGTCCGACGTCGATCGCCGGGTTGGCGAAGCTGGTCGAGCTGGTGAAGAAGTAGGCGGCGCCGATATAGGCGCCGACGGCGGCCGGGGCGATCTGACCGCGCCGCGTGCGGGCCAGGGAGAAGATCACCAGCAGCAAGCCGAGCGTGGCGATCATCTCGGCGAAGAGATGCGAGGGCGAGGCCCGGTGAGTGGTCGAGATCGAGACCGCGGCGAGGCCGAACATCACATTTGCGACCACCGCGCCGACGACGCAGCCGGCGAACTGGGCCGGAACGTAGACGAGGAGGTCGCGGCGCGGCAGGCCGCCGAGCGCCGAGTCGACCAGCGAGACGACCGGGTTGAAGTGGGCCCCCGAGATCTGGCCGAACATGAGGATGAAGGTGAAGAGGCCGGCCGCGGTGGCGACGGCGTTCTCGAGCAGCTGCAGGCCGGTGTCGCCGGGGGAGAGGTGCGCCGCGGCGATCCCCGAGCCGACCACCGTCGCGGCCAGGAACGCCGAGCCAAGGAACTCGGCAAGGGCGCGACGGGGGAGGGGCGCGGCGATCACGGCACGATCCTAAGCATTGACAAATATCAATTCAATAGATATCTATAGATAGATGACTGTCGCCCTCGACCTCGCTCCGAAGACCAAGCGCCCGGCCGGCGATCCCTGCTGCGAGGCGATCGTCCACCCGGAGATCGACCTCGACGGCGCGGAGCGGATGGCGGCGATCGCGAAGGCGCTCGGCGACCCGACCCGCATGCAGCTCGTCGATGTCCTCCGCAGGCATGCGGGCAAGGTCTGCGTCTGCGAGCTGGTGCCGCTCTTCGACCTCTCGCAGCCGACCGTCTCCCACCACCTGAAGATCCTCCGCGACGCCGGCATCGTCGGTTCCGAGCGCCAGGGCCTCTGGGCCTACTACTACGTGGTCCCCGGCGCCCTCGACGAGCTCGCCGCCTGGCTCGCCTGATCAGCCGATGGCGAACGCGCTCTTCGTCTGCCTCCAGAACGCGGGCCGCTCGCAGATCAGCCAGGCGCTCTTCGAACGGGCCGCCGAGGGTCGCCACGCCGCCCGCTCCGCCGGCACCACCCCCGCCGATCGCGTCCATCCCGAGGTGGTCGAGGCGATGGGGGAGATCGGGATCGACCTGGCCGGCCGGGTGCCCCGCGGACTGACCGAGGAGGACGCCCGCTGGGCCGACGTGGTGGTGACGATGGGCTGCGGCGACAAGTGCCCGTTCATCCCCGGCCGCCGATACGTCGATTGGGACCTGGCCGACCCGGCGCGGCGGCCGATCGAGGAGGTCCGCGCCGTGCGCGAGGAGATCGACCGGCGCGTCCGCGTCCTGGTCGCCGAACTCGACGCCTAGGAACGATCGAGGGCGGCCCTGTCCTCAGTGTCTATGGTGCCCATGTCCGTAGTGCGGGCCGGGGATGCCTTGGTGTTGGTGGATGCGTGCCTCGCTGGTCGCCGCGCTCGCGCAGGTCGGCGCATCGTCTGCGCCGCCGAGGCGGGGCGCCGCCGTCCAGGTCAGAAGCCGGAGATGCCGTCGCCGATCAGCTTGGCGGCGAGGAGCAGGCAGATGACCGCCATGATCACCCCGTTGTTCTGGGCCATCCAGGTGCGGAGGCGATCGAGGGGGGCGCGCGAGCGCTCGCCCGACACCAGGTAGAGGACGACCGGGATCGCCGGGCCGACGGTCGCGATGACGATGAAGATCGCCATCGCGACGGTGTCTTGACCGGCGTCGAGGCCGACCTGGGAGATCGCCGCGACGGCGCCGAGGACGAGGACCAGGTTCTTCGGGTTCAGGGCGGAGAGCGCGACGGCCATCGCCGCCGCCCGCCCCGGGCCGAAGTGGTCGACGGAGCTCATCCAGCTCGGCATCTCGGCGTCCTCGCCGGCGCGCGGACGGCCGCGCCACTGCTTCATCGCGACGCTCAGCAATCCGACCCCGAGGATGATCTTCAGCCAGTTGACCCAGGTGGCCGGCCCGCCGTCCTCGGAGGCCCCGGCGCCGCTCGAGATCAGCAGCACGACGGTGCCGACCACGGCCAGGCCGACGATCCAGCCGACCAGGAAGGCGAGGCCGTTGATCCGCGCCCGCGGCGTCGCCAGCATCAACACGACGCCGATGATCGGGATCGGGCTGAGCGTGATCCCGACCGCGAACGGCAGCGCTTGTCCGATCGCCTGGCCCAAGCTATTGGACGATGATCAGGACGATCACGGCGACGCCGAGGACGACCCCGACGCCGGCGAGCCCCAGCATCGTGCGCTCCGGCTGCTGGTCGGCCTCGGAGATCCCGAGTTCGAGGTTCAGCCGGTGGATCCGCTGCGTGCCGAAGAGGATCAGGGCGATCCCGTAGAGGGCGAAGCCGAGCCCGACCACCACGTAGGGCCAGCGGGTGCCGTGGTTGATCAGGGCGGGGACGACGCGACCGAGGGCGAGCGCCGCGGCGATCGCGGTGAACCCGGTCCGCCACCAGGCGAGCAGGGTCCGCTCGGCGGCCAGGGTGGTGCGCCGGTCCTCTTCCATCCGCCCAACCTAGACCGGGCGGCGGCGCGGGGCTGGTTCGGGGACCGTGCGGCGGGGACGCGAGGCTTTCGGGGGAAGCGCGCGGGATCGGGCACAGGTATGGGGGCGCGGTCGACTTTTCGTCCCCCATGGGGGACGAAAAGTCGGTCTGCATGAGTTGACCACACCAGGGTGTGGTCAACTCATGCAGCGCGTCCGGGACTCCTCAAGGGACGCGGAGTTCCGCGCCGGACCTGCGCATTTCGTCACGGACCTCCGCCGTGACCCGCACGGGACGCGCACCCTCGGCTCTCCCCACAGACCCGGCCCTCTCGTAGGCGGTCACAGCCTGCCCGGACCGCCTACGAGAGGGCCGGGTCCCTTGCCCGTCTTGGGCGTATAGCAACCGAAGGTTGCGCATCTGTGTTACGGTCTTCGCAACCGATGGTTGCACTACTATCCAGGAGGACAGAGATGAGTTCCGACAGCATCGAGCGCGAGGTCACGATCGACGCCCCGGTGGAGACCGTGTGGGCGATCGTCACCGAGCCGCAGAACATCACCCGCTGGTTTGCCAACGAGGCCGAGGTCGACCTGCGGCCGGGCGGTGAGCTGGTCTTCCGCTTCGACTCCGGCATCGACGGCAAGGGAGTGGTGGAGAAGGTCGAGCCGCCGCACCTCTTCGCCTTCCGCTGGATCTCGCCGGAGCCCGGACGCGACATGGTCGCCGCCCAGGGCCACTACACGACGGTCGAATTCAGCCTCAGCGCCGCGGGCGAAGGAACTGTGCTGCGCGTGGTCGAGAGCGGCTTCGCGGCGCTCGAGGGGACCGCGGAGGAGAACGCCGCGCTGGCCCAGCGCCACGAAGGCGGCTGGGGCATGTTCATGGAGAAGCTGGCGGAGCTCGCCGCGAGCGCGGACGTCTCCGCCTGACCATGAGCGCCGCCACCCTCGAGGCCGACGCCCTCTGGGCCGCCGTCGGCGACCCGACCCGCCGGCGGCTGCTGGACCGCCTGCTGGCGCTCGGCGAGGCGACCGCGACGACGCTCTCCGGGGAGCTGCCGGTCACCCGTCAGGCGGTGGCCAAGCACCTCGCGGTGCTCGACCGGGTCGGGCTGGTCGCCGGCCGCAAGGAGGGCCGCCAGGTCCTCTACATGGTCGAGCCGAGACGACTCGACGAGGCGGCCCAGGCGATGGCCCGCGCAGCGGCGGCCTGGGACCAGCGCCTCGCCGCGATCAAGGACCTGGCCGAGGCCGCGCACCGCGAGGCCGAAAAGTGAGGAGAGAAGCCGCGGCGCCGATCGACGCCGCGGCTTCTCGCGATCAGTGGCTTCTCGCGATCAGTGATGCCGCCGGCTATGACCGTGGCCCGGGTAGTAGCTCGGCCACGGGTGGTAGCCGGGTCCGCCGCTGCCCTGGCCCGGATTCCAGTCCGCCTTGTAGACGCGGTAGCTGTTCACGCCGGTCGGGAACTGAGCGTTGTAGAGCAACTGACCGCTGGGGCTGAACTCCGAGAAGTACGGCAGTGAGCCCCATCCGACCACGGTGTTGCCGTCGGCGAGCCGCTGGCTGTTGCCCTGCGACGGGGCGGTCAGCCCCTCGGGCTGGTCGAACGAGTCGATCAGCGTCGCGGTGTGCGTGCGCTGGTCGAGCTTCACCGTGACCGCGTGGCTCAGCCCGAACTCGGCGGTCGCGTCGACACCGGTGTTCGCAACCCCCGCCGACTCGTTGTCGAAGAAGGTGTAGATGCCGTTGCCCTGCGCCTCGAAATCGTGCTGCCAGGCGGTGATCAGGCCCGCTTTGTTGAGGACCTGGCCGGGCGCCGCCTCGATGTTGAAATTGTTGCGGCTGGCCTTGCCGCCGAGCTGCCAGAGGATCTGGCCGTTGTGGCGATCGACCTTGTAGGAGGTCCAGGTGTTGCGGGCGTCGATCAGCAGGTTGCCGTCGGTGTCGAGCTTCACCGCGTTGATGTGGAACCAGTCCCAGGGGCTGCTCGGCGAGGCGGGCAGCGGCTGCTCCGACTGGCTGTAGGGGACGTGGTCGGCCGCGTTCCACTGGAACAGGACCTTGCCGGTCTTGATGTCGATCTCCTGCACGACGCCGTCGATCACGGTCTGGTTCGCCGGGCCGCCGATCGAGGTGAGGTCGGCCGTCTTCGTCGTATAGGCGAGGATCAGGGCGGTGTTCCAGGGGGTGATCAGGAACTCGTGGCCGTCGGCGCTCAGCCCGTTGCCCGCCTGCACCGTGGCGATCTGCTGGTACTTGTCGTTGTAGATGTAGTCGGTGCCCTGGGCGAGCCCGCCGAGACCGGTGCCCTGCCACCAGGTGAGGACCGGCTTGCCCTGGTAGGTCTGGGTGCGGAAGTCGGACGCCTCCTGGCCTTGCGGGACCGCCTTGAACCAGACCACGTTGCCGTTCTGATCGAGGATCTCGGGCCCGTTGGCGTAGGTCGACTGGTCGCTGAACGGGGAGACGAAGAAGTCACCGTGGCCGGCGTTGCCGTGGGTGAGGACGGTGACGGGCGGGGGAGAGGTGGGGTCGGCGGTGGCGATGCTCGCCGCGGTGGCACCGCCTGCGAGCGCAGCGAGGGAAGCGATCGCGAAGGTTGCGACGAGGCGCCGGCGGCGCGTTGCCACCCGCTTTCGCACCTTCGCAAGGGGGTTCTGGGACATGCGTGAGTTCCTTTCCGGTTGGACGTGCAACCGCGGTTCTACCCAAATCCCCATAAAACTGATCAACTTTGTTGTATTTTGGCCCGATCGGGTACGCAGGCCGCGACGATCGACGGGCGGTGTGCACGCGGGTCCTCCCGAACGCGGTCTGGGTCGAGCTCGACCGGGGCTTCTAGCGGCGGCCCTGCGGTTCGTGGCCCTGGGACGCCAGGTACTGGTGGACGAGGCGCACCGACATCGAGCCCTCGCCGACCGCCGAGGCGACCCGCTTGATCGACCCGCTGCGCCCGTCGCCGACCGAGAAGACCCCCGGCAGGCTCGTCTCCAGCGGCAGCGCCGGTCGGCCGCCGAGCCCGGTGTCGGCATCGAGGTGCGTGACCTCGGCGTCGGCGCCGGTGAGCAGGAAGCCGTCGTCGTCCTTGGCCAGGGCGCCGTCCAGCCACTCGGTGCAGGGATCGGCGCCGATGAAGATGAAGAGCCCGCCGACCGGCAGCTCGCGCCGCTCGCCGTCGGTGGTCCGCTCGACCGTGATCCCGCTCAGCGCCGCGTCGCCGGCGATCTCCCGCACCTCGTGGTGGAGGAGGACGTCGATGTTGTCGATCGACTCGATCTGCTCGACCAGGTAGTTCGACATCGAGGCGCCGAGCTCCCCGCCCCGCAGCAGCAGCGAGACCCGCTCGACCGTGCCGGAGAGGAAGATCGCTGCCTGCCCGGCCGAGTTGCCGCCGCCGACGACGGCCACCGACTCGGCGCCGCACATCCGCGCCTCGACCAGCGTCGCCGCGTAGAAGACGCCGGCGCCGTTCAGTCGCGCGCAGCCGTCGACCGGCAGCTGCCGGTAGCTGGCCCCGGTGGCGAGGACGACCGTGCGGGCCGCCAGTTCGTCGCCGCTGTCGAGCTCGACCACGTAGCGGCCCTCCTCGGTGCGCAGGCGCTGGGCGCGCTCGGGGACCGCGGTGCGCAGGCCGAAGCGGCGCGCCTGGGCGATCGCCCGCTCGGCCAGGTCGGAGCCGGAGACGCCGGCCGGGAAGCCGAGGTAGTTCTCGATCCGCGAGGAGGTGCTCGCCTGGCCGCCGAGCGCCACCGCGTCGACCAGGATCGTCGAGAGCCCCTCGGTCGCCGCGTAGACGGCGGCGCCCAGGCCGCCCGGCCCGCCACCGACGATCAGCGTGTCCCAGGCGACTTTCGCGGTCTTGTTCGGGGCGCGCAGGTTCAGCGCGGTGGCGGCCTCGAGGATCGTCGGCGCGGCCAGCACCTTGTCGCCGCTGACCAGCATCGGCACGTCGCCGGCCTCCAGCGGCCGGCCGTCCGGGGAGGCCGCCGCCGACGCGTCGCGGTCGAGGTCGATGAAGCGGTGGGGGACGCGGTTGCGGGTGAGGAACTCGCGCAACTCGCGGGTGTAGGGGTCGCCGCCGGAGCCGATCAGCCGGGCGCCGCTCTGGTTCTCGATCAGGGTGGCCCGGCGGGCGACCAGCGCGTTCATGATCAGGTCGCCGAGCCGCGAGTCGCGGGAGACGACGGTGCGCAGTGCCTCGCGGTCGATGAAGACGACCTCGCTCGGGGCGGTGACCCGGGTGGTCAAGAGCGCCGGTTCGGCGGTGATCAGGTTCAGCTCGCCGGCGAACTGGCGCGGCCCGTAGGAGACGAGGACGCGCTCCTCCGGCGTGCCCGCGTCGTCGACCACCTCGACGCAGCCGCTCACCACCACGGTCAGCTCGTAGTCGAGGTCACCGGGGGAGAAGAGGACCGCGCCGGCCTCGACCCGCTCGCTGCGCCCGGCCTCGATCATCGTCGCCATCTGCGCCTCGTCGAGCCGCGGGAAGGCGACGTCGCTCTCGGCCTGCGGCTGGAAGTCGCTCATCGAGCCAACCTATCGCCTGCCCTAAGCCGGTTCGCGGGCCCGAGCGTGCGCGACCTCACACTCGCGAGGTAGATCTTTTGGTGCTAAACTATTTGGCAGCGAAATATTTTGTGACGAAAGACTTTAAGGAAGTGGTGAGTAGTGGCCGAAGCAATGCAGAGCGCCGGGGCGAAGATCGAGGCCCACGTCTGGCGGATCGCCGCCGTCGTCGTCCTCGGCACGATCATGTCGGTGCTCGATACGACGATCGTGAACGTCGCCCTCGACACCCTCGGGCACGACCTGAACGCCTCGGTCGACCAGATCCAGTGGGTGGTGACGGGCTACCTGCTCGCGCTCGCCGCGGTGATCCCGGTCAGCGGCTGGGCCTCGCGCCGCTTCTCCCCGCGCAGCGTCTACATCCTCTCGCTGGTCCTCTTCACCGCCGGCTCGGTGCTCTGCGGGCTCGCCGAGTCGGTCGAGTCGCTGGTCGCGTTCCGCGTGATCCAGGGGATCGGCGGCGGCATGCTGGTGCCGACCGGACAGATGATCCTCGTCCGCGCCGCCGGGCCGCGCAACCTGCCCAAGGTGAAGAGCGCGATCGGCGTGCCGATCGGCCTCGCCCCGATCTTCGGCCCGACCCTCGGCGGCCTGCTGCTCGAGCACGTCTCCTGGCAGTCGATCTTCCTCGTCAACCTGCCGGTCGGCATCCTCACCCTGGTGGCGGCGCTGAAGCTGCTGCCGAAGGACAAGCCGGAGGGGGCCGAGCGGCTCGACTTCCTCGGCCTCGGGATCCTCTCGGTCGGCCTCGTCGGGATCACCTACGGCCTGGCCGAGACCGGCTCGGCCGGGACCCCCTTCGCCGCTTCCGTGTTGATCCCGCTGGGGATCGGGATCGCCGGCGTCGCCGCCTTCGTCTGGCGCGCGCTCCACATCCCCAACCCGCTGCTGAACGTCCGCCTCTATGCCGACCGCGCTTTCACCGCGGCCTCGATCACCACCTTCTGCCTCGGTGCCGCGCTGTTCGGCGCGATGGTGCTGATGCCGCTCTACTTCCAGACGGTGCGCGGCGAGGACGCGGTCACCACCGGCCTGCTGCTGATCCCGCAGGGACTCGGCGCGGCGGTGGCGATGGGCCTCTCCGGCCGCTCGACCGAAAAATGGGGCGCCGGGATGACCGCCGTGATCGGCGCGGTGATCACGCTGGTGGCGACGGTCCCCTTCGTGATGCTGGGCGCCGACACCCCGTTCCTGCTGATCGGCGCGGCGATGGTCGTCCGCGGCTTCGGCATCGGCATGTCGATCATGCCCGCGATGACCGCCGCCTACGGCGTCCTCACCCCCGACCAGGTCACCCACGCGACCCCGCAGCTGACCACCCTGCAGCGGGTGGGCGGGTCGATGGGCACCGCGGTCCTCACCGTCGTCCTGCAGTCCCACCTGGAAGCGGCCGGCGCTTCGCAGGTCGCCATGGCGGGTGCTTTCGGCGATACCTTCATCTGGGTGATGGGGATTACCGCGATGGCGCTGCTGCCGACCTTGGTGCTCGCCCGGATCGAACGGCGTGGCCGCCGGCGCCCGGCCGAGCCGGAGGCGATCGCGCCACTGGTCGAGGTGGAAACTCGCGAGCTGGCGCTGGAGTCGGCGTGAGCGCGGCGGCAACCGACCGGCGCGCCGCGGCGCTGATCGCGGTCCGCGAGGAGTTCGGCTGCCTGCTCGGCGCCGAGCGCCGGCTGCGCGGGCGCGACCAGCACGACAAGGTCGACGGCGACCTGACCGTCGCCCAGGTGCGGGCCCTCTTCGCCCTCGATCAGCACGACGGGGCGACCGCGGGGGAGATCGCCGAGGCCGCCCGGCTCAGCCCCGCCAGCGTCACCGGCATGCTCGACGACCTCGAGCGCGATGGGATCGTCACCCGCGCCCGCAGCGACACCGACCGCCGCCGCGTCGTCGTCACCTTGACCGACGAGGGCCGCACGGTCCTCGCCAAGCGCCGGCGCCGCTGGGTGAAGCGCTGGGAGGCGGCTATGGCGGACATCCCCGAGCGCGACCTCGAGGCCGCCGCCGACGTGATGCGCCGCATCGCCACCCTCCTCGACGACCTCTAGCCCGCCCGATGTTGATGGGCCGAAAAGCGCTGATATAGAGCGCTTTTCGGCCCATCAACATGCGTCTCGGCATGCGTGTAGCTGCTCGCGCTGTAACACTGCCGCCGATGGCCCAACCTTCGCTTTCCTTCGATCCGATCGACGAGGCGCGCCGCCACTGGGAGGAGCGCTGGACCGAGGACGCCGCCACCGAGATGGTGGCCGTCACCTCGATCATGCGCGTGCACCAGATCCTGATCGCGCGCCTGAACGACCTTCTTGAGCCTTTCGGGCTGACCTTCCCGCGCTACGAGGCGCTGATGCTCCTCTACCTCTCGCGCCGCGGGGCGCTGCCGCTGGGCAAGATCGGCGAGCGCCTCCAGGTCCACCGAACCAGCGTCACCAACACGGTCGACGGGCTCGAGAAGCTGGGTCTCGTCCGCCGCGTCCCCCACGAGTCCGACCGCCGCGCCGTCCTCGCCGAGATCGCCCCGGCCGGGAGGGAGGTCGCCGAGGAGGCGACCGCCGCCCTGAACGAGGCCGGCTTCGCCACCGACCCGCTCAGCGCCGGTCAGCTCGAGGAGCTGGCGAAGCTCCTGCGCGTCCTCCGAGTCTCCGCCGGCGACTTCCCAGGGTAGGGACGGGCCTCCGGCGGCATCAAGGGGACGGCGTGCTTCGGGACCCGAGCGCCGCGGACGGCGCACCTCGCGGCCCGGTCGATTGGGGACGCTCCCGTCCTGGGCGTCTCGTGGCGG
>ERZ778021.3364-NODE-3364-length-11711-cov-7.381692_pt1 | contig 11711 bp, 6 predicted proteins | sample MGYA00375751_ERZ778021 | MGnify/ENA primary metagenome ERZ778021 (study PRJEB29350, sample SAMN05389814) | bioreactor metagenome | isolation source: Thiocyanate stock bioreactor | place: South Africa: University of Cape Town | collected 2013-08-29 ... | reverse complement strand
GCGGCGTGCGGCAACCTCAACAGCATCCACCGCACGTTGGACACTGCCAGCGGCAACGGCGTGCTGATCGACGCCAAGCAGCGGGCCATCATCGTCAGCCAGCGCAGCGACGTGGTGACGGTCAACCGAATGGTGGAGCAGGCCAAGGGCCAGCCACTCAAGCTCGAAAAGGTCGATGAAATCCAGCGTCGCTACATCGCCTGCGCCGAACCCAGCCCCGACGCCATGAGCGCTTATGCCGCCGAGTTTTCCGCCGAACTCGCCAAGTCGTCCGCCGACGGCGGCAACCGCAGCGCCGCCATCAAGGGCGCACTGCAAGAAGCCGCCGCCTTCATCGGCATGCGCACCCCCAGCATCCAGTTGCTGCGCGACGCCATGTACCGCACCTGCGAGGCCTATGCCAACGGCAGCATCGACAAAGGCCAGTACGAACTGGCCATGCGCCGCTACCAGCGCTACACCGTGGCCATGATGGCCATCGAGCAGCTCACCCAGGCCGGGCGCGTGCCATCCATCACCCTGGCCACCGAAGGCGGCGTGAACGGCGAGCGCCCCCTGAGCGAGTGGACCGACGAAATCAAGCGCCAGCAGGGCTTGCAGGCCAAGCAGGACGCAGCGGCCAGCCAGGCCGATGCAGACCTGAAAGCAGCCGAGGCAGCCCTGGAGAAAACCCCCCAGGACGCCGCCGCGCAAAAGGCCAAGACCACCGCCCAGGCCGCCAAGACCGCCGCCCAGGCAGAGCGGGCCAGGATCGAGACCATCATCGCGGCGCTGAAAAACGGCATGGCGGGCGGCACGGCCCTCTCGGGCCGCAGCGCGGCGGCCATTGTGCAGGCCGCCACCGAGGGCGCGGCGCGCCAGGTGTCCGACGTGCAGGACACGGTGAAGGCGCTGGCCTTGAAAGTGCTGGAAACCGACGACACCGGCGCGCTGTGCTTTGAATATCTCAAGGAAGGCAAGGCGGGGGCGCCCCTCACCAGCCTGTGCCAGGCCTACATGGATGCAATGCGGGAGGTCTACCGGGCCTTGGCCGACCAATGCGCCAACGCCGCAGCCAGCAAGGAAGCCCGGGCAAAGTGCCTGGAGGCAGGCGCTGCGCTGTCTTCTCCCATGCTCGGAATCAAGGTCGCACCCCCTGCACGCACACCCGAAGAATGAACCTTCATGATATTTGCTATTGATATGAGAGCTTCTACCGACCGCCCAGCAAGCGCTGGAGCCCAAAAACACCGCAAACCCGCCATCCTGGCCGCCCTGGCCCTGCTGCCCGCCCTGGCCTGGGCCCAGACGGCGCCGCTCAACGACACGGGCCAGACCCTGTGCTACAGCGCCGCCAATGCCTCGGGCGCGTGCGACGAAGCCACCACCGGCCACACCGGCGCGCGCCCCGGCCAGGACGGGCGCTTTGGCCGCGACGCGGCCCAGGCCACCGGGGTGCTGCCCGCCAAGACCGGCGGCGGCGAAGCGGGCTTTGACTTCACCGCGCTCAACGCCAGCGGCGACGCCACCACGCCCGGCACCCACGCCTGCGTGAAGGACAACGTCACCGGCCTGACGTGGGAAGTCAAGCAGACCGGCAACGGCACCCAGCCGCGCTACGCCGGCCACCTCTACACCTGGTACGACAGCAGTGCCGACAACCCGGGCAGCCAGGGCAACAACAGTTGCAACGGCACGCTGCCCGGCAACCAGTGCAACACCCAGGCCTACGTGGCCGCCGTCAACGCGGCCGGGCTGTGTGGCAAGAGCGACTGGCGCATGCCCACGCGGCGCGAGCTGCTGTCCCTCGTGCACAACGGCCTCACCGACGCCCCCGCCATCGACCGCCAGTATTTCCCCGATGTCGGATCGACCTGGGGGAACTGGTACTGGTGGACCTCGGACACCTACGCGCCCAGTCCGGCCTTTGCGTGGTTCGTCTACTTCGACTACGGCGTCGTCGGCTACGACGTCAAGACCTATACCAACGCGGTTCGCCTGGTGCGAAGCGGACAGTGATTTTTCTTTTCTCTTTTCTCTTCTTCCTCCGCAACGCCATGGCCCACGCCAGCCCCTTGCCGCTATGGAAGGCCTCCATGGACCTGGCCGTGCACCTGGAGCAGGCCGTGCGCCGCTTTCCGCGCTACCACAAATACACCCTGGGCACCGACCTGCGCCGCTGCGCGCAGCGCCCGGCGGTGCTCGATGCGCTGGTGCTGGCTGTCGAGGAGATGAAGACCCTGCTGATCCTGGCGCAGGAGACGCGGGCCTTCGCCAGCTTCAACGAATTCGCCACGGCCACCGAACTCACGGTGAACCTGGGCAAACAGAGCGGGGGGTGGCGGCGCCGGGTACGGCCAGATGCCTCCATCCATTCGCCCCCGGGGGGCCGCGGAGCCAGGGGGCATGCGATGAGGCGCGCGCCATCATTCACTGTGCGCCCCGGCCGCCCGGCCACGGCGGGGGCCGCGCCCCCGCCCGCCGCCGGGCATGAGGATGTGCCCGGCCCTACCGCGAGGATGGACCGGGTGCCGCCCGTCCATGCCGCAGCAGCGGCCCTGGAGGCGGGCACGAAGTGCCGGGGCTATAGCCTGGCGGGGCCAGCCGGGGGCGGCACGCCGCCCCCGCAGCGCCCAGTCCGGCCAATGCGTGGAACGTCAACTTCAACAACGGCAACGTCAACAACGACAACAACGACAACAAGACCAATACCAACGCGGTTCGCCTGGTGCGAAGCGGAGAGTGAACACACCGCGGGCCAACCGCCCGGCGCAGCCCCGCCACCCTGGGGCCTGCGCCATCTCTGGCGGGCGTACCGCGCCTGCCGCAAGGGCAAACGCCAGGCCCGCGACACCCAGGTCTACGAATCCCGCCTGCTCGACAGGCTGCTGCAAAGCCGCGGCGCTATCGCCAGCGCAGGCTGGCGCCCCTCCCGCACCTCTGTTTTCGTGGTCACGCGGCCCAAGCTGCGCCAGATCCACGCCGCCCCCTTTGCCGACCGCGTGGTGCACCACGCGCTGGCCGAGCGGCTGGCGCCGCTGTACGAGCGCGTGTTCATCCACGACAGCTACGCCAACCGCCGGGGCAAGGGCACGCACGCGGCCGTGGACCGGCTGCAGGCCTTCATGCGCAGCGCCCCGCACGGCGGCACGGGCCCCGCCCATGCGCTGCAACTGGACGTGGCCAACTTCTTCAACAGCATCCACCGCCCCACGCTGTGGCGGCTGCTGCAGCACCGCCTGGCACGCGCCGTGCGCGCCGGCCAGTTGCCTGCAGACGAAGCCCGCACCCTGCAAAGCCTGTGCCGCGCCCTGCTGGCCGCCAACCCGGCCGAGGGCGCGCGCCAGCGCGGCAACCCGCGCCTGCTGGCCCAGGTGCCGCCGCACAAGCGCCTGGGCGGCATGGGGCCGCACACCGGGCTGCCCATAGGCAACCTCACCAGCCAGTTCTTCGCCAACGTGTACCTGAACGCGCTGGACCAGCTCGTCAAGCACACCCTCCAGTGCCGCCACTACGTGCGCTATGTGGACGACTTCGTGCTGCTGCACGACAGCCCGGCGCAACTGCTGGCCTGGCGCGGGCAGATCGAGGCGTTTCTAGCCCAGCACCTGTCGCTGCGCCTCAAAGCCCTGGCCCAGCCGCACCCCGTGCAAGCCGGCACCGACTTCCTGGGCTACGTGGTGCGCCCGCACTACCGCCTGGTGCGCCGCCGCGTGGTGCGGCACCTGCGGGCGCACCTGGCCGACTTTGAGCGCCGCCACGTGCGCCCCCATGCGCTGCGCCCGCGGCCTGCGCGCTGCTGCGCGCGCGCCTGGCCAGCTTTGCGGCGCACCTGCGCCACGCGGGCGGCGTGCGCCTGTGGCAGCGCGTGCAGGCGCGCCACCCCTGGCTGGCGCGTGTGCTGGCGTTGGGTGGCGTGCCCGCCGCCGCGCAGCGCCCGCTGTGGGCGCCCGCCAGCGTGAGCGGCCTGGGCTCGCAATGGCGCTGGCTCGCGCGCGCCCTGCCGGGCCACGTGGCGCTGGTGCAGGTAGGGCGCTGCTGGCTGCTGCGCGGCGCCTGCCCGCGGGGCCTGCCGCAGGGCCGCAGCGTGTGCCAGCCCGGCCTGGGCGCATGCACCGCCTAGCCGCTGGCGGCCCTGGCGCGCCTGCGCCAGGCGCTGCGCGCCCAGGGCCTGGCCCATGCCGTGATGGCGCAGACCGGCCACTTCCGCAGCGGCTTCAAGCGCCGTGGCCTGGTGGCCTGCTGGGCGCCGCCGCCCGGGGCCGCCGCCCGGGGCCGCCGCCGCTGTCTCATCTTCCTTCGACACTCTCCATCCATCACCCGCACCATGACAAGCACCACCATCGACCGCGCCGCCTGGCGCGCCCACGGGCCCGGCTGGGGGCTGGCCGCCGCGCTGCTGGCGCCCGCCGCCTGGGCCACGCCCTTCACCATCAACGCCGATGGCACCGCCACTGATGCGGTTACCGGCCTGGTGTGGGACCGCTGCTACCTGGGCCAGAGCGCGGCATATTGCGACGCCATCACCCCCACGCTCTACACTTGGCAGGCCGCGCTGCAAAAGGTGGCGGCGCTCAATGCCCAGGCCGGCGGCTACAAGGGCTACACCGACTGGCGCCTACCCAACAAGAACGAGCTGGAATCGCTGGTGAAGCTGGACGCCGCCCAAGCGCCCTACATCGACACCCCGGCCTTTGATGGCACCCAGCCCAGCGGCAGCGCCAGCGCTTTCTGGTCATCCACCACTTACGCGCCCAGTCCGGCCGGTGCGTGGTACGTCTACTTCGGCGACGGCAGCGTCTACGACTACGGCAAGTCCAATGCCTATGCGGTTCGCCTGGTGCGAAGCGGACAGTCTTTTTCTTTTTATGACGCGCTGGACACCACGGCGCCCGCCATCACCGCCGGCCCCACGGTCACCCCCGGTGCCGACGGCACCACGGCCAGCGCCAGCGTGACGGTGGGCGAAGCCGCCACCGGCTTCTGGCAGGTGCTACCCACGTCCAGCCCTGCCCCCGATGCCGCCACGCTGCAAGGCACGGGGACGCAGGTGGCGATGGCAGCGGGCGTGGCGGCCTCCATCAGCCTTGCCAGCCTGAACTCCGGCACGGCGTACACGCTGTACTTCATCGCCAAGGATGCGGCGGGCAACGCCCCGGCCAGCGTGACGGGCGTGGGCTTTACCACGGCCAACGTGCCCGGCATTCCCGCGCACGTGGCGGCCACCCCCGGCGCCCCCGGCAGCGGCACCATCACGCTGGCGTGGGACGCGCCCGCCGCCAACGGTAGCACCATCACTGGCTACACCGTCACGCCGCCCGGCACGGGCACGGCCTGCACGGGTTCGCCGTGCGGCATCACGGGCCTGGCGAACGCCGCGCAGTACACCTTCGCCGTGCAGGCCGCCAACGGCGTGGGCCCGGGCACTGCCGGCACCAGCGCCGCCGTGTGGCTGCAGGGTACGCAGAGCATCAGCTTTCCCGTGCAGGGCGCGCAGGCCTACGCCAGCGGCGGCACCTTCGCCATCAGCCCGGCCAGCGCCACCTCGGGCCTGACGGTAGCCTATGGCAGCGCCACCCCAGCCATCTGCACCGTGGCGGGCACCACGGTGACCATGGCCAGCGCGGGCACTTGCACCCTCACCGCCGACCAACTTGGCAGCAGCGCCTGGGCCGCCGCGCCGCAGGCCACGCAGCCCGTCACCATCGGCCTGGGCACGAACGCCATCACCTTCCCGGCGCAGGCGGGCCAGACCTACGCCACGGGCGGCAGCTTCGCCATCAGCCCGGTGGCCACGGGCAAATCCAGCCAGCCGGTGACCTACAGCAGCCTGAGCACGGGCGTGTGCACGGTGGCGGGAACCACGGTGACCATGCTCAGCGCGGGCACCTGCACCCTCGCGGCCAACCAGACGGCAGACGACAACTGGGCTGCCGCGCCGCAGGCCACGCAAACCGTGCAGATCACCGCCACGGCGCCCGGCGCGCCCACGGGCGTGACGACCACGCCCAGCGGCCCCACGCAGGTGACGGTGCGCTGGACGCCACCGGCCAATGATGGCGGCGGCATCACCCAGTACACGGTGCGCGCGCTGGTGAACGGCCAGCCCAGCGGCCAGACCTGCACGGCGGTGCCGCCCGCCACCCAGTGCACGGTGACGGGGCTGGAGCCGGGCAAGACCTACACCTTCGCCGTGGACGCCACGAACGGCGCGGGCAACACGGCGGCGCCCGCGCCCACCAACCCGGCCACGCCGCTGGCTGACGCCAAGGCGTTCTCGGCCGCTGCGCCCACCGGCACGGGCACCGTGGCGGTGGCCGTGGCGGGTGGCGGGAATACGTGCGCGTTCGAGAGCGTGCAACTGCTGCCCGCCGCCAGCGCCGGGGCGCCCGCGACGCGCAGCTTCCCGCACGGGGTGCTGGACTTCGTGCTGAACGGCTGCGATGCAACGCCGGTCACGCTCACCGTCACCTATCCTCCGGGCACGCCGCTGCAGGGTGCGCAGTACTGGAAGCGCCAGGGCGGCGCGTGGGCACCATTTGCCAGCGCCGTGCTGGGTGTGAACACGGCAGTGCTGACGCTGGTGGATGGCGGCACGGGGGACGACGATGGCGCGGCCGATGGCCGCATCGTCGATCCGGGCGGGGTGTCGCTGCTTGTCGCGCCGGGGCCGGGCGGGACGGCCACGGCCATTCCCACCCTGGGCGAATGGGCGCTGGCGCTGCTGGCGGCGGTGCTGGGGCTGCTGGGCGTGCGGCAGCGGCGCGCGGTACGCGCGTAAACGCCATGCCGGGCGCTAGCCAGCCCGGCTGCCGCCTTGCCTGGCGGTGCTGGGGTGCTGGGTATGGATGGCACCCTGGATCGAACCGCAGCAGTAGGCGCAGGGCAATCGCTTCTCGATTCGCAGGCTGCTCCTGCATCGGGAAGCGTGTTGAGTTCATTGGGTTTTTTAGATGCGATTGCCCTGGCAACAGGTGCTACATGCCTTTTTTTGATAGCTTCTGGCGCTTTCTGAGTAAGGCCTGAAGCCGTTTTCTCCCAGGATTCTTCCGGGCCACCGCGCGGAGCTGACTGGCGGCGCCTGGCAGGCAAATGCTTTCCTTTCATGCCAAGGCTTGGTAGGGTGCGGGCGCGCTGCCCGCTCCCCTGCCGGGCATGGCACCCAGAAACAGAAAGGAAAACCTTCCCATGCATTGGCCCCTGCGTTCGATTCCTCCCCTGGCCCTGGCCTGCGTCCTGGCCGCGTGCGGCGGCGGCGATGGCGACACCCCCAGCCCCGCGCCGCGCTACCCCGCCACGCGCGCGGGTGACGATGCCACCACGCATTTCGGCCAGCGCGTGGCCGATCCGTACCGCTGGCTGGAGGACACCCGCAGCACGCCGGTGATCGACTGGATGCGGGCGCAGAACGCCTTCAGCGCGGACTACGTGGAGGGCCAGGCCATCTATCCCCAGGTGCTGGCGCGGCTGCAGGCGTTGGAGCTGCCTGAGTTCGTGGCGCAGCCCCAGGCCAAGCGCTCCGGTGGTGCTGCCGTGCGGGCCGACGGCCTGCAGCAGGTGGGCCAGCAGCGCCAGGGGCGCTACTACTACCAGTGGCGTGACCTGGGCCGCCAGGAGCAGGACGACTGGCGCCGGCGCCCGGCGGGCACTGCCGGGCCGCTGCCGGGCCCTGCGGTGGAGAACCGCATCTACGTGTCGGCCGGGCCAGGCCAGGCGGGGCAGGTGCTGCTGGATGTGGGCCAGCTGGCGCAGCAGGAGCCCGACGACACCATCGAGCTGCAGGGGCATCAGGTCAGCCCCGATGGCCGCTTCCTGGCCTACCGGCTCAAGCGCAACCACGCCGACCTGGACGAATTGCACCTGATCGACCTGCGCAGCCCGAGGCCCGAGCCTGCCGTGCTCACGCGCACCGTGACGGGCTTCATGTTCGAGGGCGCAGCGCTGCTGTATGTGGAGGTGGAAAACGTCACGCGGCCTGGCGCATCGAGCTATGGCCAGCAGGCCATCGTGCGCGTGGACCCCGCCAAATCCGGAGACACCGAGGTGCTGTACCGCACGGAGGCCGCCCGCCCGATGAGCCTGACCCTGGGGCCGGTGCTGGGCAGCCAGTTGTATTTCGGGCGCTCGGCCGACACCGGCACCAGCGACGTGCTGCGCCTGGACCTGGCGGCGCCCGGCGCGGCGCAGATGGTGCTCGATGGCCAGGGGCGCGTGTCGTTCCAGGTCATGGATGTGCAGGCGGATGGCAGGCTCCTGGTGTCCACCACCGATGGCGCCGCGATGTACCGCCTGGTCAGCGTGGACACCGCGCAGCCCCAGGGCGGAACGTGGCGCCATGTCTTGCCCGCGCAGCCGCAGGACGTGGTGTCCGAGGCCCAGCTGTGCGGCCGTTACGCCTATGCGCTGAAGTGGCGCGATGGCGAGAACCGGCTGGAGCGCTACGCGCTGGACGGCAGCAGCGCGCCCCGCGAGATCGCCTTGCCCGCGCCGGGCGCCGTGCTCGGCCTGCGCTGCAGCGAAATCCTGGGCCAGCCGGAAGACCTGGACTACATGCATTCCACGCTGGCGCAGCCGGGCCAGTATTTCCGCTACGAACCGGAGGGCGACCGGGTGGTGCTGCGCGGCAGCCTGTCCTACCCGGGCCATGACCCGCAAAACTACGAGGTGCGCGCGCTGCAAGCGCCCGCGGCGGACGGCACGCAGATCCCCATCACCCTGGTGCACCGCAAGGGGCAGGTGCTGGACGGCAAGGCGCCCGCGCTGATGTACGTGTACGGCGGCTTCATGTCGCCTTCGCCGGCCTACTTCGATGCCGACGTGCTGCCCCTGCTGGAGTCGGGCGGTGTGTACGTGATTGCCCACGTGCGCGGCGGCGCCGAGCGCGGCACGGCTTGGTACGACGCCGGGCGCTTGTTCAACAAGCGCAACACCTATGCCGACCTGGCCGACGTGGCGCGCTACCTGGCTACGCAGGGCTACACCAGCGCCGCGCGCCTGGGGGTGCAGGGCTGGTCGAACGGCGGCACCTCGTCGGCCGCCGTGGCGCTGCTGTATCCGGAGCTGTTCGCCGTGTCGCTGCCGCGCGTGGGCGTGCATGACCTGACGCGCTACACCGCGTTCACCTGGGGCTTCAGTTGGACGCACGACTACGGCGACCCGGCCGTGCAGGCCGAGTTCGCCAACCTCATGACCTTCTCGCCGCTGCACAGCGTGCAGGCGCGCAAGTACCCCGCCATGTACGTGATGACCGGCCAGGACGACCAGCGCGTGCTGCCCGCGCACAGCTACAAGCTGGCCGCCGCGCTGCAGAACACGGCCACCGGCCCGGGGCCCTACCTGCTGCATGCGTTCGCCAAGTCCGGCCACGGCATCGAGGGCGAGCGCCAGCGCAGCACGGCGCATGCGCTGACGTTCTTCTTCACGCAGACGGGCGCGCCGTTCGTGGCGCAGAAGTAAGCAGCAGCCAGCGCCGGAAGCTCCGTTTTTGATAGCTTCTAGCGCTTTCTGGGTAAGGGTTTGGGCCGGTTTTCATTGAAAAACCGGCCCCGGCTTCACAGCGCCGCGCGCAGCCGCTCGGCGTAGCCCTGCAGCACGGCCGGGCCGGGCTCCTGGCGCGGCCAGGTGAAGGTAATGCCGTCGTCCTCGTGGCGCGGCACCACGTGCATGTGGAAGTGGAACACGGTCTGCCCGCCCAGCGGGCCGTTGGCCTGCAGCAGCGTCAGGCCTGGCGGGTCGAACACCGTGCGGATGGCCTGGGCCACACGCTGCGCCGCCTGCATGACGGCGGCGGCCTCCTCGGGCGTGAGGTCGAACAACGTGGCCGCGTGGCGCTTGGCGGCCACCAGCACATGGCCGGGGGTGACCTGGCCCAGGTCCATGAAGGCGACGGTCAGTTCGTCCTCGTACACGCGGGCAGCGGGAATCTCGCCCGACACCAGGCGGCAGAAAATGCATTGGCCGGGGGGCGAGGTATCGACGAACATGGGCATGGGCTGTCTCCCTTCGGGGTGGTTTTAAAGCCGGGTATCGTACCGGCCATGCAGATCTACCGCAGTGCGCTGTTGCGCTTCACCGAAGACGGCCAGGCCGTGTATGACGAGGACGGCCTGCTGGCCATCGCCCCCGACGCCCAGGGCCGCGCGCGCGTGCAGGCGGCGGGCAGCTGGCAGGCGCTGCGGGCCCGCTATGAGGGGCAGGCGGTCACGCACTGGCGGGGGCGCATCATCGCGCCCGGCTTCGTGGACATGCACATCCACTACCCGCAGACCGACGTGATCGGTTCGCCCGCGCCAGGCCTGCTGCCCTGGCTGGAGAACTACACCTTTCCGGCCGAAGCGCGCTTTGCCGACCCGGGCCACGGCGCCCAGGTGGCGCAGTTCTTCGTGGAAGAACTGCTGCGCAACGGCGTGACCACGGCGCTGGCCTTCGCCACTTCGCACCCGGCGTCAGTGGATGCGCTGTTCACCCAGGCGCGGGCGCGCGGCATGCGCCTCATCACCGGCAAGGTGCTGCAGGACCGCCACTCGCCCGACGGCGTGCGCGACGACACCGTGCAGGGCCTGGCCGACACCGAGGCGCTGATCCAGCGCTGGCACGGCGTGGACCGCCTGGGCTACGCCATCACGCCGCGCTTCGCGCCCACCAGCACGCCCGCACAACTGCGCGGCGCGGGCGAACTGGCGGCGCGCTACCCGGACACCTGGATCCAGTCGCACGTGGCGGAAAACCGCGACGAGATCGCTTGGGCGCGCGCGCTGTTTCCCGCCGCGCGCAGCTACCTGGCGGTGTACGACGATTTCGGCCTGATGCGCGAGCGCGCCGTGTACGCGCACTGCATCCACCTCGACGCCGAGGACCGCGCCCTGCTGCGCGCGCGCCGCACGGCGGCGGCCGTGTGCCCGACCAGCAACCTGTTCCTGGGCAGCGGCTTTTTCGACCACGCGGGCGCGCACGAGGCGGGCTTTGCCCATGGCCTGGCCAGCGACGTGGGCGGCGGCACCAGCTTTTCGCCGTTTCGCACCATGCAGGCGGCGTACTACGTGGGGCGCACGGGCGTTGAAGGGGGCCAGGCCAAGCGCGGCCTGTCGCTCACGCCCGCGCAACTGTGGTGGCAGCACACCGGCGGCGCCGCGCAGGCGCTGGGGCTGGGCGGCGTGGTGGGCAACCTGCAGCCCGGCTGCGAGGGCGACTTCGTCGTGCTCGACCCCCGGGCCACGCCGCTGCTGGCGCGGCGCACGGGCCAGGCGCGCAGCCTGGATGAGCTGCTCTTTGCGCTGATCGTGCTGGGCGACGACCGGGTGGTGGAGCAAACCGTCATTTCACAGGCAAAATACGGCCCCAGCGCTTGACCATCAAGCGCCAGCAGCTATGAAAAACGGAGTACCTGCATGAGCATCAAGAGCGATAAATGGATACGCCGCATGGCCGAGCAGCACGGCATGATCGAGCCCTTCGAACCCGGCCAGGTGCGCGAGGTGGAGGGCCGGCGCATCATCAGCTACGGCACCAGCAGCTACGGCTACGACATCCGCTGCGCGCCTGAATTCAAGGTGTTCACCAACATCCACAGCACCGTGGTGGACCCGAAGAACTTCGACGAGAAGAGCTTCGTCGATTTCCAGGGCGAGAGCTGCATCATCCCGCCCAACAGCTTCGCGCTGGCGCGCACGGTGGAGTACTTCCGCATCCCGCGCGACGTGCTCACCGTCTGCCTGGGCAAGAGCACCTACGCG
>ERZ778021.3362-NODE-3362-length-11735-cov-3.021147_pt1 | contig 11735 bp, 9 predicted proteins | sample MGYA00375751_ERZ778021 | MGnify/ENA primary metagenome ERZ778021 (study PRJEB29350, sample SAMN05389814) | bioreactor metagenome | isolation source: Thiocyanate stock bioreactor | place: South Africa: University of Cape Town | collected 2013-08-29 ... | reverse complement strand
ATTTACGTGAAGAAATATACACCACAAATTGTATTCAGCAAGCAAATTGATTACACAATAATAAAATCCATGATATCATTTTCCGGTTGGACTTTTTGGGGTAATCTTGCATGGATGGGTTATACTAAAGGGATTGATATCTTCTTAAATATTTTTATTGGACCAGTGGCCAATGCAGCTAATGCGATTGCTCAACAGATACAATCAGCTGTAGGAACATTGAGTAGTAATATTCAAAGTGCTATGAACCCTCAAATTATCAAGTCATACTCGGAAAACCAACTTGATAACATGCATCATTTGATTGTGGCTAATTCTAAATATTCCTTCTTTCTTGTATGGTTCATGTTTTTGCCTTTATTTTTTGAAGCGCGAATTATACTTCAACTTTGGTTAGGAAAAGTACCTGAATATTCAGTTACTATGACACAGTTAATCCTAATTATTTGTCTTCAGAACACCCTTTCAAGACCTTTAATGACAGGCATTCATGCTACAGGAAATATCAAAAGATTGCAAATCGTAGAAAGTATTATACTCTTAACAATAGTACCTTTTTCGTATGTAGCACTTAAAAACAAAATGCCAGGGTATACCGCTTACATAATTTATATAGTAATGGAAGTCGTTGCGCAATTAGCTAGAATGGTAATAATTTTACCGCAAATCAGTTTCTCTTTTAAGTTTTATTGTAAAGATATAATCTTTAAGATAATACCAGTTGTAATACCTACACTTGTAGGTTCTTCACTCATACATTCCTTAATGAATCAAGGGTATTGGAGGATGCTAATACAAATTATGTTTGGTTCAATTATTACAATTTGTACAATATATAGTTTAGGAATCAACACTAGTGAGCGACAGTGGATTTCGTCACGAATTAAAGCTCTATTGTACCGAAAATAGTAAATATTATGTTATATATAATCGCTGAAATAATAATAATTGTGATCTTATGTATCTTCATTGGTTTGAGAGGTACATATGTTCGAAGAGATGTTTTTATGCTCTTTTTTTGGATAGTTAATTTATACCAGTCGCTTGTAGCAACAACTACTTGCCTAGCAATGTTGTCGTCTACATATTCAGACTCATGGTTCGAATATAAGATTTTATTTAATAACAATACTTTTCTTTTCATACACATAGTATTTATTGTAAATATTATATTTGCTCTTACTGAATTATTTATACCAAAAGCTAAGTTCTCGTATGATACTTACACAAAGCTTCCTTATATCGTAAAAAAACACTCTCCTCTTTTTAAGTTTTTGGGCGTATGTTTTTTTGTCTCTGGTACGATATTCTTTTTCCTCTATTACTCTTTAAGCTACGACGCTTATCAAGATGTCGTTTATAATAATAACAAATGGGTTTACTGGTTGGTAATGGTATCATCATGTAGTATATTCTATTTTGCAGCAAAAAAAAAATACATATTAGTAGCTTATTTACTATTCCTTTTTGGTGCAGTTGCCTTGAATACAACTGTAAGACAAGTATTTTTTATTCCTATGCTGCCATTAGCTGCTTTATATTTATCCAATTTTTGGAAAATTGGATTTTCATTCAAAAAATTCTCATTTTTTGTTGTTCCTGCATTTGTAGTAGTTCTTTTATTTGGCTTGTTGATGAATTCGTCTAAGTTTTCAAATGCTACAATGCTTCCCGATGCTGAATTAACTCCAATGGCAATTAATACTTTAAACACATATGATTTCAAACATGACGGTTACTTAACATTTACTACTTTCGGAGATTTTATTTTCGGCATAACTTCACCTATACGTCTTGCCCTTCAGTATATTGGAATTACCTTTGAAAAACCACTTGCTTTACCTCATATAACAGCAGCCCTAATGATGGGCGACAAAAATCTTGATGCTACTGTCGGAGAATGGCACTGCCCTGCTACCATCTATCTCGATTTTTATGTATCTTGGGGATGGTTCTTTCCTATTGCAGTCTTTTTTGCGTATTATATTATAGTTTGGGCTTTCAAGTTTATAAATAAAAGTCGCACTTTAACTATTTTAATGAGTTTCCAGCTAATGAACTTTATTTATTTCTTTATACGAGGAGCTGTAGATACAGCAGCAGGTACTCTTGCATTCCCTGCATTATACTTGTTAATAATTTTGTTTATTTATAAAGGTAATTTAAGTTTTTTATATAAAGAGTAATATATTATGAAACGTCTACTATATATTTCATCTCCATCATTTTTCGATACTGATTTTCCTTTGATTAAGAGATTGAAGGAAAAAATTAAAACAGATTGTCTTTTCATAATCTATCCAGATAATCTAAAGGCAACAATGATTGAACTTGATAAAATATATCCCAAAACTGGTATATTCTTGGCAAAAGATATATATCCTGAATTCATGCAATATTCAGATTGTCTTAACTTGGATCATACCTATATTTTGAATAGAGTTTCTAGAAATAAAATCTCTGTCTCAAATATTATATCTTATCTTTCGCTCATATTATTTTTGTTGAAACATAAGTCTGATGCAATTTATACGACTATCATTTATCATGTGATTGATTGGCCTCTATATTTATTTTCTAAAAAAACATATTCTGCTTTTCATGATCCCATTCCTCACTCAAGTACAAATGTCACTAAGAATTTTCAGATGTATCAGCGTCAGATAGATAAAGTGAAAAAATGTGTTATATTTAATTCGTTTACCAAAGATGAGTTCATACATAAGTTTAAAATTGGTAATGATAAGGTATATATTTCACAAATAGGATTAAACGACCTGATATCCAAATTCAAAAGTGAAAATAATATTGGTCATTCCAAACCATATATATTGTTTTGGGGCCGCATAGAGCCTTATAAAGGTATAGAGTACTTGCTTGAAGCCATGATTCAAGTACATAAAAAATATCCAAATTTGAATCTAGTGGTAGCTGGAAGAGGCAAGATATATTTCGATGATAAGCCATACAAGGATCTGGATTATATTAATTTTGATAATCGTTTTCTTTCATTAACAGAGTTAGCCAATCTTATAGATGGTTGCAAGTACGTTGTATGCCCTTATAAGGATGCTACTCAGAGTGGTGTAATTACAACTGCATTTGCATTTAACAAACCAGTTATTGGAACTAATGTTGGTGCAATTCCAGAATATGTTAAGGATGGTCAGTTAGGCATAATTATCCCTCCTTGTAACAGTAAGGCTTTGGCTAGTGTTATTGAAAAAATTGAAAGCGATTCGCTTTTGTATGCTTATTTAACTAAGAACATTGAGGATTATTATCAACAAAATGATGGAAACTGGAAAAACATTTCTGATAATTTAATCAAAATATTTGAATAATGAACATTAAACAATCTATTACCCGTAGCCTTCTCAATATTCCTGGTTGGCACACCAATCGACATATCATTGTAATTGAAAGTGATGATTGGGGAAGTATTCGAATGCCGTCAAAAGAAGTATATAAGCAGTTCCTAAATAAAGGGATACGAGTTGATAAAGATCCATATTGTAAATACGATTCTTTGGCTACTGCCCAAGATTTAGAAGCATTATTCAATGTCCTCACTTCTGTTAAAGATAAAAATGGACGTAATGCTGTTTTGACTGCGGATACTATTGTAGCTAATCCTGTATTTGAAAAAATTAAAGAATCCGGGTTTAAAGAATATTTTTATGAACCATTTACAGAGACACTAAAACGCTCTTCGCTCCATGATAATGCATTTGAATTATGGCTAGAAGGTGTTTCTGCTGGAATATTTCGGCCACAACTACATGGAAGAGAACATCTTAACGTAAAGAAATGGCTTAGGACCTTACAGTCAGGAGATGAAACAACCAAACTATCTTTTGATTTAGGAACTTTTGGACTAACTTCAACTGTAGATCCTCGAATTAAAAATAATTACATGGGTGCATTTAACTCTGGTCTTGACGAAGATATTAAAGAATATGATCAGATTCTAACAGAAGCCCAGGAGTTATTTACCAATATTTTTGGTTATAAATCTGAATCGTTTATAGCAACTACATATACATGGAATCCAAAAATTGAGTATTCTTTGAAAAAAAATGGCATCAAATACCTTCAAGGAATGGTGCACCAGAAAATTCCATTAGATGACGATACAACTTTTACTTATAAAAAAAATAATTTTATTGGACGTCATTCACCAGCTGGTTTGATCTATTTAATGCGAAATTGCTATTTTGAACCAAGCCAAGGTACTGCAAGTGCTGAAGATTGTTTAGAGAGAGTAAAAATAGCATTTAGATGGAAGAAACCGGCAACTATTAGTATGCACAGACTGAATGTTATTGGAGCAATTGATGAAAGTAATAGATCAAATAATCTTAACTCTCTTAAATGGTTACTTAAAACAATTGTCAAACTCTATCCTGATGTTGAATTTATGTCCTCAGATGAGTTAGGGCTATTAATCACAAAATAAATATTTGAAAAAATAATTAAAATACTGTCTATTGCTGAAGTAACTTATATATAGACTTTAACTAGAAAGAAAAGCATTTATGAATAAAACAAAAATATTAATAGTAGCCCCAAAAAACAACCAAACAATTGGATTGTGTTCTTTAAATTTGTACGAAGCGTTCTACTCTCAAAATAATATAGAAGTGAAATGTGTAGTAGTACATAAGTTCAAAAATGGATATCCTGGCTTTGATGAATGTGAAAGTTGTGTTAAGTCTAAATCTTCAATGTTTAATAAACCTTTCAGTTTTATTAAACAATTATTTTGGTTGAAAAGAATTAAGCAAACTTTCAGACCAGACATAACCATATCTACATTAGGAAGATGTTCTACTTTAAACATTTTATCTGGAGGCAACGAACGTAAAATAGGAATATTTCATTCTCCCCATACTCAAGAAAAAGATAAAGGATTAATAATTTACTTATACACTTTGTTTGAGTACCATTATGTTTTTCCTAAATTAGATAAACTTGCCTGCGTAAGTATTGGGGTAAAAAATCATATTCTTGAAAGCTTTAAAGAATACAAGAATAAAAAAGTAGATGTAATTTATAATATTCACAATGTAGATGATATTAAAACAAAAGCTCAAGAAAATCTATCCGATAAAGAAAAATCTTTAGTTAATTCAAATTCAATCATTTATGTTGGGAGATTGGATAATAACAAAGCTCCTATGCGTGCATTACATGCATTCTATGAGGCAATCGAAAACATTCCGGAGAACGCAAATTTGATTTTTATAGGAAAGGATACCGACAATATTTTACCTTCTCTCCAAGAATTTATTAGAGACAAAAATCTTTCATCAAGGGTCTATTTTCTTGGTTTTCAAAAAAACCCATATAAATATCTGAGTCACGCTAAATGCTTAATTTCCACATCATATAGTGAAGGACTTCCTGGTGTAATGATAGAATCGCTTTATTTAGGTAAACCTGTGATTTCAACAAATTCATCTGGAGGTGTATGGGAAATTCTATCATGTTATGACGCATTTCAGCCCAATATAGAAGATATATATATATCCGAAGATGGAATTATTACCTCAAATTTGGCAGCTACAAATAAATTAAAATATAATATTGATATTCGTAACTTAGCTAAAGCTATACATTCAGTTTATAAAATGAAACCTGTTACCTTTAAGTTTAAAGAACAGATAGATTCAAATATAATTATCCATAAATTTCTTCAGTAATATGAATAATATTAGTTATATTCAGAATTGTTACGGGTGTGGAGTCTGCGTTATAGCTTGTGTCAAAAAGATTATTGATTTGCGATTGAATAATGATGGCTTCTATGAGCCATACATTCAGGAAATAGACAAATGCACTAACTGTGGACAGTGTGTAGCTGTTTGCTCATATATCGATGATGAACCAGCAATTGAACCCCAAAAAGTTATATCTTATGCAACATGGAGTGAAAATCAGAGTGTTAGAAAAGAAAGTTCATCTGGAGGTTTAGGATATGAGATAGGTAGATTTCTGTTATCTAAAGGATATCAAGTTTGTGGTGTCAAATATAATACAAAATTAAACAGAGCAGAACACTTCATGACCACAGAATTAGAAGATTGGAAATGGAGTCAAGGATCTAAATATATAAAAAGTTATACACTAGAGGGATTTAAGTATATTACAAGGAAAGGTAAGTTTTTTGTTACGGGAACTCCTTGTCAAATTGATTCATTAAGGAGATACATAAAAAAAAACAAAATAGAAGATAATTTTATACTTCTTGATTTCTTCTGTCACGGTGTTCCATCTTTCCTTCTTTGGGATAAATATGTACAAGATAATAGAGAGAAAGTAGGAGCAATATCTCATGCTGGATGGAGAAACAAAAAAATTGGATGGCACAATTCATACATGATTTCGCTTATCGGAGATAAATCCACTCACGAATCTTTATTTACCAATGGAGATATTTTTTATCGTTTTTTTTTAGGGAATTACTGTTTAAATAAACCTTGTTATCAAAAGTGTAAGTTCAAGTATTTATCGTCATCGGCAGACCTTCGTATAGGAGATATGTGGGGAAAAAAATATGCGAATAACGACGATGGGGTAACTTCTCTTATCGCTTTCACAAATAAAGGATGCTCTATTCTAGAAGAAATTGATGGATGCCACTTACAAAAAGAATCAGTAAAAGATTCAACTGAAGGCCAATATAAGAAACCACTTAAAGAGCCATTTATTAGAAAAATGGTTATTAATGCACTCAAAGGAACAAAACCATTACAGCTTATTCACTCCTTTTACTGCAAGCCCTATATGTTACTTATGATTCCTAAAAGAGTATTAAAGAAAATCACAAAACGCTAAATACATGAAGATTCATACAATTACATCTCATGATGTATATAACTACGGGGCATCATTGCAGGCATATTCGCTAATGATCTATTTGCAAAATAATGGACACGAATGCCAAGTTATTGATTATAAACCAGAGTATGCAAGAGGCAGATATAATTTTTGGTATATTGATAGTAATAAAAAATATAGCAGTATTCTTAAACTATGGCCTATCCGTATTATCGTTTGTTCAATACTTGCTCCAATGCGTTTTAGGACAATAGCTCGAAAGAATCGATTTGATAGATTCACAAAAAACTACCTCAATTTAACTAAACGATATAGAACATTCGAAGATCTTCAACAAGAAAACTGGCATGCTGATGCATTTATTGTTGGAAGCGACCAAGTATGGAATACCGATCATTCAAACGGTCGGGATTTAGCCAATTATTTAGCTTTTGCACCAAAAAAGGCAAGAAAAATATCTTATGCTGCTAGTTTTGGGATGGACACTATTATTCCTATCTACCAGCCAATGGTTCGAGATAATTTGCAAACTTTTAATTTTATTTCAGTTCGAGAGAGTACTGGCGTTAATTTGTTAGCAAAAATGGGTCTCGAGTCGACACATGTTGTTGATCCCGTATTTTTAAATTCAGCTACTTTTTGGAGTCAATTGGCTGATAAAGCTTGTAAACAAACTAAAAAATATATTCTTGTCTATGATTTTGGGAACAGTCCATTCATAAGAAAGTTTGTAATTCATTTATCTCAATGTACTAAATTACCCATTTATTCATTAAATGATTTTGTGACTCATAGTTATGCAGATAAAAACATCAATGATGCTGGTCCATTAGAATTTCTTTCATTGATTAAAAATGCATCTTATTTTGTGTCTAATTCATTCCATGGAACAGCTTTCTCTATTATTTTTCATGTACCTTTTTTTGTATTTCTCCGTCGTTTTGGTAATGTAAATTCTAGAATGCAGGATTTACTCCAGTTACTCAATTTAGAAAACAGGATAATCGAAAATGAAAACCAATTCGATAAATGGAAATATAAAATTGATTTTGAGAATTCTGATATACAAATAGCTGAAAGAATTCGAATTTCTAAAAATGTTCTTTTAAAATGTCTAGAATAAACTATGAAACTTCTTCTCGTTAATACCTCGGCAAACAGTGGAAGCACTGGACGAATAGCTGAAGAAATTGGTCAGTCTGCGATGAATAATGGCTACGACTGCTATTTTGCATATGGTAGAATACATAGAGAATCGATGACAGAACTAATTAAAATTGGTAATGATTTTGATTTTAAGATACATGTTATCGAATCCCGGCTGTTAGATAATCATGGTTTTGCTTCTAAAAGTGCAACAAAAAAGTTGATTTCAAATATTAAACGTATAAATCCGGATATTATTAACCTTCATAATATTCATGGTTATTATCTAAATATTCAAATTCTTTTTGATTATCTTGAAAGGGCTAGGATTCCTGTTGTATGGACATTACATGATTGTTGGGCCTTTACGGGACATTGTTCATACTTTGATAGATATAGTTGCTTCAAATGGGAAACTGAGTGCAACAATTGTCCAAATAAGAAAGGTTATCCAACAAGCATATTATTAGACAGGTCAAAGACGAATTATTATAGAAAAAAAGATCTATTTAACAAACCAGAACGCATCACATTCATAACACCTTCATATTGGCTTGAAGGACATGTGAATAGATCGTTTTTAAATAAATATCCTGTAATCACCATCCATAATGGTGTAGACCTAGAAGTTTTTAAGCCTATTGGGAATTCAGAGATTAAGAAAAAGATTGGTATTTCAGAAAATAAAAAAATGATTCTCGGAGTTGCCAGTACTTGGGATAGGCGAAAGGGATTGGATGACTTTATTGAATTGAGCAAGAAGTTTGATGATAATTATCAGATAATATTGGTAGGACTCAATGATAAGCAAATTACAGCACTTCCAAAGAATATCATTGGTATAAAGCGAACAGAGAATATACAGCAATTAGCAGAATTATACTCTATAGCTGATGTTTTTGTAAATCCAACTTACGTTGATAATTTCCCAACAACCAATATTGAAGCTCTTGCGTGTGGTACTCCTGTTATAACTTATAAAACAGGTGGAAGTCCAGAAGCAATTGATGAAAAAACAGGAATGGTTGTTGAGCAAGGAGATATTCCGCAGCTTATTGAATCCATAAAAACGATTGCAAATAATAAAGAACAATATACTGAAGCCTGCCGAATACGTGCAATGAAGTACTTCAATAAGAATGAGCGATTCAACGATTATGTTGAATTATTCAACAGACTAACAAATAAATAAACAAATGTATACAGGCGGAATAAAATCGGCATTGAGAGTTAATGCAAGTAATATCCCGGGATGGCGAACAAGTCGTCGTATTGTTGTTATCGAAAGTGATGATTGGGGAAGCGTTCGGATGTCTTCAAAAGAAGCTTTTGAAAGTCTTAACAAAAGCGGAATCCCGGTCGGAAGTGACCATTACAATATTAATGATTCCTTGGAGAGTAATGACGACATGATAATGATGTTTGAAACATTATCAAAGTTTAAAGACGTAACTGGCCGTCATCCCGTAATAACGGGTGTTAATGTTGTTGCAAATCCGGATTTTGAGGCTATTAAAAAGAATGGATTTACTGAATATATCTATGAACCATATACGGTAACATGTAAGCGATATCCTAGCCATGACAAAGTTTATGAGCTGTGGAAAAAAGGAATTGCAGAACGTTTAATGGTTCCTATTTTCCACGGAAGAGAACATCTGAACGCTCAGTTTTGGATGCGAGCTCTGCAAAGTGGTCACAAATCCACTTTAGTAGCATTCAAACATGGCGTTACAGGTATACCCAGAAAGGGAATTGATGGAGAAGTAGTTCCGAATTATCAGGCAGCTTTTGAGATTGATTCAACGGCTGATCTTCCCTACCAAAAACAAGTTCTACAAACAGGACTTGATTTATTTGAGTCGTTATATGGATATCGCTCTAAATACTTTGTTCCAACTAATGGTCCTTTTAATAATACATTAGAGGAGGATCTTCACCTACTTGGTGTAAAATACATAAATACAGGAAAAAGACAACGAGAGCCTCTAGGTAATGGTCAATATAGAATAAATTCGCGCTATCTAGGAAATAAAAATCAATATGGACAGATATATCTAACCAGAAACTGTTTCTTTGAACCTGCTGCATCAGGGTTTGAATGTCCTAAAGATACCGATTGGATAAATAATTGTCTTAAAGAAATTGAAATTGCTTTTCGTTGGCATAAGCCTGCTACGATAAGTTCGCATCGCGTTAATTACATCGGCTTTTTACATCCGGAAAATCGTGAAAGGTCTTTAAACCAATTGTCAGAACTTTTATCAAAGATGCTAAAACGTTGGCCAGACATTGAATTTATGACCTCTGTTGAATTAGGAGACTTGATTGCATCAAAAGGAAAATGAAAAGAGTAGTTCTTGTAAACCAGAGTACTGGTTATTTGATGGTTGATATTGTGAATGCTTATGCTTCAAAATATGACGAAGTTGCTCTTATTGCTGGAAGCATTAAACTAAATGAGAGAAAACTTAATCAGGATGTAATAACTGACAAAATAGTAGCATACAATAGAACCTCAGGAATTAAACGTATATCGACATGGCTTTGGGGAACTTTCCAGATTTTCTTCAAACTTCTATTTAAATACAGAGGTTGGTATGTGGTTTATGTTACTAATCCGCCAATGAGCTATCTGCTTGCTTTATTGCTTAATAATAGGTTCTCTGTTATTGTATATGACATATACCCTGATGCTTTAGCAAACATTGGGATTAAACCAACTAACTTTTTTTTTCGTAAATGGGTTGATTGGAACAAGAAATTATTTGAAAAGGCAGAAAGTGTAGTCACACTTAGCGAGGGAATGAAAAAACAGCTGCATAATTACGGAAGAGAAGATAAGATTGTTGCTATATCCAACTGGCCCGCTTCTGGGAAGTTACAACCTGTAGATAAGTGCACAAATCCGTTTATAAAAGAGCATAATCTCTCCAATAAATTTATAGTGCTTTATTCCGGCAATATCGGTAAAACTCATAATGTGGAATACATCATTGAAACAGCAAAAGCTCTTCGTAATCATGAAGATATACATTTTATGATAATAGGTGAAGGTGGAAAAAAGAAAATCTTACAAGACAAGGTTTCTGAATATAATCTCAATAACTGTACATTTCTGACATGGCAGAATACTGATAAATTACCGTATTCTTTAGCTTCGGCAGACGTTGCTGTTATTACACTCAATGATGAAACCTCGTCTTTGAGTGTACCAAGTAAAACCTACAATTTATTTGCTGTTGGTGCTCCACTTTTATGTATCGCTTCTGAAAAAACGGAACTTTACCAATTAGTATCAAAATATAAAAATGGAAAATGTTTTGACAAAAATAACATTCAAGGTATGGTTGATTATATTATCGAATTACATAATAATACTGAACTCAAAACCGAGTTAAGTTACAATTCATTGAAGGCTTCTACACATTTTACATATAAGAACGCAGAAAAGTATGTATAAATCTTTCATTAAACGTATTCTTGATTTTTTAATATCATCACTAGCAATTATATCCATTAGTCCAATTTTACTAGTGGTTACGGTATGGTTGCATTATGCAAATAAAGGTGCTGGAGCTTTCTTCTTTCAGGAACGTCCGGGCAAGGATGGCAAAATATTTAAGGTGGTTAAATTCAAGACAATGTCGGATGAAAGGGATAAAGATGGGAAGTTGCTTCCTGATGCCCAACGTCTCACAAAGGTTGGCAAGTTCGTACGTTCAACATCAATTGATGAACTTCCG
>ERZ778021.3360-NODE-3360-length-11747-cov-5.697143_pt1 | contig 11747 bp, 9 predicted proteins | sample MGYA00375751_ERZ778021 | MGnify/ENA primary metagenome ERZ778021 (study PRJEB29350, sample SAMN05389814) | bioreactor metagenome | isolation source: Thiocyanate stock bioreactor | place: South Africa: University of Cape Town | collected 2013-08-29 ... | reverse complement strand
CTGAACCTGGAGGAGGCGGAGACGCGCTTCGAGCTCGCCGGCGAGCAGCCCTTCCGCGGCGTCTCCCCGGCCGGGATCGCCGAGGATTTCCCGCTCGAGGGCGCCCGCACGCTCTACGGGGCGACGAAGCTGTCGGCCGAGCTGCTGGTCGAGGAGTACCGCGCCGCGCTCGGCGTCCCGGCGGTGATCGACCGCTTCGGCGTGATCGCCGGCCCCTGGCAGATGGGAAAGGTGGACCAGGGGGTATTCACCCACTGGATGCTGGCCCACGAATTCCGCAACCCGCTCTCCTACATCGGGTTCGGAGGGCATGGCAAGCAGGTGCGAGATCTCCTCCACGTCGAGGATCTGGTCGACCTGGTCGAGCGCCAGCTGCTCGACCCGGCGAGGTGGGACGGGCACACCGTGAACGCCGGCGGCGGCCGCGAGTGCAGCCTCTCGCTGCTGGAGACGACGGCGATCTGCCAGGAGCTGACCGGCAACGAGGTGCCGATGACGCCGGTCGCCGAGACCAGGCAGGGAGACGTACCCATATATCTTTCCGACTGCGCGCGGTTGTTCGACCTCGACGAGTGGCGGCCTCAGCGTGGTGCCCGGCAGGTGCTTGCCGACATCCACGAGTGGATCGCCGCCGACCCGGAGCGGATCGCCGCGGCGCTCGAAATCGACGCCCCCGCCGGGGGGAAGGAGTAGCACTGTGCCCGTAGCGATCATCACCGGAGCCGGGGGTCTGATCGGCTCGGAGGCCGTCGACCACTTCATCGGCCAGGGCATCGACGTGGTCGGGATCGAGAACGACATGCGGGCCCGCTTCTTCGGCCCCGAGTCGTCGACCTCGCACGTCACCCGGCGGCTGGTCGACGAGCACCCGAACTTCAAGTGGGAGAACGTCGACATCCGCGACGCGGCGGAGATCGAGCGGATCTTCCGCGAGCACGCCGGTCAGATCGAGCTGGTCATCCACACCGCCGCGCAGCCGTCCCACGACTGGGCGGCGAGCGAGCCGCAGACCGACTTCGGGGTGAACGCGAACGGCACCCTGAACCTGCTCGAGGCGGCCCGCGCGCACGCGATCGACGCGCCCTTCATCTTCACCTCGACCAACAAGGTCTACGGCGACACGCCGAACCGGCTGCCGCTGATCGCGCAGGAGAAGCGGCTCGAGCTGCCCGAGGACCATCCCTATTACAAGGGGATCGACACCTCGATGTCGATCGACGTCTCGACCCACTCGCTGTTCGGGGTCTCGAAGGCGGCGGCCGACCTGCTCGTGCAGGAGTACGGGTACTACTTCGAGATGCCGACGGTCTGCTTCCGCGGCGGCTGCCTCACCGGCCCCCAGCACGCGGGCGCGAAGCTGCACGGCTTCCTCGCCTACCTGATGAAGTGCACCGTGACCGAGACGCCGTACACGATCTTCGGCTACGAGGGCAAGCAGGTCCGCGACAACATCCACAGCGCCGACCTGATCGCCGCCTTCGACGAGTTCCGCAAGGCCCCCCGCGCCCACGCCGTCTACAACATCGGCGGCGGCCGTTCCTCCAACTGTTCAATGTTGGAGGCGATCGAGGTCTGCGAGAAGGTCAGCGGCAAGACCCTGGAGTGGACGATGGGCGAGGAGCCGCGGATCGGCGACCACCGCTGGTGGATCTCCGATTTGGAGCCTTTCCAGGCCGACTATCCGAGCTTCAAGCTGCGCTACGGGATCGACGAGATCCTGCAGGAGATGTACGAGCAGAACGTCGAGCGCTGGACGGCGGCCCTCGCGTGAGGATCTCGGTGGTGATACCTGCCCAGAACGAGGAAGGCTCGGCGGGCGCGACGGTCGAGAGCCTCGTCACCACGCTGGAGGGCGCCGAGATCGACTACGAGGTCGTCGTCGTCAACGACGACTCCGACGACCGGACCGAAGCGGTGATCGCCGCGATCGGCGCCGAGAACCCCCGCGTGCGGGTCCACAAGTCCCACTACGAACGCGGTTTCGGCAACGCGATCCGGGCCGGCCTCGACGTCTTCGAGGGCGACGCGGTGGCGATCTTCATGGCCGACGGCTCCGATGACCCGCGCGATCTGATCGCGATGGTGCGGGTGCTCGAAGAAGGCTGGGACTGCGCCTTCGGCTCGCGCTTCATGCCGGGCGGCGCGCTCTACGACTACCCGCGCCTCAAGTACATCTTCAACCGGGCCGCCAACACCTTCATCCGGATGCTCTTCCGGCACAGGTACAACGACACCACGAACGCCTTCAAGGCCTACCGGCGCGAGGTGATCGAGACCTGCCAGCCGCTGCTCTCCAAGCACTTCAACCTGACCGTCGAGCTGCCGCTGAAGGCGGTCGTCCGCGGCCACAACTTCGCCGTCGTGCCGAACTCGTGGACCAACCGCACCAGCGGTGAGGCGAAGCTGAAGGTGCAGGAGATGGGCAGCCGCTACCTCTTCATCGTGCTCTACGTGTGGCTGGAGAAAGTCCTCAGCCGCGGCGACTACCAGGTGCGCGAGCCGCGCACCGGCCTCACGCAGGTCGGGCGCCGCTAGCTGGCTGATTCAACGGCCTGAGGTTCCTTCGGGGTCCGGGGGGACGCATCTCGGCCGGCCGCAACGGCTCCGAGAAGCTCAGCCGCCGCCGGACGATTTCGGCACCTCGAACTGGGAGGCGCCGATCGTCGCCACCGGTTCGAAGTTCTTCTGCACGTATTCGACCAGTGAGGTCGCGGGTGCCGGTTCGCCCTTCAGGTAGAAGTTCGCCAGTTCTTCGTCGACGATCGCGCAAGGCCGCTCGGCCGCCTTCAGTTCGGCCACCGCGAGTTCCTGCTGGGCTTCGGTGGCGGCGTAGAACCAACCGTTCGGCACCGCCGGCCGCGGCGGTTCGAGACCTGACCAGAGGTAGAGGCTGTTCACGGCCGGCCAGCCGATGAAAGTGGAGCATTTGTGTTCGTGGAGCGCGTCGACCAGCCCGACGTATTCTTCGACCTGCGGTGCCGGCAGGCGCATCGGACCGGTTCCGGGCAGCCCCAGCTTCGGCTCCTCGTGGTAGGTGACCGCGTTGCTGAGACCGGGCAGGACGATCGAGTTGAGCGCGAACATCGCGGGGACAGCGATCGCCAGCACCGCGACTGCGGCGCCGAGGTTCGGCACCGCGAGGCCCCCGCGGGCCTCGCTCCAGGCACGGAGGTCGGCCAGCGCGTCGCCGAGGCAGAGGGCGCCGACGATGACGAAGGTGACCGACGCGATCCCCACCTGGCTGCCCGGGACCGGGTAGACCTGCAGGGTCTCGGCGATCGCCACCAACGGCAGCAGCACGCGCAGGAAGCGCTTGTAGGAGGTCTCGACGACGCCGAGCGGGGGGATCACCGCGACCCAGACGAGCAGCATCGGGCGGACGATCGGATTTTCGGCCGCCGGGGGGAGGGCGAGCGGGGTGATGTGGGCGACCGAGCAGAGGATGATCAGGCCGACGAGGGCGCGCCCGAGCCCGGTCCAGATGACCGGTCGGGAACCCGGCCGGGTGAGGCGGACCCAGGAGGCGAGCGCGGCGACGACGATCGCGCCGATCGCCCAGTCGATCGCGCTCCCGGACGGGAAGGGGAACTGGCTGGTGAGGACGTTGTGGATTTCCAGCGCGTCGGTGACCACGCCGCGGTAGACGTCCGACACCGAGGGGCCGGTGATGAGGACGATCACGACGATCAGGACGAAGGCGGCGAGGAAGCCGAGCACCGCCCCGATCGCCCAGCGGAGCATCCGGGCGTCGCCCTCGGCATCGGCGCCGCCGCGGGCCGGGCTGACCGTGCGCGCCGCGACCAGCACCGAGATCGCCGCGAGCGCCTCCAGCAGACCCAGTTCACGCACCCAGAACAGCTTCAGGTCACTGCCGAGGATCACCAGCGGCATCGCCAGAAAGGCGAGGATGATCAGCCACCGCAGGGGGCGGATCCGGTAGAGCGGGCCGATCGTCAGCGCCCCGGCGAGGACGGTGCCGGCGATCGCGAAGATCCCCAGGTTCACCTTGGTCAGCAGCAGCGCCGCCAGCAGCGCGCCACAGGCGATGCCGCTCCAGCCGACCCGCTCGCGGAGGCCGGCGACCGCGCAAAAGACGAAGCCGGCCAGCAGCAGGGAGCAGAGGCCCTCCGGGTGCATCGGCTCGTTGGCCAGCACGGTGAGGGCGGCGAAGGCGGCGGTCGTCGTCGTCAGCCCGATCGCGAGCCGATCGGTGAGCCGCTGCGCGGCGACGCCGAAGAGGAGGCTGGCGGCGACCCAGACGAGGAGCACGATCGTGCGACTGGCCTCGGTGGTGACGGAGAGGCCGAAGAGCTTGAAGAAGCCGCCGAAGAGCTCGTAGTAGAAGGGGCCGTAGACGGACCAGATGTCGCGGTAGAGCGCGTCGCCGTGGACGAACGAGTTGACCGTGACGAGCAGCGTCCCCTCGTCGTCGTAGGGCGCGAACTCGGAGAAGATCAGGAAGTAGGCGGTGAGGAAGGCACCGATCGCCACCGCCGCGTAGAGGACGATCGCGGTGATGGCCGGTTGGGCGGCCGCCCGTTCCTGCAGCTTGCGCCAGGTCACAGAATGTCCGCTTGCTTGCGCAACGCGGCAATCCTATTGAGGGCATCGGGGGTGAGGTCGAGGCGTGCGGCGCCGATCCAGCCGTCGACCTGGGCCGGGGCGCGGGCGCCGACGATCGCCCCGGCGACGCCTTCGAAGTGGACCGTCCAGGCGATCGCCAGCTCGGCGACCGTGGTGCCGAGCTCGGCGGCGAGCGGGCGCAGGGACTCGACCAGGGCGAGGGTGCGCTCGACCTCGGGGCTCTGAAAGCGCGGCCTTCTGCGGCGCCAGTCGTCCTCGGGGAGGGCGGCGAGGCGCTCGATCGAGAAGGTGCCCGAAAGCAGCCCCGACTCGAGCGGGCTGTAGACGAGCGTCGGCACGCCGCGCTCGGCCAGCCACGGCAGCTCGGCCGCGACGATCTTGTCTTCGAGCAGCGAGAGCGGCAGCTGGGCGGCGTCGAGCGGCCGGATCCGGGCGCAGCGCTCGAGCAGGTCGGGGCCGAAGTTGCTCACCCCGGCCCAGCGGATCTTGCCCTCCTCGCGGAGCTCGCCGAGGGTGCTCCAGGCGGCTTCGACCGCTTCGGCATCCTCGACCGGCCAGTGCAGCTGGTAGAGGTCGATCCGCTCGATCCGGAGCCTCTCCAGCGAGCCCTCGCACTCGTCCCGCAGCGAGGCCGGGCTGAGGTCGCGGTAGGTGGCGCCGGTCTCGGGATCGACGCGGACGCCGGCCTTGGTGAAGACGAGCGGGCGCTCCGTCGCGGGCAGCCCGGCGAGCGCCTCACCGACGATCCGCTCGGCGTGGCCGTTCCCGTAGACGGCCGCGGTGTCGATCCAGCCGACCCCGGCGGCGAGCGCGTGGCGGATCGTCGCCACCGAGTCGCGATCGTCCTGCGGGCCCCAGCCGACGCCGCCGAAGGCCCAGGCGCCCAGCCCCACGCGGCTCAGGGCCGGCATCGATAGATTGGTCCGTTCGGGCATGGGAACCGAGAATCAAATCAGGCTCAGTGCCGTCATCCCGTGCTACCGGGAGGCGCAATCGATCCCGGTGATGCACGAACGCCTGACCAAGGTGTTCAGCGAGATGGGGGTCGACTGGGAGATCATCTTCGTCGATTCGGGCAGCCCGGAGGGGGACCCGACGCCGAGTGTCCTGGCCGAGCTGGCGATGACCGACCGGCGCACCACGGTCGTCCACCACACCCGCGCCTTCGGCTCCCAGAGCGCCTACTCGAGCGGCATGCGGATCGCCACCGGCGACGCGGTGATCCTCCTCGACGGCGACCTCCAGGACCCGCCGGAGATGATCCCGGAGATGTTCGCCCGCTGGCAGGAGGGCTACGAGGTCGTCTACGGCGAGCGCATCACCCGCGAGGGGCCGGCGCTGATGAACGCGGGCCGCAAGGCCTTCTACCGGGTCTTCCAGCGCACCGCCTACGTGCCGATGCCGGTCGACGCGGGCGACTTCTCGCTGCTCGACCGCAAAGCCGTCGACGCGATCAACGAGCTGCCCGAGAACCACCGCTTCGTCCGCGGCCTGCGCGCCTTCGTCGGCTTCCGCCAGATCGGCATCCCCTACGACCGCCCCGAGCGCCTCTTCGGCAAGTCGTCGAACAACTTCTTGGCGAACATGGGCTGGGCGCGGCGGGCGATCGTCTCCTTCTCCTACGCGCCGCTCGACCTGATGATCTGGCTGGCGGCGATCACGACGACGCTGGCGGTGCTGGCGGCGATCGTCGAGCTCGTCCTGCGGATCGCCGACCCGAGCGCGGCGCCGAAGGGATACGCGACGCTGATCATCGTGATCCTCTTCATCGGCGGCGTGCAGATGATCTGCTTCGGCGTCGTCGGCTCATACCTGGCGCACATGTATGAGGAGATCAAGCGCCGCCCGGCCTACATCGTCAGCCAGGTCTTGAACCCGCCGCGGCCGCGGGTCCAGGCCGACGAGGTGCCCGAGGAACTGGTCCATGCCGACGTCCGCGTGGTTGCTACCGTGGATGACGGTGAGCCCTGATCCTCAGCGCGCCGCCGAGCTCCGCGACCAGATTCTCGGCCTCGTCCGCGAGTACCACGACGCGCAGTTCGGTGACGAAGACTTCCAAGCCGGAGAGACCCCGATCCGCTTCGCGGGGCGGGTGTTCGACGATCGCGAGATCGTCAACCTGGTCGATTCCTCGCTCGAATTCTGGCTGACCACCGGGCCCTGGGCGGCGAAGTTCGAGAAGCGCTTCGCGAAGATCTTCGGCCTCCGCCACGCGCTCCTGGTCAATTCCGGCTCCTCGGCCAACCTGGTCGCCCTCTCCTGCCTGACCTCGAACAAGCTCGGCGACAAACGGCTGCGGGCGGGCGACGAGGTGATCACCTGCGCGACCGGGTTCCCGACCACGGTCAACCCGATCATCCAGAACGGCCTGGTGCCGGTCTTCGTCGACGTCGACGTGCCGACCTACAACCTCGACGTCTCGCAGCTCGAGGCGGCGGTCTCGCCGCAGACGAAAGCGGTGATGGTCGCCCACACGCTCGGCAACCCGTTCGACCTCGACGCGGTCACCGCCTTCTGCGAGAAATACGACCTCTGGCTGGTCGAGGACTGCTGCGACGCGCTCGGCTCGACCTACCGCGGCAAACCGGTGGGGTCGTTCGGCAATCTCGCCTCGGTCAGCTTCTACCCCGCCCACCACATCACGATGGGGGAGGGCGGCTGCGTCCTCACCAACAAGGGGACGCTGAAGCTCTACGCCGAGTCGTTCCGCGACTGGGGCCGCGACTGCTGGTGCGAGCCGGGCAAAGAGGACACCTGCGGCAAGCGCTTCGACCACCAGCTCGGCGAGTTGCCGCACGGCTACGACCACAAGTACATCTACTCGGACGTCGGCTACAACCTGAAGCTCACCGATATGCAGGCCGCCGTCGGGCTCGCCCAACTCGACAAGCTCGATGAATTCACCGCGGCCCGGAAAACGAATTTCCGCCGCCTCTACGAGGGCCTCGAAGACCTGCAGGACTTCCTCGTCCTGCCCGAGCCCACGCCGCAGTCGGACCCCAGCTGGTTCGGCTTCCCGGTGGCGCTGAAGGAGGACTGCCCGGTCGAGCGCGACACCGTGCTGCGCGTCTTCAACGACCGCCAGATCGCCACCCGCCTGCTCTTCGCCGGCAACCTGGTCCGCCAGCCCGCCTACCTGCACGAGGCGCACCGTCGGGTCGGCGAGCTGAAGAACGCCGACTTCGTCATGGACAACGTCTTCTGGGTCGGCGTCTACCCGGGGCTCACCGAGGCGATGGTCGACTACATGATCGAGAGCTTCCACGACGTGCTCACCAGGGGCGCCGGGAGGGTCGGTGAGGCCGACCCGGTGGTCGCGGTGGAGCGCGATTAGTTGCGCGCTTCCGACTGGATCGCGAAGTTCCTCGCCTCGCAGGGAGTCGACGCCGTCTACGAAGTCGCGGGCGGGATGATCGTCAACCTGATCGACGCCCTCCACCGCGACGACCAGGTGCGGATCGTCGCCTGCCACCACGAGCAGGCGGCGGGCTTCGCCGCCGAGGGGCACGCGCGGATGAACGGCGTTCCCGGCGTCGCGATGGGGACCAGCGGGCCCGGCGCGATCAACCTGCTGACCGCGCTCGGCAGCTGCCACTTCGACTCGACCCCGGCCGTCTTCGTCACCGGCCAGGTGAACCGGCACGAGCGCAAGCTCGACCGGCCGATCCGCCAGCTCGGCTTCCAGGAGACCGACGTCGCCGCGATGGCGGCGCCGATCGCGAAGGCCGCCTGGCGGGTGGAGACGATCGAGGAGCTGCCGACGCGCTTTGAAGAAGCTTTCGCGCTGGCCCGCTCGGGTCGCCCAGGGCCGGTGCTCGTCGACGTGCCGCTCGATCTGCAACTGGCCGACGTCGAGGCCCCGGTCCCGGCCGGTCCGGTGCCGATCGAGCCCGCGCACGACCCGCTGACCGCGGAGGCCGCGGCGCAGGTGGCCGCCGACCTCGCCGCCGCCGAGCGGCCGCTGATCCTCGCCGGCGGCGGCCTGCGCGCGGGGCGCGCGGTCGGCGTCTTCCGCGAGCTGGTCGAGGAGCTCGGCGTCCCGGTCGTCAACTCCCTGATGGGGGTCGACGTGCTGCCCTTCGCCCATCCGCTGCGGGTCGGCATGATCGGGACCTACGGCAACCGCTGGGCGAACATCGCGCTCTCGCGATGCGACGCCCTGCTGGTGCTCGGCAGCCGGCTCGACATCCGCCAGACCGGCGCCGACACCGACGCCTTCGTCGCCGGCGGCAAGATCCACCACATCGACGTCGACCCGGGGGAGATCAACAACCGGGTGACCGGGGTGGAGGCACTGGTCCAGGACCTCGCCCCGGCGTTGGCCGACCTCGCGAAAGCGGCGACGGACGCGGGCGAGCGCGCCGATCATTCCGCCTGGGCCCAGGAGATCGCCGACCTGCACGAGAAGTGGCCCGACACCGGGGAGCTCCCCGGGATCGGCGGGATCAACCCGAACCAGGTCATGCACCAGCTCGCCAACCCGAGCGCCTCCGCCTACGTCGCCGACGTCGGCCAGCACCAGATGTGGGCGGCCCAGTCGGTCGAGCTGGTCGGCGAACAGCGCTTCCTCACCTCGGGCGGCATGGGCGCGATGGGCTCCGGGCTGCCGCTCGCCGTCGGCGCCGCGATCGAGAGCGGCGCCCCGGTCGTCTCGATCAACGGCGACGGCGGCTTCCAGCTGAACATCCAGGAGCTGCAGACCCTCGCCCGCAACGACCTGCCGGTGAAGGTGGTCGTCCTCGACAACGGCAGCCACGGCATGGTCCGCCAGTTCCAGGAGTCCTACCTCGACGGTCGCTACCAATCCACCGTCTGGGGCTACTCGGCCCCCGACTTCGCCGCCGTCGCCGCCGCCTACGCGATCCCGTCCCGTCGGGTCGAGGACCCGGCCGAGGTCGAGGACGCGATCGCCGCGATGTGGGCCGCCGACGGCCCCTACCTGCTCGAGGTCGCGATCGACGAGAAGGCCAACGCCTATCCCAAGATCGCCTTCGGCTACCCGATCAGCGAGATGGAGCCGTTCGTGCAGCCGAAAGCGATGGAGGCGACCTAGTCTCTCGGGGAGCGTCCGCATTTACCCACCAGAAATGAGGGGTAAATGCGGACGGAGGACCCGCCGGATCCGCGCTGCGGCGAACTCCCTCCGCGCCGCTAAGTGCCGGTCAGCTCGCCAAGCTGCCGAAGCGTGACGGCGCGCATGTCGGCGCTCGACTCGTACTCGCGGTACCAGTCGGCCGTTGCGGCGAGGCCCTGCTCCAGGCCCGCCAGTGGCCGCCAGCCCAACCGCGCCCGGGCGCGGGAGGAGTCGAGCTTCAGGTAGTGGGCCTCGTGCGGGTGGGGCCCGTCGTCGACGGTCCAGGTGACCCGCTCGGGCCAGAGCTCGGCGAGGCGCTCGACCAGGTGGCCGACCGGTTGGGCCTCCTCGTCGGCGGGGCCGAAGTTCCAGCCGGAGGCCAGCTCGGGATCGTTCCAGAGGGCCTCGCAGAGGACCAGGTAGCCGCTCAAGGGGTTGATCACGTGCTGCCAGGGACGGATCGCGTTCGGGTTGCGGACGCGGACGCTCTCCTGGGCGAGGACGGCGCGCATCACGTCGGGCACGAGGCGGTCCTCGCCCCAGTCGCCGCCGCCGATCACGTTGCCCGCGCGGGCCGAGGCGAGGCGCGCCCCGGCGGGATCGCCGAAGAAGGAGCGGCGGTAGGCGGCGGTGACGATCTCGGCGGCGCCCTTGGAGGAGGAATAGGGGTCGTGGCCGCCCATCGGCTCGTCCTCGCGGTAGCCCCAGTCCCACTCGCGGTTCTCGTAGCACTTGTCGGAGGTGACGTTGAGGACGACGCGGACGCCGGCGGCGGCGCGGGCCGCCTCGAAGAGGTTGATCGAGCCCATCACGTTGACCTCGTAGGTCTCCCGCGGTTCGACGAAGGAGCGGCGCACCATCGGCTGCGCCGCCATGTGGATGACGACCTCGGGGTCGGCGCCCGCGAGGGCGGCGGCGAGCGCCTCCGGGTCGCGCACGTCGCCCGTCAGGCTCTCCATCCCCTCGCCGACGCGGGCGAGCTCGAAGAGGGAGGGCGTGGTCGGGACCGCGTTCGAGTAGCCGGTGACGGCGGCGCCCATCGACTGCAGCCAGAGGGAAAGCCAGGCGCCCTTGAAGCCGGTGTGGCCGGTCAGGAAGACGCGACGGTCGCGCCAGAAGCCGGGGTCGACCGACCCCCCCGGGGCGTCCACGTCACTCCCAGGTCCGCCAGGGCGGCGCGCCGGAGCCCCACAGCTCCTCCAGCACCTGGCGGTCGCGCAGGGTGTCCATCGGCTGCCAGAATCCTTCGTGGCGGTAACAGGCCATCTGGTCCTCGGCCGCCAGCTCACGCACCGGCTCCTGCTCCCAGATCGTCGAGTCGCCGTCGAGGAAGCGGCCGACGCTCGGCTTGAGGACGAAGAAGCCGCCGTTGGTGGCGAGGTTGTCGCCGCGCGGCTTCTCCTCGAAGGTGCGCACCTGACCGCCCTCGATGTCGAGCGCGCCGAAGCGGCCGGGCGGCTTCACCGCGGTGATCGTCGCCTCGCGCCCTTGCTGCTCGTGGAAGGCGATCAGCGCCTTGATGTCGATGTTGGCGACGCCGTCGCCGTAGGTGAAGCAGAAGTCCTCGTCGCCGACGTAGGGGAGGACGCGGCGCAGGCGACCGCCGGTCATCGTCTCCTCGCCGGTCTCCACCAGCGTCACCCGCCAGGGCTCGGTGGTCGATCTGTGAATCTCGGTGGTGCCTTCGGTGAGATCGAAGGTGACGTCGGCGGTGTGCAGGTAGTAGTTCGCGAAGAACTCCTTGATCATGTAGCCCTTGTAGCCGAGGCAGATCACGAAGTCGTCTATCCCGTGCGCGGAATAGATCTTCATGATGTGCCAGAGGATCGGCTTGCCGCCGATCTCCACCATCGGCTTCGGCCGGGTCGAGGTCTCCTCGCTCAACCGGGAGCCGAGGCCTCCTGCCAGGATCACCGCCTTCACTCGAGCGAGGCTATCGAAGCCCCTCGCACGGCCGGTGGCCGGTGGCCGGGGCGGTCAGGAATCGCGCTCGGCGAACGGGCGGGCGGTCCAGAGCGTCCAGGCGAGCAGGGACGCGAAGCCGACCATCCCCAGCAGCGCCACCGTGTCCGCGGCCTTGAAGGCGGAC
>ERZ778021.3355-NODE-3355-length-11802-cov-4.968247_pt1 | contig 11802 bp, 7 predicted proteins | sample MGYA00375751_ERZ778021 | MGnify/ENA primary metagenome ERZ778021 (study PRJEB29350, sample SAMN05389814) | bioreactor metagenome | isolation source: Thiocyanate stock bioreactor | place: South Africa: University of Cape Town | collected 2013-08-29 ... | reverse complement strand
CAGGCCCGGCCTCGAACGCCCGCACCACCTGCGGGGCGACCCTCACGACGTCGAACTGCTTCAGCTCGACCACCTCGTCGTCGAGCCTGATCCGCCCGGATCCCCCGACGACCACATAAGCCTCCTCCTGCTCTTTGTGGTGGTGCCCATCGGTAGCCACCTTGTTCGGCCCATACCGGAACAGGCTGACCCCAAGTTCCTCCGAGTCGAGGTATTTGCGCGAGAACCGCCCCTCGAATCCGTCCCCCTCAAAGGGATCGACGTCCATCAAGTTTTTGACCGCGTAGTCGCTCATACGAGTGAGTCTAGGGGTCGGAGTTGGTGGGCCGATATGCGCGGCGGCGGGCGTCAGAGTTCGGTCGTGAGGACCGAGCCGACCTTCCAGGTCCTGCCTTCCTTTTCGAGCGGCACCGCATAGTCTTTGCCGTTGTCGCCGTGGTAGAGGGCCCAGCCTTTGTCGCCTTTGACGCGCAGGGCAGCGATTGAACCTTTGAGCGTGTCTTCGCGGGCTTTCTTCGTTTCCGAAAGCGGTTCGGCGAATTTCTTCAGTGCCTTCGCGCACGCTTTCTGGCTCTTGGCTTCGGGAATTTCGGCGAGACCCTTCTTCCCCAGCGTTTCGCACTGGGTTGCGAAGTCACCGGACGCCCGCGCTTCGAGGTTCTCGACCACGATCGCGTTCACCGCTTCTCGTTCTTCCTCCGAGGCTTCCTCACCGAACTTGGGGAGGACGTTGACGTGGCCCTTTTTGATGAAGGCCAAGCTGGCTTCTTCATTGGTCGTAGATGACGAAGACCCGCCCCCGCCGCAGCCGGTGATCAGCAGCACTAGGCAGATCAAAGCCGCCAGCATCCCCACCCACGCGTTCCCTCGTCGCGTTGACATGGTGCGACTATACAACGAACTTTGAGTGCGTTGCAAATCTATTTCGCTTCGATTAGTCTTGATCATCGGGATGGGGCCAGGTGGAGACAACCGGGGAAAGGTCACGCTGGTGACCCTCGGACCGACGGGAACCTGCCACGAGCGGGCCGCGATCGAGTACATGGCATTCCAGGGCGTCGACGATTTCGAGATCGAACTGATCGGCGATTTCTTCGACGGCCTAGGGAGGATCCGTGGGAAAGAAAACGCGTTCCTGCTTCAGTGCAGCGCGCACCCGAAGGTGCACGAGGTCACCGAGCGACACTGGGCCGAGGTGTTCGTAGTCGACACGTTCATCTACCCGACCAAGGCCCTGGCGGTATTGAGCCGCCGCGAGGTCGAGCAGCCCAGGACGCTCGGCCTCGTTCCCGCTACTTCCGGCTACATCGACCGCTCCGACTGGGACGAGATCATCGACGTCCAGTCGAAGCCGATCGTCGCCGCCGAGCTCCTCGGCGGCCGCTACGAGGCGGGCCTTACCCACCTCGAGCACGCCGCTCTCCATCCAGAGGAGCTCCGCATCGATCGGGAAATCGGCGAAATCGACACCACCTGGGTGGTCTACGGCACGAAGAAGCGCTTCAAGGGCGAGGTGATCGGCATCCCTTCGGCCGAACTCTTCCCCCCGGAGCCCTCACCCGCAGTTGCCTAGAACTTCTGAGAACTCGAAAGGGGTTGGATGAACGTCGCGGTCAGAAGGCCGATCGATACCGGCTATGAGCGTTTGAAGCCTGGCCCGGGGAAGTCACCCGACGAGGTCAGAGAAAGCCAGCGCACCCGCATCCATCGGGCGATGATCGACCTGGTCGCAGAACGTGGCGTCACCGGCGTCACCGTGCGTGGCCTAACGCAGACATCCGGCGTGTCGACGCGTACCTTCTACGCCCACTTCCCCGACGCGGACGAGTGCTTCGCCGCGACCTATCGCACCGTCATGCAGTGGATGGTCGACCAACTCCGCGAGGCGACATCGGAGAACGACAGCCTTGAGGGAGGGATCCGGGCCTGGATCACCTCCCTGACGAGATCTGCCGCAGACTTTCCGTCGGCCGTCCGCCTTGCATTTGTCGACTCCTACGACGGAGGTCCGGCGATGTTGCGGGAAATCGCCAAGGAGACCGAGACGCTGGAGCGTCTACTTGCCGAGGATCCGAACCCGACCCAGCTCGCGCTCGCCCGAGGGATCGTCGCCGGGGTGGACCGGGTAGTGAGCAAGAGTCTGCTCGAGCACCAACAGGACGGGCTCCCGAACTCCAGCGACGAGTTGGCTGATTGGGTACTGCGGATCCACTCCTCGAGCCCAAACGGAGAGAGTCGCGCCTCCGCCGGCCCGACCCGGCCGACTCGTGTGGAGTCCACCGACAACGACTCTGGGTTCGCCGTCTTCAGGGCCATCGGAGGAGACCGCGGTCGGATTCTCGGAGCCGTCGCCAAAATGGGGGCAGCAGACGGATACTGGAACCTGACGGCACCCAAGATTCGCCGCGAGGCCAACGTGCCGCTCCGCAGGTTCGAGCAACTCTTCGACGGAGTCGCCGACTGCTACCTGGAGGCGATTGAAGCGATGACGGTAGCCGCAGTCATCAGGTCCAGCCGAAGCGTCCCGACCCGCAGCAACTGGCCGACGCGCGTCGCCTGCATCAGCCGTAGTCTCACGGCCGAGGTTGCGGCTAGCCCCCTTCTTGCCAAGCTCGCCTTGACAGACCTGTTCGCCCCGGGCGGAGTCGGCCGGGTGCGCCGCGCGGCCTTGATCGGCACAGCGGCAGCCTGGTTATGCGCCGAATCCCCGTGTCCTGGAAAGCCTTCCTCCCTAGCAGCAGAAGCGTCGGCCGCAGCGGCGTGGAGGGTCCTCCAGGCGGGCCTCGCAGAGCATAAGGGCGAAACGTATGGGGGGCCATCGGCAGTGGTTGCCTGCCTGATTCTCAACGCTTCGTCCACTCAAGGACCGGCGTCCGAGGAAGATAGAAAACATTGCTGCGGAAGCCATTGATCGATCAGCGGTGATCGTGCAAATGTGTCCCCGCGAGCCTGATGGCCTCGTCAGGGACACAGGGGAGCTCGTCGTCGGCGCCAGCAATGGAACTGACGAGCGCGTTCCCGCAATATCCATATAAGGAGGGTCATCAAATGACCGCACGCAAGACCGTCATTGGTCTTTGCATGATTTGCGCAATGCTCGTCTCCGCTGTCGCGGCATCGGGTGCCAGCGCAAGCGCTGCGACAGCTGTTACATCGCCGGGTGGGACCTTCGCCGGGAGTACATCGATCACCGGTGAATCAGAAGGAAGCTCAATTCTGAAAGCGACCACCGCCGGGGTAGCCGTCGAACTTACCTCGACCGCCCTTGAAGGCACCGGGACCATGACGAACACCGAAACCGGTGGCGTCATGGAAGCCGCTGGTACCGGCACGATCAAATACCTGAACGTGACGGCGAACCATAGCTGTCTGGTCAACGGGGCAGCTTCGGGCTCCGTCACCACGGCACTGCTGAAAGCGCATAGTCTCTCGACGACGGAACTGAAATTTGAACCGAACTCCGGCTCTGAATTCGCGTCGTTCACCCTCTCGGGTTGCGCCATCGCGGCACTGAACAAAACCTGGACCATCAGCGGCAGTGTGGTTGGCACCGTCAGCGGCACGAAAACCACGTTCACCCATGCTGGTACGACAGCTCAGGGAACCCTGAAGGCCAACGGCAGCATCGCGGCGGGCCTCGAAGGAGTCCTGAAGATCAAGGGCGAAAACGGAAACGGACTCGCTCTCGAATAGCAGGAACTCGCCGATGTAAGGCATCCGTCCGGGTTCGTTTGGATGCTGGTGAGAGATAGGAGTGGGCCGGCCAGAGTTGCCGGCCCACTCCTATCTCCGTTTGTTGCGGCCATGTGCGACGAACTCGGATGCAGCCCGGCGAAGTACCGGCTTCGCCCTCGATCTCAAAGCCAACTCGCTCAGTTCACGAACCTCACCGCGAACCACAGCTGCCTGATCAACGGCGCCGCCACGGCGACGCTGGTCACCAACCGCCTGAAGGCGACAATGATCAGCACCACGAGCCTGACGTTCGAATCGGCAGCACGGCCGAAGTTCATCGAATTCACCCTCTCAGGCTGCGCGATCTCGGCGCTGAACAAAACCTGGACCGTCGAAGGCAGTCTCATCGGCCAAGTCAACGGTGCACGTACCGCGTTCACCCACGCCACGGTCACAGGTGGTAAAGCTCTCAGAGAGAACGGAAGCATTATCGCCGGACTGGAAGGGGCCCCTTGACATCATCGGCGAAAATGGGAGCCGCCTCTCCCTGACATAGAAGCTGGCCGACGTCCCCCTCGGCCCGCGGGGCCGAGGGGGCGAGACCGGGCGAGGTTCTGGCTTCTACTCAGGAGCCGGAATACATTCAGTGAGAAACCCAGCGAGTCGACAGCGCTCCATGAAGGTGCGGCATGGCGGAGATCCTGACGGCTTTGGGGTGTCGCTCACGGTGTCGACTGTCGGAGATGGGCGCGACGTAGGTCGGCATCTGTCCAAGTGCTGAGAGTGCTCGCGACCATCGTGGTCCTTTCGCCCGAGGAAGGCTCTCGGAGCCTGCGAAAGACAGCTCGGGACCTACAGTCAAATTGGCTCACCGCCCCCGCGCTGGTGGAAAGGCGAGATAAGAAACATCGCGCAGCCAGAGTTGAGTGATCCGGGGAGCTGCTGCCAGGGTGGATTACGGGATCGAAAGACCCCTGAGGGACAGCTTCCTCCCGGCGTAAGGCCGGCGAGAGAAAGTTCAGATACCAACGAACAAGGAGATCCAACTCATGACCGCACGCAAGGCCGCCATCGGCCTCTGCATGATCTGCGCGCTGCTCGTCTCGGCCTTTGCGGCCTCGGGCGCAAGCGCCGCCGCGACAGCGTACACATGCGCGAAAGGAGGAGGGGCCAAAGACTTCTCCGACTCGACATGCAAGACCTCGGTGACGGCAGGGACCGGGGAATACGGGCACGTGGAAATTCCGGCGAATACCAGGACAAAAATCACGGGTGAATCGACAGGGAACTCCATCCTGAAAGCGACCACCGCCGGCGTGACCCTCGAACTCACCTCGACGGCGCTCGACGCCGAAGAAGCCGGATCCGGCGAACCCGCCTTCATGGAAAACCGCGAAGTCGGCGGCGTGATGGAGGCCTTCGGCGAAGGCAGGATCAAATACACAAACGTCACCGCGAACCACAGCTGCCTGATCAACGGCGCCGCCACGGCCACGCTGATCACCAACCGCCTGAAGGCGACAACGACCAGCACCTCGAGCCTGACGTTCGAACCGGCAACCCCGCCGAAGTTCATCGAATTCACCCTCACCGGCTGCGCGATCTCGGCCCTCAATAAAACCTGGACCGTCGAAGGCAGCGTCACCGGTCAGGTCAACGGGGGAAGCACCACGTTCACCCACGCCACGGTCACAGGTGAAAAAACCCTGAAATCGAACGGGAGCATCATCTCGGGCCTGGAAGGGGTCCTCGACATCCTTGGCGAAAACGGGAATCACCTCACGCTTACATAGCGCGAACGAAAAGCCGCACGCGACGGACTCGTCCGTCGCTGGCTGTGAGTAAGGTAAATGGGCCGGCAGATCTGCCGGCCCATTTGCTGTTGGCGGGCATGGCGCGGTCTCGCCTCGACGAATGCCTGAGGGAATCACCCGAGGCCGGGTATCCCTCGTCCCCTCTGGGAACGTGGTAGTATGGCAACGGGAATCGCCAAGGCTGAGCATTGCGCGCGGCCGAGCGATAGTCAGGGAGCAGCAAAGGGGAAGTAGGCATTGGGACCGATACCGACACGCTTGCACGCTCGGGTACACCTTGCTTGCCAAAGTCGGCTGACTTCGGCCGATGGCCCATTGCTCAAGAAATTACCCGCCGGGGCACGCCTGGGCGGGCTGATCGAGTGGGGGATCAAGTGCAGCTAGAAGCATTGCCTCTCCGCGGGGCGATCGGATGCTCAGCCAATGCATCCGTCCATTTCGGTGAATCGTTTGGCGACAGAGCCTGTTCCGCCGCGAATTCGACGGCCCCCCGAGGGGAGTGCGACTGATGAGCCGGAGAAGCCACCGCAGGTACTGGATCCCTGGGGTCGTCGCGGTGTTCGCCCTCGCACTTCTTCTGATTCCGGCGGCCGACGCGTTCGCCGCCCCGTCGATGACGGTCGAAATCGAAGGCACCGGCAGCGGGGAAGTGACCACCGCGGGCGTGCCGGAATGGGGCGGGGCCCCCACGATTGCCTGTACCTACAACGGAACGACCACCGGCGGCGTCTGTCAGAACGTGCCGAGTGAAACCGAACCGGGCAGCGGCTTCTACGCCAGCTGGCTGAAGGCGATACCTGCCAACGGATCCGAACTGGTCGGCTGGACGGTCAACAAAGGGAGCGCGGCCTTCGGGTGTCCACAGGAAAACCCGGCCGAATGCATCGTCGCCGGCGAAAACTCGAGCGGCGAACCGATCGAAGAAATGGAAGTCACCGCCGAATTCGCGCTCGAACCCGAACAGTTGTCGATGAAAGTACACATCGAAGGCACCGGCAGCGGGGAAGTGACCACCGCGGGCGTGCCGGAATGGGGCGGGGCCCCCACGATTGCCTGTACCTACAACGGAACGACCACCGGCGGCGTCTGTCAGAACGTGCCGAGTGAAACCGAACCGGGCAGCGGCTTCTACGCCAGCTGGCTGAAGGCGATACCTGCCAACGGATCCGAACTGGTCGGCTGGACGGTCAACAAAGGGAGCGCGGCCTTCGGGTGTCCACAGGAAAACCCGGCCGAATGCATCGTCGCCGGCGAAAACTCGAGCGGCGAACCGATCGAAGAAATGGAAGTCACCGCCGAATTCGCTTTGTCTGCCGTCAGTCCGGAGACGTTGTCCATCAATAAGACTGGAGAAGGTCAGGTGACGTGCCAAGACCTCACCGCAGGCGACAGCCCTGGGACTTGCCTTGCGACCTATCCGCACGGGCATCAGATCAAAGTCGTTGCAACGCCGGAAACCGGTTGGACCCTGGAAGGAATGTCAGGGGCAGGATCCGCGGCTTCATGTGCAGGCTCGCCATGCACCTTTACGATTGAAGAAGCCACCAGCGTCTCCGTCAACTTCGCGTTGATAGCCAACCCCTCCGTCCTTACGGTGTTCAAGGGCGGAAATGGGCAGGGAACTGTGGTGAGCCTGGTACCGCATACCGGGATCACCTGTGGTGCGGGATGCGAAGAAGCGCAGGCGACTTTCGAAGAAGGTGACTCGGTGACTCTGGAAGCATCCGCTCCTTCGGGCTCGGTGTTCGCAGGATGGATCGGCTGCCGACGGATCACCGCGACCAAATGCGAAGTTACTCTGACGGGCAGCGAAGTTGAAGTAACGGCCATCTTCCTAGGTGAAGGGGCCAACGGAAAAGGCATCGTGGTCCGAGGCTTTACGGGTCTCACCGAACCGTCAGGCGCCCCGTGCTCCGGGGCCGGTGGAGCAGAAATCGAAGTGGAAGGCGAACCCTCGACGAAGCAGATCATCTGCAACGGATCCGACGGGATCATCGGATCCAATGGAAAGAACGTAGTAGTCCGATCATTTCCGGGAGCTGCCGAACCCGTCGGTGCACCGTGTTCTGGCGCGGGGGGCGTTGAAGTCGAAGTAGAAGGCGAACCGTCGACGAAGAAGGTCGTCTGTAACGGCGAACCCGGACCCGTCGGGAATCCAGGCTTTCCGGGAGCCGCAGGACTCCCCGGTGCGACCGGCGCCACCGGCCCACAAGGCGCTACTGGCACGCAGGGATCACAGGGCCCGCAGGGGTCCCAAGGGAAACAAGGACCGGCTGGCACGGTGAAGGTGACCTGCGCCGTCAAACGGTCGAAGTCGGTGACCTGCAAAGTCCAGTATCCAAAGAGCCAGTTATCTGGCGTATCCAACGTACAGGTCGGAAGGCGTCACTTCGGCTGGACCCTGAGCCGGGCAGGCAAAGTCGTTCGTAGGGGCCGCAGTGTCGGCGACGGGACAATCGTTGTCGGTCTCACCCGCCTGAAGGCTGGGCGATACCGGCTTCACGTTCAAGGCCAGAAGGGGGCCATCCCAGTAGTTGTTCACTGAGGGTGTGTGGCGGTGCCTGGCACGACAACTCAGTCGTGCCAGGCACCGCTAGCCCGCGGACTTCAGAGCAGCCAAGGTGAGGAGATCATTGTGAATTACGGTGCCGCCGAACAGCTCAGGCGTAGGGGTAAGAGATTATCGCTGGTCCGCTGGGCCGGAGTCACTAAGGCGGCGCTCTGTACTGTCACCGTTCTGATGTGCTCTGTCGCACTTGCCGCGCCCTCAGCGAATGCGGCACCACTCCAGCAAGTGGGGACCTTTGCTGAATCAGGGGAAGAACTTCAGCTTGGCGGTGTCGCAGGGATGGCGGTCAACTACACCGGCGCCGGAAATGTTCCGGCGGGTACGGTGTATGCGGCGGTCTACTATTCTGCGGAAGACGGCACCACGCCAAGAGTATCCATGTTCTTCCCCAAAGTTGGCGGAGGATTGACCTTTGAGAAGTCCTGGGCCGTGCCTTTGGCCGCCGCCGGCGGCGTCAGTGCTTGCGGTCCCCTAGTCATCGGAGTCGCGTGCAAAGCACGGCCTTTAGGGTCCACGAATCCTCGTGTCGATGTCGACGTCGACCAGACTACCGGCAATGTCTACTTTCTTCGGCCCCAAGGATCAACTGCCGGGCAGAAGGAGATCGTTGAGTTTGATGCCAAAGGGGAATCAGAAATCACCCGTTTTGGCGAACAGGCGGCGGCGGGCGCCAAAATCGAAGCTACCCCCGACCAATTGCATGTGATGCCTGCGCCTGGCGGCCTCGCAGTTACCTCCTCCGGCCGCGTCTATGTGTATGACGCGGAAGGCGCAAATCAATACTTTCGATTGGCTGTGTTCGAGCCGGCCACCGCAGGCGACTACTCACACTACGTATATCGCGGAGAAATCGCGGGAGGAAGTGGACCTGAACACTCGCCAATACCACAATCGCCGGTGGTGGATGCGGCCGGCAACGTGTACACGGTCGGAGAAGAAGGGGTGCGGATCCTCAAGTATGCGCCGGGGACGCCGGGTCCATTCCCGACCCACTCTACTCCGACGTGCACGTTTACCTACGGAGCGGGCGGAATTTTAAGTGTTACGGTCAATCCAGAAACGGAAGAAGTGTTCTTCTACTCCGGCAAACCGCCGCAAAAGCCGCGTATTCACAGGTTGGGGTCTTGCGTCGGAGGGCAGTTCGTTGAACTGGAAGAACTGGAATGGCAGCCGGAACGCTATGGGGTGACCGGACTGACGGTCGATCCCACGGATGAATTTGATGCTGGCTACAGTCCCGGCATCTTGTATGGTGCCGCGCCGTCTCCAAAGGAAACCCAGCCAAACACTTCCCTCGGCTACATTTTCGCCAGCCTAGCCGAAGAACGCCCGCCGACTATCGAAGCCCTCGCCGCATCTGCCGTGACGGCCACGGGCGCCCGTTTAGAAGGTGCGGTCGAACCCAATGGCCACTCGACGACTTATTCATTCCAGTACCTGACCGACAGCGCCTACCAGGCGGCGGCACCGGACGAGGTGCAAGCGCTGAGCGTGACTGCCAGCGGAGGACTGTTCGGGGTCGCGTTCGAAGGAGAAGCGTTCGGTGGAACTGCGGTTGCCGGACTGACTGCCGGTAGTCGACAGGCGACTCTTGCTGGCGCTGGCGCAGAAGCAATAGCCGTTGGCGAGACGATCGAAGGGGCGGGTATTGCAGCAGGAACGACCGTTACGGCCAGGAAACCGGGTCAGGTAACGCTTTCAGATGCCGCAACCGCTACGGCTAGCGGCGTAGAAGTCCATGCTGGGCTGCCGTTCGACGCAAGCGCTGGTCAGGTGAGGCGCGCGCTCGAAGGGATTGGGAGCATTGGCAAGAACAACGTCGTGGTCACGGGCGGCCCAGGTGGATCCGCGAGCGCGAACCCCTATCGAGTGACGTTTACGGGGGAGCTCGGCAATCGCAACACCAGCCAGATGGTCCCGGATAGCGCAAGGCTGGTCGGCGGAAGCGCTGCGGCGAGTACTGTGAAGCAGGGCGGTGGAGGGTTTATCGGGGCAGTGTCGGTCACCGGCACGGTTGACGGTTCGGTTCCGCAGCCTGTGGCATCGACCCTAGCGGGACTCGTTCCTGGTACCGCCTACCGCTATCGCCTTGTTGTCCGCAGCAATTGCGACCCGGCTGAAGTGGCGAAAGTATGTGAAGCGGTTACGCCCCCGCAAGAGTTGCGCACTTATCAATTGGCTCCACTGCTCCCCGACGGGCGCGCTTGGGAGCGGGTCTCCCCGTCGGGTAAGGCAGGCGGCCAGGTGCTGCCGGCAGAACCCTCCGTCGACAGTTGCCCCGGTTTGACGAGCTGCAAGCCAGGTATCGGCCTCGAACACTTCCCGATGCAAAGTGCGCCCAACGGAGAACGGGTGGCATTTGAGGGCACTCCATTCGGAGAAACGGGTGGAGCGTCAAGTGAAAACGAGTACGTCGCCGGGCGAGATGCACAGGCCGGATGGCATACGGCGAACCCCAGTCCGCCAACGATGTTGGCGCCTGCTGCCCAGGGATACAAATACCTCTCTGAAGACCTCGAAGTCGCAGTAATCCAGCAGAACAGCCTGGCACTCGCCCCAGCGGCTCCGGAAGGCTACGCAAATCTCTACGTCCAGCACACGAGCAACCCGTTGGCCTTGCAGCCGGTGGTGACCTCTCCACCGCCCAACAGACCGGTCAATGCTTTTGAAACTGAAAAATTCCATATTACTTTTGCCGGTGCATCTTCGGACGGCAGTCGAGTCTTCTTCTTGGCGAACGATGCTCTGACGAAAGCCACGGCAGTCGCGCCGAAAGCCGCCGACGGTGGCGCGACCAAATTCAATCTCTACGAATGGCACGACGGAAATGTCGTCTTGGCCAACGTCTCTCCTGACAACGTAGCCACCGAACCAGGCGTCGCGGTAGCTAGCCCAAGTAGCCGGGCGGTATCGACTGACGGCAGCCACGTGTTCTTCGAAAGCCCGGCTGGCCGAGTGTTCGTCAGGATCGACGCGCGTGAAACGCGACGAATCGAAGATCCGGGAGGGTTCCTCGTGGCCTCGGCCAACGGCGACGAGGTGATGCTGTCGGATGGGTGTCTATACAGCATCGAATCTGAATCCTGCACTGACCTGACCTCAGGCAGGGGAGGATTTCTCGGGGTCACCGGCCAGAGCGAAAATCTTTCGCATATCTATTTCGTCGACTCCGAAGTTCTGCGCGGCGAAGAAGAAAACAGTCACGGCGAAGTCGCGGCTGAAGGTATGGCCAATCTGTACGGGTGGACCCAGGGCATCGGCGCGCGGTTCGTGGCTCGCCTCGACTCGAAAGACAACCTCAGTGCGGGCGGCGGCGGAGGGGTCGCTGATTGGGCGTCTGCTCCGGCCAGTCGAACCGCTGAGACGAGTCCCGACGGGAGATACCTCGCTTTCCTCTCTCTCGCACCTCTGACCGAATACGACAACATTGGTCCGTGTGAAGAAATCTCAGGCACCGGAACGTTTCGGCCGAGCCCGTGCCCTGAGGTATACGTATTCGATTCTGCCAACGGTGCCCTAAGCTGCGCGTCGTGTGATCCCGCAGGTCCTGGCCCTCTCGGATGGTCGGTGCTCCGAAGGATCAAAGGTGGCGAAACGCTGCTTCAGCCTCGCTATATGACTGACTCCGGCCGCGTCGTATTCGACTCCCAGGATGCTCTCAGCCAGTTTGACACGAATGGCAACTCTGAAGACGTTTATGAGTGGGAGCCGCAGGGTGTAGCTGGGTGTACGCGCAGTGGCGGG
>ERZ778021.3349-NODE-3349-length-11848-cov-5.679556_pt1 | contig 11848 bp, 10 predicted proteins | sample MGYA00375751_ERZ778021 | MGnify/ENA primary metagenome ERZ778021 (study PRJEB29350, sample SAMN05389814) | bioreactor metagenome | isolation source: Thiocyanate stock bioreactor | place: South Africa: University of Cape Town | collected 2013-08-29 ... | reverse complement strand
ATCGACGGTGATCTCCAGGCCGGCGTCGATCCGGCGGTGGAGGGCGTCGCCGTCGTAGACCAGGACCTCGGGCTGCTTGAGGTCGAACCGCCGCGACAACTGGCGCTCGTTGGCGAACCAGCTCTGTTGCTGCTCGGCCAGGCCGTTGACCAGGACGAGCGGCGTGGGGTGCTTCCGCTCCACCCGGGGGCGGGGCATCTCGATCCACTTGAGCACGCGGGGGGGCATGGCGAGGGGGGCTCCATCGGGACCGTCGGCGTCACTCCGCTCGAACCTAACACGAACTCATCCCCCGGCCAACCCGCGCCGACGGGGGTTCATCCCGAATTCGCCCGGCCCTCACGCGGCCGAAACCGGGCCCTCACGGCCGTCCCGCTTGACGAGGGTCCGGGGCGGCCGGGACGATGGTGCGAGGATCACGGGGGCCGTCGGCCCTCCTCATTGATATATTAAGAGATAGAGGCCGTCGCATGCGCGTGCTGATCACGGGCGGTTCCGGGCTGATCGGCCGGCGGCTGGTCCGGCGGATCCTGGAAACGGGCGGCCGGCCGGTCGTGGTCTCGCGGCGGGCGGACGAGCTGAGGCGTGAGCGGGAGGCCCGGGACTACGAGGTCGTCCAGGGCGACCCGACCTCCCCCGGCCGTTGGCAGCAGGCGGTCGACGGCTGCGACGCGGTGGTGAACCTCGTCGGCCACAACGTCTTCGGCGAGCGCTGGACGGGCGAGGTGAAGCGGAAGATCCGCGACAGCCGCGTCTACTCCACCGACAACGTCGTCGCGGCGATCGCGACGGCGAAGGCCCGGCCGGGCGTGCTGGTGCAGGCGTCGGCGGTGGGCTATTACGGGCCGAGGGGGGACGAGGAGCTGGACGAGTCCGCCCCGCCGGGCGCCGACTTCCTGGCCGTGGTCTGCCGCGAGTGGGAGGACGCCTCCGCCGCGGTCGACGCCCTGGGCGTGCGCCGGGCGGTCGTCCGGATCGGGATCGTCCTGGCCCCGGGCGACGGGGCCTTGAAGATCATGACCCCGCTGTTCAAGCTCGGCCCCGGCGTGCCGGTCGGCGGCGACGGCGGCCTCGCCCCGGCGCGGGGGCGGCAGTGGATGAGCTGGATCCACATCGAGGATATCGTCGGCATCCTCCACATGGCCCTGACCAACCCCGGCGCCTCCGGCCCGATCAACGGCGTCGCCCCGAACCCCGTCCGCAACGCCGACTTCTCGCGCGCCCTGTCGAACGTCCTCTGGAAGCCCTACGCCCCCTGGCGCGTCTTCCTCCCCTTCGGCCCGCCGGACCTCCTCCTCCGCCTGGTCCTGGGCGAGGTCGCCGACGCCATCACGAAGGGCCAGCGGGCGATCCCCCGCCGGGCCCTCGATCTCGGCTACGCCTTCCGGCACCCCGACCTCGCCGGGGCCCTGGCGGCCGTCTTCCGTCCGCAACCCGCTTCCGACGCCGGCTGACGAGGTTGGCTTCCTTCGCCGGCCGAAATTTCGGTTGTGTCGACGCAAGTTATTCGGAATTTGTTGTTTATGGCTTATTGTTTTGGCTTCGCTCGTCGAGGTCGATGTCGTTTTCCGCGACGCCCGTCGGTTTCGGCTTTGGGGAGGCGGCCGGCCTGAAGCACCCACCCGGCGAGGCGAGAAGCTTTTCTGACGGTCCCGTCGCGGGGCCCGAGGCCGCGCGGCGTTCGCGAACCGAGTCGTCCGGGGCGGGGACGTCGGGCCGTCTCCGGTTCGATCCATCCGAGCTGTCAAAGAACGACCCTTCATCGGATAAGGTCCCGAATCCACCGCGTCGGATTTCAGGATTCCGGCCAGCATCCCCGGATACGACGCGACGGCTGCGTCGCATTCCCATGCCGGGCGAGCTTTATTGGGCTGATTTTCGCCCATCGACCGGGCAGATTCGCCCGATCCATGGGCGACGTTATTGTGGACGTTTGGCCACGTCGGAGAACAATGTCCTAAGAAATTCGGTTTGCAATCCTAGGGAATTCGGACATGATGGTGGGTGGGGTGCGAGGGCGGCATGACGCTTGCACTTAGGCATGGCTCGTTCGATTCGCGGCCTTCCAGCCCGATGGCGGCCTCGCCCGACCTCTATCCCGTCGGTCGCTCCCCCGCCGTCGACTTTCCGAGCGGGCTGCGCCGCACGCCTTCGAGGCGTGGGCGTATCGCCAGGGTAGGCTGTTTGCGCGCCGCGGGTCCATGTCCCATCCCAGCCGTCGATGACAGGAACGACTCGAACGATGAAACGACGCATCGCCCGCGGATTCACGCTGATCGAACTCCTGGTCGTCATCGCGATCATCGCGGTGCTGATCGCGCTGCTGCTGCCGGCCGTGCAGGCGGCCCGCGAGGCCGCCCGACGCGCCCAGTGCGTCAACAACCTGAAGCAGTTGGCCCTGGCGGCGATGAACTACGAGAGTTCCAACGGGGTCTTCCCGTCCCACTCGATGCAGGGGCCGACCTACGGGGCGGCGGATCCTCGGGTCTTCAGCTGGGGGGCGCCGCTGCTCCAGTACGCGGAGCAGGGGACGCTGTTCAACGCGTTGAACTTCAACCTGGAGCCGGTGGGGACCGGGATCGGCGGCGCCGCCAACAGCACGGTCTCGACGACCAAGGTGAACATGCTGCTGTGCCCGTCGGACAGCAGCGCCCAGCCGCTGCTGGCGTGGAGCGGGAGCATCTACTACGGGACGACCAACTACGTCGGCAACCTGGGCGGCCCGGGCGTGCTCCAGGCGGCCACGGGGACGATCATCCCGACGAAGTCGTGGATGACGGCGGCGTACACGTCGGGGAGCTTCGGGCCGGTGACGATCGGCTCGATCACCGACGGCACCTCGAACACGGCCCTGTTCAGCGAGCGGTTGGTGGGGATCAACTCGGCCGTCACGCCGTCCAGCAACCAGGCCCGGCGGGCGGTCTTCCTGGCGCCGTCGGGCGTGGGGGTGACGGGGAACGTCAACGACGCGACGACGTTCTACCAGGCCTGCCGCAACATCCCGGGCACGACCGCGGCCCAGTCGACGACCGCGCCGGGGCAGATGTGGCTGGGGACGTTCTCGATCTGGCAGGTCGTCAACGGCTACAACCACTTCGGCACGCCGAACCAACTGAACTGCTCCAACCCGAGCGACCCGGGGCTCGCGACCGACGGCTCGGTCTCGGCCTACGTCGGCCTGGCCGGCAGCGCCCCGCCGAGCAGCAACCACTCGGGCGGCGTGAACGTGTCGTTCGCCGACGGCTCGGTCCGCTTCGTCAAGGACGCCGTCAGCACCCAGGCCTGGTGGGCGCTGGGGACGCGGAACGGCGGCGAGGTCGTCAGCTCCGATTCGTACTGACCCGATATCCGGCCGATCGCGAGGGCCGGCCGCCCGACCGGGCGCGCCGGCCTCGCGCCGTCCCGCCTCACCCCGAGCCCCCCGAGGGATCCCGAATGGCCCGCAACCTGACCCTGCTGATCGTCGTCGTGTCCGCCCTGCTCCTGATCCCCGTCGGCTGCGGCGAGTCGCTGCCGGCCCCTTCCGGCGCCGGCCCGACGACCGAGGCCGAGAAGAAGCAGGCGGAGGACTTCCAGAAGCTCACGGAGAAGGCCCAGGCCCAGAACGCCAAGGCCGGCCGCCGCTCGCGGCGTTGAGCGCCGCGGCGGGACGGCCCGCTACTTGACCAGGTAGCCGACGGCCGCGCCGGCGGCGAAGGTCAGGGCGAAGGCGGCGAGCGTCGCCGCGAGGAGGAGGCCGGGGCGGCCCGCGGCCATGGCGGCCAGCGGCTTGAACCAGCGAGGATAGGAGGGGGGCGCGGGGACGGTCGGGGCCGACGGGGCCTGGGCCGGCGGCGGCGCGGGCTCGGCCGGCGGCGCGGGGGCGGGCTTGCGGGCCCTGGGCCGGATCAGCGCCTGGAGGGCCTCGGACGCCTCGGTGGCGTTGGCGTAGCGGTCCTGCGGCTTGAAGGCCATCAGCTTGTCGAGCACGCGCTGGGCGGCGGCGGGGAAGTCCGGGATGTGCTCGACGATGGGCACCGGCGGGTTGTTGATCCGGCGGCCCAGGCGGTCGATGGGCGACGCCCCGGGGAACGCGAGCTTGCCGGTCATCAGGTGGTACATGGCGCAGCCCAGGCTGAACAGGTCGCTGCGGCCGTCCACGTCCTTCCCCAGCGCCTGCTCCGGCGACATGTAGTCGACGGTGCCGACCGCGATGCCGTCGGCGGTGGCGAAGGTCGCACCGTCGTCGGCCTCCATCAGCACGCCCAGGCCCAGGTCCAGGATCTTCACCTTCCGGTCCTGGTCGACCAGGATGTTCGACGGCTTGACGTCGCGGTGGACCATCCCCTGGGCGTGGGCGTGGGCCAGGCCGAGCGCGGCCTGGGCGGCGTAGTCGATCATCTCCGGCGCGGGGACCGGCCCGCGCTTCAGGCGATCGCCCAGGCTCTCGCCCTGGACGTACTCCATGACGATGTAGAGGACGCGGTTGGCCCGGTCGGCGTCGAAGGCCCGGACGACGTTGGGGTGGTCGAGCCGGCCGACCAGCTTCATCTCGCGCTGGAAGCGGGCGACCACGCGCTCGTTGGAGGCGATCTCCGGGGCGATGATCTTCAGGGCGACCACGCGGTCCATCATCTGGTGGTGGGCCTTGTACACCCGGCCCATCGAGCCCGAGCCGATGCGGTCGAGGATGACGTAGCGGCCGACGACCAGCCCGTACGCCTTGCCCGCCAGCAGCCGCTTCGCCTGGTACGCCGTGATGAGCTGGTCGCGGACCAGGCGGTCGGCCAGGGCGTCGGGCGCGGAAGGATATTCGCCGCGCGCGACGCGGGCGCGGATGTCGTCCAGGGCGCGATCGCCGAGGATGCCCGCGGTGTGGAGGACCGGCATCAGGTCCGCCGGCGTGCGGTCGTCCGGCCTGGCCTTGTCGGGGCTCGCCATCGCCAATGCCCACCCCCCGGGTTCGTCCCGCCCTCGCATGCCGCGCGGAGTCCGGCGCCGGCCGCCGCGTCGCGGCGCGGCCGACGTTTCAAGGTATCAAAGGTCCACCAATCCCACAATCATGGGGCCGGGTTCTCTCGCCGTTCGTGGGGGCGCGACGCTGGACGGTCGTACCGGAAAGGGCTACGATCCGTATTGCAAAACGGACGCGGCCCGAGGCCCCGGCCCTCGGCACGCCCCCCGATCCCGCATCGGATCCCGGAGGCGTGGCGACGGGCGGTTCGCGCCCGGCCCGCGCGCCAGCCGCCTCGTTCGTGGTCCCCAGCGACGGAAGGATGATCGGCCATGTCGGCGCCGAGCGACCCCCAGCTTGCCTTGCGCCAGCTCCCCAAGCGCCACGATTTCTTCGTGGGCGTCGACAGCGACGGCTGCGCGTTCGACACGATGGAGGTGAAGCACAAGGAGTGCTTCATCCCGAACATCGTGAATTCCTACGACCTCGCGGCCATCTCGAAGTATGTGCGCGAGGCGGCGGAGTTCGTGAACCTGTATTCGCACTGGCGGGGGATCAATCGGTTCCCGGCGCTGGCGATGACCTTCGACCTGCTGCTGAACCGGCCCGAGGTCTCGGCCCGCCGGTTCAAGCTGCCGGCCGTCAAGGGCGTGCGCGACTGGATCAAGCGCGAGACGAAGCTCTCCAACCCGACGCTCAAGGCCGAGGTCGCGAAGTCGAGCGACCCGGACCTCGCCCTGGCGCTCGAATGGAGCGAGGCCGTCAACCGCACGGTCGGCGAGATGGTCCACGACGTCCCGCCGTTCCCGTACGTCCGCGAGTCGCTGGAGTGCCTGGCGGGCAAGGCCGACGTGATGGTGATCTCGGCCACCCCGGTCGAGGCGCTGGAGCGGGAATGGAAGGAGAACAGGATCGCCGAGCTGGTCTCCCTGATCGCCGGCCAGGAGCACGGCAGCAAGAAGGAGCACCTGGCCCTGGCCGCCGTGGGCAAGTACGACCTGGACAAGATCCTGATGATCGGCGACGCCCCCGGCGACATGAAGGCGGCGGTCGACAACAAGGTCCTCTTCTACCCGATCGACCCGGGCCACGAGGACGAGTCGTGGCAGCGGTTCTTCGAGGAGGCCCTGCCGAAGTTCCTCAACGGCGAGTACGCCGGCGCCTACATGGCCGCCCAGGTCGCCCGCTTCGAAGCCCTGCTCCCCAAGACGCCGCCGTGGCAGACGGCGTGATGCCGGGCGACGGGCCGCGGGCCTCGCGGTCGGGCATGGATACGGTCGGTGTCGGACGACGTCCCCTCTCCCGGCGGGAGAGGGGACATGGTCGCGCCTCTCCGTCCCTCAGAACGGCACCACCGGCTGGCCCGCGGGGTTCGCCGCGGGGGCGGCGGGGGCCGGCGAGGCCGGCGGCGGGGCGACGACGGGGGCGGCGGGGCGCTCGACCTGGAGGGCGCAGCGGAAGCCGACGTAGGTGAGGCGCTTCTCGGGGCCGATGGGCTCGCGGCCGGCCCCGGTCCCCTTGCCCCCCTTCACGACGACGTCGGAGCGCCCGCGGGCGTCGGGGCCGGTCGGGTCGTCGTAGACCTGGCCGGCGAGCGTGCGGTAGTAGTTGCGGTCCCAGGCGTCGGCCGTCCACTCCAGGGCGTTGCCGGCGAGGTCGAACGCGCCGTAGGCGGACCGGTCTTCGGGCGACGCCATGACGGCGGCGAGGTCGCTGGGCCGGGACGGTCGCTTCCTGGCGACCTTCGGCGGGTCGTCGCCCCAGGGGTAGGTGCGGCCGTCGGTGGTCCGGGCGGCGGCCTCCCACTGGGCCTCGGTCGGCAGGGCCTTGCCGGCCCACTCGGCGTAGGCCAGGGCGTCGGCGTGGCTGACCATCACCATCGGCCGGTCGTCGGGGGCCGGGTCCTTCTCGTCGAGCTGGGGCCAGGTGGAGGTCGACTTGCCGCGGTAACGGCTGCCGGCGAGGAAGCGCCGGAACTGGCCGACGGTGACCTCGTGACGGTCGATGTAGAAGGACGACAGCCGGACCTTGTGGACGGGCGAGGCCGAGGGGTCGCGCCCGTCGCCCATCGGGAAGACGCCGCCGGCGACGAGGACCATCGTCGCGCCGTCGCGATCGCCGACGATCGCCGTCGGCCATCCGGAGGGGTCGAAGGCGGCGTCGGCGGCGGCGGCGAAGCCGGCCGGGAGCCGGCGGTCGGGGGGCTCGCCGGGCGACGCGGAGGCCGTCTCGGCCGGTGGGGCCGCGACGGGCGTCTCGCCGGGGCCGGGCGGGGGGACGAGCACGGCGTTCCCCTTCACCTCCGCCGCGGCCGGCCGGGCGTCGACCACCGTCGTCGGCGGCGGCGCGGGCTGGGCCGGAGGCTGCGGTTGTGGCGGGGCCGCGGCCACGGTCGGGCCGTCCAGGAACAGCGGCAGGTTCCGCGAGGGGCGTTCGAGCGCCTCCTTCGCCTCGGCCGCCGTGCGGGTGTTCTTGTAGGTCTTCGCGAGTTGATCCAGCAGGGCGACCGCCTCGTCGGTCCGGCCGTTCTTGGCGGCGTCGCGGGCGCGGGTGAGCATCGCGCGGGCCTCGCCTTCCACGTCGACCTTGGGCGCGGAGGGGCCGGCCTCGACGACGTAGCCGTCGTCGGGGGGGAGCGGGCCCATCGGGAACGGGTCGTAGAAGAACGTGTTGTAGAGGATGTAGCAGCCCAGGCCGATCACGAAGACGAACAGGGCGCCGGTCGCCAGCCGGACGCGCTGGCGGGTCTCGTAGGTGTCGAGGACCGGGGTGTCCTCGACGAGCACCTTCTTCTCCCCGTCCTCGGCCGGCTTGGGCTTCAGGCCGGTCTTGCGGGTCGGCCCGGAGTCGTCGGCCGGGCGTCGGCGCGAGGGGGGCGGGGCGTCGGCCTTCGGCGGCGGGGGGGCGGCGCGGGGGGGCGGCGGCTCGTCGTCCTCGGACTTCCACATCCGGGGCAGGGGGCGGCCCGGCGCGCCCGGGAGGGGCGTGGGGCGAGGCGTCGGCGTCGGGGCCGGTCCCTCCCCCGACTCGTCGGGGTCGGCCAGGTCGTATTCGTCCGGTGCGTCGCCGATCATGGTCCGATGTCCCGTGACGATCTCGCGATGGGGAGAGTGGCGATGCCTTCAAAATACTCGGCGACGTCCGCGCCGGACAGGTCCCATCGCGGATCTCCGGGTTTCTTCGGATCAGCCCCCCCTCGGAACCTCCCCGGCGCCGGGGTTAGAATGGGGCCGAACCGGAGGAGGTCGGCGATGCAAGAGCGCGTGTTCGGGCGGCTGGGCTGGGACGTCGGCGAGATCGGCTACGGCATGTGGGGCCTGGCCGGCTGGACCGGCAACGACGACGACGAGACGGCCGCCGCGCTCCGGCGGGCCGTCGAGCTGGGCTGCAACTTCTTCGACACCGCCTGGGGCTATGGTGCCGGCCGGAGCGAGCGGATCCTCGGGGCGCTGCTGAAGGAGTTCCCCGGGAGGCGGCTGTACGCCGCCACCAAGATCCCGCCCAAGAACTTCCAGTGGCCGTCGCGGCGCGGGTCGACCCTCGACGAGTGCTTCCCGCCCGACCACATCCGCGAGTACACGGAGAAGTCGCTGGAGAACCTGGGGGTCTCCACGATCGATCTCCAGCAGTTCCACGTCTGGGAGGACGCCTGGGCCGACGACGACCGCTGGCTGCGGACGGTGGAGGACCTGAGGCGCGAGGGCCTGGTCCGCGGCTTCGGCGTGAGCGTCAACCGCTGGGAGCCGACGAATGTCGTCCGGACGCTGAAGACCGGCGCGATCGACGCGGTGCAGGTCATCTACAACATCTTCGACCAGGCCCCGGAGGACGAGCTGTTCCCGCTCTGCCGCGAGCTGAACGTCGCGGTCATCGCCCGCGTCCCGTTCGACGAGGGGACGCTCACGGGCACGCTGACGAAGGAGACCACCTGGCCCGAGGGGGACTGGCGGAACACCTACTTCGTCCCCGAGAACCTGTCGCGGAGCGTCGACCGCGCCGAGGCCCTGCGACCGATCGTCCCGGCCGGCATGACGATGCCCGAGCTGGCCCTGCGGTTCATCCTCCAGGAGCCGACCGTCTCCACGATCATCCCGGGGATGCGCAAGATCCGGAACGTCGAGGCGAACGTCGCCGCCAGCGACGGCCGCCCCCTCTCCGCCGACCTCGTCGCCGAACTCCGCAAGCACCGCTGGGACCGCACGCCGACCTCGTGGTCGCAGTGACGGTCCCGTCGGACCGAGGTTGACCGATCCGCCCGATCCGGTCACCATCCCGGCGGCGCGGGAGGACCGCGCGTCGGGACGGACCTCGTGCAAGGAGGCGCAGGGATGCCGCTGTTGTCCGCGCTGATCGTGGCCGCGGGGGTTGGGGTCGGGCAAGAGGCCGCCAGCGACCTGGCGTCGGCCGCGGCGGCCCCGCTCGCGGCCCATACCGTCGCCGAGCCGGCCGTCCCGCAGGTGACGTTCGAGATCCGGGAACTGTCGATGGGCTCGCCCGACTGGCGAGGCGCGTTGCAGCCCGACCTCCGGCCGGTCGCCCGCGACGAGGGCGTCGCCGCCTGGGCCGTCGACCGCGAGGGGATGCGGCGGCTCATGGAAGCCTGCCAGTCGGACCGCGATTCTTCGCTCGTCATGGCCCCGAAGATGAGCGCCCGGCTGGGCGAGCCGGTCCGGATGACGAACGAGGAGAAGGTGGATTACGTCGCCCACCTGAAGGTGTTGGCCCAGGGCCCGCCCGAGAATCGGACGAGCGTCGCCTTCCAGCCCGAGGTCGCCGAGATCCACGAGGGCGTCCGCGTCGTCCTGACCGAGACCCAGAAGAAGGGGCCCATGCTCCAGGCCCACGTCGTCGTCCAATCCACCACCATACTGGACATGCTGACGACCTACTGCTCGCAGAGCGCCGGGCCCGCCGAGCCCGACCCGGGCGTGGAGCGGGCGTCGTTCTTCCCGAAGCTCAAGGACGACAGCCCGAAGCGGGCGACGGTCCGGGGGACGATCCAGGTCCCCGAGGTCGCCACCCGCCGGATCGAGGGGGACTGGCTCATCCCGTCCGACGGGGCGATCGTCGTCAGCATGGGGCCGCTCAGCGACCTCAAGGTCGACCGCAAGCCGAAGCCGGGCGAGAAGGCCGGCGGCCTCGGGCTGTCGCTCCCCGGCAGGCCGGAGAAGCGGCGATACTTCGAGCGGGTCGTCTGCATCACGGCCCGCCTCGACCCCGCCCCGGCCGGATCGGCGCAGGCCCCGCAACCATAAATCGGCGGCCCCTTGCCGACGACGCAAGAATCCATACGCAAGGCGGGCCGATGTCGGGCGTCCTTCTCCCCTTGAGGGAGGAGGCGACGGACGCGCGCACCGTCTTGGAACCGGACCCGATCCCGGCCTTACAACGAACTCATGCGTCAATATCTCGACCTCCTGAAAGACGTCCGCGACCACGGCGTGCGGAAGCCGACGCGGGCGGTCCTGCGCTCGACGGGCGAGAAGATCGACGCGCTGAGCGTCTTCGGCCGGCAGGTCCGGTTCGACCTCTCCGAAGGCTTCCCGCTGGTCACGACCAAGCGGACGGCGTTCAACGCCATCGCCCACGAACTCCTCTGGTTCCTCCGCGGGTCGACGAACATCGCCTACCTGCGCGAACACAACGTCACCATCTGGGACGAGTGGGCCGACGAGGACGGCAACCTGGGCCCCGTCTACGGCAAGCAGTGGCGGTCGTGGGCGCGGCCCGACGGCGAGCCGATCGACCAGGTCGCGAACGTGGTCGCCGGCATCCGCGCGGTGGTCGCGGATCCGACGGCCTCGGTGGGGAGGCGGCTGATCGTCTCGGCGTGGAACCCGGCCGAGATCGAGGCGATGGCCCTGCCGCCGTGCCACACGCTGTTCCAGTTCAACGTCACGGAGGGCCGGCTCTCCTGCCAGCTCTACCAGCGCTCGGCCGACCTGTTCCTGGGCGTGCCGTTCAACATCGCCAGCTACGCGCTCCTCACCTGCCTGATCGCCCGCGCGACCGGCCTGGAGCCGGGCGAGTTCGTCCACACGTTCGGCGACGCCCATATCTACACGAATCATCTCGACCAGGTCGACGAGCAGTTGACCCGCGAGCCGCTGGAGCTTCCCGCGGTCGAGATCCTGGGCGACGTGAGCGACCTCGGGCTCGTCACGCGGGATCAGATCCGGCTGGTCGGCTACAAGTGCTGGCCGGCGCTCCGGGGCGAGGTGGCGGTGTGAGCGGCTCAAGGAGGAGCCGGAAAATGGACGTCTCAGCGATCGTCGCCATGACGCGCGACCGCGTCATCGGCCTGGAAGGCCGGATGCCGTGGAGGTTGCCGCGCGATCTCAAGCATTTCCGAAAGGTCACCTGGGGGAAGCCGATCATCATGGGCCGGAAGACCTATGAGTCGCTCGGCCGCCCCCTCCCGGGGCGTCGGAACATCGTCCTGTCGCGAGCTACCTTCGCGACGTCTCCCGAAGTCCTGGTCGCCCACTCCGTGGAGGAGGCCCTGGCCCTGGCTCGTCGGGAGGCGACCGGGGAGGCCATGGTCGTCGGAGGCGGCCAGGTTTATGAAGCGTTCCTCGATCGGTGTCGCACCATTCACTTGACCATCGTCGAGCGTCGATTCGACGGCGATACATATTTCCCGATCGACCCCCTCACCTCCTCGGAATGGCGCAGCGTCCGCAAGGAGTATTGGGAAGCGGACGACGACAATCCTGTCGACGCTACATATGTCGTTCTGGAGCGTTGTCGAGAGCAGCAGCCCGCCGCATGAGGGATGCTTCGTCGAAAACATGAGAGAGGTGATGACGAGCATCCTTCTCCCCTCGTGGTGCTGCGTCGAAAACACTCGGGATGAGAGTGATGAACGGCCTTCCCCCCTCGCGGGGGAAGGTGGCCCGAAGGGCCGGATGAGGG
>ERZ778021.3347-NODE-3347-length-11855-cov-5.741695_pt1 | contig 11855 bp, 10 predicted proteins | sample MGYA00375751_ERZ778021 | MGnify/ENA primary metagenome ERZ778021 (study PRJEB29350, sample SAMN05389814) | bioreactor metagenome | isolation source: Thiocyanate stock bioreactor | place: South Africa: University of Cape Town | collected 2013-08-29 ... | reverse complement strand
ACTGGACGCCCTGGATGAAGGAGTTGGCGCAGTTGCCGACCCCGACGATCGCGACGCGGACTTTCGCCTCGCCGCCGTTCTGCCCGTTGCTCTCACTCATAAGTTCTCTGGTTCCTCCTGGGAATCAATCGCGCTGAGTGGGAAAGGACACCCGGCGCCTCTACTGGTTACAGGGCCTCCGCGCCGCTCTCGTCGTGATCGGACGCCGCGGCGTCCATCTTGTTGAGTTCGTTGCGAACGTGCCAGACACGCTGGAAGACCGTGAAGATGGTCAGGCCGGCGAGCACGTAGATCGCCGGGGCGAGGAGTTCGAAGTCCCCGATCCCGGCGCCCTTGGCGAAGATCAGGCCGATCGAAAGTAGCACCACGCGGACCGGGCGGGTGGCGATTCCGACCTTGCACTCGACCCCGAGCGCCTCGGCCCGGGCGCGGGTGTAGGAGACCATCAGCGAGCCGAGCACGGCGACGACGCAGATCGCGGCGGCAAAATCTTCTCCGCGGGAGGCGAAGTAGCCGGCCACGGCGGCGATCACGATCCCCTCCTCGACCCGGTCCAGGGTCGAGTCGAGGAAGGCGCCGAAGAGCGTCCCCTTGCCCGACATTCGCGAGTAGCGGCCGTCGAGGGTGTCCATCACCGAGCCGAGGATGAAGGCGATCCCGGCGAGGAAGAAGAGCCGCTGGGTGACCAAGAAGGCGGCCACGAGGTTGCCGACCAGCCCCATCAGCGAGATCGCGTTGGGGGTCAGCCGCGACTCGATCAGGCGGTCGCGGGCGTAGGTCCGCAGCTCCTGGCTGTTGCGGGGCGGGGCCGGGCGGCCGTTACGTCCTCCGCCGCCGGGAGCCCGTGGGGGCGCCGTCGATGCCATCGGGATATGAGGCTAGAGGGTCCAGGGGCGCCGTGCCGGCCCTGGCCGGCGGGACGCCGATGTCGATGGGCCGAAAAGCGCTCCATATCAGCGCTTTTCGGCCCATCAACGACGTTTCTAGGCCTCGACCTCCTGTGGGCCGGCGCGGCTGCCGCCCGAGGTGCGCCAGTCCCAGGCCTCTGGTTTCCAGCGCGCCAGCGCCCCTTTGGCGATCGCGAAGGAGGCCAGGGCGACCAGCCAGCCGAGCGCGCAGTCGACCCAGTAGTGGTTGGCGGTCACGATCACCACCCAGGCGATCAGGATCGGCCAGAGGGCCCACCAGGCTTTCGACCACCAATGGCGACAGACGGCGATGCCGCTGGCGCCGATCATCAGGGCAAAGGCGCAGTGCATGCTCGGCACCGCCGCGTACGGGTTGATGAAGACCTTGGCGATCGTCGAGTCGTGGTTGACCGAGGAGTATTTCGTGATCGTGTCGACGAATCCGTCGCCCGGGAACATCCGCGGCGGCGCGGTCGGGAAGCCGACGTAGCCGATCAGCGCCAGGCACATCGCGACCACGAACATGTTGCGGACGAAATAGTAGTTCTCGTTGCGGAAGAGGTAGAGCCAGACGAGGAAGCCGAGGGCGATCGAGAACTGGGCGTTCAGGTAGAGGAAGTTCGCGGCGTCGATCGTCCACTGGGCAGGCAGGAAGAGCTTCTGCAGGGCGGGCTCGAATAGCGTGTGCGTGGAGCGCTCGAAATCGATCACCTGGGCGCCGTGGTGGATCGCGTCGGCGCGGCTGGAGTCGGCCAATCCGCGGCCGAGCTCGTAGATCACGTCGACGCCGACCAGAATCCCCAATTGGCGCCCGGCATCGCCCCAACCCTTGGGGAGCCAAGCGCCAACAGCGGAGAAGACACGCGACATGAAACCTCGATTGTAATCCTGCCTTGAGCAGGGCTCGGAATTATGGCCACGACCTCCCCCAAGAAGCGCGAAAAGAAACCCTGGAAACGTCCGGACAGGAGACGGGTCCGCGCGCTCCGCGAACGGCTGCGGGAGATGTACGGAGTGCCGGTCAACGAGCCTAATCGACGGCCGATCGACGAGCTGGTGCTGACGATCCTGTCCCAGCACACGAACGACCGCAACAGCGGCCGGGCCTTCAAATTGCTGCGCGAGCGCTTCCCGACCTGGGACGAGGTGCGCGACGCGCCGGTGGCCGAGGTCGAGGACGCGATCCGGCCGGGCGGGCTGGCGCAGCAGAAGGCGCCGCGGATCCAGGCGATCCTGCGCGAGCTGGGGCCGGAACCGAGCCTCGACTGGACCGAGGACGCGCCGATCGAGGAGTCGCGCGAGTACCTGCTGAGCCTGCCGGGGGTGGGCCGCAAAACCGCCGCCTGCGTGCTGATCTTCAGCTGGGGCCTGCCGGAGATCCCGGTCGACGTCCACATCCACCGGGTCGGCGGCCGCCTCGGGCTCTTCCCGGCGAAGGCCTCGCTGGAGCGCGCCCACGACGAGATGCTGGCGATCGTGCCGCCCGAGGACGCCTACGAGCTGCACGTCAACCTGATCCGCCACGGCCGCACGCTCTGCCGTCCGAAGCCCCGTTGCGGCGGGTGCGAGCTGCGCCGGATGTGCCCTTGGTACCGCGATCTGGACAACCAGGAGCTGATCGCCGGCTAGCGGAAGCCCCTCCCGGGGTGGCGCAAGTTAGTATCCGCGCCGCCTCTCCATGAGCAAGCGCACCTTCTACACGTTCGCGGTCCTCGTCTTCGTCCTCGCGGTGGTCATCCCGTGGTTGGCCTTCCGTGGCAGCGGCGATGCGAATACCGGTGCGATGAAGGTCCCGCAGCACCTGAAGGCGGGCCAGGCCCTCTTCGAGACGAACTGCGGCACCTGCCACACGCTCTACTCGGCGGGCACCGACGGCGACTACGGTCCCGACCTCGACGAACTTCTGGCCCCGACCGGCCCGGTCGAACCGGAAGACACGAAGACGATCAAAGCGACCGAACAGCGCGTGATCAACGCCCAGAAGCAAGGCGTCGACAGCAACACGCCGGGCCGCATGCCGCCCGGCATCCTCAACGAAACGCAGCAGAAAGAAGTCGCCGAATTCGTCGCCGCCACCGCCGGCGAGGGCTAGACGCCCCGTTCGCGGTTCGGGCCCGGATGGGCCTTGTTGGGTGAGTGAAGGATTGGCGGGGGACGCGGCGGCGTCGCGTCCAGCGGCAGGCGTGCGAGGGACGACGAGGGACGCGGCCCTCTCGTTGGCGGCCCGGACAGGCTGAGGCCGCCTACGAGAGGGCCGACCCTTGGGGAGAGGGCGAGGGTGCGCAACCCGTGCGGGTCTCGGGAGAGTGCGTGGCGAAGGCGTCGGCAACGTCACGTTTACGGAGGGAAGACGCCACGAACGCAGCCTTCTGTGACAGGCCAAATATTGATGGGTCGAAAACACCTCCTATAGGGCATGTTTTCGGCCCGTCAACCTGAGGGCGTTGTGGAGGCGCGACGTCTCTCCCCGGATGCGCATGGGACCTGCGCACTTCCCTGCGAAAGCCTCACGTCCTGGGCCGCCGGCGCCTCGAAGTGCGCCGTCCCCCGCTGGCGTTCGCAGTTCCCCGTACCGGCTACGGGAAAGTGCGAACGCCAGGCGGCGGGGCGGGGTCAGTAGATCTTCAGGGTGCTGAAGAGGCCGGCGTGGTCCGAGTCCCAGAAGCCGTTCTGGGGACTGCGGCCGGTGACGGAGGAGTTGACCTCCTTCACCTGCTTCGGGTCGCGGGTCATGATGTGGTCGACCTTGTGGTCGAACTGGGCGACTCCGCCGCCGTCGCCTACCGGGAGGAGCGCGGTCTGGAGGCAGCAGCCGAGCGGCTTGTAGGTGCTGCGTTCGCGCATCCCGGCCTTGACCAGCGTTTCGTAGGCCTGGCCGTCGCCGGGCTGGACCGCGGTCTTGGTGTCCGAGTTCAGGTCACCGACCAGGATCGTCGGCAGGGGGTTGGTCAGCGGCCCGTTCGGCGCCACCAGTTCGGCCGCCTGCTGGGCGCGGATGCTCGGCACCACCGTCTGCGGGTCGAACGATTCGAGGTGGGTGTCGACGAAGTGGAACGGGGCCGAGCCGCGCACCGTGGCGTCGATCGAGGCCCAGCCGCGGACCACGGTCACCGTGGCGCCCGAGAGTTCCACCGAGTAGAGGCTCTTGTAGTGGCCCTTCCTCGGCTGTGAGACCTTCACTTCGCCGCCGACCTTGGCGAGGATCACGTCGCGCATCGTCAGCCTGCCGTTGATCTCGGCGTTGGCGATCAGCTGGTTGGGGCCGTCGCCGGGGACGCCGTTCTCGTCGGCGGGCGCTTCGAAGTCGAACTCCGGGTTGACGACGACCGCCTTGTAGCGCTGCTTGCCCTTGTTCAGTTCCTTCAGCAGTTCGGTCAGGTAGTCGTAGCGAACCGTGGTCGCCTTCGGCAGCGAGCCGCCGAGCAGCGGTTCGAGGCTGGGCGGGCCGGTGCGCCACTCGGCGACCTCCTGCAGCCCGACCAGGTCGGGGTCCTTCTTGATGATCTCCTGGGCCAGGCCTTTGGCCCGCACCGGGAAGTCGTTGGCGGTCACCTGGCGCAGGATCTCGCCGGTCGCCTCGGTGAAGGCGGCGACGCCTTTCGCCTGGATCGCCGGCGTCAGGTCGGCGCCGAGGTAGAGGTTGCGGGTCATCACCTTGACTTCGGTCGGCGGCGGCGCGGCGGTCTTCTTCGGCTTCGCGGTCGCGCTCCCGGCGACGGCGAGCACCAGCGCCGCCAGCAGCGCGGCTCCGAGCAGCACCGGCACGGCAAGGCGCGGGCGCAGATGGGCGTGGTTCAAGTCTTCCTCCTGATCGGCGGTCCTCCCGGACCGGTTTGCGAGGCCCTCCCGCCTCGTTGCCCTTCCCCAACTTACCCACCCGGCGGCTGAGTTCGCAGTTTTGGCCGCTATCCGGCCATTTCTGCGAACGCACGGGGTGGGCTGGCGGAAAGTTCGCGGATCGCCTTGAGACCGGGCAGAAGATCTGCCATACTGGCACTTAGATTTCTTAGGCTTAGACAACGAAACCCCTGGAGGGAGCAGCAAAAGTGGCAAAAACGATCGGAATCGACCTGGGAACCACCAATTCCTGCGTCGCCGTCATGGAGGGCGGGGAGCCGACCGTTCTCGAGAACGCCGAGGGTGGTCGCACCACTCCGTCCGTAGTCGCCTTCACCGAGAGCGGTGAGCGGCTGGTCGGAACGGTCGCCAAACGCCAGGCGGTGATGAATCCCGAGAACACGATCTTCTCGATCAAGCGCTTCATGGGCCGCAAGGAGTCCGAAGTGAAAGAGGAGGAGACGATCGTCCCCTACTCGATCGAGGCAGGCCCGAACGGCGACGTGCGCGTCGACGTGCGCGGCAAGCAGTACAGCCCGCCGGAGATCAGCGCGATGATCCTGCAGAAGCTGAAGGCCGACGCCGAAGCGAAGCTCGGCGAGCCGGTCGACAGCGCCGTGATCACCGTCCCGGCCTACTTCAACGACGACCAGCGTCAGGCGACGACCGACGCCGGCAAGATCGCCGGCCTCGACGTCAAGCGCATCATCAACGAGCCGACCGCGGCCGCCCTGGCCTACGGGCTCGACAAAGAGAAAACCGACCAGACGATCCTCGTCTTCGACCTCGGCGGCGGCACCTTCGACGTGTCGGTGCTGGAAATCGGCGACGGCGTCTTCGAGGTGAAAGCGACCGCCGGTGACAACCACCTGGGCGGCGACAACTGGGACAAAGCGATAGTCGAGTGGCTGGTCGCCGAGTTCAAACGCGACCAGGGCGTCGACCTCGCGGCCGACAAGAACTCGCTGCAGCGCCTCTACGAGGCTGCCGAGAAGGCGAAGATCGAGCTCTCCTCGACGCAGGAGACGCAGATCAACCTGCCGTTCATCACCGCGGTCGAGGGGCAGCCGAAGCACCTCGACATGAAGCTCACCCGGTCGAAGCTGAACGAGCTGACCGGTGACCTGCTGGACCGCACGGTCGGGCCGGTGAAACAGGCCCTCGCCGACGCCGATGCGTCGATCGACCACGTGGTCCTGGTGGGCGGGATGACCCGCTCCCCGGCGGTCCGCGAGAAGGTCAAGGAGCTGACCGGCAAGGAGCCGCACCAGGGCGTCAACCCGGACGAGGTCGTCGCCGTCGGCGCCGGCATCCAGGCGGGCGTGCTGGCCGGCGACGTGAAGGACGTGCTGCTGCTCGACGTCACCCCGCTGACCCTCGGCATCGAGACCAAAGGCGGCGTGATGACGAAGCTGATCGAGCGCAACACGACGATCCCGACGAAGAAGTCGGAGGTCTTCTCGACCGCCGACGACAACCAGCCCTCGGTGGAGATCCACGTCCTGCAGGGCGAGCGCGAGATGGCCTCGGGCAACAAGAGCCTGGGCAAATTCCAGCTCACCGGCATCCCGCCGGCGCCGCGCGGCATCCCGCAGATCGAGGTCACCTTCGACATCGACGCCAACGGGATCATCTCGGTGACGGCGAAAGACAAAGGCACCGGGACCGAGCAGAAAATCGAGATCAAATCCGGCTCCGGGCTCTCCGATGAGGAAATCCAGAGCATGGTGTCCGACGCCGAGTCGCACGCCGAGGAGGACCGCAAGCAGCGTGAGCTGGCCGAGGCCCGCAACATCGCCGAGAACGCGGCCTACCAGGCGGAGAAAACCGTCAGTGACGCGGGCGACAAACTCGACCAGGGCACCAAGGACCAGATCGAGACGGCCGTCAAAGACGTCCGCGCGACGCTCGAGTCCGGCTCGCTCGACGAGGTGAAAGGCAAGACCGAGGCGCTGACCGCGGTGATGACCACGGCCTCCGAAGCGCTCTACGCGCAGGCCCAGTCCGAGGCCGAGGCGGCGCCGAACGGCGGCGACTCGACCGGATCGAGCTCGGCCGACGACGAGGAAGTCGTCGACGCCGAAGTGGTCGACGAGGACAAGTAGATGAACGACCGACCGGAGAGTCAGGCCGGCGCGCCCGAGAGCGCGCCGGTCGAGCCGGCCGCCGCGGAGACTCCCCAGGCCGAGCCACAGGAGCAGGAGCAGGTCGAGCAGGACCTGGCCCAGCTGCTGGCCGAGGCCGAGGCGAAACGGGACGAGTACCTGGACATCGCCCGCCGGGCCCAGGCCGATTTCGAGAACTACCGCAAGCGGATGGCAGCCGAGGTCCAGGCCGCGGCGCTGCGCGGCAAGGCCGAGGTCGTGCGCGGGTTCCTGCCGGTGGTCGAAAGCTTCGAGCGGGCGCTCGAACATGCCGGGATCGACGGCGACGCCGACCCGAGCGACGAGGCCGACGCGACCAAGCAGGGCTGGCTCCTCACCTACCGCGACCTGACCCGGGCACTGGCGAGCGCCGGCGTCGCCGTGGTCGATCCGAAGGGCGAGAAGTTCGACCCGAACCAGCACGAGGCCCTCTCGATGGTCCAGGTCGAGGGCGCCGAGGCCGGCGTCGTCGTCGAAGTGATGCAGAAGGGCTACCAGTTCGACGGGCACCTGATCCGTCCCGCGCGGGTCGTGGTGGCCTCCTAGAGGACGCAGAAGAAGACGGAAGAGACGAGAGAAGTGGCAGACGAGCTTTACAAGACCCTCGGCGTCGGCAAGGACGCGAGCGAGGACGAGATCAAGAAGGCGTACCGCAAGCTGGCGCGCCAGTACCACCCTGACCGCAACCCCGGCGACAAAGAGGCCGAGGAAAAGTTCAAGGAGGTCTCGGCCGCGCACGACGTCCTCTCCGACCCGGAGAAGCGCAAGGAGTACGACGCGGGGCCGGCCTTCGGTGGGTTCGGCGCAGGCGGCAACCCGTTCGGCGGCGGCAACCCCTTCGGTGGGGGCGGCGCCCAGGCGGGCAGCTTCGGCGCCGACTTCGGCGACATCCTCGGCGGCATCTTCAACCGCGGCGGCGGCGGTCGCGGCAAGCCGCAGGCGGTCCGCGGGCGGGATCTCGAGACCGAGGTCCCGCTGAGCTTCGACGAAGCGATCAACGGGACGCAGATCAGCATCACCGTGCCGAAGGCGGAGCGCTGCGAGACCTGCCACGGCTCCGGCGCGGCACCCGGCACGGCGCCGGTCACCTGCCCGCGCTGCGAAGGCCGCGGCATCGATCCCCAGAACCAGGGCTTCTTCTCGATCAGCCAGCCCTGCCCGCAGTGCGGCGGCGCCGGCGAGATCATCGAGAACCCCTGCCCGACCTGCAACGGCTCCGGCCTGACCCAGCAGAACAAGCGGATCAAGGCGAACATCCCCGCCGGAGTGAAGGACGGCACCCGCATCCGGCTCGCCGGCAAGGGCGAGGCGGGACCGCGCGGCGGCCCGAATGGCGACCTCTACGTGACCACGCGGGTGGCCGCGTCGCCGGTCTTCCGCCGGCTCGACGACGGCAACCTCGAGGTGACGGTGCCGATCACGATCCCGGAGGCGGTCCGCGGCGGCACGATCGAGGTGCCGACGCTGGCCGGCACGAAGAAGATCAAGGTCGCGCCGGGGACCAGACACGGGGCGATCCAGCGCCTGCGCGGCGAGGGCGCCCCGAAGGGGAAAGGCAAGGGCAAGGGTGACATCCGTTACCGGCTCGAGATCGAGGTGCCGAAAGATCTGAACGAGGAGCAGCAGAAGGCCGTCGACGAGCTGGCCACGGCGCTGAACGGGCACGACCCGCGCGCCGAGCTGCTGCGCAAGGCGGGGGTCTGATGCCGACCTACCGCAGACAGGTGACGAAAGTGAACGCGACCTTCGATGACGAGCAAGGGGTCTTCATGATCTCGGTCGCCGCGGAACTCGCCGAGATGCACCCGCAGACGCTGCGGATGTACGAGACGCGCGGCCTGATCGCCCCCAAGCGCTCGCCGAAAAACACGCGGCTCTACAGCCGGCGCGACGTCGAACGCCTGCGCCGAATCCAGGAGATGACGCACCAGGGACTGAACCTGATGGGTGTCGAGACCGTCCTGGCGCTGGAAGAGCAGGTCGAAAAGTTGAAGGAGAGAGTGGAAGAGCTGGAAGGAAGGAAGAAGGTCTAGATGCAGCCCGACAAGTTCACCCAGAAATCGCAGGAAGCGATCGCGGCGACGCTGGAGCTGGCGCGCAGCCACCGTAACCCCGAGGCTGCGCCCGCCCACCTGCTGGTCGCGCTGCTCGACCAGACCGAGGGCCTGGTCGTGCCGATCCTGCAGCGGGTCGGCGCCGACACGGCGACGATCGCGGCGCGCGCCTCGGAGGCCGTCGCGGCGCTGCCGAAACTCGGCGAGGGCGACGAACCGCGCCTCTCCAGCGCGCTGGCCGCGACGTTGCGCGTCGCCGAGCGCGAAATGGGGCGCGACGGGTCGAGTCTGATCTCGACCGACCACCTGCTGCGGGCGCTGACCGAGGACCCGACCGTGGGCCCGATCCTGCCCTCGCGGGAGGAGCTCGACGCCGCCGTGATGGCGGTCCGTCCCAACCCGGTGACCACCGCGAACCCGGAGTCGACCGCCCAGGCCTTGGAGAAATTCGGCCGCGACCTGACCGCCGACGCGCGCTCGGGCAAGCTCGACCCGGTGATCGGGCGCGACGAGGAGATCCGCCGCGTGATCCAGGTGCTTTCCCGGCGGACGAAGAACAACCCGGTGCTGATCGGTGACCCCGGCGTCGGCAAGACGGCGATCGTCGAGGGGCTGGCCCAGCGGATCGTCGACGGCGACGTGCCGGAGAGCCTGCGCGACCGGCGCGTGATCGCGCTGGACATCGGCTCGCTCTTGGCGGGCTCGAAATACCGCGGCGAGTTCGAGGAGCGGCTGAAAGCGGTGCTGAACGAGGTGCAGGAGGCGGAGGGCCAGATCGTCCTCTTCCTCGACGAGCTTCACACCATCGTCGGGGCGGGCGCCGCCGAAGGCGCGGTCGACGCGGCGAACCTCTTGAAGCCGATGCTGGCGCGCGGCGAGCTGCGCGCGGTCGGCGCGACGACGCTGGACGAGTACCGCAAGCACATCGAGAAGGACGCGGCGCTGGAGCGGCGCTTCCAGCCGGTGCTGGTCGGCGAGCCCGACATGCAGGACACGATCGCGATCCTGCGCGGGCTGAAGGCGCGCTACGAACAGCACCACGGCGTGCGGATCGCCGACTCGGCGATCGTCGCCGCGGCGACGCTCTCGGAGCGCTACATCGCCGATCGCTTCCTCCCCGACAAGGCGATCGACCTGATCGACGAGGCCGCCTCGCGGTTGAAGATCGAGATCGACTCGGTGCCGACCGAGATCGACGAGGTCGCCCGCCGGATCCAGCAGCTGGAGATCGAGCGCGAGGCGCTGAAGAAAGAGACCGACGACGCCTCGAAGGCGCGCCTCGAGGCGCTCGAGGACGACCTCACCAACCTGCGCGAGACGGAGACCGAGCTGCGCGCCCGCTGGCAGAACGAGAAAGAGCCGATCGAGGAGATGAAGGCGGCGAAGGCCGAACTCGAGGAAGCGCGGGTGCAGGCCGACCAGGCGAACCGCGAGACCGACCTGCAGCGCGCCGCCGAACTCCAGTACGGGCTGATCCCGGAGCTGGAGGGCAAGGTGAAGGACGCCGAAGCGCGCCTCGCCGAGCTGCACGCGGGCGACGGCGGCACGATGCTCGCCGACGAGGTGACCGACGAGGACGTCGCCGAGGTGGTGGCGAAATGGACCGGCATCCCGGTGTCTCGCCTGATGGAGGGCGAGGTCGAGAAGCTGATCCACATGGAGGACCGCCTGCACGACCGGGTGATCGGCCAGCAGGAGGCGATCGAGGCGGTGGCGAACGCGCTGCGGCGCTCGCGCGCCGGGCTGTCGGATCCGAACCGGCCGATCGGCTCGTTCCTCTTCCTCGGCCCGACCGGGGTCGGCAAGACCGAGCTGGCGAAGGCGCTGGCGGAGTTCATGTTCGACTCCGAGCAGGCGATCGTCCGCCTCGACATGTCCGAGTACATGGAGAAGCACACGGTCTCCCGCCTGGTCGGCGCCCCTCCGGGCTACGTCGGCTACGAGGAGGGCGGCCAGCTGACCGAGGCGGTGCGCCGGCGCCCCTACGCGGTGGTGCTGCTCGACGAGATCGAGAAGGCGCACCCGGACGTCTTCAACACGCTGCTGCAGATCATGGACGACGGCCGGCTCACCGACGGCCAGGGCCGCACGGTCAGCTTCACCAACACGGTGCTGATCATGACCTCCAACGTGGGGAGTGATCGGATCGTCGGCGACGTCGTCGACGAGGGGATCCGCGAGGCGATCGAAGAGACGCTGGCGGCCACCTTCAAGCCAGAGTTCCTGAACCGCATCGACGACACGGTGATCTTCCACCGCCTCTCGAAGCAGGACATCGGTCGCATCGTCGAGCTCCAGGTCGCCCAGCTGGTCGGCCGGGTGGCGGAGCGCGGGATCTCGATCGAGCTCACGAGCGACGCCCGCACCCTGCTCGGCAACCTCGGCTACGACCCGGTCTACGGTGCCCGCCCCCTGCGCCGGGTGATCCAGAAGCAGCTGGTCGACAAACTGGCGCTGAAGATCCTCGAGGGCGAGTTCGGCGAGGGCGACACCGTCCGCGTCGACACCGCCGACGGCGAGCTCACCTTCGAGCGCGCCGCGGCGGGCGCGGCGGCGACGGCGTAGGGCCGGCGCGGGACGGCGCACTTCGGGGCCCCGGCGGCCGGGGACGCGAGGATTCCGGGGGAAGTGCGCGGGTTCTGGCGCAGATCTGGGGCCCCTGCATGAGTTGACCACACCAGGGTGTGGTCAACTCATGCAGGGGCCGGATCCGGGGCCGAGATTCGCGCTGCGTGGATCGACCTTGCCATGGCACGGTCGATCCACGCAGCGCATCCGGGACTCCTCAAGGGACGTGGAGTTCCGCACCGGACCCGCGCAGATCGTCACGGACCTCCGCCGCGACCCGCACGGGACGCGCGCCCTCGCCCCTCTCCCCGAGACCCGGCCCTCTCGTAGGCGGTCACAGCCTG
>ERZ778021.3346-NODE-3346-length-11860-cov-4.591953_pt1 | contig 11860 bp, 13 predicted proteins | sample MGYA00375751_ERZ778021 | MGnify/ENA primary metagenome ERZ778021 (study PRJEB29350, sample SAMN05389814) | bioreactor metagenome | isolation source: Thiocyanate stock bioreactor | place: South Africa: University of Cape Town | collected 2013-08-29 ... | reverse complement strand
CTCCTCATCGGACACTGAACGACGCGACAACCGCGACATCTATCGCTGCAATTCAAACGCGGACGCCCTCTGATACAGTGGAGTGGCTCGAAACCGGTTTTCGGGCATCCCCTCTTTTCTTCACCGACCTTCCGGCATGCCCCGGCGTGCAGTCCGGACAGGGCGAGGAGAGGCGATACGTCCGCGAGGCGCGACAGTCGCGTCCGCGTAACGAAAGGAACACTTCGTGGCTACGAAGTCCCAGGACCGCCGCAAGGTGCGTCTGTCGCGCGCCCTCGGCGTCGCGCTGACCCCCAAGGCAGCCAAGTATCTCGAGAAGCGCCCGTATGCTCCCGGCGAGCACGGCCGCACCAAGCGCAAGCAGGACAGCGACTTCGCCGTCCGCCTCCGCGAGAAGCAGCGTCTGCGCGAGCAGTACGGCATCCGCGAGAAGCAGATGCGCAACACGTTCAATGAGGCTCGTCGTCAGGACGGCCTGACGGGTGAGAACCTCGTCGAGCTGCTCGAGATGCGCCTCGACGCCCTCGTGCTGCGTGCCGGCTTCGCCCGCACCACGGCGCAGGCCCGTCAGCTCGTCGTGCACCGCCACATCCTCGTGGACGGCCAGCTCGTCGACCGCCCGTCGTTCCGCGTGAAGCCGGGTCAGACCATCCACGTCAAGCCCAAGAGCGAGTCGCTGGAGCCCTTCCAGGTCGCCGCCCTCGGTGGCCACGCCGAGGTTCTGCCCCCCGTCCCGGGCTACCTCGAGGTCGAGCTCGACAAGCTGCAGGCCAAGCTCGTGCGTCGTCCGAAGCGTGCGGAGGTCCCCGTCACCGGTGACGTCCAGCTCGTCGTCGAGTACTACGCCGCGCGCTGAGCGCGTGCACATCCGAAGGGCGTCGGGGTTCTCCCCGGCGCCCTTCGGCGTTCCCGCAGACCCACCGACACGAGCCGTGCACCTAACATGGAACGCATGAAGAAGGTGCTGTGGTTCGTCGTGGGTCTCGCGGGAGGCTTCGTCGCCGCCCACTTCGTGAACAAGGATCCGCGCGGCCACGAAGTTCTCGCCGAGGTCGACGCGCGCATCACCGAGTTCACCGACCGCATCGGCGAGGCATATCGCGCCCAGGAGGCGAAGATCGACGGCATCGCCGAAGACGTCAAGGATGCCGCCGCGAACGCCGTCGAGGCCGCGAAGGACGCGGCATCCAGCGCCGTGGACGCCGCGCACGACGTCGTCAAGAACGCCGACTGACCACACACCCGCACCGTCCCGTACGGGACCGTCCGTCCCGCACGCCCGTGCTCTGCCGCGGAACCCACAGATGAAGACCGCCGAGATCGCCCAGCGCTACCTGGACTACTTCGAGAAGAACGGGCACACGATCGTGCCCTCGGCATCCCTGGTCACCGACGACCCGGCGCTGCTGTTCACCGTCGCCGGAATGGTGCCGTTCATCCCCTACCTGTCGGGTGATGTGCCCGCGCCGTACCCGCGCGCGGCCGATAACCAGAAGTGCATCCGCACCAACGACATCGAAGAAGTCGGCAAGACCCCGCGGCACGGCACCTTCTTCCAGATGCTCGGCAACTGGTCGTTCGGCGACTACTTCAAGGAAGGCGCCATCCGCTACGCCTGGGAGCTGCTGACCACATCCGAGGACGACGGTGGACTGGGCTTCGACCCGAAAGACCTGTGGGTCACGGTCTACGAAGAGGATGACGAGGCGCACGACCTGTGGCTGCGTCTGACCGACCTTCCCGAGGAACGCATCCAGCGCCTGGGTAAGGACACGAACTACTGGTCGACGGGCCTGCCCGGCCCCGCGGGCCCCTGCTCGGAGATCTTCTTCGACCGCGGCCCCGCGTACGGCATCGACGGCGGACCGGCAACCGACGACGACCGCTATGTCGAGATCTGGAACCTCGTGTTCATGCAGTACGAGATCACGGATGTGCGCAGCAAGTACGACTTCACGATCGTCGGAGAGCTGCCCAACAAGAACATCGACACCGGCATGGGCCTGGAGCGCATCGCGTTCCTCAAGCAGGGCGTCGACAACATGTACGAGACCGATCAGGTGCGCCCCGTGCTCGATGCCGCCGTCGCCCTGTCGGGAAAGTCCTACGGCGCGAACCACGACGACGACGTCCGTTTCCGCGTCGTCGCCGACCACGTGCGCTCCTCGCTCATGCTGCTGAGCGACGGCGTGACCCCGGCGAACGAAGGTCGCGGCTATATCCTCCGCCGCCTCATGCGCCGCGTCATCCGCTCCATGCGTCTGCTGGGTGTGGACGGAGCGACGTTCGCGACCCTGTTCGCGGCGTCGCGGGATGCCATGAAGGATGCCTACCCGGTGGTCGGCACCGACTACGACCGTCTCGTGACCTATGCCCTCGCGGAGGAGGCCACGTTCCTGCGCACGCTCGCCGCCGGCTCGGAGAACCTCGACGCGTCCATCGCGGCGGCCAAGGATGCCGGGACCACCTCGATCGGCGGCGCGGAGGCGTTCCTGCTCCACGACACGTACGGCTTCCCGATCGATCTCACGATGGAGATCGTCGAAGAAGCGGGGCTCACCGTCGACCGCGACGCGTTCGACACCCTGATGCACGAGCAGCGGGCCCGAGCGAAGGCCGATGCCCGCTCCCGCAAGCGCCAGCTCGCCGACACGAGCATCTACCGCGACTTCCGCGCGAAGGGCGAGACGGTCTTCACCGGGTACACCGATTGGGAGACCGAGTCGACCGTCCTCGGACTCCTCGTCGACGGTGCCCCCGCGCAGCGGGCGGTGCAGGGGCAGATCGCGGAGGTGATCCTCGCCGAGACCTCGCTGTACGCCGAGAGCGGCGGTCAGGTGGCCGACAAGGGTGTGATCGTGGGTCCCGGCTACGAACTCGAGGTCCTGGACGTGCAGCGCCCGGTGCCGGGGCTGGTCAGCCACACGGTCGAGGTGACCTCGGGCGAGGTCGGCGTGGGCCAGCCCGCGACGAGCGTCGTGGATGCCGTCAACCGCCGCGCGGCACAGCAGGCGCACTCGGCGACCCACCTCGTGCACGCGGCCCTGCGCGACACGCTCGGAAAGTCGGCCACGCAGGCCGGATCGCTCAACCGCGCCGGCTACATGCGGTTCGACTTCTCCTGGGGTCAGACCCTGTCGGAGGCGACCAAGACGGAGATCGAGGAGATCGCGAACAACGCCGTGCGCGACAACCTGCAGGTGACCACGCGCGTGCTTCCGCTCGATGAGGCCAAGGCGGCCGGCGCGATGGCGCTGTTCGGCGAGAAGTACGGCGACACGGTGCGCATGGTCGACATCGGCGGGCCCTGGTCGCGCGAACTGTGCGGCGGCACCCACGTCGGCTCGAGCGCGGAGATCGGCCTCATCAACCTCGTCGGAGAGTCGTCGGTGGGCGCCTCCACGCGACGGGTGGAAGCCCTCGTCGGTCTCGACGCCTTCCGGGAGCTCGCTGCCGAACGCGCCATCGTCTCGCAGCTGTCGACCTCGCTGAAGACGCCGAAGGACCAGCTGGCCAGCCGAGTCGCGGATCTGGCGGCAAGCCTGAAGGCGGCTGAGAAGCGCATCGCGCAGTTCGAGGCGAAGGCGCTGGAGAGCCGGCTGCCGGAACTGGCCGGATCGGCCCAGGCGACCGGGGCGTTCCGTCTCGTCGCCCAGTCGTTGGGCGTCGCGGCCTCGGCGGACGACGTGCGCACGCTGGCCCTGCAGGTGCGCGAGCGCGTGGGAGCCGGCGCCGTCGTCGCGCTCGGCGCCGTCGTCGGCGGCCGGCCCGTCGTCATCGTCGCCACCGACGACGCTGCCCGCGCGGCGGGAGCGAAGGCGGGCGTGCTCGCGAAGAACGCCGCAGCCGTGCTCGGCGGCGGCGGCGGCGGACGTGACGACGTGGCCCAGGGCGGCGGAACCGATCCGGATGCCCTCCCGCACGCGCTCGCAGCGGTGACGCGCGCACTGGAGACACCCGGCGCGTGAGCGGCTTCCGACCGGGCGTGCGCCTCGGGATCGACGTCGGCAAGGCGCGGATCGGGGTCGCCCGGTGCGATCGCGACGGACTGCTCGCCGTTCCCGTCGAGACGGTTGCGCGAACGGATGCCGCGGCCGCGCACATCGCGCAGCTCGCCGAGGAATACTCCGCGATGGAATTGCTCGTCGGGTTGCCGATCAGCCTGTCCGGTGGAGAGACCGCGTCCACCGACGATGCCCGCGCCTTCGCGAGGGAGGTGCGCGCGGCATCCGGACTGGAGGTGCGCCTCGTCGATGAGCGCCTCAGCACGGTGAGCGCGCACGCGGCGCTGCGCGATGCCGGACGCTCCCAGCGTTCGTCTCGTAGGATTGTCGACCAAGTCGCCGCCGTCGTCCTGCTGCAGCAGGCGATCGACGTCGAGAAGAGCACCGGTGCCCCCGCCGGTGCCGTATTGCCCGACCCGCAGGAGCCCGCCTGATGTCTGACACCCCGCCGAACGACGACGAGTTCGCGGACCTGTTCAGCAAACTGCCGACCCCGCGCACGCAGGCGCCGTCATCCGGTGGCGCGGCATCCGTGCCGCCATCGCGCCGCGCCGCTCGGGAGGCGGCCGCGGCGGCGAACGCCGCGTCAGAGACCCCGCCGTCGCCGCAGAGCGCACCGATCGCAGCACCGATCTCCGCGCGCGCCGCGGACGAGACCGCGGATCCCCGCCCCGAGACCGCTGCGGCAGCGCCACCGGCACCGGCGTCGCCAGAGGCCGAGGCCGTTCCGGTGCATCAGCAGCTCGATGCGCTCTTCAGCGGGGACTCGCACTCCGATCGCGGGCGCGGCAAGAGCCACGACCGCGATCGCCGCAAAAGCCGCATCGCGGGCTGGGTGATCTTCGGGGTGATCCTCGCAATCCTCGGCGGCATCGTGGGGGGCGGCTTCTACGTCTGGAACACCTACGAGGACAAGATCCGCGCGTTCCTGGGGTGGGAAGAACCCAAGGACTACGAGGACGGCATCGCCGAGGGCGACGCGACGGTGACGATCGTCACGGGCGACACCGGATCGACGATCTCGACGTCGCTGTTCCAGGCGGGCGTCACGAAGACGGACACCGCCTTCTACGACTACTTGATCAAGACCGGCCAGAACCCGGACTTCCAACCGGGCGTGTACACGCTCAAGCAGAAGATGTCGTCCGCGGCGGCCCTGAAGGCTCTGGAAGACCCCAGCAGCCGACGCGAGAACACCGCGCAGCTGCCCGAGGGCTTGACCATGGGCTCGACCCTGACGCGACTCGCCGACGGAACCGGCATCCCGCTCGCCGATCTGCAGGCGGCGGTCGCCGATCCCTCGCAGTACGGCGTCAGCGCGACGACGCTCGAGGGCTGGCTGTTCCCGGCGACCTATACGTTCGATCCCGGGAGGACGGCGCAGCAGGTCATCAAGACGCTGGTCGGTCGCACGGTGGCCTCTCTCGACAAGGCCGGCGTGCCGACCGACCAGCGCGAGCGCATCCTCACCGTCGCGTCGCTCATCCAGCGCGAGGCACGATTCACAGCCGACTTCTACAAAGTCTCCGCCTCGATCCCAACAACGAGGAGACCCACGGCCTGCTGCAGATGGACTCGACGGCGCAGTACGGCTACAACGAGATCAACAAGGGCACGGCCAGCTCCTCGGCAGAAGCCCTCGCCAACGACAACCCGTGGAACACGTATCTGCACCCGGGTCTGCCGATCGGGCCGATCGCCAACCCCGGCGACCTGGCCATCGACGCGGCGATGCATCCGGCAGACGGGCCGTGGCTGTACTTCGTGACGGTCAACCTCGACACCGGCGAGACGATCTTCAGCACCACGTATGCCGAGCACGAGAAGGCCGTGGCGCAGTGGCAGCAGTGGTGCGCCGCCAATGACAGTGCCGACTGCTGAGGTCCCGACCGGATCGCTCCTGGAGGTGTGGGGCGACCCGATCGCTCACAGCCTCTCGCCCCGGATCCACGCCGCGGCGTACGCCGCGCTGGGATGGGACTGGAGCTATGGATGCCGACGAGTCGCAGCGGCCGACTTCTCGCGCGAGCTGGGCGGCCTGGGTGCGGCGTTTCGGGGCCTCTCGCTGACGTTCCCGCTGAAGACCGAGGCCTTCGCCGCCGCGACGCACCGCGATCGCACGGCCGAGCTCACCGGCGCCGTCAACACGCTCGTCCGCGTGGGCGGGCAGTGGCGCGGCTTCAACACGGATGTCGGCGGAATCGTCGGCGACGTGCGAGCCCATGGTCTCGATGCGATCGAGACCGGCCGCATCGTCGGCGCGGGGGCGACGGCGACGTCGGCGCTCGTCGCGCTCGCACAGCTCGGCGCGCGCACGGTCGAGGTGGTCGCGCGACGCCCCGACGCGGCCCACGCCCTCGCCGAGCTGGGGGAGCGTCTGTCGGTCGCCGTCTCGATCGCGGCGCCGGACACGGTGGCGCCGGCATCCGTCCCGCTCACCGTCTCCACCCTGCCCGGCGGCGCCGCGCTGCCGGAGGACACCTCCCGACGGATCGCGTCCGACGGGGGGCTGCTCTACGACGTCGTGTACGGCCACTGGCCGGCCCCGCTGGCCGTGGCGTGGCAGGCGGCGGGTGCTCCCGCCGTCAACGGCCTCGGCATGCTCGTGCGACAGGCCGTGCTGCAGATCCGCGTGTTCCGAACGGGCGACGTCGACCACCCACTGCCCGATGAGGATGCCGTCGTGGACATCATGGCCCGTGCGCTCGTGGGAGACTAGGCGAATGCTCCGCGTGCTCACGGCCGGCGAATCGCACGGCCCCGAACTCGTCGCCTTCATGGAGGGACTGCCCGCCGGCGTCCCCGTCTCCCGCGCCGCGATCCAGGCAGATCTCGCGCGTCGCAAGCTCGGCTACGGCCGCGGCTCGCGGATGAAGTTCGAAGAGGACGAACTGACGATCTCCGCCGGCGTCCGGCACGGCCTCAGCATGGGCAGCCCGATCGCGCTGCGCATCGGCAACACCGAGTGGCCCAAGTGGACCGAGGTCATGAGTGCCGAGCCGGTCGAGATGACCGAGATGTCTCGCGGCCGCGGCGCCGCGCTCACGCGCCCCCGCCCGGGCCACGCCGACCTGGTCGGCATGCAGAAGTACGGGTTCGACGAGGCGCGTCCGATCCTCGAACGCGCGAGTGCTCGCGAGACGGCGGCTCGCGTCGCTCTGGGCGCGATCGCCCGCTCGTTCCTCGGTGAGCTCGGAATCCGTCTCGTCAGCCACACGCTGTCGATCGGCCCCGTTCAGGTGCCGGCAGGGGCGACCCTTCCCACTCCGGACGACGTCGCTACACTCGACGCGGACCCGCTGCGCTGCTTCGATCCCGCCACCTCGGAAGAGATGGTCGCCGAAGTGGATGCCGCGAAGAAAGACGGCGACACGCTGGGCGGCATCGTCGAGGTTCTCGCCTACGGCCTGCCCCCGGGGCTGGGTTCCCACGTGCAGTGGGATCGCCGCCTCGACGGCAAGCTCGCGCAGGCCCTCATGAGCATCCAGGCGATCAAGGGCGTCGAGGTCGGCGACGGCTTCGAGACCACGCGTCGCCGCGGCTCGGCGGCGCACGACGAGCTGTTCGCGGCATCCGAGGGCATCACACGCTCCTCGGACAAGGCCGGCGGCACGGAGGGCGGCATGTCCACCGGGACGGTGCTGCGCGTGCGCGCGGGCATGAAGCCGATCGCGACCGTGCCGCACGCGCTGCGCACGATCGACGTCACGACGGGCGAGGCCGCCACGGCGCACCACCAGCGCTCCGACGTGTGCGCGGTGCCCGCGGCGGGCGTGGTGGCCGAGGCGATGGTCGCGATCGTGCTGGCCGAAGCGGTGCTCGAGAAGTTCGGCGGCGACAGCGTCGGCGAGACGGCCCGCAACCTCCGCAGCTACCTCTCCGCGATCCCCGAGACGCTGCAGACGGCCTCGGACAGCGACGACGCCCTCGGATGACGAGTCCTGCGATCGTCCTCATCGGCCCGATGGGGGCGGGTAAGACGAGCGTCGGCAAGCGGGTGGCCAAACGGCTGGGCCTGCCGTTCACCGACAGCGACGCCGCGATCGTTCGCGAACACGGCCCGATCGAGACCATCTTCGCCACGCACGGCGAGGCGTATTTCCGCGAGCTGGAACGCGAGGCTGTGGCCGACGCGCTCAAACGTGGCGGCATCGTCGCACTCGGCGGGGGAGCGGTGCTGCACCCCGACACCCAGGCGGCGCTGGCCCATCACCACGTCGCACTGCTGACCGTCGCGCCGCACAATGTGGCCGCACGCATCCGCGGCGGCGCGCGCCCCCTCCTGCAGGAGGGCGACGCCGTCGAGCGCTGGCATGAAATCTACGCCGCACGGCGCCCCCTCTACGAACGGCTCGCCCAGGTGAGCTTCGACACGTCCGCCGGTCCTCTGCAAGACGCGGTCGACGCCCTCGCGGCGTGGATCGAGGCGGAGCTGGCCGGCGACGATCACGCCCGAGGAGCACACGAATGACCGACACCACCGTCATCGGCGTCGCCGGCGACCAGCCTTACGACATCACGATCGGACGGGGCATCCTCGGCATGGTGGGCGACGCCTTGCCGCCCGCCGCGCAGAAAGTGCTCATCGTGCACCCGCCGACGCTGTCGGCCGCCGCCACCGAACTGCGCGCGTCGCTGCTCGCCTCGGGGGAGCGTCAGGTGCTGCTCGCCGAGGTGCCGGACGCCGAGCAGGGCAAGCGTGTCGAAGTCGCGGCGTTCTGCTGGCAGGTGATGGGTCAAGCCGACTTCACGCGCACCGACGCGGTCGTCGGCTTCGGCGGCGGAGCCGTCACCGACTTGGCGGGCTTCGTCGCGGCGACGTGGCTGCGCGGCGTCGCGGTGGTGCAGGTGCCCACGACGGTGCTCGGCATGGTGGATGCCGCCGTCGGCGGCAAGACCGGCATCAACACGGCGGAGGGAAAGAACCTCGTCGGCGCGTTCTGGCCGCCGCGCGCCGTGATCTGCGATCTGGCGCTGCTCGACACGCTCAGCCGCAACGAGCGGGTGGCCGGGTTCGCCGAGGTCGTGAAGGCCGGCTTCATCTGGTACCCGGAGATCCTCGACATCATCGAGGCAGACCCGGAGGCTGCCGTCGACCCGCAGTCAGCCGCGTTCCGCCGCTGCATCGAACTGGCCATCGAGATGAAGGCGCGCGTCGTCGGCGAGGACCTGCGCGAAGCCGGGCTGCGCGAAGTGCTGAACTACGGGCACACGCTCGGGCACGCCATCGAGCACGCCGAGCGGTACCAGTGGCGCCACGGCGCAGCGATCTCGATCGGCATGCTCTTCGCCGCCGAGCTCTCACGACTGGCCGGCCGGCTGTCCGACGATGCCGCCGCGCGACACCGCCGCATCCTCGAACTGCTCGGACTGCCGACCTCGTACCGCGCGGGTGCGTGGAAGCAGCTGCTGGCCACCATGCAGCGCGACAAGAAGACGCGCGGTGCGATGCTGCGCTTCATCGTCCTCGACGACATCGCGAAGCCGACCGTTCTGCAGGCCCCGGACGAGTCCCTCCTGTTCGCGGCCTATCAAGAGGTCGCCGAGTGAGAGAGCCGGTCGTCCGGCGTGTGCGGGCTGCGGAGTGGCGGGAGATCCGCGACCTCCGCATCGAGGCCGTCGGCGATCCGGCGGCATCCATCGCTTTCCTGTCCACCGTCGAACAGGAGCGTGCGCACGACGAGGTGTTCTGGCGCGAGCGCGCCGCGGGCGCGTCGCTGTCCGACGAGGCCGCTCAGTTCATCGCCGACGACGTCGGGCGGTGGGTCGGCACGGTGACCGTCCTTCTCCGGGCGGCGGGCACCGCCGATCATCTGGGTCGACCCGTGACCGAGGCGCGCGCAGACATCGTGGGCGTCTACGTGGCGCCGTCGCACCGGGGTACGGGACTGCTCGGGCGCCTCGTCGATGTGGCCGGGGCCTGGGCCCGGGATCGTGGGGCCGACGAGCTGACGCTCGATGTGCACGCCGAGAACCATCGCGCGCAGGGCGCCTATCGCAAAGTCGGCTTCGTCGCGACGGGAGAGAGGCTCACGAGCGTCATCGGTCCCGAGCTCGTGATGCTGCGCGCCGGTAGGGTGAGCGCGTGACGACCCCTCGACGCCTCCTGCTGGTGAACGGCCCCAACCTCAACCTGCTCGGCATCCGCGAGCCCGACGTCTACGGGCACGACACCCTCGCCGACGTGGAGCGGATCGTTCAGGATGCCGCGGCTGTGCGCGGCTTCGACGTCGAGGCGATCCAGAGCAATCACGAAGGTGTGCTGATCGACGCGATCCACGAGGCGCGCACCACCTGCGCCGGGATCGTGATCAACCCGGGAGGTCTCACCCACACCTCCGTCGTGCTCCGCGATGCGCTGTCGGGGGTGTCGCTGCCGGTGGCCGAAGTGCACATCTCCAACGTGTACGAGCGTGAGAGCTTCCGCCACCACTCGTACGTGGCGGACGTCGCCGTCGTGCACGTGATCGGCGAGGGCGTCGCCGGCTACGCACGTGCCACGGCGCTGCTGATCGATGTCATCGTCGGCGCCGCCGAAGGCTGAGCCCCGGACGCCTACGCGGCCGTGGGCTAAGATCGACTGTCGGCCGCGCGCCACCGCGTGCGCCCCCTCGAACTCACGAACGGAAACTCCACACTCATGGTATCGACCGCAGACATCAAGAACGGCGTCGTCCTCAGCATCGACGGACAGCTCTGGAGCGTCGTGGAGTTCCAGCACGTCAAGCCCGGCAAGGGCGGTGCGTTCGTGCGCACCAAGCTGAAGAACGTCATGACCGGCAAGGTTGTCGACAAGACGTTCAACGCGGGCGCCAAGGTCGAGATCGAGAACGTCGACCGCCGTGACTTCACCTACCTCTACAACGACGGCGAGGGCTTCGTCTTCATGGACGTGGCCGACTACGACCAGATCACGGTCGGCGCCGCAACGGTCGGCGATGCCGCGAACTTCCTGCTGGAGAACCAGCAGGTGCAGATCGCCCTCAACAACGGCAACCCGCTCTACATCGAGCTGCCGGCCTCCGTCGTGCTGGAGATCACCTACACCGAGCCGGGTCTGCAGGGCGACCGCTCGTCGGCGGGAACCAAGCCCGCCACCGTGGAGACCGGCTACGAGATCCAGGTGCCGCTGTTCCTGGAGACCGGCACGAAGGTCAAGGTCGACACCCGCACGGGCGACTACCTCGGCCGCGTCAACTGACGACCGGTCTTCGAAGCGATGAGCGCACGGTCCAAGGCGCGCAAGCGCGCCCTCGACATCCTCTTCCAGTCCGACGTCCGCGGCGATGAGCTTGCGGTCACCCTCGCCGCGGAGGCGAAGCGCGCGGCGAACGAACCCGCTCGCGAAGCCTCGTGGCTGTACGCGCGCGAGATCGTCGACGGTGTCATCGACAACCGCGACGACATCGACGAGCAGATCGTCACCCACGCGCGCGACTGGAAGATCGAGCGGATGCCGGCGGTCGACCGCGCCATCCTGCGCCTGGCGGTGTGGGAGCTGATGTTCAACGATGAGGTGCCCGCCGCGGTCGTGATCGACGAGGCCGTGGAACTCGCGAAGGAGTTCTCGACCGACGACTCCGGCTCCTTCGTGCACGGCGTGCTCGGACGCATCGCCCGCACCGCCTGAGCGGCGGCTGCGGCGGGTCGACGACCGGATCACGTGGGATTCATTTGCCGAAGGACTAGTTACTCGTCGGCGGTTCAAAATAGGCGAACAGTTCGGCGACGCTCTCGCACGATCGAAGCTCGGACAGCATCCGACGGCGTCCTTGAGCGGTGAGAGCCCGTATTCGGTTCCTGTGGTCGTAGAGCAGGTGTGTTGGCCACCGTCGACTCGAGAAGAGCCTGAAGAC
>ERZ778021.3345-NODE-3345-length-11870-cov-5.801354_pt1 | contig 11870 bp, 9 predicted proteins | sample MGYA00375751_ERZ778021 | MGnify/ENA primary metagenome ERZ778021 (study PRJEB29350, sample SAMN05389814) | bioreactor metagenome | isolation source: Thiocyanate stock bioreactor | place: South Africa: University of Cape Town | collected 2013-08-29 ... | reverse complement strand
GCGGTCACAGCCTGCCCGGACCGCCTATGAGAGGGCCGCGTCCCTTGCCGTCCCTCGCACCCCGACCGTCCACACGACGCCGCCGCGTCGAGAATCGTCCAACCGATGATCGATAGGCCGATTGAACATAATCGAGTAGGATTTGGGCGTGGCTTCAGGGGTGAACGTCGAGGATGGGGAGCTCAAGCGGGTCTCGACCGTCGACGCCTTGGTGGAGGCCATCGGGGGGCGGGTGCTTGACGGGTCTTTCGAGCCTGGAGCCGCCTTGCGGGAGCCGGAACTTTGCAGTCAGTACGGGGTCAGCAGGCACTCGCTGCGCACGGCGCTGCAGCAGCTCAACCACGAAGGGCTGGTGCGGCTGGTCGCCAATCGCGGCGCCTTCGTGCCCTCGTTCGACGCCCAGGACATCCAGGACCTCTTCGCGCTGCGGTCGATCCTCGAGTGCGGGGCGCTGGAACGGCTGGCGGTCGCCGATGCCGGCGCGGTGGAGCCGGTGCGGGCGAGCGTCGAGGCGCTGGAGGCGATGCCCGCCAGCGCCACCTGGGGCGAGATGCGCGACGCCGACATGGCCTTCCACCGGGCGATCGTCGAGTCGATCGGCAACCCGCGGGTGTCGCGCGCGCACGATGCGGTGATCACCGAGTCGCGGCTCTGCCTGCGCCAGCTGCGGTCGGAGTACGAGGAACACGAGCGGGTTGCCGGCCAGCACAAGGAGATCCTCCAGGCGCTGCTCGACCGGCGCGCCGATCAGGCCAAGCAGCTGCTCGAAGACCACCTCGACGAGGCCTGCGCCAACTTGGTCGAGGCGCAGCGCAGCGCCGCCAAGGGCGCCTCCCCGGTCAGCTGACCGGGGGCGTCGACTCCGCCATCGCCGCCTTCAGCGCCCGGACCCGGAGGACGAAGCGGTTGCGGCGCTCGGCCAGCTCCTCGTTGGAGAAGTCGCCCCACAGCTCGGCCACCCCGTCGACGGCGAGCTGGATGTCGGCCTCGCTGATCGGGTCGTTCACGACCGACAGCTCGCGCCAGACCGCGGCGGTGTAGTCGCCGAACTTTTCGAGGTCGTCGCGGACCCCGTCGGCGTTCGTCGCCTCCACCCCGTAGGGACCGAGCAGCGCCCAGCGCAGGCCGAGGCCCTCGCTCACCGCGCGGTCGATGTCGGCGACCGAGGCGACGCCTTCGCGGGCGAGGCTCACCGCCTCGCGCAGCAGCGCCAGCTGGATCCGGTTGAGGACGAAGCCGTAGACCGGCTTGAGGACGACGATAGGCGTCTGCCCGACCGCGGCGAGGAAGGCGCGCGCCGCCTCGATCAGATCCGGCGGCGTCGCCGACCCGCCGACCAGCTCGACCAGCGGCACGATGTGCGGCGGGTTGGTCGGGTGGGCGACCAGGCAGCGCGCCCGGCTCTCCGGGCTCACCTGCTCGAAGATCTCATCCGGCGGCAGCGCCGAGGCGCTGGAGGCGAGGATCGCGTCGGGCCGGGTGAATTCGTCCAGCGTCTTGAAGACTTCGCGCTTCAGGTCGATCAGCTCGGGCACGCACTCCTGCACGTAGTCGGCGTCGCCGACCGCCGCCGCGAGGTCCGCCTCGCAGGCGATCCGCTCGAGGCTCCCCTCGACGTCCACCCCCTCGCCGGCGCCCGCTTCCGCCGCGCACAGCTCCAGCTCGGCGCGGGCCCGCTCGCCGAACGCGTCGAGCTGCGCCGGGTCGGAGTCGGTGACCGTCACCTGGTAGCCCGCGCGGCTGAAGACCACCGCCCAGCCGAGGCCGATCAGCCCGGCGCCGACGATCGCGACCCGCTCGATCGGCCCGTTCATGCAGCCACCCCGGCCTTGGCCGCCCACGGACCCAGTTCGCCGCGCAACTGGTCCGGGGTGACGATCGGGCGGGCGACGCGGTCGGCGAGCTCGACCGCGACCCGGACCAGCTCCGCGTTCGAGGTCGCCTGCGCGTCGCGGCGGAGGCGGATGTTGTCCTCCAGCCCGACCCGGCAGTCCATCCCGGAGGAGAAGGCGATCGCGGCGAAGCGGAACTGGGTCGGGAAGCCGAGCCCGGCGACGGCCAGCGCACCGAGGTCGTCGCCGAGGATCCGCTCCGCCGCGTCGGCCATCAGCCCGAAGTCCCCGGTCGCGTTGCCCGCCCCGCCGAGCACGCCGAGGACCAGTTGCAGGCGGACCGGCGGCTCCAGCGTCCCCTCGTCGATCAGGTAGCGGGCCATCGCGATGTGTCCCAGGTCGTAGGCCTCGAGCTCCGGCGTCACGCCGAGCTCACGCAGCGTCGCGGCGAATTCGCGCAGCGTGCTCAGGGTGTTCACGAAGGTGCCGTCGCCGGAGGTCTCGAGCACGGCGCGCTCCCAGTCGGAGCCGACCTCGGGCCAGCGCTCCCGGTTCGGGAAGCCCTCGTAGTTCATCGTCCCGAGGTTGAAGGTGGCGATCTCCGGCCGCACCCGCCGCACCCCGGCGAGCCGTTCCTCGACGCTCATCCCCGGCGCGCCGCCGGTCGAGACGTTCACGACGACGTCGCTGCGCTCGCGGATCCCGTCCACGATCCGCGCGAAGAGGTCCGGGTCGGCGCTCGGCCGGCCGTCGTCGTCGCGGGCGTGGACGGGGACGCAGGTCGCCCCCGCCGCCGCCGCCGCGACCGCCTCGGCGACGATCGCCTCCGCCCCACACGGGATGTAGGGACTCTGGCTCGGCAGCACGTCGCCGCCGGTGATGGCAGCGGTGAGCACCGACGCCTCGTATTTGTCGCGCAAGGGGGTCACTCGGGTTCACTCCTTCGGTAGTCGCTCTCGATCTCGCTCTCCTCGCCCGCCAGCACCACCGAGTCGGCGAACTGGGAGTGGACGTCGCCGATGTGCTCGTGGCGCGCGCCGACGATCCGGGCGGTGTCCCAGGCCGGCATCCGCTGCTGGCGGAAGTGCTCCTCCATCAGCTCCGGGTCGACCTCGAAGACGCCCTCGAAGCGCTGGATCACCACCGGGCTGACGCGCCGCGGCGGCGGGATCGGTTCGGGGTTGGTGAAGCGGCCGGGCTGGGAGGGGAAGTCGGGCGCCATCTCAACCCTCCTCCCCGTCGAGGTAGGCCTCGTCGAGCATCATCTTGCCCGGGTTCATGATGTTCTCCGGGTCGACCAGGCGCTTGATCTTCTTCATCAGCGCCCACTGCTCGGGGCCGATCTCGGTCGGGATCAGCTCGCGGTCGCCGGCCCGCGTCGCGCCGTGGGCGGCGGAGATCGTGCCGCCGTGTTCGATCGCCACTTCGGCGACCTCGCGCTTGAAGCCGACGAAGGCGTTCCAGCCCTCGTCGTCGAGCGGCTGCTCCCACATGCCCATGTCGATCTCCATCAGCGCGTCGCCCCAGGTGGAGCGGCTGTTGCAGTAGCTGATGATTCCCCAGTTGTCGAAGATGTCGTACTTCTCGACGTAGCGGTTCGCGATCTCGTGCCACTTCTTGCGGATCGCGGGTAGCTGGTTGAACGGTGCGGCGGAGTCCTCGCAGTGCCAGGTCATCGGCACCACCTGCCCGTCCTTGGTCCGCCCGTGCAGCGGGTTGGCGTAGCGGTCGAAGCGGCAGGCCCAGTCGCCGGCGGAGATCTCGTCGCCGATGAACTTGCCGCCGAAGCTGCGGGCGATCTCCATCACCCGCTTGCTCGCCGGTTCGACCTCGCAGCGCGAGCCGAGCAGCGCCGCCGCCGCCACCGCCCGCACCCAATCTGGCTGGCCGATATAGGCCTCGTCGTCGCGGCGCAGGTATTCGACCTTCTCCTCGTCGAACAGCATCACCCCGGCGAGCGTGCTGAGCCCGGCGCGGGCTACGGCCTTCATCGTCTCGTAGGCGGCGTCGAAGTCGGGGTAGACGAAGAAGGCGGCGAACTCGGCCTCGGCTTTCGGGACCAGCTCCAGCGTCGCCTCGGTGACGATCCCGAGCGTCCCCTGGGCGCCGAAGAAGAGCGGCTTCAGCTGGTAGGAGGTGGACGACTTACGTACCTTCGGCGCGCCGCCCTCGCAGAGCCGCATCACCTCGCCGTTCGGGAGCACGATCGTGAACGAGACCACCAGGTCGCGGGTGTGCCCGTAGCGGGCGCCGATCTGGCTCCAGCCGTTGGTCCCGATCCGGCCGCCGATCAGCGCGCAGGGATAGGACGCCGGGGCGTCGGGATAGAGCACCCCGTACTGCGCCAGCTCCCGGTTCAGCGTCTGCATGTTGATCCCGGGGCCGACGGTGACGGTGTGGGTCTCGAGGTCGATCTCCTTGATCTGGTCCATCCGCTTCACGTCGACGCAGATGCCGCCGCGCATCGGCACCGCCCCGTCGGCGAGCCCGGTGGCGCCGGCGCGGGGGACGACCGGGATGCGCTCGCGACTCGCCAGCCTGAGGATCGCCGAAACCTGCTCGGTCGAGCGCGGCAGCACGATCACGTCGGGCAGGTACTCGTCCCAGCGGTGCACCGGGAAGGGCGCCGGCACGCGGGCGCGGTTGAAGCGGCTGGCGCGGTCGGTCAGCACCCCGTCCTCGCCGACGATGCGGCGCAGCTCGTCGGCGACGTCGGCCGAGGCAGCGGTGACGGTCATGCCGCCGCCCCCTCGGTCGCCGCCCCGTAGTCGATCCCGGCCGCCTCGGCGACCAGCTCGATGATGTCGCGGACCTCGATCCCGGCCTCGTCCCCGGCCGCGGTCAGCGGGCGCTCCGACCAGACGCAGGCTGAGACCAGCATGTCGACCTCCAGGTCGGACGCCTTCTCCAGCCGCCGGCGGCTGATCTCGGCAGTGATCTCGGGCTTCGCGATCGGCAGCCCGCCGCCCCCGCCGGAGCAGTAGGCCCACTGGGTGACGCGGTCGACGTCGCGGAACTCGAGCCCGGGGATCGCCCGCAGGATCTCCCGCGGCGCCTCGTGGATGCCCTTGCGCTTGTTCAGCCGGCAGGGGTCGTGGTAGGTGGCGACGTGCTCGATCGGCTCGGTCAGCTCCAGCCGCCCTTCGCGGATCAGCTCGGCGACGAGGTCGACGATCTGCACCACCTCGAAGTCGAACTCCTCGCCGAAGTAGGCCGGGTAGTCCTCGGTGAAGTGGACGTAGTCGTGCGGCTCGATCGCGATGATCCGCTTCGCCCCCATCGCCCGCCAGTCGGCGACGTTGTGCTCGGCGAAGCGGCGCGCCTGGTCGACGTAGCCCATCTCCGCCGCCGGGCCGCCGCAGCACCACTGCTCCCGCATCAGCCCGAACTCCACCCCGGCCCGCTGCAGGATCAGCGCCGTCGCCCGCGGGATCGAGGTGCGGTGGAAGGCCGCCTCGCAGTCGACGAACATGATCGTCTCGCCGCCGATCGGCAGGTCGAGCCCGTGGGCCCAGTCGCGCACGTGCCCCTGGCCGTTCGGCTGTTCCCCGTCGAGCCCGAGCACCGGCTCGTTTTTCAGTTCGTCGGTGAGCCGGTTCCAGATCTGCCACTGCTCCGGGGCGAGGCCCTCGGCGACCATCAGCCCGCGCATCGCCCGCACCACCTTCACCGTCTCGGTGCGGGCGCGGTAGAAGTCGCCGACCATCAGCGTGTTGGGACAGCGGAGCTCGCAGGCGCCGCACTGGGTGCAGTGGACGTAGTCGTCGGCGACGTCCTCGAGCTCGAGGTGCCCCCGTTCCATCGCCACGAGGTTGGCGTGGAAGGCGGTCGGGGTGTGGTTCTCGTTCCGCGTCACCGCGGTGACCGGGCACACCTCACGGCAGAACTTGTGCCCCGACGAGTAACAGTTCCAGGCGTTGTCGCGAAGGTCGTTGTCGCGGAGATCCATCGGGCTTTCCTCTCTGTCGCGGGTTCAACCGGCGGTGAGCGAGTAGCTCGTCACCCGTTGGTCGGCCAAATCGACGGTCACCCCGAGCAGCGCGCCTTCGCCGTAGACGCTGCCCGGGTTGATGCACGTGGTCCGGCCCAGTTTTTGGACGCCTTTGGACTCGTGGATGTGACCGTGAAGGCTGAGCAGCGGCTGGTGCTTGAGGATCGAGTCGCGGACGGCGGTGCTGCCGACCGCGGCCATCGAGCCCGCCGCCTCCATGCGCTGTTCGTGGTCGAGCTTCGGCGCCTCGTCGAGGCCGGTCCCGTACGGCGGCACATGGATGTTGAAGATCGCGTTCGGCATGTCCTCGATGCCGGCTGCGGCGGCGTCGATCTTCGCCGCCAGCTCCTCCTCCGAGCACTCCCGGGGCGTGTCCCAGGGAGTCGGGTTCGACCAACAGATGCTGATCATCTCGTGGTCGCCGATGCGGACGATGTGGTCCTCGCCCGGCTCGACGAAGCTCGCGTCGACGAGCACCTGGTCGACGTCGACCTCGTCGTCGTTGCCGGGACTGGCGATCATCCGCACGCCGCTGTCGCCGAGGCGTTCGGCGGCGAGACCGCACCAGCGCTCCAGCCGGCCGCACATCTCCTGCGTGAAGCGCGCGTGCATCACCTCGGGATCCGCGGACATCTGCGCGTACTCGTCCTGGGACAGTCGGGTCGCGTAGAAGCCGCTGTCGTTGATCTGTTTTTCGACTTCCGCCAGACCGGGATCGCCGTCGCCGAAGATCAGCTGCTCCCCCTGCCACATCACCCGGTGGCCCTCCGGGGAGGCGACGACCGGCACGAGCATCTTGCCCGTGCAGTCGCCGCCCATGATCACCGTGGTCGCCTTGTAGGCGGCCCCGGCGTGGAGGAACTTGCGGAAACAGACCTCGGAGCCGTGCAGGTCCGTCGCGAAGAACAGGCGCGACGGCGGCGGACCGTCCGATCCTTTGCGGAAAAGCCCCATCCCTACTCGACCGGGAGCTCTCGCATCGAGTCGCCGAGGCTGAGGCCGCTTCGTCGCTTGCGGGCGTACCAGGCGACCACGTAGATCGCGATCGAGACCACATAAAGGCCGGCCATCGCGAGCATGTTTTTGGTCGTGTTGATTTCGAGGCGTTCGTCCTCGAAGGAGCGGTAGATGAGCCAGGCGGCGAAGATCACGAACGGGATCGCCGCCAGGGTGATCGTCGGGATCCCGAGGATTCGCTTCTGCACCCCCGGCGGCGAGGCCGCGAACAGCTTCGGGCGCAGGTAGGGGAAGAGGCCGCCGGCGATCACGGTGACGGTGAACGTCACCAGGCTGAGGAAGATGAACGCCGAGGTGAAGGCGATGACGTTCTTGTACACCAGGTACAGCGCGCACATCAAGAGGTAGCCGACGAAGATCAGCAGGATCGCGTTGACCGGCGCGTGGGTGCGGCGGTCGACCTTCCCGACCTTCGCCGGCAGCACGCCGTCGAAGGACATCGCCAGGGCCACCCGCGTGCAGGCGACGGTGACGTTGGGGAACCACATCACCAGCCAGGAGAGCGAGACGACCAGCACCAGGATCGCCATCGCCGGGGAGCTGGCGACGAGGACGGCGAAGAAGGCGAAGTACGGCGGCACCGGCAGCAGGTTGTGGGAGGAGCCTTCGAAGAAGAGCTGCCCGGAGGAGGCGAAGAAGTCGTACCCGATCCGCGAGACGACGAGGGCGGCGGCGACGCCGGCGATGAAGATCGCGATCGTCTGGGCGCCGAGGATCGAGTAGGTGTTCATCTTCACGCTGCCCGCCTTCTTCAGCTCGCCCGCGTTCTGGGCGGCCCAGGCCGGGAAGATGAAGCTGAACACGGCCAGCGGCAGGGCGACCAGCGTGCCGCTGAGCGTGAACCCGTTCGACACTTCGCCGTGCGCGACGGTCTGCTGGTAGGCGTCGTTCACGTTGTAGTGCGACGACATGAACGAGTTGAAGTTGCCGATGAAGTCGGCCTTGCTCTGGAAGAGCAGGATGAGGAAGACGACGGCGAGGCCGGTCAGGCCGATGATCATCGACCAGCGCTGCAGCTGGGCGTAGCGGCGCAGGCCCCAGAGGTTCACGACGCTGGCCCAGACGGCGCAGCCGAGGGTGGCGAAGAAGACGCCGGTGGTGGTGCCGAACCATTCCCCGACGCTCATCAGCGCGCTCGAGTCGTAATAGGCGCCGAGCAGGGTGAGGCCCGGGGAGAGCACGATCTGCGAGGCGGTCACGCCGATGAAGAGGATCGCCAGGATCTCCGCCCCGATGATCCCGGCGAACCCGAACACCGTCGCCGGGAAGCCGCCGAGGATGCGGCTCTGGAAGGTGTAGTCGCCGCCCGAGCGCGGGATCGCGGAGACGAGGAGCGTGTAGACGTAGGCCAGCGGCATGCAGAGCACGCCGGCGAGGACCATCGTCAGCCAGGGGTTCGCGTGCGGGAACACCGCGACGATGGCGGTCAGCGTGAGCCCGGACATCAGCACCGGGTTCATCGCCAGCAGGTTGTAGAGCATGGTGTCCGTCGGGGAGAACGCGCGAACCAACCCAGACGATTTGCGGACGAAGCCGGGCGTTGAAATTTCCGGAGCCCCGGCTACGTCGATCGGCGTATCTGACATGCGTGAGACCTCTCTCTCCTCGGTTCCGATGACGAGTCGGCGTCCACCGATGTTTCCCTAGGCATCGATGAACGGTTGGACGATCCAATCAGAGGATCGAAACGCTGTCAAGCACCGTTAGGAGCTTGCAGAGGCCGATACCGCGCATACCGGGCGGGCAAGTGGGTGCGACCGGTCGAGCTAGCCGACGGTCGCGAGCCGACGGTAGGTGGTGTGGCCCACACCGCCGATCGTCGCGACCTCGCGGACCAGCACCCGGCGGGCGGCGAGGAGTCGCGCCGCGTACTTCGGCTTCGGCGTCAGGGTCAGCAGGGCCGAGCCACCGGGACCGAGCTTGACCCTGGCGACGGCGCTCTCCGGCTGCGGCGCCTCCGCGCGGGCGTGCCCGCCCTTCCCTTGCGGCCGCGGCTTCGCGCTCACCGCCTGGACGGCGAAATGGCAGCCGCCCGGCTTGGCGCTCTTCGGGCAGCTGACCCTCACCCGGGGCCCGATCGGCGAGGCCTTGGTCGGCGGCGGCGGAGTCGAGCTCCCGGGCCGGCTCGACTCACCGGCTGGAGGCGGCGGCGCCTGCAACTCGACCGCGCCGATGTCGGCGCCGTTCGCGCCGGGCGCGGCGGAGAGGGCGACGCCGGGGAAGACGACCGGGCGCGGGTCGCCGCGCTGGTCGGTGCCGAGCGTGCCGCCGCCCTTGTTCACCACCGGCGAGCCCGGCGACGGGGCCATCGTCGCCGTCGGCCCGCCGTTGGCGCCAAGCGGACCGAGCTGCGGGTCGACGCCGATCAGGTCGGAGCCGGGCACGGTTTCGGCTATCGTCGCGCCGGTCGGGTCGCCGATCAGGCTGAAGGCCGAGTTCCAGGCGCCGCCGATGTCGGGCGACGTCGTGTGCGGGCTCTTGTTGCCGGCGACGATCGTGTCGATCAGCTGCACCGGCGCGGGGCCGAACCCTTCCAGGCCGCCGGCGGCGTTGGAGTTCGCTTCCGCTTCGTTGCCGACGATCGTCGTGCCTTCGATCGTCGCCGGCCCGATCGAGGCGAGCGCGATGGCGCCGCCCCAGGTGCCGGTGCGATTGCCGACGAAGGTCGAGTTGGAGATCGCCAGGGTGGCGCCGCCGTAGATCGAGAGGTTCGCACCGCCGCCCGCCAGGAGGGCGTGGTTGCCGGAGACAGTCGAGTCGCTGATCACCGTGCTGGTCCCCGCTTCGCTGCCGCCGAAGAGGCCCGCGCCGCCGTAGGTGCTGATGTTGCCGGCGATGGTCGAGTCTTCGATCCGGATCGGCTGGTTGCCGCCCGCCCAGATGCCACCGCCGCTTTCACCGGTTTCGTTTTCTTCGATCGCGCTCGCGCGCACGGTCAGCGGCTGGTTGACGCTGTCGATGCCGCCGCCGTCTTCGGCCGCGTAGCCGTAGATGACCCTGCACCCGGAGACGGTGAGTGCCGCGACTGGTCCGAGCGTGTTCTCGATGTCGCCGCCGGGCCCTTCGCTGTCGCCGCCCCTGATCGTCATCCCGGCGAGCGTCACCGCCCCCGGTTCGCCCAGTTTGATCTGGAACACGCGGTGTTTGGAGGCGATCTGCTCGATCGTGAGCCCTTCCGCGCCGGGGCCCTCGATGTCGACCGAGTCGTCGATGACGAAGCCGGAGCCGTTGATCACGAGCAGACCCGACACCCCGGCCGCAAAGGCGATCGTGTCCGGCCCCGGATTGGCGTTCGCGGCGCGGATCTCGCCGCGCAGGCTGCCGTCGCCGGCGACGCCCGAGTCGCTGAGGTTGGTGACCGTGTAGGTCTGGGCATCCGCCTGGGCGACGAGGGCGAAGAAGGCGATCGCCGTCACCGACGCGACGAGCCAGGGGGCCATCCGGAGGCCGCTCATCCGAGCACCTTCAGTCGCCGGTAGGCGGTCCGGACGGTGCCGTTCACCGTCTCGACCTCGCGCACCAGGAGGGTCTTGGCGGCCTCGAGCTTGGCCGCGAACCTCGGCTTCGGCTTCAGCGCGACGGTGGCATGCTTGCCGGGCCTCAGCTTCAGGCGGGCGATCGCGCTCTCGGCGACGGGCGCCGCCGCGCGGCCACGCCTGCCTTTCCCCTTCCCCGGCCTGGGCCGGGACGAGAAGACCTGCAGCGCGAAGCGGCAGCCGCCCGGCGCGGCGCCCGACGGGCAGGCGACGCGGACGCGCGGCGGCCCCGCGACCGGGGGCGGGGACGGCGCCGGACCCGAGTTCGCGGGCGGCGTCGGCTGGACGGAAAGGGACGGCGCCTGCAACTCGACCGCACCGATGTCGGCGCCGTTCGCGCCGGCGGCGGCGGAGAGGGCGATCCTCGGATAGACGATCGGGCGTGGGTCGCCGCGCTGGTCGGTGCCGAGCGTGCCGCCGCCCTTGTTTACCACCGGCGAGCCCGGCGACGGGGCCATCGTCGCAGTCGGCCCGCCGTTGGCGCCAAGCGGACCGAGCTGCGGGTCGACCCCGATCAGGTCGGAGCCGGGCACGGTTTCGCTCAATTTGCCGCCGGTCGGGTCGCCGATCAGGCTGAAGGCCGTCGCCCAGGGGCCGTAGACGTCGGCGTCGCCGCCGGTGTTTCCGGCGACTATCGAGTCGAGCAGGATCTGAGGCACCGTGCCGAAGGTCTCCACCCCGCCCGCCTCGCCGAGCAGACCGCCGGCGTGGTTGCCGGCGATCGTCGAGTCCTCGATCGTCGCCACCGGGGCTTCTTCGAAAGTGTCGATCTCGAGGCCGCCACCGCCATCGTCGGCGACGTTTTCGGCGAAGGTCGAGTTGGCGATCGTGAGCGAGGTCCCGGTGCCGAGCGAGAAGGTCGCGCCGCCCCCCTCGTTGCCGCTGATGTTGCCGGCGACCGTCGAGTCGACGATCGTGTCGTGCCCGCCGCCTTCGACCTCGCCGTTCAAGCCACCCCCGGGGCCGGTGCTTTCGTTGCCGGAGATAGTCGAGCCTTCGATCGTGAACGGCGTTTTGTCGCCGCCGGCCCAGACCCCACCGCCGCTGTCGCCCTCGTTTTCGGTGACGACGCTGTCGCGCAGGGTGAGCGGGGCGCCGATGCTGGCGATGCCGCCGCCGTAGTCCTGGGTTTCGCCCCCGGCGATCAGGCAGTCGGTGACGGTGAGCGTCGCCGGTTCGCCTTCGGCGTCGTACTCGAGGTCGCCTCCCGGCCCGCTCGTTTCGCCGCCGGTCAGCGTCAGGCCGGAGATCGACACCGGCCCCGGCTCTTTCAGTTTCACCTGCAGGACCCGGTGGCCGCCGGAGATCTGGCGCACGACGATCGCGCCCGGCCCGGGGCCTTCGATCGCGATCGGGCCCTGGTCGACCAGGCCGGTGCCGCTGATCGTGATCGTCCCGCTCAGTCCCGGCGCGAAGACGACCGAGTCGGCGCCTGCTTGGGCGTTCGCGGCGCGGATCTCGCCGCGCAGGCTGCCGTCGCCGGCGACGCCCGAG
>ERZ778021.3343-NODE-3343-length-11874-cov-4.404772_pt1 | contig 11874 bp, 13 predicted proteins | sample MGYA00375751_ERZ778021 | MGnify/ENA primary metagenome ERZ778021 (study PRJEB29350, sample SAMN05389814) | bioreactor metagenome | isolation source: Thiocyanate stock bioreactor | place: South Africa: University of Cape Town | collected 2013-08-29 ... | reverse complement strand
GGCGCGTCGGCCTGCAGCCCCTGCACCGACTCGTTGAAGTGCGTGTGGTAGTCCACCGTCTTCTTCTCGATTCGCGGAGCCGCGAGGACGATGCCAATGGCGATCGCGGCGACGACGGCGAGGATGACGAAGAGCCCGATCTTGAAGTGATTGGCAGGCGTAGCCATGCGGGCCTCTCAACCGCTGCTCCCTCGGCGCGGCCGCCGGTCGAAAAATTCGGACACGCGGGGGTCGTCGCTCTCTGCGAGCTCGTGTGGGGCGCCGGTCGCGATGATCCCCTTCGACTCCCGGTCGAGCATGATGGAGCGGTGGACGATCCTGAAGATCGTCTCGAGCTCGTGCGTGACGACGACGACCGTGAGGCCGAGCGACTCATTGAGCGTAACGATCAGGTCCTCGATCTCGGAGGCCGTGATCGGATCGAGGTCGGCGCTCGGCTCGTCGAGGAACACGAGCTTCGGCTCGAGCGCGAGCGAGCGGGCGATGGCCGCACGTTGCCTCATCCCGCCGGAGAGCTCGCTCGGAAACTTGTCGTACGCCCCGCCGAGCCCGACGAGGCGCCTGAGGATTTCCGCATCGTACGGTGAGTGATTGTGCAGGAAAGGCACGCCCACCCCGCTCGCCTGTCCATGAGGGGAGGGTGAACGCTTAACCCCGCCCGTAAAACACGTTCTCCACATGCACCGGCCAGCGCCAAGGCAGCACGGCGACCATGTCGAAGCGCACGCTGAGCCGGCCGTAGTCGGGCTGACGCGACAGCCAGATGTCGGCCGAGCCCCCGATGCGGCGTTCCGACTCGCTGCGGATCGCCTCCATCGCCTCGACCAGCGTGCGCCGCGCCTTGACCTCCACGATCAGCACGAGGTCGCCGCGCCGCGCGATCAGGTCGATCTCGCCGAGCTTCGTCCGGTAGCGGCGGGCGAGGATGCGGTAGCCCTTGGCCGTCAGCGCCAGCGCCGCCAGCCATTCGCTGCGATGGCCGCGCCGGTACGAGCTGCGCCTGCGGGCGGCCGCGTCAGCCATCGCCGCCTTCCTTCAGTTCCAGCAGCCGGCGGTAGAGCGCCTGCTTCTGGCCGCCGGTCATCTTCGCGGCCTCCGCCGCCGCCTTGGAGGCGGGCATTTCCCCCGCCAGCGAGAGCAGCAGCCGGTCGATGTCGGCCGGCCCTTCCTGCCTGGCCTGCGGCGGGCCGACGCAGACGACGATCTCGCCCTTCGGCGCGCCGGCCTCGGCGTAATGGGCGGCCAGCTCCGCCAGCGTGCCCAGCCGCATCTCCTCGAACGTCTTGGTCAGTTCGCGCCCCACCGCCGCGCGGCGCGTGCCGCCCAGCACGTCCGCCATGGCGGCGAGGGATTCCTCCAGCCGGCGCGGCGATTCGAAGAAGATCAGCGTGCCCGGCACGGCCTTAATCTCCTCCAGCCGGCTCTGGCGCTGCCCCCCCTTGGGGGACAGAAAACCGGCGAAGAAGAAGGCGTCCGAAGGCAGGCCGGAAGCGGTCAGCGCCGCGAGCGCGGCCGAAGGGCCGGGAATGGGCACTACGCGGATGCCGCGCTCCAGCGCCTCGCCCACCAGCCGGTGGCCGGGGTCGGAGACGAGCGGCGTGCCGGCGTCGGAGATCAGCGCCACGCTGCGCCCTTCCTCCAGCGCGGCGATCAGCTTCGGCCCCGCCTGCGCCGCGTTGTGCTCGTGATAGGCGGTGGTACGGCGGCGGATGCCGTAGCGCTCCAGCAGCACGCGCGAGACGCGCGTGTCCTCCGCCGCCACGATGTCGGCGCCGGCCAGCGTCTCCAGCGCGCGCAGGGTGATGTCGGCCAGGTTGCCGATGGGCGTCGCCACCAGATAGAGCGCCGGTTCCGGCGCCCGCGCCGGGAATTCGGCCTGCCCGATCAGGAAGCTGCGTCGTGTCGTCCCGGCATCGGCATTGTTTTCCATGCCGCTCCTGTCGCACGGATCGGCACCTGTTGCAAAACGTGAGGCGGGCGTGCCGCCGGTGCCATGACTTTGCCGCAGTAGGGAACAAGATCGGCCGCGGCGGCTTTCCCGCCGAGACAAATGCGCGACGGAGCACCGACCGGCCAATGCCCAATCGCTTCGATATCTTCATGACCCGACTGGAAACCAGGAGCGCGCGCGAAGGCGCGCAATTACACCCGGTAGGCGACCAGGACCGCGCCCGCCGTGATGAGGGCGACGCCAAGCCAGTTCGTGCCGGACAGGCGCTCGCCCAGAAAGACCGCGCCAAACACCGCAACAAGCACGACGCTTAGCTTGTCGATGGGCGCCACCTGTGCGGCCTGCCCGAGCTTCAGCGCGCGGAAATAGCACAGCCACGACGCGCCCGTCGCCATGCCCGACAGGATCAGGAAGAGGTAGGTCCGGCCGGAGATCGAGCCCGGCGCCTGGAACTGGCCGGTGGCGGCGACGATGCCCGCGGTGACCAGCAGGATGACGACGGTGCGGATCAGCGTGGCGAAATCGGAGTTGACGTTCTCCACGCCGACCTTGGCGAAGATCGCCGTCAGCGCCGCGAACGCGGCCGAAAGCACCGCCCAGAACTGCCAGGAAGACAAGCCAAGGTTCATGTGCCGGATCCTGCTACGTCGTTTGTGGCCACCTTGGGACAGCGGGGCCGGAAAGGAAAGCCGTCACCGCGCCAGATCCGCCACCAGCGCGTCCAGCACGATCATGCCGGCCGGCGTGGCGCGCAGGCGCGAGTTGCCGAGCGGCGCCACCAGCCCCTCCTCCTGCAATATCGAAAGCCGCGACGACGAAAGGCCGCGCCCCGAAAGCGTCTCGTAGCGGGCAAGGTCGATGCCCTCGGCAAGCCGCAGGCCCATCAGCAGGAACTCGTCGGCCTCTTCTCCGCGTGTCAGCGTCTCGCCGCCGGTCACGCCGTGGCCCTGCGCCTCGACCAGCTCGGCCCAGCGTTCCGGCATGCGCTCCGCGATGGTGACGATGCGCGTGCCGTCCTCCACGAAGCGGCCATGCGCGCCGGGGCCGACGCCGACATATTCGCCGTAGCGCCAATAGGTCAGGTTGTGCCGGCTCTCCGCGCCGGGCCTGGCATGGTTGGAGATCTCGTAGGCCGGCAGGCCGTGCGCGGCGGTCACCTCCTGCGTGAGCTGGTAGAGGTCGGCCGCATGGTCGGGGTCGGGGATCTCGAACTTCTTCGCCCTGTGCAGGGCGAAGAAGGGCGTGCCCTCCTCGATGGTGAGCTGGTAGAGTGAAAGATGGTCGGCCGCGTGGCCGATCGCCTCCTCCAGCTCCGCCGCCCAGGCTTCCGGCGTCTGGCCCGGCCGCGCATAGATCAGGTCGAAGGACAGCCGCGGGAAGGTGGCCCGTGCCAGCTCGATGGCGTGAAGCGCCTCCGCCACGCTGTGCAGCCGGCCGAGGAACTTCAGGTCGCGGTCGTTCAGCGCCTGCACGCCGAGCGACACGCGGTTCACTCCGGCGGCGCGGTAGCCCCTGAAGCGCTCGGCCTCGACGGAGGAGGGGTTGGCCTCCAGCGTCACCTCTATGTCCGCCGGCACCGTCCAGTTCCGCGCCACCGCCTCCAGCACCGCGCCCACGGTCTCCGGCTTCATCAGCGAAGGCGTGCCGCCGCCGAGGAAGATCGACGTCACCTCGCGGGGGCCGGTGCGCTGGCGCATCGTCGCCAGTTCCGTGGCGAAGGCGCGGGCGAAGCGCTCCTGGTCCACCGGCTGGTGGCGGACATGGCTGTTGAAGTCGCAATAGGGGCACTTGGCCGCGCAGAACGGCCAGTGCACATAGACCCCGAAGCCGGGCGAGCGGTCGAGGATCATCGAACGGAGCCCGCAGCGGGCACCCGCCCCCTCATCCGGCCGCTTCGCGGCCACCTTCTCCCCGCCGGAGAGAAGAGAGGGTGCATCGGCGCGGCAAGCCTCCTCTCCCCTCGGGGAGAGGTCGGCCGAGCGGAGCGGAGGCCGGGTGAGGGGGCAACGTGCAAGGCGTCAGCTCCTGTCGGTGCCCAGCCGCGCCCCGGCGAATTTCTGGAAGGCGCGCGCCCGATGCGAGAGCGCCTCGGCGTCGCCCGGCTTCCAGCCGTGCTTTTCCTGCGCGCTCATCTCGCCGAAGGTCTTGTCGTAGCCGTCCGGCAGGAACACCGGGTCGTAGCCGAAGCCGAGGTCGCCGCGCGGCGGCCACACCAGCCGGCCTTCCACCTCGCCGCGGTAATATTCGGCCTCGCCGTCGGGAAAGGCCAGGCAAATCACCGCCACGAAGCGCCCGCTGCGCTGCGCCGGCTCTGTAGCGCCGACCTGCTGCATGGCCACTTCGGTGCGCTGCATGGCCATGCCGAAGTCGCGGCTGCCGTCCTCCTTCTCGGCCCAGTTGGCGGTGTAGACGCCGGGTGCGCCGTCCAGCGCGTCCACGCACAGGCCCGAATCGTCGGAGAGCGCCGGCAGGCCGGTGGCGCTGGCGGCGGCGAAGGCCTTGATGTAGGCGTTCTCCTCGAAGGTGGTGCCGGTCTCGTCCGGCTCCGGCAGGCCGTAATCCTTCGCCGACTTCGCCTCGAAGCCGAACGGCGCCATCAGGTCGGAGAATTCGCGCAGCTTGCCCGCATTGTGGCTGGCCACCACGATCTTCTTGTTCGTAAGCGAATGCATGTCAAAGACCCCAGATTTTCGGCTCCGCGAATTCCAGCGAATTGCCGGACGGGTCGCGGAAATAGAGGGAGCGGCCGCCGCTCGACCACAGGAAGTCGGCCTCGACGGCGACGCCCTTTTCTTCCAGATGCGTCCTCCAGCGCTCGATTTCATCCGCCGTGGCGGCAAAGCACAGATGGCCGTGGCCTTGCGTGCCGTGCGGCGGCACCGGCAGGCGCGCGCCCGGCGCGGGCGGCTGCCTGGTCGCCTCGGCGTTGAACAGCAGCAGCACGCCGGCCCCGCAGCGGAAGAACACGTGCCGCCCTTCCACCCTGGCGATGCGCTCCAGCCCCAGCACGCCGGCGTAGAAGGCTTCCGCCGCGTCGAGATCGGTGACGTAGAGGGCCGATTCCAGGATGGCGGCGGGCTGCATCAGGCACCCGCCCCGGCAGTGCGCTTGCGAAATGAGACGACCCCCGCCCCTGACCCCTCCCCGCAAGGGGGAGGGGAACCCGGCCGGAGCCTCTCCGGATCCCGAACGCCGATGGCTTTGGCCGCAGCACCGGTGCCATCGTCCCCCTCCCCCTTGCGGGGAGGGGTCAGGGGTGGGGGTGCCGGGCTCAAAAGCCCACGGCGATATGCCATCATTGCAGCCTGCCTATCCCACCGCCATCTTCTGCAGGTCGACCAGCCGCGAGATGCCCTTCTTGGCCAGCGTCATCAGCGCGGCGAACTCCTCCTCGGAAAAGGGCTCGCCCTCGGCCGTGCCCTGGATCTCGACGATGCCGCCCTTGCCGGTCATGACGAAATTGGCGTCGGTGCCGGCCGACGAATCCTCGATGTAGTCGAGGTCGATCACCGGCTCGCCGCCGTGGATGCCGCAGGAGATGGCGGCCACGTGGTCGCGCAGCACCCGCTGCACCGAGGTCATCTTGCGCGCCTCCATCCAGCGCAGGCAGTCGTGCAGCGCCACGAAGCCGCCGGTGATGGAGGCGGTGCGGGTGCCGCCGTCGGCCTGGATCACGTCGCAGTCGACGGTGATCTGGAACTCGCCGAGCTGCTGCAGATCGATGACGGCGCGCAAGGATCGGCCGATCAGGCGCTGGATCTCCAGCGTGCGGCCGCCCTGCTTGCCGGACGAGGCCTCGCGGCGCATGCGCTCGCCGGTCGAGCGCGGCAGCATGCCGTATTCGGCCGTCACCCAGCCCTTGCCGGAATTGCGCATCCAGCCCGGCACCTTTTCCTCAAGGCTCGCCGTGCACAGCACATGCGTGTCGCCGAACTTGACCAGGCACGAGCCTTCCGCGTGCTTGGAGACGCCGCGCTCGAAGGAGATGGCGCGCATTTCGTCGTTCTGGCGTTTGGAGGGGCGCATTCGGTTTCTTTCCGTGATCTTTGGCTGGTCGTGGCCGGCTTGTACCCCTGCGGGCCGTGCCGCGCAAAGGAAAACGGCCGGCTTGCACCGCTTGTCGGGATGTCTATATCCTCGGACCGGAGGTTGTGCGCCAGATGACGAAGCCCGTACCCGATCCCACCCCTCAGGCATCCGCCCTGCAAGTGCTGGACACCCGCTCGCGCGACATCTTCAAGAGCATCGTCGATTCCTACCTGCGCGACGGCGAGCCGGTCGGCTCGCGTTCGCTGTCGCGCATCCTGCCGTCTTCGCTGTCGCCGGCCACCATCCGCAACGTCATGAGCGACCTGGAGCATCTGGGCCTCATCTATGCCCCGCACGTGTCGGCCGGGCGGCTGCCCACGCAGGCGGGCCTGCGCTTCTTCGTCGATGCCTTCATGGAACTGGGCGACCTGTCGGACGAGGAGCGCCGCGCCATCGAGGCGCAGATGAAGGCCTCGGGCGAGGGCGCCTCGCTGGAGCATATGCTGACCGAGGCCAGCCAGATGCTGTCGGGCATGTCGCGCGGGGCCGGCCTCGTGCTGGCGGCCAAGAACGAGACGGCGCTGAAGCACATCGAGTTCATCCAGCTCGAGCCGGGCAAGGCGCTCACCGTGCTGGTGTCGCAGGGCGGCGACGTGGAGAACCGCGTCATCGACCTGCCGGCCGGCGTCACCGTCTCCCAGCTCCACGAGGCCTCCAACTTCCTCAACGCCCACATACGCGGCCGCACGCTGGCCGAGGCGCGCGGCGAGGTCGCGCGGCTCAAGGAGGAGACGCGCCAGGCGCTGGATACGCTTTCGCAGGAGCTGGTGGAGAAGGGGCTGGCCCTGTGGGCCGGCACGGAAAGCGGCCTGCCGGCGCGCCTCATCGTGCGCGGCCGCGCCAATTTGCTGGAAAACGTCACCGCCCAGGCCGACATCGAGCTGCTGAAGCACCTGTTCGAGGACATGGAGACGCAGGACGGCCTGCTGCAGCTTCTCGACCTGGCCGAGCAGGGGCCGGGCGTGCGCATCTTCATCGGCTCCGAGAACCGGCTGTTCTCGCTGTCGGGCTCCTCGCTGGTGGTGGCGCCCTACCGCGACAAGGACGCCCGCGTCGTCGGCGCGCTCGGCGTCATCGGGCCGACGCGGCTCAACTATGCCCGCATCGTGCCGATGGTGGACTATACGGCGCAGCTCATTTCCCGCATGCTGCGCTGAGACGCTGAAGATCACCCGCACGAAGATCACCCGCACAGGGGAGGGGAACATGGCGCTGGAAGCGATCAAGGCCGAGATCAGCCTCCTTCTTCAGGAGATGGTGAACCAGCCGGAGGATGCGCACGAATTGCAGGAGCAGCTTCGCGAGAAGCTGCAGGAGATGCGCGCCATGGGCATGCCGCTGCCGGCCGACCTGGTCGAGCTGGAAAGGCGCCTCGGCGAGGACGCCGAGGCCCCGGGGCAGATCACGTCCGCGTGAGCCCGCGGGAACGGCTTTCGGCTGCCCGCGTTCGGCATGCGGGTCCGATCCGGAAAGAACGCATGAGACCGCTTCACGCCTGCACCTGTGCCGCCGCCTTCCTCGCCCTTGCCGCGGTCGCCTTCGCTGCCGAGCCCGTGCTGAAGGGAAAGGACGCGTTCGGCGACTGGCATGCCGACCGGCCGGGCGTCGTGCGGCTGATAACGCCGCCGGACCTTCCAAAGCCCGCGCTGTCGCAGTCCGCCTCGAACGGCCCCGACAGGACGAAAATGCCGAAGGACGTGAAATTGCACCTGCCGCCGGGCTTCTCCGCCGAGCTGGTGGCGTCCGGCATCCGCAATCCGCGCGCCGTGCGCGTTGCCCCCAACGGCGACCTGTTCGTGGCCGATTCCCGCGCCAACCAGCTGCGCGTCTACCGGCTGGCGCCGGGCAGCGCCAGGCCCGCCGAGGAGGGCGTCTTCGCCACGGGCCTGCACCAGCCCTACGGCATCGCCTTCCATCCCGCCGACAAGCCGCAATGGGTCTATGTCGCCAATTCCGACAGCGTGGTGCGATTTCCTTACCGCGACGGCGACCTGAAGGCTTCCGGCGCGCCGCAGACGGTCGTTTCCGGCATCCCCTCCAGCCATCACTGGACGCGCGACATCGCCTTCTCCCCGGACGGCAAGACGATGTATCTGTCGGTCGGCTCCGGCTCCAACGTGGCCGAGGGCATCGGCGCGGCGCCGAAGGGCGGCGTGGAGCGATGGGCGCGCGAAAAGCCGCTCGGCTATGCCTGGGGCGACGAGCAGGGCCGCGCCGAGGTGCGTGCCTACGATCCGGCCGGCGGCGGCGAGCGCGTCGTGGCCACCGGCCTGCGCAACTGCGCCGGCATGACCGTGCAGCCGGCCACCGGCGCGCTGTGGTGCGTGGTCAACGAGCGCGACCAGCTCGGCGACGACGTGCCGTTCGAATATGCCACGACCGTGCAGGAAGGCGCCTTCTACGGCTGGCCCTGGTACTATATCGGCTCCAACGAGGACCCGCGCCATGCCGGCCGGCGGCCCGACCTGAAGGGCAAGGTGACCGTGCCCGACGTGCTGATGCAGGCGCATTCGGCGCCTCTCAACATCGCCTTCTACGAGGGCAGCCAGTTTCCCGCCGAATATAGGGGCGACGCCTTCGTTGCCCTGCACGGCTCGTGGAACCGCGCCAGGCGCACCGGTTACAAGGTGGTGCGGCTGCGCTTCAGCGACGGCAAGCCGACCGGCGAATATGAGGATTTCATGACCGGCTTCGTGGCATCGGACGACGCGGTCTGGGGCCGCCCGGTCGGCGTGGCCGTGGCCGGGGACGGCGCGCTGATCGTCACCGAGGACGGCAGCGGCACCATCTGGCGCGTCACCTGGAAGGGCCAGCCCTGAGCGCGGTTCAGGCGAACTTGCGCTGCGCGTCGAGCGCGAGCCCGAGCCCGACCGAGCCGAAGGCGTCGCCCTGCGCCACCTTGGCCCCCGGCACCAGCGACAGGATGCTGTGGCGGGCGAGCGGGATGGCGGTAGAGCCGCCCGTCAGGAACACGGCGGTGATGTCGGCCGGCTTCACGCCGGCCTGCGACAGCGTGTCGGCCACCGTCTGCGTCACCCTGCCGACCTCGGCGCGGATCGTGTCCTCCAGGCTCCGTCGCGTCAGGCCGGCGGTGAATTTCGCGCCGGGCAGCGCGACCTCTATCGCGGCCTCGTCATTGTCGGTCAGCGCGATCTTGGCCTTTTCCACCTTGGTGGCGAGCGCGTGGCCGAAGCGTTGTTCCACCACCTCGATCATGCGCTCCACCAGATCGGGCCGCGCCGCCTCGAAGCGGATCTGGCGCAGGTCGAGCATCGCGCGGGGCGTGTAGAGCAGGTTGATGCGCTGCCAGGTGGCGAGGTCGATGAAATAGCCGGCCGGCAGGTTGCGCTTGCCGTCCCTGGTCGGCGTCAGATAGCCGAGCTCGGGCATGACATGGGCGATGGAGAGCAGCCGGTCGAAATCCGTGCCGCCGATATGGATGCCGCGGTTGGCCAGTATGTCGGCCTTGCGGTCGCTCGCGGCGGCGCGCTCGGGCGAGACGCGCACGACGGAGAAGTCCGAGGTGCCGCCGCCCATGTCGACGATCAGCGCCAGTTCCTCGCGGGCCACCGTCCTTTCGTAGTCGAGCGCGGCCGCGATCGGCTCGTATTGGAAGTCGATATGGCTGAAGCCCTGCCGGCGCGCGGCCTTCTCCAGCTCGGCCTGCGCCTCGGCGTCGGCCTTCGGGTCGTCGTCCACGAATTGCACCGGCCGGCCCAGCACGACATTCTCCACCGGCCCTCCGGCATGGCTTTCCAGCCGCTCCTTCAGATGGTGCACGAACAGGCCGATGATGTCGGTGAAGGCGATGCTGCGCGCCTTGATGCGGGTCTTCTCATGCGCCAGCGAGGAGCCCAGCACGCTCTTCAGCGCCCGCATCAGCCGGCCTTCGACGCCGTCCGTATAGTCGCCGATGGCGCGGCGGCCGAGCGCGGTGCTGTTGTCCTCGAAGTTGAAGAAAATGGCTGAGGGCAGGGTGACGTCGTCGCCCTCCAGCGCCACCAGCCGCGGGCGGCCGTCCTCGATCACGCCGACGGTGGAATTGGAAGTGCCGAAGTCTATGCCGCCGAAAGCCGGTCGCATCGTGATGCCCTGGACGTGTGAATGAAGGGCGCGGCCTGCCTGAAGCGGCCGCGGCGGGACCGTGCGCCTACATGAGCGCGGCGCGAATGTCGATGCCGGAACCGCATTTTCCTTGAAATGTGAAGGTTCCTCGGAATGTGAAAGGCAGGGGAGGCGCGAAATGCCGGATCTTGGGCGGCGGGCATATTTGCAGCCGGCGGCTTTCATGCCAGAAGAAGCGGCTTTTCAAGAAGGCCGACACCGATGACGCTTTCCGGCTTCCTCGCCTATACCGCAGCGCTGGCGGTGGCCGCCGCCCTTCCGGGCCCGGGCATCACCGCCCTGGTGGCGCGCGCGCTCGGCTCCGGCTTCCGCGCCTCCTTCGCCATGTCGCTCGGCCTCATGGTCGGCGCCCTCGTCTATCTCACCGCCGTGGTGCTCGGGCTCGCCTTCGTCGCGCAGAGCTTCGGGATGGTCTTCCTCGCCGTCAAGTGGCTGGGGGCCGCCTATCTCGCCTGGCTCGGCTGGCGCTTCTGGACCGGCGGCATCACGCCCGAGACAATCGAGGCCCGCGCCGCCCGGGAGGGGCTGGCCTCATGCTTCCTGGCCGGGCTGACGCTCACCCTCGGCAATCCCAAGACGATGATATTCTATCTGGCCATCACGCCCACGGTCATCGACCTGGCCAGTATCACCATGGCCGACTACGCCATCCTCGCCGCCATCACCCTGGCGACCCTGGTCGTCGTGCTGGTGCCCTATCTGGCGCTGGCGGCCAAGGCGCGCGGGCTCCTGCGCTCGCCGCGGGCGCTGAAGCGGCTCAACCGCACCGCCGCCGCTTTCATGATGAGCGCCGCGGCGGCCATCGCGATCCGCCAGTGAATGGCAACATAGACAAATAATTCTCGCATTCCGCGACTCTATGGAATAATTTACTGCAAATGGGCGGCTTTGAGCATATGCCGTACTCGGATATTCGCGTGCCGCAGCCTATCTTCGCGACTTTGAAGCCGCCTCGTGCCGTCCGACAGTGGGAGCATGCCCGATGAACAAGCCCGTCACCTCCACGCGCGCGCCCGGACGCGGCCGCGTCTACGGCTCCATCACCGAGACGATCGGCGACACGCCGCTGGTGCGGCTGGACAAGTTCGCGAAGGAAAAGGGCATCGTCGCCAACCTCCTCGCCAAGCTGGAGTTCTTCAACCCGATCGCTTCCGTCAAGGACCGCATCGGCGTGGCCATGATCGAGGCGCTGGAGGCCGCCGGCCGCATCGTGCCCGGCAGGACCACGCTGATCGAGCCGACCTCGGGCAACACCGGCATCGCGCTCGCCTTCGCCGCCGCCGCCAAAGGCTACAAGCTGATCCTGACCATGCCCGAGACGATGTCGTCGGAGCGGCGCAAGATGCTTCTGCTGCTCGGCGCCGAACTGGTGCTGACCGACGGGCCGAAGGGCATGAAGGGCGCCATCGCCAAGGCGGAGGAACTGGTCGCCAAGCTGCCGGACGCCGTCATTCCGCAACAGTTCGAGAACCCCGCCAATCCCGAAGTCCATCGCCGCACCACGGCGGAGGAAATCTGGAACGACACGCAGGGCGCGGTCGATATCCTCGTCGCCGGCATCGGCACCGGCGGCACCATCACCGGCGTCGGCCAGGTGCTCAAGAGCCGCAAGCCCTCGGTGAAGGTGGTGGCGGTGGAGCCGGAAGCCTCGCCGGTGCTGTCGGGCGGCCAGCCCGGCCCGCACAAGATCCAGGGCATCGGCGCCGGCT
>ERZ778021.3341-NODE-3341-length-11878-cov-4.562801_pt1 | contig 11878 bp, 9 predicted proteins | sample MGYA00375751_ERZ778021 | MGnify/ENA primary metagenome ERZ778021 (study PRJEB29350, sample SAMN05389814) | bioreactor metagenome | isolation source: Thiocyanate stock bioreactor | place: South Africa: University of Cape Town | collected 2013-08-29 ... | reverse complement strand
ACTCTCTGCCACCGTCGGTAAGGATGTTGAAAAACTCCAGACCTTCTATGGTGAAGAAGCAAAGGGAAGCATAGACAATAAACAGCCCGGAAAACACAAAAAAACCGCCGATTATCATGAAAATTACAGTGATGATCTTATCGGGAGTCCAAATCACCCCGCTGTTGGGAACAGCATACACAAACACGACAATCGCCTGCAGAAGCCTGCCGACTCTGGAAAATTCAATACGGGAGGACAGGACCTGCAGAATCTCATTGCGGGGGCGGACCATGATACGGTCAAACTCACCGTTAGAAATAATGCCGGAAAAAGCGTCAAACCCTCTGACAAAGCATTCCGCCAGTGAAAATGCCGATAACATGATTGCAAAACACAATAGAACCTCGTGATAAGAAAACCCGTCAACATCGTTAAAGCGGGAAAACATAAAGTAAATGGTCAAAAAGACCGAGAAGGAAACCAAAAACTGACCGATGCAGGTCATAACAAAAGATGCTTTGTGTTGCATCTGACAGCGCAGAATCATGGATGCATATTTAAGGTACAGCTTCATTGTCCTACCCTCCCTGCACGACAACTCTTTTTAGTGCGTGCTTCATCAACCGTCTTCCGGTCATGATCAAAAACAAAAGCCAAAAACATTGAAGCAGTATATTTCCCGGAATTTCCGCTTGCTTCATATATCCGGTATAAATCAAAAAGGGTGTGTTTTGAATGGAGGCAAAGGGAAGAAAGCCCAAAGCAAAACGAAGCTGATCCGGCAAAAACGGAAGAGGAATGAGAGCACCCGAAAAAAACTCGATCATTGAGGTAGTAAGAATGCGAATGCCTAAGGGGGAGATGGTATAAAAAGATGAAATATAAATCAGCATCGAGAAGGAGACCATTACAAGAAAACCTAAGAGCAATGACAGAAGAAACATAGCACCCATAGGCAAAGAGGCGGGCGGACTGAGAGAAAAGGGCGGGGGCAGAAAGATTGCAATGATTAATATCGGCAGACAGCGCAAACTGCTTTGGATAGTCTGACAGCCATGTTCTTTACAAACCACATGGTATATAAATCCGCGGGACGGCACAGCTCGTAGGCAATGTTTCCGTTTGTAATCATATCAAATATTTCGTTGTCAAAATACCAAGCCATAAATAATGAAAGAAAAGCCTGCTGCATCCAGAGATAGCTTGACAATGCTTCAAAGGGCATAGGAAAAGCGGCAGCATTGTGCCCGTAAAAGGCATGAAACATGATCAAGGTAAGAAATCCCCATGCATACTGGGTGGCAATTCCTGCATAAGCAGCGGCACGATATTGAAGACCCCCCGAAAAACGGATGATAAAGAAGCTTTTATATTTTTTCATTTGCTTTCTCCGATCATGGAACCTACAATTGTTACAGAATGTGCAGGGAACGAAAGTCGTTGTAAAACCGTCGGGATACGACAGTTTTACAAGGACAAGGGATTGACCCATGCACGCCGAAATCTCGCACGAAAACCATTAAAATATTTCTTAAAACCGCTTCACGGCGAAAATTTTCATTTGTTTTCCGCAGCATTAAATGGCAAACTCTTTGTATAAAGCAACCACCATTTCTTCGACCGTTGCGCCTGTGACGGAAATATCATGGATCTCAAGCTGTTTCGTCAGATGATTGATGGCGACAGAAACAGACAAAACCTCCGTATCGATCACAAGCTCCATATGTCCGTTCAAATTTTTTGACAGCTCCATACCCTTCGCCAAATCTACGGGAGGTCCGCTGTAATCCACAGTTAAGGTTTTCAACCGGCTGCTACGTTTTTTCAGCTCCGTCAACGCACCGTCCAATAAGATTTTACCGTTTCCAATCAATAAAATACGTTCGGTCAGTGCTTCGATATCCTGCATATCGTGAGTGGTGAGAATCACCGTTGTTTGTCTCTCCTGATTGATTGCTTTGATAAAGTCCCGGACGGCAATTTTTGAAACAGCATCCAACCCGATGGTGGGTTCGTCCAGAAAGAGTATTTTAGGATTATGTAACAGAGAAGCCGCTATTTCACAGCGCATGCGCTGCCCCAGACTCAAATGCCTTGCAGGCGTCTTGATGATTTCGCCCAGATGTAACAGCTCCGTCAGATCACCCAGGGTCTTTTGATAGGCTTTTTTCTCCACATTGTAAATATCCTTGATCAAATCAAAGGAATCCACAACCGGCACATCCCACCATAGCTGGCTGCGCTGGCCAAACACGACACCGATATCTCTGACATGACCGATGCGGTCTTTCCATGGCGTCCTGCCGTTGATGATGCATTCTCCGCCATCCGGAGTGAGGATACCGCTCATGATTTTAATGGTACTGCTTTTTCCGGCTCCGTTTGGACCGATGTAACCCACCATTTCGCCGTCACTTACTGAAAAGGAAACATCATCCAGAGCATGAATGTAGGTATATTCCCTGTGAAACAAGGCCTTTGCCGCCTCCCGAAACCCTTTGTTTCTTCTGGTGGTTCGAAAGGTTTTGCTGATATGCTTCAGCTCGATCATACTGCTGCCTCCCTTCTGTAAATACTTTCTCGGCAGATTAGCCCATCGGAAGAATCCGATGGGTTACTTTTTGGTAGCTGGATTACATAATATCACATTTTAATACAATAAATCAACCATAATATTACGGGAACAGAATAAAACAAAAGAGCGTTTTCATGAAAAATATTTTATTGGTGACAAAACTTTCTTTTTTTGAATAAACATTTACAGCGGCGGCAACACTAATTTCGGAGGTGCTGGTAAATGAGTACTATGAAATTTGAGGAGAAAAAAAACAAATTATTCAGACAGGGTGGCTTTTATGCCGCTGTTGTAGTCTGCCTGCTGGCAATGGGCGCAGGGGCATATTCCGCTATTAACAGGATTAACCCGACAAAAATTCAAGACAATGCGCAGATCACCATTACATCAGAGGTTCGGGGGGCGGGAAACGAGCTGACAGGCGTTCCCTATGAGACCACGAAGAAGACCGAGAAGAATGTAACCACAAAAAAAACCGTCAAAGCGACAGAAGCAAAAAATAATGTGGCAGGATTTTTCTCAATGCCTGTCAGCGGAACGATCATCAAGCGGTACAGTGAAGATGAGTTGATTTTTTCCGAAACCTATAACGACTGGCGGCTGCACGACGGAATTGACATTGCTGCCGATAAGGGAACCAAGGTGAAAGCCGCAGGGGATGGTAAGGTGACAGACATCAAGGAAGATGCGCTGTTGGGAACCATCGTTGTGATTGATCACGGTAACGGCATTGTGGCATACTACTGCGGTCTGAACAAAACCCCGGCGGTGAAAAAGGGACAAAGTGTAGAGGTCGGTACGGTGGTCGGGACCATTGATACCATTCCCTCAGAAAGCGTGGAACAACCCCATCTGCATTTTTATGTAACCAAGAGTGGAAAAGTTGTTTCCCCCGTTGATACCTTAAAGCTTCAGCAATAAACCGACTTGATGGTTACCTGCAATGACGCAGAAAGACGGCATCAAGCACAGGCCAGTCAACACGCCCCCGGAAGGTAATCATGTTACTTCGCTAAAGGGGCAAAAAAACCCCGGGCTAATTATAAAAGCCCGGGGTTTTTTATTTTGATTATTCTGCCAGTGTGGGAGCCGCTTGTGTTGTGGGAACCTGCTGAATTTTCTTTGGTGTAAAAGCACCCATGGCGAAATCATTCTTACTTACTTTAATGGTCTTTGCATAGGTTTCGATTTCTTTGTTGAATTCCTCGTCCTTCAATAAATGCTGGACGGAGCTTGTGTAGTCGGTAAGATAAATAGGATCCTCAAGGATGTTCTTGTGGATGGTTAACAGATAGCAGTCGCTGAAATCCAAAACCGTGGGGGTACCATAAGGAGTGTTTTTGATTTTATCAAAATAATCACTGCTGGACTGTGTTTTGCTTGAACCGTATACGGTAGCATATTTATCCTTGGCTTTTGATTCCTGATTGGAGGTATCCTCGGTTATTTTTTGCCAGGTGTCAAATTCCTTTTTAATCTTTTCAAAGCTCTCGCCTTTCTTTAAACGGGCAGCATAACCATCCAGTTTTGTTTTTGCTTCTTTCTTTGCCGCTTCGTCCAGTGACGTTCCGTCATCCTTTGAGAATTTAATCTGTAAGGTGTTGGCCAAAACATAGTTGGCATCCAGAGCCTTTTTCAGATCGGCTTGCGGAATTTCCTTTTTACCGCCCTTTGCATAAAAATGATCAAAGATTACAAGCTTTTTGGCGCTGTTGACTTGATAATCCTCAAAGGTAGAATAGGAGATACCGTTCAAGGTAAGCAGCTGAGCGACATTTTGTTGATTGTAATAGGTATAGCTGGCGTTGTTTTTCGCATTGGTCTGTTGTTCATTGGTCAGCGTTAGTTTATATTCATCAAAACGAAGCTGAACAGCGGCATATTGAGAGGCCAGTTCCACGGCTCTGTCTTTTACCCAGGTAGAAAAGTCCTTTTTATCGATTTTTTCTTTGTAATAATCGGTAACGGTTTGGTTGGCGGCTTGTTTGGCCTCGCTGACCTTTTGTTTGCCTTCGTTGTCGGCAAGGATGATGAAGAAGCTGTATAAAGCAGAACGGATATCAATTCTGCCGGCTGTTCCCTTCTTTGCATCTGTTTTACCGAAAATCAAAGCGGATTCATCCTTTGTGTGGCAGGCGGAGAGGGAAAATACCATAATCAATACCAAAAAAACAGCGGTTAGTCTTTTGAACAATACCATGAAACATCCTCCTAGAATTTATATCTGATAAAAAATTCCTGCTGACATGCTCGTCCTGCTTTATGAATTTTTCAGGGGGCAAAGCCGCAGATCGGCGTTCCGCCGACTGAAAACGAGATACCAACAAATTATACAACATTTAATAGAGATTGTCTAGTATTTACTATAGCAATTTATCAGCAGTCAATAAATATAGGGTCGTTATTGTTCCCACCGCTGAAAATATCAGGGATAGGATAGGCAAAACGGCCCTCAAAAACCTGGTCAAAGAAAAAACGGGCCAAAGCCCGTTTCCTCGATTCATTTGGCATACCCATAGGGATATAAGACTTGGTCGTTCTCAACAGACCAGGATTTCGGGTCCAGTGAAACGATCGGTTGACCGGTAAAACCGTCGCCCTTCGTAAATACCCGTTCGGTTTCATCTCCCAAGCTAAGGACGCCCAGCCGTTTTTTCTCGGTAATACTGGCGGAGATGATATAACCCTCGGAGACAGAATACACAGCGTCGCCGATGTAGGTTCCACGGAGAATGGTATCGTTGGATAACCGGTAATAGGTACTTTGCTCATCCTTGACCGGTGCAGTATTCGCCATGTCGAACAGCGGGGTAAAGCCGGTTTTTAAATTCAATTGAATGAAGCAAAGAACATTAAAGTTAGTGACATACGTGGAATAATTTTTTGAATCGCTCAAACCGTTGATGGTTGCTGGGATTCCGATGATACCTCTTTCAGCGTCATAGAGAAAGGATTTCGGATCGGTTCCGATGTAAGAAGAGCTGCTTGAGCCCGGCAGGTTGTATTGGAAGGCTTCCCTGGGTGCTTTGGGATTGGACACATCAAACAAGGACAGCTTAACCCCGCCGGTCTGACCCTGCTCGTTTCCGGCTACCCCCACGCCCAACAGATGGGTTTCATCCACCGGGTGGAGATATTCGGAAAAGCCGGGTATTTTCAGTTCGCCCAAAACCTTCGGCTTGGAAGGAACGGATAAATCAATGGCAAACAAGGGATCTGTCTGACGGAAGGTGACAACATAAGCAGTTTTTCCCATAAACCGGACGGATTTGATGGTTTCGCCCTCTGCCAAATTTTCTACACTGCCGGTGATTTTCAAATTCTGATCCAGCACAAACACATTGTTGAACCGGGAGAAGGTGTAGCCGTATACATCGGTAGTGGTGGCAATTCTGAACAGACCGTCAGTTTCATCCATGGAATATTTATTGAGAATATTGCCGCTGATATCACAGCTTCCCGTGAACTTGATTTCTTGGGGTAAGCTGAACCGTAGCACAGAGGTGTAGCTGCCGGAAACGCTTTTTTGGGAGGAAGAAGCTGGGTTTTGCTTGTAGCGGTAGCAGGCGACATATAAATTGTCAGTGGTTGCATAAATCGTGTCACCGCTTCCCAAGACAGCCTTTTTGGAGGTTTTCATGGTTTCCGTGTCAATTCCTGAAATAACGGCATAGTTTGTTTCGGTGCTGTTGTTTACCATGGCAATGTCCTCTGCCGGAATGGGGGTATTTCGACCTTTGTCAAGGCATGTTTTCGGGACATAATTTATGATGTTTCTCTGTGTGATTTTATTCAGCACGTCGCCGATATAGTGATTGGAAACCAGATACAGCTTCGTTCCTGTCATACGGGAGGACAGATATCCTCCGTCCTGACTGTAGGTATGAAGGAGTCTGGGGTTCATTTTAACCGACACATCATAGACTTGCACGGTGGTTTTGGTTTCGGTTACGGAATAATATTGCTCGGGAACGGTGGTTTTTTCCGTCAGGGTATCACGCGAGGGAGGCACTTCTTTGGTGGAGATCGCAGGCTCCGCTCCGCTGGAGCTGGCGGCGCCTGTGCTGACCGATGTTTTATCCACATTGGTTGTGCCATCATCAGCGGCGGAAGACGCATTTGTTCCGGTTTCGTTGGAAACGGCGCTGTTGGGGTCAACGGCACTGCCGGTATAGGCAGGGTAGGTAATCAAATCCTTGGCAGTGGCAGGCTCGATGGATGGAGGTGCGTCTGTTTTTGCCGTGGAGGTTTCCACTTTGACCTTCTTCTGGGTCACCGTCTGTCCCACCAGAATAACGTTGTCTTCGGAAAGATACATTTCCTCGGGCTGAAAATCCCCGTCAAATTTCACCGTGGCCAGCAGCTGCATTTTTCCGGTTTCTCCCGCACTGATGATTTTCAGCATCTTGGAAGACCTGGAGCTGACAGAATAGCCATACCGGGCAAGGTCGGGAGCGACATAGGCTTCTGTCGTTGTAATCCCGTTTTTATTGTTGGTGCCGGAAAGAAAATACAAGTACTTTCCGTCGTTTTTCAAAATATCACCCTCGTCAACATCAGCCACTTGGGTGTTTGTTTTTCCGTATCCTGCGGTTTTGGTGGTAGTAGTCGTGGTGGCGGTTGACGGTTTTACGCTTTGATCCTGAAAGGATTCATTATAGGCATCTCCAGATCCAATCAAGACGTCCCGGGCATCTTCAAACTTCTTTGTGTTCGTCTTCTTCAGCTTCTCGATGCTTTGATACAGCCGTTTATAATCGCCGGCGATGGAAACATTTTTATCTCCTTCCTTGATGAGCGCCTTGTTCTGAGAAGCCTGATAGGTCATCACAGAGCCGGCAACAATGGTCAGAGAAACGGCACAGGCCAGAATTCCTCTGGCAGCTTTTTTAAAAAGGGGTGTGGTAAAAATCGTCCTGTTCTGTGCTACGCCCTCCAGCTTTTCTTCCAATTTGGCAGGAGTAACGGAAAAGGGCGGCTTGATATTTTCACTGATGGGAGCGAGGGTGCTTTTGAGTTCCTCGATTTCCTTGTCAATGTTATGGTTGTTTTCGTTCATAAATACCTCTCCTAATTCTACGAAAAATCAGTTCTCAATTTCTTCAAAGCCCGGCAAAGGGCAGACCGGACGGTTCCCGAAGGCTTATGCAAAAGACGGGCGATTTCATCGCTTTTATAGCCCCCCACAACGGAAAGAAGAATAATCTGCCGTTCCACGGGACTGAGGCTGTTCAGGCTTTCATACAACTCGGCGGCGGTGTGCATTTCCTCGCTGCTCATTATATCATAGGATAGTTCCAGGCCGTCAAAGCGTAATGAATTGCGCCCTTGAATGATTGTCTTCAGCTTTTTCTTACAGCTGTTTGATAGAAGCTTATACATCCATCCCTTGAAGGCGTCCGGTTCCCGTAGCTGATAAATGGAGCTGTAGGCGGCAATGACGGCTTCGCCGACAGCGTCCTCCGCATCCTCTCTGTTTCCCAGATAAAAAAGAGCATATTTGTACAAGTCCCGCCAAATGAGGGCATACAGCTCTCCGAAGGCTTCCTTGTCACCGTATTTTGCTCTGGTCGTCAGTGCACTGACATTTCCTGCATCCATCGTCTGACCTCCAAACTTGTTAACATATCTATAGAGTGTTTTTTTGTTTGTTTTGTTGCATTTTTTATTAAAAATAATAAAAGAAAGCATTTGAACTTTATTATACCATAAAAAGATCGGGCGGTTCTACAAGAACCGCCCGATTGTTATAAAAAATATTAAAACTTCTTTTCTTCGTTCCAGCTATACATTTTGCGAAGCTCTTTGCCGATTTGCTCAAGCTTGTGCTCGCTTTCATTTCTACGTGTTGCCAAGAAATGTGCTCTGCCGGACTGGTTTTCGAGGATCCAGTCTCTTGCAAAGGAGCCGTCCTGAATTTCGCCCAGAACCTTTTTCATTTCAGCTTTTGTTTCATCGGTGATGATCCGCTTGCCGATTTGATAATCGCCGTATTCCGCTGTGTCGGAAATGGAATAACGCATATAGGAGAAGCCGCCCTGATAAATCAAGTCAACAATCAGCTTCATTTCGTGAATGCATTCAAAATAAGCGTTTTCAGCGTCATAGCCTGCTTCCACCAAGGTTTCAAAACCGGCTCTCATGAGGGCGGTAACGCCGCCGCAAAGAACTGCCTGTTCGCCGAACAGATCGGTTTCGGTTTCCATCTTAAAGCTGGTTTCCAGAACGCCTGCACGGGAGCCGCCGATGCCGGCCGCATAAGCAAGAGCAAAATCAAGGGCCTTGCCGGTGGCATCCTGATGAATGGCAACCAGGCAGGGAACGCCCTTTCCGGCAACATATTCGCTTCTGACGGTATGTCCGGGTCCTTTGGGTGCGATCATAAATACGTCAACATTGGACGGAGGAATGATCTGCTGATAGTGGATATTGAAGCCGTGTGCAAAAACAAGTGCTTTGCCCTCGGTCAGGTTCGGCTCAATGCTGTCTTTGTATAATTTTGCCTGTCTCTCGTCATGAATGAGAATCATAATGATATCGGCTGCCTTGGCAGCTTCTGCAGCAGTTGCGACCTTTAAGCCTGCTTCCTCTGCTTTTGCCCATGATTTGCTTCCTTCATAAAGTCCGACAACCACGTCAACACCGCTGTCCTTTAGATTCAGTGCGTGTGCGTGACCCTGACTGCCGTATCCGATAACAGCAACGGTTTTACCCTTTAATAAATCGAGATTGCAGTCTGCATGATAATAGATTTTCGCCATTTCTTTTTTACCTCCAAATTTTTATTCAACCCTACGGTTAATTTGTTTTCTCTCTGACAACCTTGTTGCCCTTTTCGATTGCGATAGCACCGGTTCTGACCACTTCTTTGATGCCAAAGGGCTTCAAAAGCTGTTCCAGAGTGAAGGTGCGTTCCTCGGTATCGGTAAATTCGAGGGTAATGGAAGAGGAAGTAACATCAATGATCCTCGCTCCCATAATTTCCGCAATCTTCATTATATCACCCCGATGGGGAGATGTAAACCTTACTTTAAACATTGTCAGCATCCGGCTGATGTAATCACCCTCAGCCAGTGTTTTGACCTTGATGACGGGGATCACCTTATTCAGCTGTTTTTCGATCTGTTCAATGGTATAATCATTGCCTGTGGCAACGATGGTAATTCTTGAAATATCGGGGTTCTCCGTTTCGCCCACAGCCAGGGAGTCAATGTTGAATCCTCTGCGGCTGAAAAGCCCTGCAACCTTGGACAGGACACCGGCATGGTTCTCCACCAAAACCGAAATGGTATGCTTCATCAGGATCCCTCCTTATATCTGGGTTCTGTTCGTAATTATTGTGCGGTTTCATCCGGATCAACCACGCATTCAAGCAAATACGGCGTCTTACTTTGGAGCATTTCTTCAATTGCCTGTTCCGTTTCGCTGTTTTTATGAATGGATTTGGCAGCAATGCCGTAGGCTTCTGCGATCTTGATAAAATCCGGGCTGCCTTCTAAGAAAACGCCGGAATATCTTGCATGATAGCCTCTGAACTGAAGCTCTCTTACCATGCCGAGACGACCGTTGCGCATCACAATGATTTTAACGGGAATGTCATGCTGGCACATGGTCGCCAGCTCCATCATCTGCATCTGGAAGGATCCGTCGCCGCAGACAGCGCAAACCTGCTTGTCCGGGCTTGCTGCTTTTGCTCCGATGGCGGCCCCCACGGAATAGCCCATGGTGCCCAGCCCGCCCGAGGTCAGAAACCGACCCTTGGTGATGGTAAAATTGTTGGCGGACCAGATTTGGTTCTGACCCACGTCCGCAACCAGAATGGCGTCGTCCTGCATTTTTTCAGACAATAACCGCATAAACGCCTTGGGGTTGACAAACCCGGTGTCTTCTGTCGCGACGGCTGCCGGGCGGAGGTTTTTGCGGCATTGCTCTGCCCATTCGGTGTGGGAAAGCGTCTCCGTTTCGTCACAAAGACTCTTCAAAACCAATTTGATGTCCCCCACAATGGGGATGGAGGCAGCCATGTTTTTACCGATTTCGGCCGGATCAATGTCAATATGAACGATTTTTGCACGGCTTGCGATTTGGTCCGGCGATGCCATGGCACGGTCACCCACACGGGCACCGCACAGCAGAATCAAATCCGCCTGATGAATGGCCACATTGGCGGCTTTCACGCCGTGGGAGCCCAGCATACCCAGGTTTAGAGGGTGCGCCGTCGGCATGGCGCCAATGCCCATCATGGTGCAAACGACGGGAATATCCGTCTTTTCCGCAAATTGAATCAAAGCCTTTTGCGCCTTGGCAGAAAAAATTCCGCCGCCGGCACAGATGACGGGCTTTTCTGCGGCTTGAATGGCCTGTGCCGCCCGCTTAATCTGAACCGAATGTCCGCCTCTGCTTGGCTTATATCCCACAATGTCAACCGTTTCGGGATATACAAAGCTCTCAAGGCATTTGGTCTGAATATTCACAGGGATGTCGATCAACACAGGACCCGGTCTGCCTGTGGTGGCAATGTGAAAGGCTTCACGGAACACTCTGCCCAGATCCTCGGTATCCATGACGATATAACTGTGTTTGGTAAAAGGCTCACAGGCGCCTGTAATATCAATCTCCTGAAAAACGTCACGACCCAACAGCTCCGTGCTGACCTGACCGGTAATGGCGACCATAGGGATGGAATCCATATAGGCCGAGGCAACAGCGGTGATCAGATTGGTTGCGCCGGGTCCGGAGGTGGTGACGCACACACCCGCCTTGCCGCTGGCCCGTGCATAGCCCGAGGCGGCATGACCCGCATTCTGTTCCTGACGCACCAAAACATGGCGGACTGAGCTTTCCAGCAATGCGTCATAAAAAGGACAAATGGCAGCACCGGGATAGCCGAACACGACGTCAATCCCCTCTTGTTCAAGACATTTTACCATGATTTCAGCTCCGCTGATCATCCCGACACCTCCAGTCAAAATTTTAGTATGTTATATTATTATACCATCAAAATATTGCTTGTCAATAAAAATGAAAGAACCAATGAGCCAGTGAATATTAACCAAAAAATAAAATTGATTGAATTTTTGTTTGAAAATGGTATAATAATGAGGAATAGTTATAAGATACCAAAAAAATCCTGCGTTTATGGCAGCTTACAACTACATTCGCATTATTAGGAGGAAAAAGTCCAATGAACAAAAACACGTTTTACATCACGACGCCGATTTATTATCCGTCGGGCAAGCTTCACATCGGGAATTCTTATCCCACCGTTGCGGCCGATACCATGGCGAGGTATAAACGAATGCAGGGCTATGATGTAATGTT
>ERZ778021.3339-NODE-3339-length-11884-cov-7.141432_pt1 | contig 11884 bp, 2 predicted proteins | sample MGYA00375751_ERZ778021 | MGnify/ENA primary metagenome ERZ778021 (study PRJEB29350, sample SAMN05389814) | bioreactor metagenome | isolation source: Thiocyanate stock bioreactor | place: South Africa: University of Cape Town | collected 2013-08-29 ... | reverse complement strand
CCGCCGCAACGGCATGATGGGCGTCGCGTTCCCGAAGTTCATCGACGGCCGCAAGGTGGAGAATCCCGACGCGGCCCTCCGCCGCGTGGAGTTGGGCAAGCTGATCGTCGACCCCGCCGCGGACATGCTCCCCCAGGCGATGGTCAACCGGACGTGGGCCCACTTCATGGGCAAGGGGTTCGTCAACCCGATCGACGACATCGGCCCCCACAACCCCGCCGTGCTGGAAGACGTCTTCAACAAGCTGACCACCGAGTTCAAGGAGAGCGGCGGCGACGTCAAGCAGCTCGTCCGCTGGATCACCTCCTCGGCCGCATACCAGGCGTCGAGCATCCGGCCGTCGACGAAGGCGAAGCCCGACGACGACCTGTTCAGCGTGATGATGCTGCGCCCGATGTCGCCCGAGCAGCTGTTCGACTCGCTGCTGACCGCCACGGCGGCCCACCGCCCCGGCAGCGGCCGGGACGACGCCAAGCGCGACGCCTGGATGCGGCAGTTCCTGTTCACCTTCGGCAACGACGAGGGGGACGAGGCGACGAGCTTCCAGGGGACCATCCCGCAGTCGCTCATGATGATGAACGGCGAGCTGATGCGCGACGCCCTCTCCGGCAAGCCCGGGAGCTTCCTGGCCGACGCGATCGACCAGGCCGGGCGGTCGCGACGGCCGCCGGCCGCCTTCATGGTCGACCAGCTCTACATGGCCGCCCTCAGCCGCCGCCCCACGAACTCGGAGGCGACTTCGGCCGTACAGCACCTGGAGTCCTACCCCGACGCCCTGCCGTTCCTCCAGGACCTCTTCTGGGCACTACTCAACTCGAACGAGTTCATCCTCATCCACTGACACGGACCGCCGCCCGGCCGCGCTGGAGACTTCGCCCATGACGCCTCCGATCATCACCCCGCGGGGGATGCACCGCCGCCACTTCCTGGGGCACCTGGCGGCGACCACGCTGGGCGTCCCCGCCGCCTACTTCTTCGCGAACCTGCGCGCCAGCGCCGCGGCCCCCAACAAGAAGAAGCCCAAGAGCTGCATCGTCCTGTGGATGTCGGGCGGCCCCAGCCACCTGGACATCTGGGACCTCAAGCCCGACAGCGAGAAGAACGGCGGCCCGTTCAAGCCGATCGCGACCTCCGCGCCCGGGGTCATGATCAGCGAGCACATGCCCAAGACCGCCCAGCAGATGCACCACCTGAACGTCCTCCGCTCGCTGGACTCCAAGGAGGGGAACCACGAGCGCGGGACGTACTTGATGCACACCGGCTACGTCCCCAACCCGACCGTCGTCCACCCCGGATGGGGCTCGACGGCCGCGTTCGAGATCGGCGGCCGGATGCAGGACTTCGACCTGCCGCACTGCGTCTCCATCAACACGCCGGGGCAGGGGGCGGGCTTCCTGGGGATGTCGTACACGCCGTTCATGGTCCAGGACCCGAACGGCTCGATCGCCAACCTCGCCCCGCCGCCGGGCGTCGACGAGCTGCGGATGGACCGCCGCCTCCAGATGCTCAGCCGGGTGGAGAACGACTTCATCAAGCAGCGCGGCGCGGCCCCGGCGGTCGACCACAAGGCGGTCTACGCCAAGACGATCCGGATGATGAACTCGAAATACAAGGACATTTTCAAGCTCGATTCCGAGCCCCCCGCGATGCGCGAGCTGTACGGCAAGCACTCGTTCGGCTCGGGCTGCCTGCTGGCGCGCCGGCTGGTCGAGCAGGGGGTGACCTACGTCGAGGTGGCCATGGGGGGCTGGGACACCCACGCCGACAACTTCGAGGCCCTCTCCACCCGCCTCCTCCCCGAGCTGGACCAGGGGATGGCGGCCCTGACCGCCGACCTCGCCAGCCGCGGCCTGCTCGACAGCACGCTGATCGTCTGGATGGGCGAGTTCGGCCGGACCCCGCGGATCAACCAGAACGCCGGCCGCGACCACTGGCCGCGGAGCTGGTCGGTGGTGATGGGCGGCGGCGGCATGAAGTCGGGCCAGGCGATCGGCGCGACCGACAAGGACGGCGTCGACGTCTCCGACCGCCCCATCGGCGTCATGGACATGATCGCCACGATGACCAAGGCGATGGACATCGGCGTCGACACCCAGTACACCACCCCCCGCGGCCGCCCCATGAAGGTCGTCGACGGCGGCAAGCCCATCGCCGAGCTGGTGGGCTGACGGGCGACGCGCCTCAGATCCACGCCCCCGGCCGCCCCCCGCGGGGGGTCGGCGGGCGGGTGGACCAGCCGGCGACGAGGGCCGCCCCCGCGGCCGCCAGGGCCAGCGGCCCGCCGGCGACCGCGGCGAGCGAGAGGCACGCGGCGGCGATCAGGCTTTGGGCGCCGACCTGTCGCGCCGAGGTCAGGCCGGCCAGGCCCAGGCCCAGCAGGAGGGCCAGCAGCAGCAGGGAGCGGGCCCGGCTCTCGCTGACGCCTTCATAGCCCTCGGCCCGATCCGTCGCGACCTCCAGCCGGGCGGGGGGGGCGGCCAGGCCGGGCGAGGCCCCGGCGAAGAACGCGGGCCGGCCGATCCGGCGGATCCGCTCGCGGTCGGACGGCTCCGGGGCGACCGCGGCGAAGGGCGGGGCTTCCTGGCCTTCGACCGGCAGCCCGAGCGACCCGCGGGCCCACGCGATCGGCTCCTCCATGCCGGTCGACCGGAGCGACTCGGCGAGCTGGCCCCGCGCCGCCTTGACGACCTCCAGGTCCCTCGCCGCGCGGTCGCGGCGGGCGCGATCGACGCTGCGGGAGCCCGCGACGAGGGCGTGCTCGGCCTCGCGCAAGGTCGCCTCATGGTCGATCAGCAGCGCGACGAGCCGGGCCCGGTCGCGGCCGGACCCGCGGTCCATCTCGGAGACCAGGTCGAGGGCCCGCGCGGCGATGCGGTCGGCCCGGTCCAGCTCGATGCGCTCGGGCCCGACCGCCTCCAGGCCGCCGAGCGTCGACCGGACGGCCGTCTCGGCCGGCGCGTAGACGCTCACCAGCGCCGGCGTGCGGCCCTCCCCCGCGCGAGGCAGGGCCGGCCCCCGCGCGCCGGCCGACGGCGGGTCGGCCTCCCAGACGACGCTGACGAGGCGCGAGGGGGAGTCGCCCAGGGGGACGGCCCAGCGGGATTCGGCGTCCAGGAGCGGCTCCACCGCCGCGCCGTCGACGGCCGCGCGGATCAGCCGCGCCCCCTCCGGCGGGGCCACGATCAGGAAGCGGCCGGTGCGCGGCTCGGCCTGGTAGTCGGCCAGGCCCAGGGCGGAGCCGTCCGGCCGGACCACCACGGCGACGTCCGCCGACCTCACCCCGGCCGACGCGTCCTTGCCGGCCGGCCCCGTCGGCTCGCCCGGCGGCGCCTGGACCGTCAGCGTCCAGCCCTCCTTGTCCACGTGGTACGCCCGCGGGGCCAGGCCGATCGCCCCCCCGAACTCCTCGTCCTGGAACCGCGCCGCGTAGGGGGTCGGCCGCAGCCCCGCGGTCCCCGAGGTCGCCGGCAGCGTCGGCGTGGCGAACACCAGCGCGAGCGAGGCGTCGACGACCCCCAGGCCCAGCGGGGCGACCACCGGGAACGCCACCTCCTGGCCCGGCGCGATCGGCAGCCGCGAGCGCAGGACCAGCCGCCGCGAGCCCCACACCGGGCGTCCGGGCGTGATCGTCCAGTCGGTCGACCCCTCGCGGGACTCGGCCACCAGCGGCAGGTCCCGCCCCCCCGACTGGATCCGCCCTCGCGCCGCCCACTCGGGCGGGAGCCGGAGCTGGATGACGTCGAGCGGCCCGCCCACGACCTCGTATCGCAGGACCGCCACCCATTCCGCCGAATCCGGGTGGATGGTGAGCTGGCTGCCGATGGTCACGTTCGAGCGCGGCGGCTGCGGGGCCCACGACAGCTCGCCCACCTGCTTCGGGTCGTCGATGCGGTAGGCCCGGCGGATCCAGGGGCCGCCGGGGGGGGCGTCCCCCTCCGCGGGCCCCGACAGCGGCGACGCCCCGCCGGCGGCCGTCGCCAGCTCGACCGTCCCTCGCGAGAAGACCTCCAGCGTCCCGGCCGACCCCGGCCCCTCGGCCGGGTCGACCCAGGGGAGCCGGGCGCGATGCCGCCTGGGGCCGGGGCCCGGGGCGAGCTTCGAGACCGGGATCCAGCCCCGGATGCGGACCGTCCGGCGCGACTTCTGGTCGATCCGGTCGAACCGCGCGCGCAGCGGCCCGCCGGGCTCGCGGCTCCAGTCGGTCAGGCCGGGGGACTCCACGTCCAGGACGATCAGCTCGTCCGGCACGGCCAGGTCCGCCCGGTCCAGCAGGCCGCCGATCTCGGACAGCTCCAGGTCGCATCGCCAGTCGACCCGCCCGGCTTCGATCGCGACCCGGACGGCGGGCCGGCGCCGGTATCGGACGGGGGTCGGGCCGGTGAGGAACTCGACCGGATCCCGGCCGTTGTAGCGGACGGTGCCCGCGAACGTGAGCCGATCGTCCGGCAGCGCCCCCCAGGCGCGGACGAACGTCTCGTCCTCCACGGCCTCGCCGTCCCGGGCGGGCTCCAGGCGCCCCGACCACCCCCCGGGCCTTCGCGCCGCCAGGAGTCCCGCCTCGCGGTCGACCCCCAGCGGCTCGACGCGCGGGAAGCGGCGGACGACCGCCCCCGGCTCGCCGGCCGCCGCGCCGCGGCCGAGGGGCCGCCAGAAATCCAGGACGATCGTCGAACGGTCGGGGAGCGGCGGGTCGACGTGCGCGATCCACTCGGGATTCTGGGCGGTCCCGCCCCACGACGCGTCGACCAGGCCGGGGATCTGCACCGATCGCGGGACCAGCCCCGGCTCCAGGCCGACCGCGATCGTGGAGGTCCGCCGCCGCGTGCGATAGGTCAGCCGGGCGCGGACGCGCTCGCCGGCCGGGTCCAGGTCCCAGAGCATCAGGCCCTCGACCGTCGCCGACGGCTGGTTCGCGGCCGGCTCGGGGGCCGCCCAGCAGACGCTCAGGCGGTCGACCGGCCCCACCAGGGCCTCGATCGGCCGGCCCTCGACGGCGACCACCCTCCCCCGGGCCGTGAGGTGTTGGACCGGCGGCGAACCCTCCGGCTGCTCCAGCGCGAGCTTCGCGAACGGGGCGCGGTTGACCTTCAGCTCCAGCGATTCCAGCCCCCCCTCGCGGGCCGGCGTCGCCGCGCACCGGAGCGACAGCCGCGTCGCGTTCGCCGGGACGGCCACGGCCGCCGAGCCCCCGCCCGGCTCGACGATCACCGGGGATCGGGCCCCGTCGACGGTCGCCTCGATGTCGTGGACATCCCCCACCGAGAACACGAACCGCGAGGGGGCGGCGGCGGGCCGGAGCGAATATTCGCTGACGATCGCCAGGTCCGGCCCGGTCGACCTCTCCACCCGATGCTCCGCCCCGACGACGATCGGCCCCCCGTCCCGGCCCGCCCCCGTCCCCGGGGGCCGCGCCCGCTCCTGCAAGCGTTCGTAGTCCTGCTGGCGGAGGATGGCGCGCGAGGGGGGGGCCTCGGGGTCGAACTCGCCGTCGTAGGGGAGGAGCACGACGATCGGCGCGTCGGGGCCGGGGGCCTGCGAGCCGACCGCCCGCGACAGGCCGACCGCCGCCAGGACGCCCACGCCGATCCGGAGCCCGCGCCGGCCGACGAGCGTCGAGCCGGCGAGCGCGAGGGGCGGGGCCGCGGCCCGCGGCCCTCGGATCGTCGCCCGGAGCAGCCGCCCGAGGCGCACCAGCAGCGTCCCGAAGGCCCCCACGAACGCGCCCGCGGTCGGCTCGGGCGTCAGGACGGCCCACCAGTCGTGGAGCACGACGGCCGCGATCATCACCAGCAGCGGGGCGATCAGCCCGCGGCGCGGCGGCGCGGCCCTGCGCAGGCCGACCGCGAAGACCGCCAGCGCCGCCGCCCAGCCGAAGGCGGCCCGCGCGGCCACGTCGATCGTGGTCACGGCGTCGCCGGGCCCGGGCCACGACGTCGCGGACAGCCGCCACGTCGACCTCCCCGGTGCCGCCGACCGCCGGTCGGCCGGCCCTTCGGCCGACGGCTCGCCGCGCCAGCGGGCCGCGGATTGGAAGCGGTCGGCCGCATCCTCGCCCCACAGCAGCGCCTCGGCGACCGCCGCCCGCCAGGTCGCGGGGCCCGACGGCGACGTCGCGGCGCGGCGCGACGTGACCACCAGGACGTCGTCGACCATCGTCATGGTCAGGCCGCGGCGCTGGAGCGTCTGGACCGACCGCGACGCCGAGCGGCCGATCGTCGCGCTCGCCCCGCAGCGGGCCCGCGGGTCGACCCCCTCGTCCGCCAGCGCCGAGCGGTCGATCACCAGCGGCGACGGCCCGGCGTCCCAGCGCGTGAACAGGCCGGCGAACGTCAGGTCCTCCGACGGCGCCTCCCCGAGCAGCTCGTCGAGCCGCCGCACGGCCTCCTCGCGCGGGGTCCGCACGGCCGAGCGCTCGCCGGGCCAGCGCCAGCGGGCCAGGCCCAGGGCTTCGAACGGCCAGGCCGGCCGGGGCTCGGCCGCCTCGACCGTGAAGCCGGGGCCGGGGTCGTCGACCCGCTCGCCGGACGGCAAGGACAGCTCCCACGAGAACGACAGGCAAGGGACGCCGAAGTCCGGCAGGGCGGGGCGGAGCCGCCGGGCGTCGGCCGCCGCGGGGGGCTCGACGCGATAGTCCAGCTCGACGGCCCGCGTCCACTCGCCGGGGCCGGCCGGCAGCGGGAGCGTCGTCGCGTCGCCGTCGACCGCCGGGGACGCCCGGCGGCCGTCCACCCGCGCCGCGGCGAGCCGCGCGCCGGGCGGCATCCGGAACGTCAGGGCGTCGGTCTGGTCGGCCGCCACCAGCAGCCGCAGCCGATTCAGCGACCCGCCCCCCGGGAACGACTGCGTGGCCAGCCGCGCCTCCCGGACCAGGCCGGGGAGCGGGGCGGCCTTCAGCGCCTCGGTCTCCAGCGTCAGCCGGGCCCCGGCCGCGTACGTCATCGCGCGCGCCGGCCGGCCCGACGTCGCCTCGCCGTCGGGCCCGGGTGCCAGCCGCCCGGCGAGCGCCGGCTCGACCCGGTTGAGGCCCTCCCCCTCGACGAGCGCCCGCATGGCCCGGGGCGTCTCGACGACCGCGACGCACACCGGCGACAGCGAGGCCGGCAGGGCCGCGAGCGGCACCCGGCCCCGGCCCTCCCAGGGGAGCGACGCGCGGAACTCCACCGCGACCCGGCCGTCGGCCGACGGCCCGGCCGGCAGCTCCAGCGCCGCGCCCCCGTCCGGGAACCCCGCGCGCCGGCGCTGCGGGTCGGGGAGGATCGCCGGGGCGATCGCGCCCCCCGTCGCCGCGTCGACGAACGACCACCCCGCCAGGGCGTCGGCCTCGACGTCGAACCAGGCCCGGACCGCCGGCCCGGCCGACGGCCCGGAGACCTCGGCGCGACCCGCGATCTCCAGCCTTCGCCCGGACTCGTCGACCCGCGCCCGGAGGTGGAGCCTCCCCGTCGGCGTCGGCTCCGCGAGCCGCACCTCCACCGGGGCCGACGCCTCCGCGGCCGTCCACCGCCAGGCGAGGAGCGTCCGCAGGTCCCCGGGCGGCGACGTGGGGGGCAGCCCCGGGACGTGGGCCGGGTCGATCCACGCCAGCCCCCTCGTCTCCGCCGGCGCGGCCTCGACCCGGGCCGAGGCCAGCGCGAGCCACGCCTCGTCCGCGATCCGGCGTCCCAGCGGCCGGACCCGGGGGAGGGACGTCGTGCGGGGGAACCGCGGCGACCCCGTCGCCGTCGCGCCGATGCGGGCCGTCCGGCCCGCCGGGGCGGCGTCCGACGGCGGCACCGTCAGCCGGAGGACGCTCGGCCCGTCGGCCGGGGCCGACTGGTTCCACGGGGGCGTCCCCTCCGAGCCGACGACCTCGACGCGGTCGACGATCCAGCCCGGGGGGATCTCGATCGCCTGCTCCGGTGCCGCGCCCGCCGCCCCCAGGCCGTCGATCTCGCATTCCAGGCGGGTCGACGCCTCCCGCAGCGTCAGCCGGCCCCGGACGGTCGCCGCCGGCTCCGCGGCCGGCGGCCGGAACGTCAGCTCGGCCACCGACCCGGGCGCGGCGGCCTCGAACACGAAGGCCCCGGCCTCGGCGGGCTCGTCGGCCGGCGTCGGGATCCGGCGGCCGTCGATCTCGCGGCAGTCGCGGACGACGCGACCGCCGTCCAGCAGGACCGTCGTCACGCCCCCGGTCCAGGCCAGGGGGGGGAGCGGCCGGATCGCCGGGACCGTCCACGCCCCCTCCACGGGGGCGCGGGCGTGGGCCAGGAACCGGACGCCCGCCGGGCCCGTCCCGGTCGCCGCCAGCGACACCACGGCGCGCCGGGGCGAGCCCTCCTTGAGCCGATATTCGCGGACGGAGGGGCCCTCCACGCCCAGCAGGTCCAGGCCCGGATCCAGCTCGACGGTGAACGAGTCGGCCCCGGGCTCGTCCCCCTGGATCGTCCAGTCCATCGTGAAGTTGGCGGAGCGGTCCGGCTCGCCCGGCGTCGCCCGCAGGTCGATCCGGGTCGGGCCGGCGACCCAGATCCGCGACGGGTTGCCGGACTCGCGCGCCTCGGCCAGGTTGGTCAGGCGGAGGTCGGCCGGTCCGAAGCGGCCCGAGAACCGCCACACCTCGCGCCCCGGGCCGTCGGGGACGGCCCCCTCGCGACGCCCGGTCGCGCCCGAGGGCTCCCAGCCCTCGGGGACGTCCAGCGAGAGGGTCGTCGCGTCGTCGCCCGGCAGGGCCAGGGCGAAGATCCGCCCCCGCGAATCGGGCCGCGACCGCAGCTCCCACTCCAGGGCCACCGTCGCCTCGCCGGTCGAGTCGCCCGGCCTCGGCTCGACGAGGACGAACGCCTCGCCCGACGTCGAAGCCGCCGCGACCGCGCCGGCGTCGGGGCCCTTCAGGATGGCCGGCGACCACGGCTCGATGGGGACCCGCGACTCCCCCGCCGAGAGCGACAGGACCAGCTCCGACCGGCCGGTCAGCAGGCCGGGGCTGAAGCGAGCCGAGTGGCGGGCGCGGACCAGCCTGGGGCCGCCTCGGGCCCGCTCGCGGTGGGCCGCCGCGACCCGCCCCAGCAGGGCGTCGAACGCCTCCGGCGCGAGCGCCCGCAGCGGCGTGTCGGGCGGGAACTGCGAGCCCACGAGCTTCGAGGGGATGCGGACGCGCAGCACCCCCTCCGGCTCCTCGATCGGCGCCGGGCCGAGGGCCGCGGCCGAGAAGAGCAGCAGGAGCGGGACGGCCAGGCGTCGGCGGTCGGCGGCCATGGCGTCACTCCATCGACAGGCCGGGCGGCCGGCGCGAGGTCAGCGAGGCGTCCGGGTCCGGCCCCGGCGGCGGCGGGGCCGCCAGATAGTCCATCGTGCTCGTCGTCCGCACCCGGATCGCCGTCGAGTCGTCCGAGCCGACCCCGGACGTCGAGCGCTGCGAGGACTCGGGTATGACGAGGCTCGACCCGCCCGGCCCGCGCGAACCCGCCGCCGGGGCGGGGGCCGCGGCCTCGCGAGACGCCCACCGCCGGGCCGCCGGGGCCAGCAGGCCCAGGCCGACGCCGAACGCGGCCGATTGCAGGCCGAACGCCCAGGCCCCCGCCGGCAGGAACATCGCCGCCGGCATCCCCGCGACGGCCGCCGCCCCCAGGATCCAGGGCGTCCACGCGGGGAGGAACGCCAGCGCCAGCGACGCCAGCAGCGCCAGCCCGGAGCACGCCAGGACGGCCCCGGCACGCGAGACCAGCCAGGGGTCCATCGGGGTCGGTGGCCCCGACCGGCTGAACAGCAGGCCGCGCGAGGCGTCGTCCCCCTCCGGGGGGTCCTCCAGCGCCGCGGGGGGGGCCGTCGGGCCGGCCGCCCAGGCCGCCAGCCGCGACGCCGAGGCGACCGGCCGCCGCGCCGCCGCGAAGCCGTCCCAGGCCCAACGGCCCTCGTCGGTCCACCCCCGCGGCGGCATGGGCGAGACCTGCGTCCACGGCACCTGCACCAGCCAGTACGTCTGGAGGACCTCCGCGCCGTCCAGCAGCGTCGGGGCCGACCACGGCCGACGCGCGGAGGCGGCCGGGGCGCGGTATTCCAGGTCGAGCAGCACGGGGCGATCGGCCGACTCGGCCGGCAGGTCGATCCGGCTCGCCGTCCCCTCGCCGGCCGCATCCGCCCGGTCGACCGCGCGGCCGTCCACCCGCAGCCGCAGCCAGCTCGCCCCGGGGGGGAGCGCGACCGCCAGCGAACCCGGGTGCGACTCCACCGCGTACCACGCCCGGACCCGCAGCCCGCCGTCGGCGTCGAGCGTCGACCGGACGAACGCACGCGAGGCCACCACCGACGGCATCTCCACGGGCTCCACCAGCCGGGCCGAGGCCGCGAGCGCCTCGGCCGCGTCGTCGCGATCCAGCCGGTACGCGCGGGCCCCCCGGAGGCCCCCCGGATCCTCGGCGCGGGCCCAGGCGGGGTCGTCCACCGTCACCTCGACGTCCGGGTCGGACGCGACGGAGATCGAGCAGGGGCCGGGGGTCCCGGACTCGAACGCGATCCAGGGGATCCGCAGAGGCGTCGGCCCCTCCGAGGCAAGGGGCGTCGGCAGGCGGTAATGGAACGTCAGCGCGAGTTCCGCGGCCGGCCGCTCGAACGTCAGCCGCGAGCGCCTCACGCCGGGGGACGGCTCGTCCAGCTCCTCCATGCGCACCGGCCGCTGGCCGTCGGAGACCTCCCAGCCCGGGGCGACGCCCGCCGGCGCCAGGACGGTCAGCGAGGCCGGCGCGCCGTGGCTGGCGCGGAGCTTCGTCTCCTGCCGGACCTCGACGACCCGCCGCGAGACCCGCGCCGCCAGGCTCGTCTCGCGCCGGACTTCCATCGCCCGGCGTCCCAGCCGCAGGTCCAGCGCGGTCGGGTTGCGCGACGTCCGGAGCCGCAGCGACGGCGCGACCCCGGCCGAGGGCTTCGGCCCCGCGGCGTCGGGCGGCTCCTGCGCCATCGAGTCGTCCGTCGGCTCCAGCGAGACGTCGGGCCCGGCCGATACGGCGATCGTCGTGGTCGACGTGGCCGCGCCCCGGGGGGCGAACAGGCCCAGCCGGACGTCCCCCGTCCCGGCGGCGGCCTGGCGGCCGGAGAGCTTCAGGCTGAACGAGGACCGGTCGCGGGCCTGGGGCGTCAGCCGGATCCGTAGGATCCGCGGCCCCGCCTCGCCCCCCGCCTGCGACGCGGACGCCGCGGCGGCCTCCACCAACTCCGGCGGGCCGACCGAGGCCACCTTCAGCTCGGGCGGGACCGCGACCTCGATCTCGTACAGGCTGCCGCGCGACCGCTCCACGTCCAGCGTCGTCTCGTTCCGCACCCCGTCCGGCTCGATGGACAGCAGCGCCGTCGACTCGGCCCGGAACAGCGGCGGCGACGGCTCCACGCCCAGCGACAGCGCGAACGGCTGCTCGCCGAACTGCATCGCGACGGTCGTCCCCACCCGCGACTTCAGGGCGGTGGGGAGGTCGCGGGGGTCGATCCGGCGCAGGCCCCGCGACTTCAGCACGCTCACGAACAGGTTGGGCCCCTGCGTCACGCCCAGGAAGCCCGACTGCTCGCCGGCGTCGGTCAGCGGGTAGCCGGGGAATTCCAGCGCCAGCGAGCCCGCCGCGGGGGCGGGCCTCCGGGTCTCCAGGGCCAGCCGCCTCGACTCGCCGGCGCGGAGCGGCTCCGGCAGCGGGATCGTCAGCAGGTTCGCCTCGCCCGACCGCTCGATGCCCGACGCCTGGAAGTGGTCGTCGAGCTGGACCCCCGTCACCTTCTCGTCGTCCCCGAGGCGGATCTGGAGGCTGCGGGCCACGCCTCGCGAGCACGCCACGGCCCAGGACGACCGGACCGAGACCCCCTCGGCGTCGACGTCCACGGCCATCTCCACCTGCGCCGAGAGGAGCGGCGCGGCGCGCGGGCC
>ERZ778021.3338-NODE-3338-length-11894-cov-4.623279_pt1 | contig 11894 bp, 12 predicted proteins | sample MGYA00375751_ERZ778021 | MGnify/ENA primary metagenome ERZ778021 (study PRJEB29350, sample SAMN05389814) | bioreactor metagenome | isolation source: Thiocyanate stock bioreactor | place: South Africa: University of Cape Town | collected 2013-08-29 ... | reverse complement strand
CCGATCGGCACGTTCACCCAGAGCACCCATTCCCAGCCGATGTATTCGGTCAGCACGCCCCCGAGCAGCACTCCGGCGGCCCCGCCGGAGCCCGCCACCGCGCCCCACACGCCAAGCGCTTTGTTGCGCTCGGCGCCGTCTTTGAAGGTGACGGCGACGATCGAGAGGGCGGCGGGGGAGAGGATCGCCGCACCGAGCCCCTGGACCGCGCGGGCGGCGATCAGCTGGCCCGAGTCGGCGGCCAGCCCGCCCGCCAGCGAGGCGAGCGCGAAGAGGACCAGCCCGGCCATGAAGAGGCGCCGCCGGCCGAGCAGGTCGGCGAGCCGGCCGCCGAGCAGGAGGCAGCCGCCGAAGGTGAGGACGTAGGCGTTCACCACCCAGGGCAGGCTGTCCTCGGAGAAATTCAGCGCTTCCTTGATCGTCGGCAGGGCGACGTTCACGATCGAGGCGTCGAGGACGACGACGAACTGGGCGACGCAGAGGAGGATCAGCGCGATCCAGCGTTTGTCGCGGGCGTCGGCGGCAGTCGTCATCAGTCGTCTCCTGAGAATTTGGTCCGCGGCCGCTCCACGAGCGCGCCGTCGAGGAAGGTGTCGACCTTCTCGTCGTAGAAGGCGACCAGCCCGGCGATCTGGAGCACCTGCGGTGACGGGTAGGCGTAGGACCAGGCGATGTCCGCGTGGACGCTGCCGCCGATCCGCGCCGTCCAATAGTCGCTGGTCGTCCCCTTGTATGGGCAGTAGGTGGAGGTCTCGGTGCGCTCGAGCGCGGTGAAGTCGACGTCGGTGCGCTGGATGTAGTGGCGGGTCGGCAGCCCGGTCTCGAAGAGGAGCACCGGGGCGCTCGACTCGGCCAGCACGACGCCGCCGATCTCGACCCGGATCTGGCGCGATGAGCGGATCGCGTCGACCCGCACGTAAGGGCTGCGCGCGTGGCCGCCGAAGACCTCCTCGTCCTCCTCGAACCAGGCGTCGACCGAGTCCCAGGCGACGTGGGCGAGGCCGGCGAACGGCCCGCTCTCGAAGGTCTGGGTGGTGGAGAGGGCGAGCACGGCATCGTCGACGTCCTCGACCGGCACGTAATAAGCGGGGAAGTAGGGCACCTCCCAGACGTAGGCCGCGCGGACGGTGTCGAGCACCATCGCGTCGCCGAGCCGGGCGCGGATCCGTCGCGGGCAGGGCTGCATGTAACCCGCCTCGGACAGGTGGCGCGGGTATCGGGACGAGTCGATCGCGCGGGCGTCCGCGGGATTCACGCCGCCCACCTTAGACAACCGGACCGGTCGGCTCCGGCCGGCGGGCGACCAAACTAGTTTGCTAGGCTAATTAGCAGTACTAACGTTTATATGGCACCGAAGACCGACACCTCGCTGACCGACACCGCCTCGCACCTGCGCGACGCGATCGTCCGCACCTCCCGCGCCCTGCGCCAGGAGGCCGCCGACGGGACCGGACTCAGCCCGAGCGCCACCGCGGCGCTGGCGACGATCAACCGCTCCGGCCCGCTCACCCCCTCGGAGGCGGCGCAGATCGTCACCGTGCGCCGCGACCTCGTCACGCTCGAGCGGCAGGGGCTGATCGAGCGCACCCCCGACCCGGCCGACGGCCGCAGCTTCCTCGTCGCGATCAACGACGCCGGCCGCGAGCAGCTCGCCCGCCTGCGCCGCCGCAAGAGCGCCTACCTGGCGCGCCGCCTGCGCAAGCTCGACCCGGACGAGGTCGAGACCCTGGCCCGCGCCGCCGAGCTGCTCGAACGGGTCCGGGAGGATGAGCAGGGTTGAGCGCCGCCCTGCGCCACTCGTTCAACTCGCTCGAGGTCCCCAACTACCGACGCTACTTCGTCGGCCAGGTGATCTCCCTCTCCGGCAACTGGATGCAGAACGTCACCGCGCTGTGGCTGATCCTGACGCTGACCAACTCCGGCTTCGCGGTCGGCCTCGCCACCGCCCTCCAGTTCCTGCCGATGCTCCTCTTCGGCGCCTACGGCGGCCTGCTCGCCGACCGGATGCCGAAGCGCCGCCTCCTGCTGATCACCCAGTCGCTGATGACGATCCCCGCCGCCGGGCTCTTCCTCGTCACCTTCTTCGGCGTCGAGCAACCCTGGATGATCTACCTCGCGGTCTTCCTCTTCGGCGTCGTCAACTGCGTCGACAATCCGACCCGGCAGAGCTTCGTGATCGAGATGGTCGGCTCCGACCGCCTCGTCAACGCGGTCAGCCTGAACAGCGTGATCCTCGAGACCGCGCGGATCGTCGGCCCCGCCTTCGCCGGGCTGATCATCGCCGGCTTCGGCGTCGTCCCCTGTTTCGCGATCAACCTGCTCACCTTCGCCGCGATGATCGCCGCGCTCCTCTCGATGGATCCGCGCGCGCTGCAGGCGGCGCCGCCCGCGGTGCGCAAGCCGGGGGCGATCCGCGAGGGCCTGCGCCACGTCCGCCACACCCCCGAGCTGGCCGTGCCGCTGGCCCTGATGGCGCTGGTCGGCACGCTCGGCTTCAACTTCCAGGTCGTCCTGCCGCTATTGGCGAAGTTCAGCTTCGGCGGCGGCGCCGGGGCCTACGCGCTGCTGGTCTCGGCGATGGGGGTCGGCTCGATCGTCGCCGCCCTCGTCAACGGCCACCGCGGTGAGACCGGCGGCAAGGTGATCGCCGCCGCCGCGCTCGCCTTCGGCATCGCCGGGCTGGCCGCCGCGGCGATGCCCGACCTGATCGCCGAGGCCGTCGTCCTTGCCGCCCTCGGCGCGGCGGCGGTGATCTTCGTCTCCTCGGTCAACTCGACGATCCAGCTCGCCGTCTCGGCCGAGATGCGAGGCCGGGTGATGGCCCTCTTCTCGATCGTCTTCCTCGGCTCGACCCCGATCGGCGGGCCGCTGGCCGGCTGGCTGGCGGAAGCGTACGACCCCCGCGTGGCCCTGGTCCTGGCGGGGATCTCCGGCCTGAGCGCCGCCTGGGCGGCACGGGTGATCTTCACCCGCACCGCCCGGCGAGGGCTCAGCTATTCGACGTAGCCGGCCGCTTCGAGGTAGGCGGCGGCGGCTGCCTTCGGTGTTTCTTTTTCGAGTTCGACCCGCGCGTCCAGCTCCTGCATCACCGGCAGGGTGAGCCCCTTCTGGACGTTGAGGATCGTCTTTTCGTAATCCGGGCCGGCTTCTTCGGCAACCTTTTTCTGGGTTACGAAGATGATGTTCCCGGCCGGGAAGACGTGCTTGTCGTCTTCCAGGATCACGAACTTTTCTTTCTCCGCGGCGAGCTGCGGGTCGGTGGTGAAGAGGATCGAGAGATCCGCCTGACCCTTTTCCAGCACCGTGTAGCGGAGGCTGATGTCGACGGGTTTGAATTCCTTGAATTTCAGCCCGTACAGTTTTTCCAGCCCGGCCAGACAATCGATCCGCTGGCGGCACTCGGGCGACCCGTAGAGGCTCAGTTTTTCACTGACGCCTTCCAGGTCGGAGACCGTTTTCAGGTCGTATTTTTCCGCCGTCGATTTGAGCAGGCCGACCGCGTTGGCGCTCGCGAACGGGGTGGGTTCGAACGCCTCCAGGCCTTCCTTTTCGAATTCCGCGTTCGCCTTTTCCCAGGCTTCGGTGGCATCGGACGGGACTTCTTCCGGTTCCAGGCCGAAGAACGAGGTGAGCGCGGTCGAGGCGTACTCCGGGTAGCCGGAGATCTGCCCGGACTTCAGCGTCTTCAGCGCCACCGTTTCGGAACCGAGGCTGAGATCGCTCTTGGCCTTGTACCCGGCCGCGGCCAGGGCCTGCGCATAGATTTCGCCGAGGATTTCCTGTTCGGGGAAATTCTTCGAGCCGATCGTCAGGCTGACTTTCGCGTTTTCGGGGTTTTTGGTGATCGCTTCGCCTTTGACGAGTTCAGGTTCTTCGCCTTCTTCGGCGGGTTCTTCTTCGCTCGTTTCTTCGCCGGTTTCGGTTTCTTCCGCGGGGGCGCTTTCCGCTTCGGTCGATTCCGACGAGGAGCTGCTCGAGCCGCCGCCGCAGGCCGAGATGCCGACCGCCAGCGCGAGCGCCGCGATCAGCATGACCAGGGCCATCAGCGGCTTTTTATGGTTGAACCTCACTGGGTGCCTCCTTGTGTGTTTGGAACGGATCACTGGGCCTGCTGCAACCGCAGGCCTTTGGAAGTGAGTCGCCTCTGTAACCCCGCCAAGGCGAACTCGAAGATCAGGGCGAGGATGGCGGTGCAGATCGCCCCCGCCAGCACCCCGTTCACGCCGTAGACGTTTTCGCCAAGGATGAAATCGCCGAGCGTCAGTACGCCGGCGAGCGGGGCGATGGTGGCGGTGGCGACGATGTTCACGGTGGCGCCGCGGATGCCGGTCATGATGCTCGGCACCGCCAGCGGCAGCTCGACCTTGCGGATGATCTGCGGCTCGGTCATGCCGACGCCGCGGGATGCGTCGACGCTGGCGCGATCGACCTGGGTGACGCCGACGAAGGTGTTGGTCAGGATCGGCGGGATGCCGAGCAGGGCGAGGACGAGGACGAGGACCGGGAACCCGACCCCGATCACGGTCGCCACCAGGACGATCGCCGCCAGCTCCGGGATCGCCCGCCCGGCGTTGCCGATCCCGACCGCGACGAGTTCGCCTTTGCCGCGGTGGCCGAAATAGAGGCCGGCCGGGATTGCGATCAGCATCGCCAGCAGCAGCGCCAGCAGGCTCAGCTCGACCTGGGTCCAGGCGAGTTCAAGCACCTGTTCGATGCCGCCGACCTTGTTGCCGCCGGTGACGCTCGATTCTTGCTTCGAGAAGATGAATTCGAAGGCTCCGGTGAAGCCCGCGAGGAGGGGGTTGGGGAGGAGGGCGAGGCTCACGCCACGGCCTCTTTCTGCGCCCGACGCCAAGGCGTGGTGAGGCGCTGGACGGTCAGCAGCACTGCGTCGATCCCCAACGCCATCAGGATTGCGATGCCGCCCGCGATGATGATGGCGGTCGGGAAGGTTTCGTTCCCGGCGGTGTAGATCTGCGTGCCGAGACCACCGGCATGGGCGAAGACCGCGAGGGTGGCGATCGCCACCGTGCTCACCGTCGCGATCCTGATTCCGCCGATGATCTCCGGGATCGCCAGCGGCAGCTCGACCTTCCAGAGGATCTGTCGTCGGGTGAGGCCCATGCCGCGGGCCGAGTCCTTCGCCGACTCGGGGACGTTGTTCAGCCCCTGCATCACGTTGCGGTAGATGATCTGCAGCGTGTAGGCACTGAGCGCGATGATCGCCGTCTCGCGCCCGCGGCCGGTGATCGGCAGCAGCAGCAGGAAGAAGGCGATCGAGGGGATCGCGAAGAGGACTCCGGTCCCGGCGAGGAAGGGCCACTGCAAGGGCCGGTAGCGGTGGGCGAGCAGGGCGAAGGCGAAGGCGATCGCGAAGCCGATCACGACCGAGATCACCACCAGTTCGAACTGCTGCAGGGCAGGCGTGCCGAAGCGGTTGATGTGTTCGGTCGCCCAGTCCCAGCAGAAGAGGTGCGCGGCGCGGGCCTGGCAGGGCAGCGTTTCGCCGGACCGCTCGTGGAAGAAACTTTCGGCGCCCCCGCCGGCGGCGAGCGGGCCGCTGATCACGGCGCTATTCATCGGCCGCGATCTCGCTCGCGCGGTCGGGACCGAGGGGGCGTTCGGCGGCGCCCTGCTCGTCGATCTTCGCCATCGGCGAGGCGAGGAACTCGGAGATGATCTCGATCGAGAGGAAGCCCGCGATGCCGCCGGAGCGATCGGCCGCCGGTGGGTACATCGACTCGCCCTGGAGCAGGTCGGCGAGCGCGGCGCGCATCACGTCGCCGGTGTCGAGCACGGGGCCGAGGGGAGCGTCGGCGCGGTCGGGGATCGTGTCACCGGCGAGATCGCGCTGGGACAGCCAGCCGAGCGGGCGTTCGTCGGCGTCGACCAGCAGCGCGTAGGGGACCTCGACCTGGGGGTCGGCGAGTTCCGCCCGCACCTCGGCGGTCGGCTGGCCCGGATGGGCGTTCGGCGCCCGCCAGAGATCGATGTCGCCCACCCGCATCAGCGAGAGCCGCTTCAGCGCCCGGTCGGCGCCGACGAAGTCCTCGACGAACTCGTTCGCCGGGGTCATCAGGATCTCGGCCGGCGTCGCGTACTGCTCGACCCGCCCGTGCTGTTTCATGATCGCGATCCGGTCGCCCATCTTGATCGCCTCGTCGATGTCGTGGGTGACGAAGAGGATCGTCTTCTTGATCTCCGCCTGGAGGCGCAGGAACTCGTTCTGCAGGCGCTCGCGGTTGATCGGGTCGACGGCGCCGAAGGGCTCGTCCATCAGCATCACCGGCGGGTCGACGGCGAGTGCCCGCGCGACCCCGACCCGCTGCTGCTGGCCGCCGGAGAGCTGGACCGGGAAGCGGTCGGCGAGTTCCGGGTCGGGCCCGATCAGGTCGAGCAGCTCGATGGTCCGCGCCCGGATCCGGTCCTTGTCCCAGCCGAGCAGCGCGGGAACGGTGCCGATGTTCTGGCTGATCGTGCGGTGGGGGAACAGGCCGATCTGCTGGATCACGTAGCCGATCTCCCGCCGCAGCTTCGCCGCGTCGCGCTTCTTCACCGACTCGCCGCCGATCAGGATGTCGCCCTCGGTCAGCTCGACCATCCGGTTGACCATCCGCATCGAGGTCGTCTTGCCGCAGCCCGACGGCCCGACGAGTACGCAGATCTCACCGGCCTCGACCTCGAGGTCCAGGTGGTCGACCGCGGGCGTGGACGAGTGGCCGTAGCGCTTGGTAGCGCCCTGGAAGCTGACGGAGCTTGCTCCGCCTCGGGACTTGTCGGACGCCACGGCGGCGGGCACTTGAGGCGACCCTATACCCCGGGCACCTCGGACTCACGCAAGGTGGCATGACTGGTACCCACCTCGGTACCGCCACGGTGGTCATGTTCGTGGCCGGCGTGGTGGCGATCTTCGCCGCCGCCGTGGTGTTCGCAATGGTGGCTCGCCGAGCCGCCGCGGGAGAGCCAGAACAGGGCGAGGAAGATCGCCGTCGCGATCACGTTGAGCACGAGCTTGTAGTTCAGCCCGACCGAGCCGAAGACGTCGGCGCGGGAGGGGCGCGGGCCGGTCGGGACGAGCCCGACGAGGCCGAAGATCCCGTCCACGATCAGCGCCGCGACGATGATCGTGACCAGCATCAGGGCGGTGATCCGGAGGGCGAAGCCGGTGCCGTAGTACTTGCGGTAGGCGAGCACGATCGGGATCACGATCAGGTCGGCGAAGAGGAAGGCGACGACGCCGCCGAAGCCGATCCCGCCCGACCAGAGCACCGCCGCCAGCGGCACGTTGCCGACCGAGCAGACGAAGCTGAGGACGGCGATCAGCGGGCCGACGATCACGTTCTCCAGCGTGCGCAGGAACGGCGGCGCGTCGGTGATGAAGAGGACGTTGAAGAAGTCATCGCCGAGTAGGCCGATGAAGCCGGCGAGCAGGAAGCCGAGCGCGATCTCCTTCCACAGCATCGCCCAGTCCATGCGGAAGTTGGCGGCGACTTCGCGCCAGGAGTCGGCCGAGCGGACGGCCTCGCGGAAGGGAAGGGGGGAGCTGCCCCCGTGGTCGTGATCGTGGTCATGGCCTTCGCCCGCCGCTTCCTGGTCGTGCCGGCGGCCCTGCTCTTCCAGGCGCGGGGAGACGAAGCGGCGCAGCAGCACCGCCATCAGCCCGATCAGGATGAAGCCGCCGACGAACTCGGCCAGGGTGAACTGCCAGCCGATCAGCACCCAGAGCACGAGCCCGAGCTCCCAGACCAGGTTGGTGGAGGCGAACTGGAAGGAGAGCGCGGTGATCGCCGAGGCGCCCTTGGCGAAGAGCGAGCGGGCGATCGCGATCGCCGCGTAGGAGCAGGAAGAGGAGGCGGCGCCGAGGCCGGTCGCCTTCGCGATCGGCGCGAAGCCGGTGCTGGCGAGCGCCCCTTCGATCCGCGCCCGCGGCACCCAGGCCTGGACGATGCCGGAGATCGCGAAGCCGATCACCAGCGCCCACCAGACCTCGTAGGCCATCAGCAGGGAGTGCTCGATCCCCATCCAGACCTTTTCCAGGACCGGCATCTGGCGCTCCTTGCGGCCCTCAGCGGCCGACGAAGCGGCCCAGCGCCGCGACCAGCTCGTCGACTTTCTCGGTCCGCTCCTCGCCCTCGGCGTGGATCACGCAGTGGCGGGTGTGGTCGTCGATCAGCCCGAGGGCGACCTTGTCGAGCGCCGCCTCGATCGCCCCGATCTGGGTGAGGACGTCGATGCAGTACCGCTCCTCCTCGACCATCCGCGAGACCCCGCGGACCTGTCCCTCGATACGGGCGAGGCGCTTCAGCAGCGCGTCCTTATCAGTCGAGTATCCAACGCTCATGAGGGGAACGTAGCATACCCCCATGGGGTATCGGTCAGAGGCCGAGGCGGGAGGCGCGCTCGCGGGCCTTGGCGACGACTTCGTCGCGCTCCGGCTGCCGGCCGCCGCGCATCAGCACCTTGCCGGAGACGACGACGGTGTCGACCGCGGTGCGGTCGGCGGCGTAGACGAGGTCGGCGGTCTGCTCGCCGAAGGACAGCTCGGGCGCGTCCGGGTCGAGCAGGACGAAGTCGGCCGGCTCGCCGACCGCGAGCGGGGTGGCGCCGAGGAGGGGAGCCTTGGCGCCGGTGGCGATCGCCCAGGCGTCGTCGACGGCGACCGCGGTCGCGTCGGCTGCGGCGTGGCGCTGGGCGAGCGCGAAGAGCTTCAGGTCGGCCAGCAGGTCGAGCGAGTCGTTGGAGCCGGCGCCGTCGGTGCCGAGGCCGACCCGCACCCCGGCCGCCCGCGCCGAGGGCCAGTCGAAGACCTTGCCGACCGCCAGCTTCATGTTCGCCGCCGGGTTGGAGACGATGGTCGCCCCGCGCGCCGCGATCAGGTCGAGCTCTTCGTCGTCGAGCCAGACGCCGTGGGCGAGCACGGTGCGCTCGCTGAGCACGCCGAGCTGGTCGAGGTAGACGGCGGGGCGCACGCCGTGGGCGCCGATGCAGTCGTCGACCTCGGGCTTCGTCTCCGAGAGGTGGATCTGCAGCGGCGCGTCGAACTCGGCCGACAGCCCGGCGAGGAAGCGCAGCGACTCCTCGCCGACCGTGTAGATCGCGTGGGGGGCGAGCGCCGCGCGGATCGGGCCGCCGATCCCCGTCAGCATCTCGAGTTGCTCGCGCGCCGCCGCCCGCTGCGCGTCCAGGTCGGAGCCCATGTCGATGAAGGGCGCGCCGATCGCGGCCCGTACGCCGGCGTCGGCGACCGCGCGCGCGATCTCCGCCGGATGCCAGTACATGTCCCAGAAGCGGGTCGTGCCGGAGCGGATCATCTCCAGGCAGGCGAGCCGCGTCCCCCAGTAGACGTCCTCGGGTTCGAGCTTCGCCTCGACCGGCCAGATCCGTTCTTCCAGCCAGGGCATCAGCGGCAGGTCGCCGCCGCTGCCGCGGAAGAGCGTCATCGCCGCGTGGGTGTGGCCGTTGACGAGCGGCGGGACGAGGATCGCGCCGGCCGCGTCGAGCGTCTCCTCGCCGGGCTCGGCGGCGACCTCGGGGCCAAGCGCGGCGATCGTCCCGTCGGCGGCGCAGCGCAGCCCGACGCGCTCGCCGTCGAGGCTGGCGTCGGTGACCGTGAGCGCGCTCACCGGCCGACCGCCCCGAGCCGCGGCAGTACCGCGGCGAGCCCGTCGCGCAGGCGGGTCGCGTTGATCAGTCGGTCGGCTTCCATCTCGTCGACCGAGAGCTCGCCCTCGGCGAGGCCATTGGCGAGGTTGTCGACCACGCAGATCGCCGCGTACTCGAGCCCGAGCTCACCCGCGATCACGCACTCGGAGGCGATCGTCATCCCGACCAGGTCGGCGTGCGGGGTGATCATGCGGATCTCGGCCGGGGTCTCGAAGCGCGGCCCGACCGTCTGCCAGTAGACGCCGCCGTCGACCGCCCGCTCGCCGTCTTCGGCCCCCCAGGCGGCGACGACTTCCTCGCGCCAGCGGGGCGCGAACCCCGGCGTCGTGTGGGCGCGGGCGTCGGCGAAGATCGAGAGCCCGACGTGGAGGGCGATGAAGTCGTCCGGGCAGACGAAGCTGCCGACCGGCAGATCGGCGCGCAGGCTGCCGACCGAGGCGATCGCCAGCACCCGGTCGCAGCCCTGCTCGACCAGTGGCCGCAGGTTGGCGGCGTAGTCGATCTCGTGGGGGAGGACGAAGGCGTCCGGGGAGCCGTGGCGCTGCACGACCGCGGCACCGTGCTCGGCCGCCGCCGCGGCAATCTCACCGCCGCTCGGACCGAGCGCGTTGGAGCCGAGGATGACGGCCAGCCGTCCCATCGCGGCATCGTACGTCGCCGACCTCCCGGTGCGTTCGCAGAAATGACCGCATAGCGGCCAGAAGTGCGAACGCACCGGAGGGGGTCAGGCTTCGCGGCGGGTGCGGAACTCGGCGACGGCGTCGTCGTGGTCGACGATCGGCTCGGGGTAGTCGAGCGCCTCGAAGCCTTCCATCAGCCAGGGCCGGAAGATCGCCCTGCCGCGCACCGACTCCAGCTCGGGCACCCAGCGGCGCACGTAGATGCCGTCGGGGTCGAACCGTTCCGCCTGGCGCACGGGGCTCATCACCCGGTTCGGCCGGGTGTCGTTGCCGGTCCCGGCGATCCACTGCCAGTTGCCCGCGTTGTTGGCGATCTCGCCGTCGCAGAGCAGGTCCCAGAAGTGCCAGGCGCCTTTGCGCCAGTCGACGTAGAGGTCCTTGGTGAGGAAGGAGCCGACCGTCATCCGGGCGCGGTTGTGCATGTAGCCCTCGGCCGCCAGCTGGCGCATCCCGGCGTCGACCAGCGGGTAACCGGTGCGGCCTTCGCGCCAGGCCTCGAAGACCTTCTCCGAGCGGGACCAGCGGTCGCCGCGCGGTCGGTAGTCGCGGCGCGGCAGCTCGGGGAAGTCGGCCAGCACCTGGTGGTGGAAGTCACGCCAGCAGAGCTGCCGCACGAAGGGCCCGCCGCCGCGCGCCTCACGCGCCTCGACCGCCAGCTCCAGCGGACTGACACAGCCCCAGCGGATGTCGGCGCTGAGGTGGGACGTGCCTTTGTTCGGCAGGTCGTCGTGGCCGTCGTCGTAGTTGGCGATCCGGTCGCGGAAGAACGCCTGCATGCGCTTGCGCGCCTCGGTCTCGCCGCCGGGTGGTCGGTCCGGGGACGGCGTGCCGTCGGTCAGCTTCTCCAGCGCCGGCAGTTCGCCCGCGGCGAGGTCGGCGGGCACGCTCAGCTTGCGCGGCGCCCCGACCGCTTCCCGCCAAGGAGCCTCGCTCCAGGCGCGATGGTAGGGGCTGAAGACCTTGAAGTGGGCGCCGCCGGTCGGCGTCACCGCGCCCGGATCGAGGATCGTCACCCCGGGGTGGGCGGTGAGCCCGATTCCCGCCTCCTCGCACGCGGCCTGCAGCCGCTCCTCCCGCCGCCGCGCGTAGGCACTCCAGTCGGCGGCGATGTGCAACTCCTCGGCACCGCACTCCCGCGCCACCTTCATCACCTCCTCGACCACCTGCCCGCGGCGCAGAAAGAGCCGCCCGTCCATCGCCTTCAGCCGCCCGTCGAGGTCGACCAACGCTTCCCGCATGTAAGCGACCCGGTTAGGCGCCGCGAACCGCGACCCCAGGATCGCCTCGTCGAGCACGAACAGCGGCACCGTCCGCTCCGCCCGCGAAGCCGCCCACAGCGCCGGGTTGTCCGTGACCCGCAGGTCGCGGGTGAAGAGCACGACGGCGGTCTTCGTCGACATGCGGGACTTGTACCCCAGATTCGGGCGGAATTGAACACGGGGTTACGGGACGGGGGCGGCCAAGGGATTGGGGAGGGGACGGGTCGGGCGGATAAGGGACGGGAAAGGGACGCGGCCCTCTCGGATGCGGTCCGGGCAGGCTGTGACCGCA
>ERZ778021.3336-NODE-3336-length-11902-cov-4.631215_pt1 | contig 11902 bp, 16 predicted proteins | sample MGYA00375751_ERZ778021 | MGnify/ENA primary metagenome ERZ778021 (study PRJEB29350, sample SAMN05389814) | bioreactor metagenome | isolation source: Thiocyanate stock bioreactor | place: South Africa: University of Cape Town | collected 2013-08-29 ... | reverse complement strand
CGGTAGCCGAGACGATGCGCACGCGGTTGCGGTCGCCGCCCATGACGCCTTTGGCGCCGACGCCGCTGTCATGGGAGACGTCATTGGCGACGATCAAGTCGGCGCCCTTCTTGGCGAGCTTGGCTTTCGCGTTCGAGATGAGGTCGGCCGTCTCGGCTGCGAAACCGACGACGAGGCGCGGACGCTGGGCATGGTGGCCGACGCCGGCGAGGATGTCGGGGTTCTCGACCATTTTGAGGGCCGGCGGCCCCTCGCCCGGCATCTTCTTGATCTTGTCGGCTGCCTGCCCTTCGGTGCGCCAGTCGGCCACGGCGGCGACGAAGATGCCGGCGTCGGCCGGAAGCTGCGCCTCCACCGCGTCGCGCATCTGCCGCGCGGTCTCGACATGGACGGTGGTCACGCCGGCCGGATCGGGGATCGAGACCGGACCGGAGACGAGGCGCACGTCGGCGCCGAGCCGGGCGAGCGCTGCGGCGATCGCGTGACCCTGCTTGCCGGACGAGCGGTTGGCGATGTAGCGCACCGGGTCGATCGGCTCGTGGGTCGGGCCGGAGGTGACGACGATCCTCCTGCCGGCGAGCGGCTGCGCGCCGTCGCCCAGCATCGCCTCGACCGCGGCGGCGATCTCCAGCGGCTCGGCCATGCGGCCCTCGCCGGCCTCGCCGCCCTCGGCCATCTCGCCGCGGTTCGGCCCGACGAAGCGGACGCCGTCTCGGGCGAGCGTTTCGCGGTTGCGCACGGTCGCCGGATGCGCCCACATGCGCGGGTTCATGGCGGGGGCGACGAGCACCGGCTTGTCGGTGGCGAGAAGCACTGTGGAGGCGAGGTCGTTGGCGAGCCCGTTCGCCATCTTGGCCATCAGGTCGGCGGTCGCCGGCGCCACCACGATCAGGTCGGCCTCGCGCGACAGGCGGATATGGCCGATGTCGTGCTCGTCGTCGCGGTCGAACAGTTCGGTGAAGACATGGGTCGCGGCGAGCGCGCCGGCGGCGAGCGGCGTGACGAAACGGGTGGCGGCCTCAGTCATCACGCAGCGCACCGAAGCGCCGCGCTCGCGCAGGCGGCGGATCAGGTCGAGGCTCTTGTAGGCGGCGATGCCGCCGCCGATGACGAGCAGGATGCGCTTACCGGAGAGTGTCATGCGACCGCGATCCTCAGGCCGGCGGAAGCGCCGGGACGATGTCGGTATGGATGAAATCGTCGCCCTTGAAAAGCAGCGGCAGGTTGCGGGTCTTGGCCAGCGCATAGGCGAAGCAGTCGCCGAAGTTGAGCTTGGCGGAATCCCCGGAACCGCGGCCGTAGCGAAAGCGAGCGTCAATGCCGATGCGTACCTGCGCCTCATCGAAAGGGACGATTTCGATGCGGGAGAGATGGATCAATTGCAAAAGGCGCTCGCGGCCAAGCGGGCCGAATTTCGATGCAACCACGATGCCGCATTCCAACGCAGTGCCGGCGCTCAGCAATCTCCGTTCAGCTCTCCCAAGGCAAGCAACTATTTCAGGTGCTTCAGGCTCTTGCTTGAGGATGGCGACAAGCGCGGAGGTGTCGATAACCAAGTCATTCCTCGTCAAGATAGGCGTACATTTCGTCGGTAAATGCCTTCAGGTCGAAATCCATCTCGGGCAGACCTTTGCCCAGCGCCAGCAGCTCTTCTCTTGTAGCCTTCAGGTTCCATTCCGGCGCAGCGCGGTCATCAGCCCGGATCGGCTGCGCACGGGGCAGCGGCTGGCGCAGCCGGTCCCGCGCTTCCTGTTCCATGGACACACCACGGCGGGCGGCGCTGATGCGCAGGTCGCGCATCACCTCGTCGTCGATCTTGCGTACGGTCATGCTGCCCATGCGAGCCTCCTATCTAGACGCATGATAGTTCGACCTGCCCATGCATGCAATGATGGCATTGCCAGCAATGCTGTCAAAGAAGCTTCCACGCGATCACCGCGAGCGCGATGGCGATGACCCACAGCGCCACCCTGCCCCAGCGGGTGGCGCGGGCTTCCTCGCGGCCGATGGCGCGGGCGGTGGCAGCGTCGAAGCGCAGGCCGTTCTCGGCCATCGCATCGATCTCGCGCGACAGGCGCTCGGCGCGCGCGGCCAGTTCAGGCGCCTGGCGCACCAGCGAGACGAGCGCGCCGGTGCCCTCGCGCATGTCGGCCAGCATGCCGCGCGGGCCGAGATTGTCGCGGATCCAGTGGCCGACCACCGGCTCGGAGGTCTTCCACATGTTGAAATGCGGGTCGAGCGTGCGCGCCACGCCCTCGACCACGACCATGGTCTTCTGCAGCATCAGCAGCTCGGGCCGCGTCGCCATGTCGAACAGCTCGGTGACCTCGAACAGCAGGGTGAGCAGGCGGGCCATCGAGATGCTCTCGGCCGGCTGGCCGTGGATCGGCTCGCCGATGGCGCGGATCGCCTGGGCGAAGGCGTGCACGTCGTGGTCGCGCGGCACGTAGCCGGCCTCGAAATGCACCTCGGCGACGCGCAGGTAGTCACGCGTGATGAAGCCGTAGAGGATCTCGGCGAGGAAGCGGCGCTCCTTGCGGCCGAGCCGGCCGGTGATGCCGAGATCGACCGCGACGATGGTGCCGTCGGCCTCAACGAACAGGTTGCCGGGATGCATGTCGGCGTGGAAGAAGCCGTCGCGCAGCGTGTGGCGCAGGAAGGACTGAACCAGCGTGGCGGCGAGCTTCTCGAGATCGTGGCCGGCCTCGCGCAGCGCCGCGACGTTCGACATCTTGACGCCGTCGATCCATTCGAGCGTGACGACGTCGCGCCCCGTCCGCTCCCAGTCGACCCAAGGCACGCGGAAGCCGGGATCCTCCTTGGTGTTCTCGCCGAGCTCCGAAAGGGCGGCGGCCTCGAGCCGCAGGTCCATCTCGATCTTGGTGGTCTGGGCGAGCGTGCGGGCCACCTCGACCGGCTTCAGCCGGCGGGCGGCGGGCAGGAAGCGCTCCTGCATGCGCGCGGCGAGGAAGAAGCTCTCCAGATCCTGCTGGAAGCGGCGGCGCACGCCGGGACGGATGACCTTGACGGCGACGCGGGTGCGCCGGCCCCCGCGCTCGACATGGGCGGGGTGCACCTGCGCGATGGACGCCGCCGCGACGGGGTCGCCGAAATCGAGGAAGAGGTCGTCCAGCGGGCGGCCGAGCGAGCCCTCGATCGCGGCGACGGCCTCGGCGCGCGGAAACGTCTCCATGCGGTCCTGCAGGCGCGCGAGATCGATCGCCAGATCGTGGCCGACGACGTCCGGCCGCGTGGCGAGGAACTGGCCGAGCTTGACGTAGGACGGACCCAGCCGCTCGACGGCCCGGCCGATGCGCTCGGTGCGGCCGCGCGCGCTGGAGCGGCGGCGCGCGAACAGGCGCGCGAGGCGCCAGGCGGCGCGCGGCGGGCCGGAGAGCTGGTCGCCCGGCAGCGCCGCGACGACGCCCTCGCGGGCCATGATCCAGCCCGCGCGGACGAGGCGGAAATATGCGCCGATCGCTGTCATCGCGCGGGCGGTCTCAGAGCTTCCAACCGGAATGCAGCGCCGCGATGCCGCCCGAATAGTCGCGCCAGGCAACGCGGCCGAAGCCGGCCGCGCGTATCATCGCCGCGAAATTGTGCTGGTTGGGAAACTTGCGGATCGATTCCACCAGATAGCGGTAGGGCTCGCCGTCGCCGGTCACGGCGCGGCCGATATGCGGGATGACGTCGAAGGACCAGCGCTCGTAGACCTTCTCGAGGAAGGGCATGTCGACCTCGGAGAACTCCAGGCAGAGGAAGCGGCCGCCGGGCTTCAAGACCCGGTACGCCTCGGCCAGCGCGCGGTCGATGTGCGGCACGTTGCGGATGCCGAAGGCGATCGTGTAGGCGTCGAAGCTGGCGTCCTCGAAGGGCAGTTCCTCGGCGTTGGCCTCGACGAAGTCGACATTGCCGGCAAGGCCGCGCTTCGCCGCCCGCTCGCGGCCGACGCCCAGCATGGAGCCGTTGATGTCGAGCACGGTAGCGTGCGCATTGCGGCCGGACGCCTCGACGACGCGGAAGGCGATGTCGCCGGTGCCGCCGGCCACGTCGAGCAGGCGGAAGCCCGGCCGCTTCGGCGGGTTGAGCCAGGCGACCATGCCGTCCTCCCACAGGCGGTGCAGACCGGCCGACATCAGGTCGTTCATGACGTCGTAGCGGTCGGCGACGCGGTGGAACCCCTGGTCGACGAGGCCCTGCTTCGCGGCCTCGCCGACGCTGCGGAAGCCGTAGGAGGTCTCCATTCCGCCCGCCGCGGTCGTACGCTCATCCGACATGACGCTGTTCCCGACAAAAACCGGCCGGACCATAGCCCATTGAAAATGCGGAAGCCATTGCCCCGGCCGCGATGATGCGCCGCGCCCGGGACGTCAGGGAAGCCGTATGAAGGGATCGACGACGTCCACGCCGAGCGGAGCGAAATGCCGCTCGTTGCGGGTGAGCACTGTCATGCCGTGGACCCTGGCCGTGGCAGCGATGAGGATGTCCTCGTAGCCTGGATCGTGCGCGCGCGCCTCATCGAGCATCTGCCCGGCAGCTTCCGCGATCCGGAGATCGACTTGCAGGATCCTGTCGTCGTAAAGCTCGACAAGACCAGCCCACCATTTGCGCAGACTTGCCGACTTGGCGCGCGCGCCCGTCCTCACAGCCTTGGCTATGCCGGCTTCCACCTCCGAGGCGGTGACCACCGACAGTCGAAGCAGCCGATCGTTCCGGCGCATCCAGGCAACCAGTTCCGGATGGCGGTCGACATTATGCGGCGCGAGCGCCGAAACGACGTTCGTGTCCAGAAGGAACATCACAGGTCTATTACGCGCGCAGGCTTCCGGTTGCGCGGCGGAATATCCTCAGGCTCTCCGGGAAAGGCCAGCAGCAGGTCGGCGAAACTCGGCACGGAAGACAGCTTCTTCCACTGCTCGAAGCCGACGACGACGGCCTCCGGCTTGCCGTGCCGGGTGATGACGGTCGGCTCTCCCTCGACCGCCTCGTCGACGACAGCCGAGAGCGTGGCCTTCACCTTGCCGAGCTGAAGTTGCCTCATGGGAATGCTCCGTGACCAATCTGGTCATATGTAGTCATATCGCCTGTCAGGTCAATGCGACAAAGCTGTGGTCCGCCATGCCGGCGCGGGTGTATCGCGGGGCGGGTTGCAGCTAGTATCGCGGCAAGGTCGCGAGAAAATCCCGGAGGTTCGGCATGCAGGGCGTCACCGTCGTCAAACACCCGCTGGTGCAGCACAAGCTCACCATCATGCGCAAGAAGGAGACGTCGACCGCTGGCTTCCGCAGGCTGCTCAGGGAGATCTCGCTGCTGCTCTGCTACGAGGTGACGCGCGACCTGGAGCTGACCTCGGTCGAGATCGAGACGCCGCTGACGACGATGATGGCGCCGACGCTGGAGGGCAAGAAGCTTGTGTTCGCCTCGGTGCTGCGCGCCGGCAACGGCCTGCTCGACGGCATGCTCGACCTCGTGCCGGCCGCGCGCGTCGCCCATATCGGGCTCTACCGCGACCCCAACACGCTGCAGGCGATCGAATATTTCTTCAAGGCGCCGAGCGACCTCGCCGACCGGCTGGTGATCGTGGTCGACCCGATGCTGGCGACGGCCAACTCGGCGATCGCGGCGGTGGAGAAGCTGAAGGCGCGCGGCGCGGTCAATCTGCGCTATCTGTGCCTGCTCGCCGCGCCCGAGGGAATCGAGCGCTTCACCAAGGCGCAGCCGGACGTGCCGGTCTACACGGCGGCGATCGACGAACGGCTCAACGACCACGGCTACATCGTGCCGGGGCTCGGCGACGCCGGCGACCGCATGTACGGCACGAAATAGCCGCGCGCGGCGGAAACCGTCGGTTAACCCTGGCCGCAGGCGGCGCGCACGGTTAACCGGCCGGCATGGACGCCCGGTCTAGATTGCGCGCTCACGCAACCATCCGGGCGGCTTTTCCATGCTGCGCAAGCTCATCATCGTCGGCATCGTCACCGGCGGCTCGGCCTCCGTGCCGGTGCTCTACGAGAAGACCCCCGCGCTGTTCGAGAGCTTCGTGCGCTCGGCGGTGGAGACGCCCGCCGAGAAGCCTGCGCCGCAGCGGCCGCTGATCGTGGTGCAGCAGGCGCGGATGGAGGCGCCGAAGGACAACCCGACCGGCAAGAAGGTGCGCATCGACGCCGACGACCGCGGCCATTTCCAGGCCGATGCGCGCATCAACGGACGCTCGATCGACGCGCTGATCGACACCGGGGCGACGCTGGTCGCGCTCAACCGCACGACCGCGCGGCAGGTGGGCATCAACCTCACGGCCTCCGACTTCAACCGCGAGGTCAAGACCGCCAACGGCACGGCGAAGGCGGCAACGGCGCGAATCGACACGATGCAGATCGGCCGCATCTACTTGAAGGACGTCGACGCCATGATCCTCGACGACAGCGCGCTGGGCGGCACGCTGGTCGGCATGAGCTTCCTCTCCCGACTCTCCAGCTTCCGCATCGAGAATGGCTCGCTGCTGATGGAGCAATAGGGGCGGGCTCCTAGCTCAGGCCTTCTCCACCCGCTTCAGCACCGAATCGGCCGGCGTCGGCTTGCGCGCCGCGACCGAATAGGCGGCCGCCACGGCGCGCATGGCGGTCTCGGCCGTCGCCTCGTCGCGGGCATGCACCAGCGCCAGCGGATCGCCCTTTTCCACCCGCGTGCCGACGGGCAGCAGGCCGGTGATGCCGACGGCATGGTCGATTGCCGCTGCCGGGTCGGTGCGGCCGCCGCCGAGGGTGACGACGGCGAGGCCGACCTCGCGGGTGGCGACCGCCGCGACGTAGCCGGCGCGGGGCGCGGCCACGGCGCGCTCGACCGCGGCGCGCGGCAGGTGCCTGCGGCAATCCTCGACGAAATCGGCCGGGCCGCCGAGGCTCGCCACCATGCGGCCGAAGAACTCGGCCGCGCGGCCGGTTCCCAGCGCCTCGCGCGCCTTCTTCTCGCCGGCGGCGACGGAGCGCACGAGGCCCGACGACAGCAGCATCTCGGCGGCGAGCGCGATGGTGACCGCCTCCAGCCGCGGGTCGCGGGCGCGGCCGGTCAGGAAGTCGACCGCGTTGACGACCTCGACGGCGTTGCCGGCGGCCGACGCCAGCGGCTGGTCCATGTCGGTGATGAGGGCGGTGGTGGGCAGGCCCGCGCCGTTGGCGACCTCGACGAGAGACTTCGCGAGAGCCGCGGCCTCCTTGCGGGTGGCCATGAAGGCGCCGTTGCCGGCCTTGACGTCGAGCACCAGCGACTGCAGCCCGGCGGCGAGCTTCTTCGACAGGATCGAGGCGGTGATGAGCTGGACCGATTCCACCGTGGCGGTGACGTCGCGGATCGCGTAGAAGCGCTTGTCGGCCGGCGCCAGCCGCGCGGTCTGGCCGATAATGGCGCAGCCGACCTCGCGCACCGTCTTGCGGAACAGCGCGTTGTCCGGCTGGGCGGTGTAGCCGGGGATGGAATCCATCTTGTCGAGCGTGCCGCCGGTGTGGCCCAGCCCCCGGCCCGAGATCATCGGCACATAGGCGCCGCAGGCCGCCACGATCGGCGCCAGCATCAGCGAGACGTTGTCGCCGACGCCGCCGGTCGAGTGCTTGTCGGTGACAGGGCCGGGCAGGTTCGACCAGTCGAGCACGTCGCCGGAATCGCGCATGGCGAGCGTCAGCGCCACCGCCTCCCTGCGCGACATGCCGTTGAGGAACACCGCCATGGCGAGCGCGGCGACCTGGCCGTCGGTGAAGGAGCCGTCCGACAGGCCGGCCACGAACGCCGCGATCTGGTCGGCCGTCAGCCGGTGGCCGTCGCGCTTCCGGCGGATGATCTCCTGGGGGAGCATGGTCTGGCCCTTTCCGCTCATTTCAGCGTGTCGCCGCGAAAGCCAAGCGGCAGGATCTCGCGCATGGTCAGCGTCTCGACCACGCCCGTCTCGTCGCACAGATAGAGCTTCGCATCGGGGCCGGCGAACTCGGCCAGCCGCTGGCGGCAGCCGCCGCAGGGCGTGATGCGCGCCATCTTCTCGGCGACCACGGCGATCTCCGCGATCGGCCCACCGCCGGCCATGACGTAGTGGGCGAGCGCGGTCGTCTCGGCGCACCAGCCCTCGGGGAAGGAGGCGTTCTCGATGTTGCCGCCGGCGAACACGCGGCCGTCCTGCGTGCGCAGCGCCGCGCCCACCGGGAAGCGCGAATAGGGCGCATAGCACTTCTCCATCGCCGCGCGGGCGGCGAGGAAGAGCTCGTGGGGACTGCCTGCGGTCACTGTGCCCTCCAGATTTTTGACCATCTGGTCAAGAAATAGCACGGCCGGGGGCCGCCGCCAATCACCGGGAGTCTCGACAAATGCGAGCCGACTTGTCAATTTCCGCGCCATGTCCGAACGACCCCGCCCCAGCCAGCGCGCCGACTACCGCACCTTCCGCACGATCCCGACGCGGTGGGCCGACAACGATCTCTACGGCCACATGAACAACGTGGTGCACTATTCGCTGTTCGACACGGCGGTGGACGGCTGGCTGATCGAGAACCGCCTGCTCGACCCGCATGGCGGCCCGCTGATCGGCATGGTGGCCGAGACCGGCTGCCGCTACCATGCGGAGATGGGCTTTCCAGACGTGGTGACGGCCGGCCTGCGCGTGGCGCGGCTCGGCACCTCGTCGGTGCGCTACGAGATCGGGCTGTTCCGCAACGCCGAGGAGCAGGCATCGGCCGAGGGCTTCTTCGTGCACGTCTATGTCGACCGCGCGAGCCGGCGGCCGCGGCCGATGGAGCCGGCGTTCAGGCGGGCGCTGGAAGGGATTTCGGCGCCATGAAGGCGGAGGGGGAACGGCTCGTCGACCTCGAGGGGCTGGCGGCCGAGCAGGAAAAGACGATCGCCGAGCTGTCGGAGCAGATCACCGAACAGTGGAAGACGATCGAGGAGCTGCGCCGCAAGCTCGACGCGCTGACCGACCGCTTCCTGACGCTGGAGGAGCAGACCGCGCCCGAGATCCCGGTGACCAAGCCGCCGCACTGGTAGGGCGCGCGCCCCAACGGCGCGCGGCGCTGCTACCCCGCCGCCACGGCCTGCGGCAGCGGGCAGGTCACGCCGGTGCCCTGCAAGCCGCAATAGCCGGCGGGGTTCTTGGCGAGATATTGCTGGTGGTCGGCCTCGGCGAAATAGAAGGCGGGCGCGGCGCGGATCTCGGTGGTGATCCTGCCGCGGCCGGCCTTGTCGAGTTCGGCCTGGAAGGCCGCGCGCGAGGCCTCGGCCTGCTTCGCCTGAGCGGGGGTCGTGGTGTAGATCGCCGAGCGGTAGGTGGTGCCGACGTCGTTGCCCTGGCGCATGCCCTGCGTCGGGTCGTGGCTCTCCCAGAAGATGGCCAGCAGCTCGTCGTAGGAGACGAGCTTCGGGTCGTAGACGACCATGACGATCTCGGCGTGGCCGGTGAGCCCGGTGCAGGTTTCCTGATAGGTCGGGTTGGGCGTGTGGCCGCCGGCATAGCCGACCGCCGTCACCCAGACGCCGTCGGTCTGCCAGAACAGGCGCTCGGCGCCCCAGAAGCAGCCCATGCCGAAATAGGCCGTCTCGAGGCCCTCCGGCCAAGGGCCGTGCAGCGGCCGCCTGTTGACGAAATGGCGCGTGGCCGTGGGGATCGGCCCGGCGCGGCCGGGCAGCGCCTCCGCCGCCTCGGGCAGCTTCAACTTCTTGTTCAGCATGTCGCTCAGGAAGAACATGGTTTTCCTTTCCAATACGGGCCGCCGGAGCGGCCGGAACGCTTCAGCCGGTCGCGAAGCGGCCGAACCTGCGGCGCTCCGGGCGGCGGCCGACGAGATAGAACAGCAGGGCCAGCACCGCGAAGACGGCGAAGCCCGGCAGCGACAGGACGGTCAGCGCGACCGGGTCCCACAGCATCGGCAGCGTCGCCTTGCGCACGAACCCCGCCGCGGCGGCGAAGGTGTCGGGCGAGACCGCCTGCCAGCTTTCGGCGAGCGGCGTCAACACCCAGGCCGAGGCCGCGATCGAGCGGGTCGCGTCGATCACCGCCATGATGACGGCGACGGCGAGCGAAAGGGTGGCGAGAACCCGGAAAATGAAGCGTATCATGCCAACTCTGCGCCTGTCCGCGCCCGTCCCCCCAAAGCGACGCCGGCCGCCCGCGGCACGGCGGACATCCTGCGCGGATCCTCCCTAAATAGTATCGCGGCGGCGCGCGGGCAATGCGGGGCCACGCGAATGTGAGGCGTGGGCGCCGACCCGCCCCCGGCCGTCGCCTGAACGCGGCCGCGGCGCATGAGGCGGTGCGGCCGAAAAAGCCGCCCCGGGCGGGCTTGGAATCGGCCGCGATATCGACTAGATCAGCCCCGCGCCCGGCAATGCCGGGTCCAGCGGTGAGGTGGCCGAGCGGTTGAAGGCGCACGCCTGGAACGCGTGTATACGGGAAACCGTATCGAGGGTTCGAATCCCTCTCTCACCGCCAGGATTTCATATCAACTAATTGAAATCAATATATAATTAGCATCGATGCTCACCTTTACCCCACAAAATACCCCACAAAATAAGCTGGCCTAAGTTAGCCCTTAGCAGCGCTTTTTGGACAATCTCGAAGCCTGCCCGGCTTCTAGCGGGCCACAATTTTGAGCGCACTCAAAGTCTCCGGCGTGATCGTACCAGTCACCTTGAGGCCGTAGTCAGATTGCAGCTGTTGGAGTCCCTTCCGCATCTCCGGACCCAATTTCCCGTCGAGTTCGCCGTTGTAATATCCGAATGCCAGCATCGCGAACTGCACCTGACGCACGATCTCCTGGAACCGATCCGCATTTCCGGGGAGCACCTTCAGGGGAGCGGGATTTGAAGTCGTGGGAGCCTGATAAGTCGGAGCCGGATTCGAAGGCGGGCTATACAGCGGAGATGGCGTCGTCGGGGCTCGATAGGCCGGCGCCCTGTATGAATAGCCTCCGGTCGAGGAGCGATGACTCGAATGCGAGCTATGGCTCCTATGGGAGCTGTGGCTGCGATGTCCTGCCAGCGTGTAGACGTGGTCCATCTTGAAGATGTCGAACAGGGATTTCGCTTTGCCTAGATCGCCATCCAACGTCGGCCTTGCCGGATAGGCCGGCGCATTTGTGGGAAGGAATCCTGCCGCAAGCAGCGAGGGGATCGCGAAAAGCCTTTTCTTCATTGGACAGCTCCCAGTTTGCTGTAGCCATGTTCACGCGGATGCCATTCGAAGAAGCCGCCGCGCTCGGCCTTCAATGAGCAACCTTCGCATTCCGCCCGGTAGGCACGCTTCCAGTCCGAGATCGTGGCCGGCGCCAGATGACGATAGGCTTCCGGGACCGTGCAGAGTGGGAAATTGTAGAGCCGAGCGTCGACCCCGCGGCTTCTTACGAAATCGACTGCGCGCCCGACCACTTCGAAACCTTCGGAACTGTCATAAAACAGCGCCTTCCAGTTCATCCGGCCGTAGCCGATATTCTCGGTCTGCATCACCGCCCATGTCCGGATGAACGGAAGCATCACCGTGATAAACCGGGCAAGCTGGGGTAATCCGGGCGCATTGGGCTGCATCAACACCGTGCGTAACTCGATCGCGGCGCCGACACGGCATAGGAAAGCCAGATTCTCCAAAAGCCGTTTCTGCGCGCCCGGTTTGCCGACAACCTGATCGTGGATCGCCGGATCATGCGAATAGAGAGGGACGCCCCAGACAATCCGTGTTTGGTCAAGGCCCGCCGTCGCGGGGCGGTCGCCCTCTTCGAAATGCTGGCCATTGGTCAGAATGTGGAAGGAGAGATCGGGGCGCTTGTCGAGCACACTCTTTAGGAATGCAAAAAGCTGGGCCTTGAACAACGTCGGCTCCCCTCCAGAGATACCGATCGTTGGACGTTCTGGAGCCAACAGCGCTGCAGCCTCA
>ERZ778021.3335-NODE-3335-length-11905-cov-3.604557_pt1 | contig 11905 bp, 9 predicted proteins | sample MGYA00375751_ERZ778021 | MGnify/ENA primary metagenome ERZ778021 (study PRJEB29350, sample SAMN05389814) | bioreactor metagenome | isolation source: Thiocyanate stock bioreactor | place: South Africa: University of Cape Town | collected 2013-08-29 ... | reverse complement strand
CCCGCCGTGATCGTCCCCAACCACATGCTCGAGCAGTTCGCCCGGGAGTTCCAGCAGCTCTACCCGCGCGCGAAGCTGCTCGCCGCGTCGAGCGCCGACCTGGTCAAGGACAAGCGGCGGGCCTTCGTGGCCCGCGTGACCACCGGGGACTGGGACGCAGTCATCATGACCCGAACCGCGTTCGAGCGGATCGCGATGTCGCCCACCGCCCAGGCCGACTACCTCGACGCGCAGCTGCGCGACCTGCGGGAGGCCCTCGAACGCGAGCGCGCCGAGGGACAGGGCCGGAAGAGCAGCCTCAAGCAGCTCGAATCCCGGCTGATCAACGCCGAGGAGAAGATCAAGGAACGGCTGGCCAAGGACTACGACCCGGCCGTCACCTTCGAACAGACCGGCCTCGACTACGTCGTCGTCGACGAGGCCCACGACTTCAAGAACCTCCACACCGTGAGCCGGATCCCCGGCGCGGCGATCGAGGGCTCGAACCGGGCTGCCGACCTGGAGATGAAGATGCACTACCTGCGGGGCAAGCACGGCCTGCGGGCGGGCACGTTCGCGACGGCCACGCCGATCGCCAACTCGATCACCGAAGCCCACGTCATGCAGCGCTACCTACGTCCGGACCTGCTCGAAGCCGCGGGTGTGCTCGACTTCGACACCTGGGCCGCCACCTTCGGCCAGACGACCGCCGAGATCGAGATCTCCCCCGACGGCGGCTCGCCGCGGCTGAAGGCACGGTTCGCGAAATTCCACAACGTGCCCGAGCTGCTGCGGATGTGGTGGGTCTCCGGCGACGTCAAGACCGCCGAGGACCTCAACCTGCCGCGGCCCGAGCTGTTCGCCCGACCCGAGGACGGCAAGCGGCTCCCACAGACCGTCATCGTGCCGCCGTCAGCCGAGCTTGTCGGGTTCATGGGCGAGCTGGCCGAGCGTGCCGAGCGGGTGCGTAGCCGCGCGGTGAGGCCTGAGCAGGACAACATGCTGCTGATCTCCAACCACGGCCGCTCGGCGGCCCTGGACATGCGGCTGGTTGGCCGCAGGACGGCGCCCGGCGAGGCGAAACTGGAGGCGGCCGCCGACAAGATCGCCGACATCTGGCGTGAGCACCGCGACGACCGCTTCCCCGGCCCCGGCGGCCAGCCGCACCCGGTGCCTGGCGGGTTCCAGATCGTCTTCTGCGACCTCAGCACTCCGAAGCCCGACGAGTGGAGCGTCTACGAGGAGCTGCGCGCGCAGCTCGCCACTCGCGGCGTGCCCGTGGAGAAGGTGCGGTTCATCCACGAGGCCCGCAACGACCGCGAGAAGGCCGAGCTGTTCCAGGCCTGCCGCAGTGGCGACGTCGCGGTTCTGGTCGGGTCGACGGGCAAGATGGGCGTCGGCACCAACGTCCAGGCCCGCGCGATCGCGCTGCACCACCTGGACTGCCCGTGGCGGCCTGCCGATCTCGCCCAGCGCGACGGCCGGGCCCTGCGCCAGGGCAACGCCTACAACGAGATCGGCATCTACCGCTACGTCTCCGAAGGCTCGTTCGACGGCTACAGCTGGCAGACCGTTGCCCGCAAGGCCCGCTTCATCGGGCAGGTCATGCGCGGTCGGCTCGATCTGCGCGAGATCGAGGACATCGGCGACGCTGCGCTGTCGTTCGACGAGGTCAAGGCCCTGGCCACCGGGAACCCGCTGCTACTCGACAAGGCCAAGGCCGATGCCGAGCTGACCCGTCTGGAGCGGCTGGAGCGAGCCCACCAGCTGAGCAAGGGCCGGCTGCGGCAGGCCATCGACAGTCACCGCCGCGGAATCGAGCGGCTCACCACCGAGATCGACGCCCTCACGGCTGCGATCGACACGCGGCGCGACACTCGCGGAGAGGCGTTCATAATGCGCGTGGACGGACGGTCCTTCACCGACCGCGCCGACGCCGGCAAGGCGCTCACCGACCGGCTTCTCCTCGCCCTGAGCAACACCACCGCGGGATCTGAGCGCACCGTGCGCGACGTTGCCGAGCTCGGCGGCCTGACCTTCGACGCCACGCTCTGGAACAACCGCCTCCAGGTGGGCTACCAGCTACAGGTCTCCGGCTTGCAGGGCAGCCCGGTGACCGGGTCCCGCGCGCAGCTGCTCGAGTCCAAGCCGCACGGGCTTGCGGTCCGTATGGAGAACCGGCTCGCCGGCCTGGACAAGTCGCGGGCCGATGCCGAGGACGACATGCGAGCCGCACACGAAGAGATCACGCGGGCCGAAAGGCAGCTCGACGCGCCCTTCGCTCACGCGGCGGCCCTCGAGGAAGCCCGCCACGTCGCCCGGGACCTCGACCGGCAGATGGCCGAGTGGGCCGCAGCCCAGGACCCGTCCCCGGCCGAGGCGGCCGCAGCCGGAGAGGAAACCACCGTCACGGGCGCGCCCGGCCCGGGGCCCGCACAGCATCCTGCTGCGCGGGCTGCGGCCACCCTCGCCGCGCCGGCGCCGCCGCCGGTCCCGGAACCGCGGCCCGTGGCCGGGCACGGCCACGCCCGCGAGTCCTTGGGACCGCTCCCCCCAGTCCCCTCGCCGCAGACAACCGAGTCACCGCGGCGCCCGGGTATCGACATGTCCTCACGGCGGTAGAGCGCCGCGACCGACGGTCCGTCGGCGCTCGCGCGGCCCGCCTACCGACGTCGTTGCTGCGAATCGATCCGGCGCTGCTGGTTCGGTGCCGGGCACTGCGCGGTGCTCGACAGCCGCGGTGGAGGCACCGCCGCGGCCGCGGGTGCCGGCGCACCGGCGGGCGTGGTGAACATGGCGGCCGCGATCGACGGAGCGGACTGGCCGCTGAGTCGCTGGGAGGTCCGCTGCACTGCGTTTACGGTCTGCTGGGCGTTCTGCAGCAGCACTCTGGTGCCGACCGCGCGGTCCCCGGCGATCCCGTCGAGCTCGGTGCGCACGCGGTGCGTGAGGCGCTGCAGGGCGGCCCGCCCGATCACCTCGGCGGCACGGTGGCCAGCGAGCCGATCGCCCCGCTCTGCCAGCCGGTGCAGCGTCGGTGGGTCGAAGCCGGCGGGCTCGAGATCGGCAACCTGCGCGACCGCGCGTGCGGTCTCGACCTCGACGGCGACCAGCACGAAGTCGACCGGGTCGCCGCGCTGGGTCATGTCCAGCACGACCCGCCAGGTCTGTGCGGCGTCGGCGCTCGCGAAGTCCTCCGGCCGTAGCCACTCGGCGGCGGCCGAGCGGACCTCGGAGGACACCAGGCACGCACCCACCAAAGCCCGTTCGGCCCGCTCGATCTCCGCGCTGGACGGCGCCGCGGCCGCCCTCGGTGCGTCGACTGCCGACGCGCCCGCGGCTAGCTCGCGGGGCTGCGTGAGCTCGCCGATCTGCCGCGACCCCGACAGGGCGTCGACGATGGAGACTCCGTCGCTGTGCGCCTGCGCGACCCTTCCCCCCAGCCGCTCCAGCGCATCGCGCACACCCGACAACGTCGGGATCATCGCGTCGACGCCGTGCTGCACGTCGTACTCGGCGGCCGTGCGGCCGAGCTGCTCGATGCGGGTCCCCGCGGCCGCGACCTGGCGGCGGACGGAGTCGTCGAGCACGATCCGCGCGTAGCGGACGTGCTCGCTGCGTGCCGTCCCGCCCTGGTCGCGGTGCGCGCGGTCCGGCGTCGCCGGGGTCATCGCCAGCAGGGTGTGCAGGGCCGACGCCGACAGCGGACCGATGCCGGTGCTGTCGACGTGGGCGTCGTGGTACTCGCCGCGGGCGAGGATCCCGGGAAGGTCCTGCAGGGCCACCGGTCGGCCGTCGGCGACCAGCCCGGTCAGGGTCTGGTAGATCGCTCGGTGCGCCCAGTGCTCGAAGTCGGCCGGTTCAAGCCAGTCGGACACGTCGCGGATACGACTGGGCTCCCACAGCAGGGCGCCGAGCAGAGCTTGGGCGGCGAGGTCGCCGGCGGCCTCGATGCGCGGGACGGCCGCGCTCACCGCGGGGGCTCCGCATCGCCGGCGGCGGAGGCACGCGCGGCGGCCAGCTTTGCGTCCAGCCGGTCGAACTCGGTGGCTGCGGCGGGCGGCGCGGGCTCGAAGTCGCCGTCGGTCGGTGACGCTGACGGCACGTGCCACCAGACGCCGGCGACGCGGACCGGGATCGGGAAGTGATCTTGCATGAGCGCGTGCCCCTCGTCGCGGCGCAGGAGTTGGCGCATGTCGTCCTGGCTGATCGTCATGTCAGCGGCTCCTCGACCGGTCGTGCTCGTGTGCGTGCGGGCCCGGGCGCCGCGGCGGCGTGACAACGCCTCGCGCCGCCTTGGCTCGGTTCGCTGCCGGGTCTGCCCCCGGCACGTAGGCCACTTCGGCCCGCAGCGCCGCGGCGACGTCCGCGCCGTGCTGCTCCGCGGCGGTCGCGCGCTCGGCGGCCGCCGCCTGGTCGTGGACGTGGGCTTCGGCCTGGCCCTCGAGGTCCTCTCGTTCAGGGGTATCCGCGAGGTCGGGCGTCGCGCGGGCGTAGCCGGCGTGCACCTCGTCGCGGTCCGCCCGAGCCTCGGCCGCCGCAGCGGCAGCACCGTGTCCAGCAGAGGCGGCCCGTGCCCGCCCCAGCCGGGCCGCCAGCTGGGCGTCCTGCTCGACGGAGCCCATCCCGATCGCAGCGTCCAACCCGACCCGGTCGACTGCGCTGGACTCGTCGAGCTGCTCGGTCCATCCAAGGTCGGCGGGGGCCTCACCCCGGGGGGCGGAGTCGTCCGGTGTCTGCTGGTGCGTCTGGTCGCCATCGTGGCCGGGCTGACCGGCAGATGTCCGTGACGGTGGCTCCGCGGCGTTGGCACCGACCGTGTCGTCGCGCTGCGTCGCGCGGTATCGCTGGACGCGGCTGTTGAGCAGCGAGGCGGCGAACGCCGCGGGGAGCCGGGCAGAGTCGACCTGGGCCGTCGGCAGCGACCCGATCAGCTCGGTCACCGGGACGCCTTCGTTCTGCCAGTCGGCCAGCCGTTTGGCCAGGCGCGGCCACGCCGAGCAGCCGACGACCTTCTCCGCCGTGGCGCGCGGCAGCGACTCCTCGATCAGGCTCGCCATGCTCGCCCGCCCGCCGGCCACCGGGGGCCGTTCCGCGATGTTGCCCCGCTGGCGGACGATCGCCGCGAGATAGCTGGCCGGGTCGCCGGCGTTGGCGATGCGACCGGCCGGGAGGCGTGCCAGCAGCGCGTCGGCCGACCGCCCCTTCTCCATCTGCTCGTTGATGCCGTCGAGCAGCTTGTCGTAGCCGCGGGCGTCTCGAACCTTGGTGAGCAGGTCGCCCGGCAGTGCCTTCTTCAGCGCGTCCTCGATCGCCTCCGCGTTCGCCGGCCGGGTGTGCTCGGGCCGCAGCGGCTCGGCCGCGGGCCGGTCCGCCCCGCGTTCTGCGTCCGCGCGCAGATCGAGGTCGATCAGCTCGTCCTTCGGCAGCATCTGCTCGACGAGGTATTCAGCGAGAGCCGCAGGGTTGTGCACGTCCCTGTCCATGAGGCGCGCAGCGCCGACCTCCGCTAGCACCGTGGTCATCGAGACCCCGTGCGTTTCCATCTGCGCCAGCCGCCACGCCAGGGCCCCGAACGCCGGGTTGAGCGTCTCCCCCTTCCGGCGCTGCGCCGGCGTCGGCTCGATGACCGCGTCTGCGAGCTCGGCCGGCCAGACCTGCCGCACTGCGGCCGCGGCGCGCGCGAGCCGCTGTTGCTCGGTCTCGGTCACCTCCAGCTGCGCAGTGCGGGCCCGGTCGGCAGCCAGGCTGGCGAAGCCGTGCAGGCGGGCTACCTTCTCCGGGCCGCCGGCCATCAGGTCGTCGGCGAGCGCGCGCGCAGTGGCCTCGTCGGCGCAGCGGACGACGGTCCGGAACGCGTCCTGGTCGCCGACCGGCCGGGCGACCGCCTCCAGCCCCCAGGCCCCGAACGGGTCCGCGGGGCCGAAAGTGACGCTGAGCGCCCCGCCCGGGGTGACCCCGTCGCGGCGCTCGGGTTCGCCTGCGCCCCACGGCTCCTCGCCACGCAGCTGCCGCTCGAACTGGCCGCGCTCCTGGTCGGTCATCGTGCGCACCGGCGGATCCGCGGCGGCGACGAGCTGGTCGTGGCCGCGCGCCGCGTCCTCGGCGCGGTTCCACGCCCGGCGTCCGAGTTCGAGGCGACGCTGCCGCACCACCCCGGCCAAGCCCATCAGGGCCTGGGTCCACAGCTGGCTCTGTTCCCGCCCGAGTCCCAGCACTGGCACATCGGCAATCTCGGTCACCGTCGTCTCCCCCGATCATCGACGTTCCCCGGCCGCCCGGGCGCCGCACCGGGTCGCGACCGTGCGACATCCCCGCGCATCCGCCGCCCGCCCGGCTGCTGCCCCCTGGCCGGCGACTCCCCCGGCCGGCCGGGCGGATGACTTGCCTTCGCCAGCAGATCCGCACTGTGCCGGGCCGCCGCGGCCTGAGCCAGGCACTGCTGGCTCTCCCGGTAGGCCGCGATCTCGGCGACCAGCGCGGCGAGCGCGACGGCGAGCTGCGCGACGCCGCTGTCGCTGCGCGGCCCGGCGACCGCACGCAGCGCGATCAAGCGCCACGCCGCCGTCCGCAGCTCGGCGGCGACCGGTGCCCACCGGCGCGGCTGGCCGACGCCCGGCGTGCGAATCGCGCGATCGAACCGCTCGGCGACCTCCCACCGCACCCGGTCCAGCTCGGATGCCCTGGCGGTCACCGTGCACACCGCGGTGACCATGTCACCGGCCGCGTGGGCCACCGAGGCCGCGACGTCGCGCTCGCCGGCGGCCAGCGCCGCGGTGGCGTGCTCGACCGCGCTGATCGCTTCCACGACGGCCTCGGCGCGCTCGGCCGCGCCCACCCGGGCCCGTTCGCGAGCCGCCGGCGGCAGCGGCTGGGCAGGAGGGGGAGCCGAGGCCCACCGCTCCAGCAGCTTCGGCAGAGACAGATCCCGCGCCAGGCTCCGGCCGGCGAACCAGACCGGCATCCCTTCGGCGTTCGTGTCGCCCGGCGCGGCGAGCGCGTAGCCGACAAGCTGGCCCGGCGGCATCTCCCGCGGCAGCACGGCGACTCCCTGGTCGGCCAGCCGTCGGAAGAACTCCTCGGGATCCTGTGCCTGCACCGCGGCGACCCGCGCCGCGCGGCGCAGCCACTCCCGGCTGGTCTCGGTCTCCCCCCGCCGCAGCGCCTTCTCCTGCTCGGCGCGGGTCGCCGGCTCTGCGGCGGTCCGGTCCGCCGGCGCGGTCGGGCTCAGCCCGTGGCGTTGCTCCGCGTCCCGGCACACCTCGCGCGCCCGCAGGTAGTCGTTGCGAGGGTGGACTCGCCGCCCGTTGTCCTGGCGCACCAGGACCGCGGCGATGTGCACGTGGTCATCGGCGTGCCGAATCGCGACCCAGCGGCAGCCGCCGAGGTCGCCCCGGGCTGCGATCCCGGTCCGATCCATGAGGTCCTCGACGACCTCGGCCCACTCGGCGTCGGTCAGCACGCGGTCCGTCGCGCTGTTGCGCAGCGAGCAGTGCCAGACCGGCCCGCGAGGGGAGCGCTCCCCTGCCACTCGAGGCGGCTCCGTCTGCGCGACCCCAGCAACCTCAGCTGCTTCAGTGAGCTCGTCGACGAGGCTGGCCACGTCGAACTCGCCGTCGGGCAGCTGCTGCGGCTGGTGCCGCTGCGGGTCGCCGTCCCAGCTCGCGACGACGTGCTGGTTGGTGTGCTCATTGAACCGCCCGGACCCCATCAGGTACCGGACGAGCCCGCCCGCGCGCCAGCCGCGAGAAATCTTCGCGATCATCGGGCCGCCGCCCGCAGCTCAAGCCGCGCCTGCCCGCCGAGGTTCTCGACGACCGCGACCGCATCGTCGACGCGCTCCACCGTTCGCGCCACCAGCTCCTGCACTCGCGCCGTCGCCGCGTGCAGCTCGCCGGTCGCGTTCGCGTGCCGAGCGACGTCGTTGAGGTTGCCGCCAACGTTGCGCAGCACGCGCCGGTGCTCCATCAGCTCCGCGCGCAGCATCATCAGCTCCTGCATCACCGGACCCCACTGGGTGGGTGGCCCCGCAACGGCCGCCGCCCGGACTCCCGCCTCCCCCAGCCAGGACGCGTGGCTCTGGCCGGCCCGAGCGGCCGCCGCAGCAACCTGTGCCATCTCGACGTCGGACAGCGACACCCGGATCGAGTGCGGACGCCCGCCGGCGGCCCGTGCTCGCCGATTCGGCCCCGCCATCGCTCGTCCTTCCCTCCGGGCCGCCGGCCCGCCTCGTCCGGGCCGCCGCGTGATCGCCACTGTGGCAGGCCGCGGTGCCCTTGTCGCGTTTTCGGAACGAAAACGCATATCTTGCTCCGCCAGAAAGGGCCGGGGCAGGCCGGTGCGGCGGAGCAAGGGGTGCGTCGACCCAGGGATCGCCTGCCGGGCGCAACCCGAGCGGCGGAAGGATCTTTCGGGCTGCGTGATCGGCGCGCTACGGTCCGCCACATGCCTGCTGCACGCACGCCCACTCGCAAGGAAGCCGTCGACGCCGCCCGCCGGCTCCTGCAGAGCAAGGTCGACGTCGTCGCCGACCTCGCTGACGCCGGAACACAGGTCGACCAAGCGGAGGCCGCCGCGGCCGCTGCCGAGGAAGCCCTCCGTGAGGCACGCCTCGCGTACAAAAAACGCTTCGATGACGCGGTGCGGGCGGGCTGGTCTGAGCCCGATCTCGCCGAAGCCGGCCTCACACCTGAGCGTGGCCACCTGCCCCGGGGACGTCGCCGGCAGCGGCGCGCTGACGAACCGAAGCCTCTCGAGCGCGTGAACGATGAGCACGCCCGCTCCGACGACGATGCCTCGACCGCACCGGCCCTTGCTAGCTAGCTAAAGCCCCGCATTCGGTGGCAATTGATCCGGTCGAGCCCGCGCCAATAGGCCGCACTCAGAAGAGAATTTGACGCAGCACAGGGCCAGATTGAGCGACGCAGAGCGGCCCCGTCTCGACGACGGGGCCGCTCGGGTGCGGGGCTAATTCAGTGCCGCCTAGGCGGCCAGGTGGTCGACGGTGTCGTCGGTGATCGCCTCGACTACAGCGGAAATGATGTCCCGTGGCACCGGCGGGGTGACGGCGTTGCCGCACATCTTGACCCGGTCTCGCTTCGCCTTGGCGAGTAGGACGAAGTCGGCGGCGAACGCCATGCCGAGCTTGATCTCGTCGACGGTGAGCATCCGGAAGCGGCACTCCTCGACGGCCAACTGAGCCTCCAGGAGCGCGTCACCATCGACGGTCGTCTGAGTCGGGAGAGGCTGGTTCAGCGCTCGGAACGCGCCGCTGTCGTAGGCGTAGAGGATCTCGGGACTCCACGAGACCAGTGACTGGTGCCCGGCGGTCGTGATGGTCCGGACGGGCTCGACGAGCGGCGTGCACATCTCCGCTCCCCCGGTGTTGTTGCGCATCAGCATGGCGAGCCCGTGGTGGTTCCCGGAGGCCGCGAAGGTGTCGAGCGGCTCGCCCACGGCCTTCGGCCGGTTGTTGTTGCGCAGCGGCACGACGACCACGCCATCGGTCTCGCGGGTCGTGCGCACCCGCATCGGCTCGCGGATGTGGCGGGCCTCGTCGTTCCAGGTGCCACCAGCGGGCACGAGCAGGGCGGTCTCGGCGCGGGCAGTCTGGGCGCGCAGCGGGCGCGACATCGGCGCCGCGACCTTGCCGTCGCGGCCCTCGACGGGCACCAGGAGCCCATCCATCAGGCCGTCCCATCCGCCCACCTCCAGCTCGCGCGGTCCGCGTCCGGTGACTCCGACGAGGGGCGGGTAGGCGACGGCCTTGGACGCCGACGTGTGCACCGTCCGCAGCGGGTCATCGATCGGCCAGCTGCGGACCCCGGGCCGCCGTTCGAAGGTGTTGCCCGCGGCCTCCAGCACGATCGGGCGGCAGTAGCGGCGCAGGCCGGCCTCGATGCGGGCGAGCGTCTTCGGCTTGAGCGGGCGCCTGCGGTCGCCGATCCGCTCGCCCGGATTGGACAGGTCGATAGCCGCGGCCGCGGGCAGCACATACGGCTTGACGACGGCGTTTCGGCAGCTGATCCGTGGGCAGCGGAACGTGTACTGGGCGCCATAGATGCCCTGCACGTTCTGCGATCGGACTGGGTTCTTGGGGGCGCGGATCGCGGTCACGACCTCGTTGCAGTCCGGGCACCAGGCCTGCGGGCGAGTCCAGCGCTCGAAGTCCGGCCGCCGGTAGCGGCGCTGCCAGAACACCACGTATGCGCGGTCCCGGAGCTGCGGTGCCGGGGCACCGAGCTGGTGCGCGAAGGCGGAGTTGAGGGTCAGAACCTCGTGGTCGTAGTCCAAAGCGCGCATCCGGGCGACCCACTTGCCGAAATGAATCCACTTCAGAATGTCAGTCACGTTCTCGACGAAGACAGCGCGGTAGCGGTGGTACTCGGCGAACCGCGGCACGTCCTGCATCAGTGCGCGGGACCGCTCCCGGGCCTCGACGGCGGCCGGTTCCTCGTCCTCGCAGTCCTCGGTGGCCGCGAGATCGAACAGCGTCGGCTCGGTCGGCTGCTGGGCGAAGTCCTGGCGCTCGCCCCGCGCCTGCGACCAGAAGGTGCACGACGGCGACGCCCACAGCAGGTCGGTGCGCGGGTACCGGCGCGGGTCGACCTCGGCGATGTCGGCGATGTCGTGGTCGGCGTGCGGCATGTTGTGGTTGTGCGTCTCGATGGCCAGGTCCCAGTGGTTGCAGGCCATCCGGACCTTCACGCCGGGTACAGATTCCGCGCCGGACGACGATCCCCCTGCACCGCAGAACAGGTCGGTCACGGTCAACAAGCGACACCTCCTGGTGGTTCGGCTGCTCCGTGTCGGGGTGGTTTGCCGTCCCTCCCGACACTTACTATTCTACAGCGTATAGGCTTGTTGATCAAGTATTTTCGCAGGTGGGAGCGGTAATCTGCGCGTTTCACTCGTTCGAACACTTGTTCGATCTCGGGTCGGTGGGTGAGGATCGCCGGATGTCTCGGGACTCTGAGGAACGCGCCGCTCGCCGACGTCGCGACGAGCGCGACCTCATCAACGCCGGCGCCCGCGAACTCCGCCGTCTTGGCGCCTTGGACCAGTACGCCGACCGACCGCAATGGGCATACGCCGCCTTCGCGATGGCCGCCGTCTTCGACACGGTCGCGGTCAGCCAGCGGTCGATGCCGGCCGTCCTGTTGTCCGATGCGCTCCGGGCGTGTGACTTCCTGCTCAATCCGCTACCCGGCGACAAACACGACCCGCCGCGCGCGGAGTTGACCGGATCATGAGCGACTCGAGCGAGCAGCCCGGCACCGTCCGTGAGCGCGCCCTCAGCATCGGCCTCTCGCTCGAGCGGCTCGAGGAACACGTCGCCGAAAGACGTCTCCGCGTCGACGGCGAGCTGGTCACCGACCTCGACACGTTGACCACACCCGGGTCGCGGATCACCGCCTGGCCGACGGCGGAGGGGTAGCCCGCGGGGCCCCACTCTGCGTCGGGGCCCGGGCGGCTCAGTCCTTCGGGCGCGCGCGGCCGCGGCGGCCGGGACGGGACCTTCCGTCAGCGAACTCCCACAGCGTTGACCGCTTCCACAGCCGATGGAGCCGGCCCGAGGGCAAGGACTCGGTGTGGTCCGGCTCCGGGAAGTAGCCCTCGTTGGCCGCGAGGAACGCCCGGATCGTCGAGTCGTTGGTGTAACCCAGCACCTTCGTCGCGGCCGCGATGTCGCACAGCTCGTCGGGATCCCCGCTGCGGGCGACCTCCGTCAACGACGCCTGCTTGATGCGGCTGCGGTCACGATGGAAGGACAGGACCTGGTCCTCGTCGAACCACAGGAGGCGGCCGCGGCGGACCCCCTCGGGATGGCCGTTGTTCTCGCGCTGGGCGTCGAGATTGGCCTGCGCCTGCTCGGACATGCCGACCTGCTGCTCGATGGCGGCACGGTTGATGTGGGGTCGTGCTT
>ERZ778021.3331-NODE-3331-length-11919-cov-4.181811_pt1 | contig 11919 bp, 12 predicted proteins | sample MGYA00375751_ERZ778021 | MGnify/ENA primary metagenome ERZ778021 (study PRJEB29350, sample SAMN05389814) | bioreactor metagenome | isolation source: Thiocyanate stock bioreactor | place: South Africa: University of Cape Town | collected 2013-08-29 ... | reverse complement strand
GGGCGGTCGCGGCGCGCGACCTGCTGTGCGCCCCCGCGAGGACCGCCAGCACGAGCCCGACGAGGGCGACGACCTTCGCCGTGTGGGCCATGCCGTCGGAGACTGCCGCGTACACGACGCCGAGCCCCGACGGGGAGATACCCGCCTGAGCCGCGACGGCCGACATCAACGCCGCGCCGATCGCGACGGCCGCGGCGAGCGACGCGCCCCCGATCGCGAGTGCCACACCCGAACCGAACACGGCCGACGACCGGCGCCGCGCGACGCCGCGCCGGGCCGCGCCCCGACAGGCGGCCCCCGCCCCCGTGCGCCGTGCAGCACCCGCCCGCGCCCCTGCCCCCGCGCCCCTGCCCGACCGTGCCGCCGATGAGATCATCGCGCGGGGCGTCTCCGCGGACGATCTGGCGCAGCTGCAGGCCGACGGCTTTGTCCTAATCGAACAGCGCGCCCTGACCGGCGGCGCGACCCTGGTGCGCCTGCGCAAGCCCGGCCCGCTGGATCTGGACGCCGCCCGCGCGGCGGTGCGGGCCCGCGCCTCGGGCACCAGCGCCGATTTCAACCATTTCTATCGCACCGACCAAGGCGCGGCGCAGGCGGGCGACGCCTGTCCCGGCGGGTTGTGCCTGGCGCGGCAGGTGATCGCCTGGCAGCCGGTCGCGGGGTGCGGGCCGCTGCCTGCGGTGGGGATGGTCGATACCGGCGTCAATGCCGATCACGCGACCTTCGCCCAGGCCAACCTGACCGTCCACAGCCTTGACCCGGCGGCGGAACGCGCGCGCGCCACGGCGTCGGATGCGCTGCACGGCACCGCGGTCGCGGCGCTGCTGGTCGGCGCGCCGGACACGCGCAGCCCTGGCCTGATCCCGGGCACGCGGCTGATTGCCGTCGATGCCTTTGTCCGCCAGGGCCAGGATCAGCGCAGTGACGCTTTTAGCCTGATCGCGGCGCTGGACTGGCTGGGCGCGCAGGATCTGCGCCTGATCAACATGTCGCTGGCCGGGCCGCCGAATGAGGAACTGGCCCGCCAGATCGCGCTGCTGGTGGCCCGCGACGTGCTGATCGTGGCGGCGGCGGGCAATGTGGGGCCCCGCGCCAAGCCCGCCTATCCCGCCGCCTATGACGGCGTGCTGGCCGTCACCGCCGTCGATCGCGGCCGCCAGATCTATCGCCGGGCGGGCCGGGGGCCGCATATCGACCTGGCCGCGCCCGGGGTCGAGGTCTGGACGGCGGCCTCGATCAGCGGGGCGCGGACCAAGACCGGGACGTCCTTTGCCGCGCCCTTTGTGACGGCAGCGGCGGCGCTGTGGCTGCGCGCCGAGCCCGCGCTGTCGGCCGCCGATCTGGCCCGCCGCCTGACCGAACGGGCCGAGGATCTGGGCGAGCCGGGCCGCGACGAGGTCTTCGGCGCGGGGCTGCTGCAGGCGCCGCCGTCCTGCACGGGGCCGGGCCGCGTCGGGCCGCAGAATGGCGGCAGCGCGACGGGTGCCGATCAGGCGGGCCCCGATCTGGCAGGCGGGGAAATAAATCGCGCGATCGCGGAATAAGCCCGGCCCCGGCGCGTCATCGGGGGGACACGCATCCCTCAGGGTGGGGGCGCGTCAGGCCCGCGGGGATCGGCGTCGACCGGCGGGCTTTCTGAACCCCGGCGCCGTTTCCCTCTGGAGGACATCACATGGCACGACTGTTCGGAAATGACGACGACAACAGGCTCAACGGGACCAATGCGGCCGACCTGATCTATGGCCGCTCGGGCGATGACCGGCTGCAGGGCTTTGGCGGCGACGACACGCTGGATGGCGGCGAAGGCAACGACTTCATCTGGGCCGGCACCGGCAACAACCTGGTCTATGGCGGATCGGGCAATGACAGCATCTGGGCCAATGGCGGCAACGACCGCATCTTTGCGGGTGAGGGCAATGACATCGTCTATGCCGGGGCGGGCAACAACCGCGTCGTCGGCGGCGAGGGCAACGACACGCTGAACGCCGGCAATGGCCGCGACACGATCGACGGCGGCGAGGGCAACGACCGCATCTTTTCCAACGGCGGCGACGACATCCTGACTGGCGGAGAGGGCGACGACCTGATGGTCGCGGGCGCGGGCAACGACACGCTGCGCGCGGGCGAGGGCAATGACACGCTGAACGGCGGCGCGGGCAACGACCTGATGACCGGCGGAGAGGGGGCCGACCGCTTTGTCTTTAACGGCGGGCGCGACCGGATCACCGATTTCGAGAATGGCGACGATCAGATCGACCTGTCCTCGTTCGCGGCGATCAACAGCTTTTCCAACATCCGCGCCGCTGCAAGCCAGCAGGGGTCGGACGTGGTGATCAACATCGGCCCCAACAGCCTGGTGATCGAGGATTTCCGGCTGTCGCACATGAACGCCGAGGATTTCATCTGGTAGGACACGCCCCCGACAGACCGGACGGGCCGGGGGCGTGATCCCCGCCCCGTCTGCCCGTGAAAGGGGCAGGGCCCGCACTGCCATGACATTTTGGTTTACAGACCGCATTCCCACCGGGCAGTCTGAGTTTATAAACCAGTTTACTAAACCGCTTTATCAGGCGGATTCGGGGGAAATGGTGGCCAATCTGCAGGATGTCGCGACCGCTGCCGGGGTCTCCAAGGCCACGGTGTCGCGCTATCTGAACGGCTCGCTGGAGCTGCCCGAGCGCACGGCCACGCTGATCGATGCGGCGATCCGGGCGCTGGACTATACCCCCAACCCGCATGCCCGCCGCCTCAGCCTGGGGCGGTCGGACACGATCGCGCTGATCGTGCCCGACATCTCCAGCCCGTTCTTTGCCACGCTGGTCGGCGCGGTCGAGGCCGAGGCCAGCGAGCAGGGCCTGGCGCTGGCGCTTTACGCGAGCGCTGTCCTATCTGGACCTGGTGCGGACGGGCCATGCGGAGGGGCTGATCTTTGTCACCAACCATGCCGGCACGCGAGAGCTGGCCGCCAAGATCAACCGCCTGCCGCGCTGCGTGGTGGTGGACGAGGATGTCCTGGGCGCCGATGTCCCCAAGATCTTTTGCGACAACTGCCAGGGCGGCTGGCTGGCCGGGCAGCATCTGGCGCAGGCGGGCCATCGCCACGTCCTGTTCGTGGGTGGCGTCGACGAGATGGTCAGCGGCGCGCGCCGCCATCGGGGCTTTGCCCAAGGGATGGCCGCCATCGCCGGTCCCCATCACCGGATCGAGCGCATCCGCGGCCCCTATACCATCGACGCCGGTCGCGCGGCAGGCCGCAGCTTTGTCGACCGCGCCCCGGATACCCGCCCCACTGCGATCTTTGCCACCTCGGACGAGCTGCTGATCGGCCTGTGCGAGGTGCTGGCCGAGGCGGGCATCGCCATTCCCCATCAGGTCTCGGTCATCGGCTTCGACGATGTCGGGCCCCTGCACCTGTTCGCACCCGCCGTGACCGCGGTGCGTCAACCCGTCCGCGACCTGGGCCGCCACGCGCTGCGGCGCCTGCTGGCCATGGACGGCACCGATCCCGCAAAGCCCCCGTCAGAGGAGCTGCTGGATGTCACGCTGATCGCGCGGAACTCCGTTGCGCCGCCGATCCGCCCTTTCCACCGCAACCCCAACAGCGAGGAATGAGACCATGACCACCCTAACCCGCCGCACCCTGGGTGCGCTGATGACCACCGGCCTGATCGCCGCCGCCCTGCCCGCCCTGGCGCAGGAGGGCAAGACCTTTGCGCTGGTCCAGATCAACCAGCAGGCGCTGTTCTTCAACGACATGAACCGCGGCGCGCAGGAGGCTGCGGACGCCGCGGGCGCGACCCTGCTGATCTTCAACGCCAACAACGATCCGGCGGCGCAGAACAGCGCGATCGAGACCTATATCCAGGAGGGCGTGGACGGCATCGCGGTCGTGGCCATCGACGTGAACGGCATCATGCCCGCCGTCCAGCAGGCCGTCGATGCGGGCATCCCCGTGGTGGCCATCGACGCGATCCTGCCCGAAGGCCCGCATTCCGCCCAGATCGGCGTGGACAACGCCCAAGCCGGGGCCGATCTGGCGGCGGTGGTGAACGACACGCTGCCCGAGGGGTCGACCCTGGGCATCGTGGGCGCGCTGAACTCGTTCATCCAGAACGTTCGCAAGGACGGTTTCGAAGAGGCGCTGGACGGTGCCCGCGTCACCGTCGCGGGCACCGTGGACGGCCAGAATGTGCAGGACACGGCCCTTGGCGCGGCCGAGAACCTGATGACCGCGAACCCGGCGCTGACCGCGATCTATGCTACCGGCGAACCCGCCCTGCTTGGCGCCATCGCGGCGGTCGAAAGCCAGGGGCGGCAGGGCGACATCGCCGTCTATGGCTGGGATCTGACCGCGCAGGCCATCACCGGGATCGAGGCGGGCTATGTCAAGGCCGTGATCCAGCAGGACCCCGCGGGCATGGGCGCGGCGGCGGTCGAGGCTCTGGGTACCCTGTCGGATGGCGGCAGCGTCGAGGCCGAGATCTCGGTCCCCGTTACCATCGTGACCTCCGAGAACGTGGACGAGTTCCGGGCGGCGTTCGAGTGATGCAGCCGGTCCCCTCAGCCGTGGCGCGGGGGGACCACCCCCCGGCCATCCTGTCGCTGTGCGGCATCACCAAGACCTTCGGGTCGCACCAGGCGTTGCGCGGGGTCGATCTGGACGTGCGGGCGGGCGAATGCCTGGGCTTGATCGGCGACAATGCGGCGGGCAAATCGACCCTGTCCAAGGTCATGTCCGGCACCTATGTCCCCGATGGCGGCCATATCCTGCTGGACGGCCAGCCGGTGCGCTTCGCCACCCCCTCCGAGGCCCGCGCGCAAAAGATTGAGATGGTCTATCAGGACCTATCGCTCTGCGATCACGTGGACGTCGTGGGCAACCTGTTCCTGGGCCGAGAGCTGAAGCGCGGTCCCTTCCTGGACCAGCCCCGCATGCTGGCCGAGGCCGAACGCATGCTGGCCGGGCTGGAGATCCGCATCCCGCGCCTGACCGCCAAGGTCGAGAAACTGTCGGGCGGCCAGCGCCAGGCCGTCGCCATCGCCCGCGCCGCCAGCTTCGACCCCAAGGTGCTGATCATGGACGAGCCCACATCCGCGCTGGCCGTGGCCGAGGTCGAGGCCGTGCTTGCCCTGATCAACCGCGTCAAGGCGCGCGGCGTGGCGGTGGTGCTGGTCACGCACCGGATGCAGGACCTGTTCCGCGTCTGCGACCGCATCGCCGTCATGTACGAAGGCACCAAGGTCGCCGAACGGCGCACCCAAGACACGAACCTTCAGGAACTGGTCGACCTGATCGTCGGCAAGGGAGGCCATTGATGGCTGTCTATACCGAACGCAAAGCGGGCTCCGCATGGGCCGATTTCATCGGCGAGCACGCGCAGGTCCTGTCCATCGCGATGTTCTTTCTGCTGTGCATGACCATCTTCGGCCTCAGCAGTTCCACCTTCCTGACTACCGGCAACCTGCTGAACGTGCTGCGCCAGGCAGCCCCCATCCTGATCGTCGCGGTCGCGATGACGCTGGTCATCACCACTGCGGGCATCGACCTGTCGGTCGGATCGCAGGTGGCGCTGGTCAACGCGGTCTGCGCCATCGCCATCGGCGCGGGCCTGCCCTGGCCGCTGGTCATGGTGCTGATGCTGGTGCTGGGCGCGGGCGTGGGGGCGGTGCAGGGGTGGTTCATTTCGTATCAGGGCATCCCTGCCTTCATCGTGACGCTGGCGGGCCTGTCGATCCTGCGCGGCTTTGCGCTGTATCTGACCGAGGGCTATTCGATCCCCATCACCAATGTGCCCGGCTTCTTCTGGCTGGGGCGCGGTACGCTGGCGGGCTTTCCGGTGCCCGCGCTGATCGCGCTGTTGATCGCGGTGCTAGGCTTTGTCGTCATGCTGCGCACGCAATACGGGCGGCAGGTGATCGCCGTGGGATCGAACATGGAGGCCGCGCGCCGCGTCGGCATGCCCGCCAAGCGCGTCTTGGCATCCGTCTATGTGGTGGCCGGGCTGGCCTCTGCCGTGGCGGGCATGCTGATCGCCGCGCGGCTTGGCTCTGGTTCGTCGAACGCGGCGCAGGGGTTCGAATTGCAGGTCATCGCCGCCGTGGTGCTGGGCGGGACCTCGTTGATGGGTGGCAAGGCGTCGATGCTGGGCACGGTGTTGGGCACCATGACCATCGCGGTGATCGGCAACGGGCTGATCCTGCTGCACATCTCGCCCTTCTTCACGCAGATCGTGACGGGCGCGATCATCCTGATCGCCATCTGGCTGAACACGAAACTGTTCGACCGGGGCTTTCGGTTCGGAAAGGCGCGGACATGACCGAACTGTCGCTCTGCCACACCCGTTCGGGCCGGGTGATGACCGTCACCGGCCCGATTGCGTCCGCCGATCTGGGCCACACGCTGATGCACGAGCATCTGCAGAACGACTGCCGCTGCTGGTGGAACGCACCGACCGACCCCGCACGCCAGCACCTAGCCGACTGCCCCGTCAGCATCGAGATCCTGTCCGAACTGCGTCAGGACCCCTTCGTGAACCGCCACAACATCGCGCTGGACGACCCCGATCTGGCGATCGCGGAGTTGCGCGCCTTCACCGCAGTGGGCGGGCGCAGCGTGGTGGACCCGACTTGCCGCGGCATTGGGCGCGACCCGGTCACCCTGCGCCGCATCGCCGGGGAAACCGGGCTGAACATCGTGATGGGCGCGGGCTATTATCTGGCCAGCTCGATGCCAGAACAGGTGGCGCGCCTGTCCATCGACGACATCGCCGATGAGATCGTGGCCGAGGCGCTGACCGGCACCGACGGCACCGACGCCCGCATCGGCCTGATCGGAGAGATCGGCGTGTCGTCGGATTTCACCCCCGAGGAGGAAAAATCCCTGCGCGGCGCGGCGCGTGCGCAGGCGCGCACCGGCCTGCCGCTGATGGTGCATCTGCCGGGCTGGTTCCGGCTTGGGCATCGGGTGCTGGACGTGGTCGAATCCGAGGGCGGGGACCTGCGCCACACGGTGCTGTGCCACATGAACCCCTCGCATGACGATCCGGTCTATCAGGCAACGCTGGCGCAGCGGGGTGCCTTCGTCGAATTCGACATGATCGGGATGGATTTCTTCTATGCCGATCAGGGGGTGCAATGCCCGTCCGACGATCAGGTCGCCCGGGCCATCCTGGGGCTGGCCGAACAGGGGTTCCTGGACCGCATCCTGCTGTCGCAGGATGTGTTCATCAAGATGATGCTGACCCGCTATGGCGGCAACGGATACGCCTTTGTCACCCGCCATTTCCTGCCGCGCCTGATGCGGCACGGCCTGTCCGACGGGGATTGCGACCGGCTGATGGTCACGAACCCGCGCCGCGTCTTTGACGCCACCTTCTGACATCCGCGAAAGGAACGACCCATGACAACCCGCGTGCTTTTGGTGGGCGAAAGCTGGACCACCTCGGAAACGCATTACAAGGGCTTTGACCAGTTCGGCTCGGTCCGGTTCCATACCGGCGCGACGCCCCTGCTGAATGCGATGAAGGACAGCGAATTCCAGATCGACTACATGACCGCCCATGACGCCGCCGAGGGCTTTCCGTTCGAGATCGGTGGCCTGGCGGATTATGACATCGTGATCCTGTCCGATATCGGGGCGAACACCTTTCTGCTGCCGCCCGATGTCTGGCTGCGGTCCAGGACGGTGCCGAACCGGCTGCGGATGCTGCGGGACTGGGTTGCGCAGGGGGGCAACCTGCTGATGATTGGGGGCTATTTCTCGTTCCAAGGCATCGACGGCAAGGCGCGTTGGCGAAACACCGCGGTCGAGGACACCCTGCCCGTCACCTGCCACCCGTGGGACGACCGGGTCGAGATCCCCGAGGGCGCGCAGGCCGACATCCTGCTGCCCGACCACCCGGTCATGGCCGGGATGCCCGCCGCCTGGCCGCCGATCCTGGGCGTGAACGAGGTGATGGTCCGCAACGGCGCCACCGTGGTCGCGCGCCTGCCCGAGGATCAGGGCGGCCACCCGCTGCTGGTTCTGGGCGGACACGGTCAGGGGCGCACAGCGGCCTGGACCTCGGACGTGGGGCCGCACTGGCTGTCGCCCGAATTCTGCGACTGGCCCGGCTATGCGACCCTGTGGAAGAACCTGTTCGGCTGGCTGGTCGCGCGGTGAGCGGGTCAGTCCCCCGCCAGGATCGCGCCCATCGCGGCCGTGTCGGGAAAGGCACTGACCGTGCCCGCGCGCCCGACCGTCCAGGCGGCCGCCTGAGCCGCATGGCGCAGCGCGCGCGCATCCAACGCCACGCCCCGCAGCGCGGCGGAGGCCAGCGCCACCGCCATGAAGCAATCGCCCGCCCCGGTCGTGTCCACCACCGCGCAGGGCGCGGCGGGCACGTCGATCCGCGCGCCGTCCCGCACCAGCGTGGCACCCCGCGCGCCAAGGGTCAGCACGACTTCGGCCACGCCCTGGGACAGCAGGCGGGCGTCGCCGCCCAGGGCCGCAGCCTCGTCCTCATTGACGAAGGCGCAATCGACCAGCGGCCACAGGTCCGCCACGTAATCCTGCAGGGGCGAGGGGTTCAGCGCGGTCCGCATGCCCCGCGCCCGCGCCTCGCGCAGCGCGGCGCCGGTGGTGTCCGCCCCCAGATTGCCCTGCAGCACAAGCAGATCGCCGGGGACGGCGCGCGCCAGGGCTGCGGTCGCGTGGTCGGGGGTCATGGCGCCCGCGGCGGCTCGGGTGGTGATGACCGCGTTTTCGCCATGCCCCGCCATCAGGATGATCGAATTGTCGGTCGCGAGACCGGGCAGCGCGATCAGCTGCGCCATCACCGGCTCGGCCGCCAGGCGTGCGGCGATCTCGCGCCCGCGGGCGTCCTGGCCCACCGCCGCGACCAGATGGCAGGCCAGGCCCGTGCGGGCGATGGCGACCGCCTGGTTCACGCCCTTGCCGCCCAGGTCCTGCGACAGCGCGCGGCCAAAGATCGAGGCGCCGGGCCGGGGGAAATCCTCGACCGACACGGTCTCGTCAAGGGCCGCGTTTCCGATCACAAAAGCCTTCATCGCCCGTCTCCGCTTTTTCGAAAGGCCAACCCATGACACTGATCTCAGACCGCCCGGCAGGGGCCATCCGCGACATCTTCGGGCGCGACAAGGCCTTGATCGGCATGATCCATTGCCCCGCCTTTCCCGGCGCCCCCCGCTATCGCGGCGCGTCGATGGACGACATCTATGACACCTGCATGCGCGATGCGGAACGTCTGGTGCAAGGGGGAATGCACGGGCTGATCGTCGAAAACCACGGCGACATCCCGTTTTCCAAACCACACGAGATCGGCCCCGAAACCCCCGCCTTCCTGTCGGTCGTGACCGACCGGATCAGGCGCGCCTTTGGCCTGCCCATCGGCATCAACGTGCTGGCCAATGCGCCCCTGCCCGCGCTGGCCACCGCCGTGGCGGGGGGTGCCGATTTCATCCGCGTGAACCAGTGGGCCAATGCCTATGTCGCCAACGAGGGATTCATGGAGGGTCGCGCGGCGCAGGCGCTGCGATACCGGTCACTGCTGCGGGCCGAGCATGTGCGGGTCTTTACCGACGCGCATGTCAAGCACGGCAGCCACGCCATCGTGGCCGACCGGTCGATCCCGGAACTGACCCGCGACCTGGGCTTTTTCGACAGCGATTGCATTATCGCCACCGGCCAGCGCACCGGCGACAGCGCCAGCATGGACGAGATCGACGAGATCGGCGGCGCGACCCATCTGCCGCTGCTGGTGGGGTCCGGCGTGACGCCCGACAATGTCGCGGCGATCCTGGGCCGCACTAATGGCGTGATCGTTGCCTCGTCGCTCAAGGAGGGGGGCGTCTGGTGGAACCCGGTCGAACCCAAACGCGTCCGCCGCTTTGTCGCCGCAGCCGAGGCCGCGCTGTGAGCCTGTCCGACCGGATGCTGGCCGAACAGGCCGCCAGTTTCGACGCGATGGTCGCGCATCCGTTCGTGCGCGATCTGGCCGCCGACCGCCTGCCCGATGCGGGTTTCGACCGCTATCTGCTGATCGAGGGCGCCTTCGGGGAGACCGCCATCGCCATCTTCGGCTATGCCGTGGCCAAGGCCAGCGATCTGGACGACCGGCGCAAGCTGATCGCGTCGCTGGATGGGCTGGCCCATGGGCAGATGGATTATTTCCGCGATGCCCATGCCCGGCGCGGGCTGGTCGCGGACCCGGGCCTGCAATCCGATCCGCGGGTGGCGGCGTTCCGGGACGGCATGCTGGGCATCGCCCGGGACGGCGATTTCGCCGATATCGCCACCGCGATGTTCGCCGCCGAATGGATGTACTGGACCTGGTGCGACGCCCATCGCGACGCGACCTTGCGCGATCCGATGCGCCGCGACTGGATCGCGCTGCATGCAGCGCCCGCGTTTCGCGATCAGGCGCGCTGGCTGCGGGACCGGGTCGACCGCTTGGGCGCGGACCTGTCTGCGGATCGCCAGCAGGCGCTGATCGCGCTGTTCGGCCATGTCCAGCGGCTGGAGATCGGCTTTCACGACGCCGCCTGGTCGGGTGCGGCATGACGGCGCGCGGGCCGTCATGCCCCTGTCACATCGCTGTGCCAGACAGCGCCCATGCCGCGGCGCAGCATCAAATTCCATCCGTTTCAAGGCCTTGCGGGGCGTCTTGGCGGTGGACAGGGCCGTCCGCGTGCCGCTAGGCTGAACCAAGAGGATGGGACGGGCACCGCACCCGCCCCCAGAGGGAGAGATCGCATGAACCGCCATTTTGCCGCCATCGCCGCCACGGCGCTGACCGTCCTGCCTGCCAGTGCCTTTGCGCAGGCCGATGAGCTGGTGCTGTATTGCTCGGTCAACGAGGAATGGTGCCGCGCCCAGTCCGAGGCGTTCCAGCGCGAAACGGGCATCAATGTCCTGATGACCCGCAAGTCCAGCGGAGAGACATTCGCCCAGATCAAGGCCGAGGTCGGCCAGCCGCGCGGCGACGTCTGGTGGGGCGGCACGGGCGACCCGCATCTGCAGGCCGCCCAGGAGGATCTGACCGAGGAATACCGGTCCCCCATGCTGGACCAGCTGCAGCCCTGGGCGCTGGCCCAGGCCGAGACCTCGGGCTATCGCACTGTGGGCATCTATGCGGGCGCGTTGGGGTTCGGCTACAACTCTGACCTGGTGGCCGAGAACCCGCCCGCCTGCTGGGCAGACCTGACGGACGAACGGTTCCGCGACGACATCCAGGTGGCCAACCCCAATTCCTCGGGGACGTCCTATACCATGCTGGCCACGATGGTGCAGCTGATGGGCGAGGACGAGGCCTTTGCCTATCTGGCCGATCTGCACGCCAATGTCAGCCAGTACACCCAATCGGGCGCCGCCCCCGCCCGCGCCGCCGCCACCGGAGAGACGGCGGTGGGCATCGTCTTCATGCATGACGCCGTGGCCCAGACCGTGGACGGCGCGCCCGTCGTGACCGTCGCCCCCTGCGAGGGCACCGGCTATGAGGTGGGCTCCATGTCGATCATCAAGGGCGGCCCCAACCCGGAGGCGGCGCGTCTGTGGTATGACTGGGCCCTGTCCCCCGAGGCGCAGGAGATCGGGGCCGCGGCCAAAAGCTTTCAGGTCCCGTCGAACCTGAACGCCTCGACCCCGCCCGAGGCGCCCGACCTCGAGGACATCAAGCTGATCGACTATGACTTTGCGCGCTTCGGCTCGGCCGATGTGCGCGCGGCGCTGCTGGCCCGGTGGGACGCGGAAATCGGCGCCCTGGCCCGGTGAGCGGAGTCGACGCCCGCCGGATCGGGCTGGTCTGGTCCGGCGGGCTGCTGCTGGCGGTCCTGCTGCTGCCCTGGTTCAAGGGCGGCGGCGGATCGGCCCTGACGCAGGCGCTGGAGGGGCGCGCCTGGCTGATGCCGCTGATCGCCATC